>Ga0315275_10001407_pt1 | contig 21158 bp, 24 predicted proteins | sample YL17G03_0_MG_FD_205557 | JGI IMG/M metagenome (GOLD analysis project Ga0315275, IMG submission 205557) | Sediment microbial communities from Yellowstone Lake, YNP, Wyoming, USA - YL17G03_0 | ecosystem: Environmental > Aquatic > Freshwater > Lake > Sediment | place: USA: Wyoming | collected...
ACGGTATCGGCAGCAGGAACATGCCAAAGAATTACGGCATCAGCTTCCGTGCGAGATGCAACATATAAAATTGCACCACCATTTGCCGCTACCAAGTCCAGCCGAAGCATTCCTGCGGCTTCTTTTCTTTGCATCTGCGGATGCGCTTCTTCCTGTGCTCCCTGCTGACGAGGATGTTGGCTGCGATTATGAGCGCCCCGCCGGCGAGCACGGACTGCGGAATCGCCTCGCCGAGAATCAGGAAAGCGAGAACCATAGCAGACAGCGGCTCGGTGAGCGCGGTTATTATCACTGCATCCAGCGCTCTCACGGTCTTCAGGCCCTCGGCGTAGCATATGTAACCTAGGAACGTGACCATCGCCAGGCCGAGCACGTAAAGCGGCATCATGCCTGACGGCGAGAACGTGAACGGCTCGAATGGCATCAGGAGGACGAGAAGCAGCCCGCCCAGCAGCAGCGGCCAGAAAGTGACGTTCCAGTATTTGTATCCTTTCTCCTCGAAGAAACGCATGGAAACTATGAACACCGCGTAACCAAGCCCGGCGAGCAGTGCAAAAGTATTGCCTAGCACGTCGGCAGCGATGTTTATTTCGGAACCGTAAATAGTCCATATGCCAAGCAGTATGAGGACTAAAGCTGTCAACTCCCATCGGGTTATCCTTTCCTTGAGCAGTGGCCATGACAGCAGAGTGACGATGACCGGATAAACGTAAACGAGCATGACCGAATTCGCGACCGGCACGTATGAAAACGACTTGACGTAGAAGCCCAGCCCTATGGTCACGCCGAAAAAGGCAATAACAAGCATGAGAAGAGCGTCTCTTTTTTTTATTTTCAGCGTCTCGACGGTTTTCATGTTTCTGGAAATAACGACCATGGCAAAAATCAGCGCGGCCGCGATGAGCGTCCTGAAGATGGTAAGAAGGAACGGCGAGATGCTCGTTCCTATCAGCTTAACCCATATGCCTGTAGTCGCGAGAAAAAAACCAGTGAGAATCAGGTAAAAAGTTCCTTTCATGCTTTACTAATTGTCTTCCTGGTAATTTATTTTAATACCAGAAACCAATGAAGTTTATGCTGCAGGTTTATTTCGCAACCACGAACAGGAACAAGCTCGAGGAGGCTAAAAGGGTTTTAGGCTTCATACCGGGCGTGAAAATAGACTGGAAAAGCATCGACGTCCCGGAAATCCAGTCGCTTGACGGCAGGAAAGTTGTAGAAGAGAAAGCGAAAGCCGCCTTCGCAAAGGTGAAGAAGCCCGTCATCGTCGAGGACACATCGCTTTCCATAATGTCATGGAATGGTTTCCCCGGCCCGCTCATAGCATGGGCCGTTAAGACGATGGGCATAGACAAGATATGCAGGCTGAGCGGACCAAAAAGGACGGCGAAGGCAGAAGCATGCGTCACATACTATGACGGCAAGAAACTCAAGACTTTCTGCGGCAGCATAAACGGCAGGATCGCCATACGCCCCAGAGGCTCGCGCAGGTTCGACTGGGACAGGATTTTCATCCCGGAAGGGCATGGCAAGACGTTCGCTGAGATGACGCTGGAGGAGAAGAACCGCATCTCACACAGGATGAAGGCATTCGCAGGGATGAGAAAATATCTGGAAGAGATATCTGTTCAAAAAAGCCTCTTTTAGCTGAGGCAAGCCTTTTAAAATTTTCGGTCATTATATAAATTCTATGAAATCAGGAAAAACTTCCGGAGGGCACGTTACATTTTTTTACCTGCTGCTGGCCTGCATAATGGGCGGCATAATCGGTTCAGCGATGACCATATTCATAATCACGCCGGGCATGCTTTTTGAGATGGAGCCCGCGAACGCGACCAGAATAATAACCGAGCGGGTCTATCTTAACCAGAGCGTCCAGCTGCAGGACAGGATAACCGGCATATTCGAAAAAAGCAAGGAATCGGTCGTTTTCGTCAACTGCGTAAAATACGCGCAGACTGTTTTCGGCGTGGCCCAGTCGGAAGCGTCCGGCTCGGGATTCGTGGTTTCCGAGGACGGTTATATTGTCACGAACGACCATGTCGTCGCCGATGCGTCGAACATAACCGTCGTTTTCTCTGATGGCAGCGAATACGCCGCGACCCTGAAGGGCGCTGACCCGCTCAACGACGTGGCCGTCATAAAGATAACGCCTAAGCAAAAGCTGAAGCCGGTTGAAATCGGCAATTCTGACAGCATCGAAGAGGGCGAATTCGCAGTCGCCATAGGCAGCCCGTTCAGGCTTCAGAACACCGTAACACTCGGCATCGTGTCCGCTCTGAACAGGACGCTTGAATCGGAAGGCGGCTTCGTCATAGAGAAGGTCATACAGACCGACGCTGCCGTGAATCCGGGCAACTCCGGCGGGCCGCTGATAGACCTCGACGGCAAGGTCATAGGCATCAACACGGCGATAATCTCGCAATCAGGCGGCTCCGAAGGCATAGGCTTCGCAATCCCGATAAACACGGTCAACAGGACTTACACCGAGATAATAGAAAGCGGCAAGGTCAAAAGGCCGTGGCTCGGCATAACCGGTTCCGATGTCACCGAGGAGATGGTGAGGGTCTGGGATTTGAAGGTCAATTACGGCGTGGTCATAGTCGACTTCGCAGACGACAGCCCCGCCAAAAAGGCCGGCATGATAGAAACGATCTCTAGGCCGGGCAGGCCCGACTTCGTGCTGGGCGACATAATCGTCTCGATAGGCGGCCAGAAGATACAGAACAACAGCGGCCTGCTCACGGTCCTGCTTAAATACAAGCCCGGCGACACGGCCGAAGTGGAAGTGTACAGGGACGGTGAGTTCAAGAAATTCCAAGTCGTCCTCGGGGAAAGGCCGCCCAGCGTTTAAGCAAAAATCAAATGTCAAGGAACATCAGACCGGTTTCTGCGTCTTTTTTTCGTTCCAGTTTATCTTTCAGCGGCCTGAAAATTATCTCGCACATCGGAAATACCGTTGCCTCGTTTAAATGCCCGCCGAATGCGCGGAACTGCGAATCGGAAAGCGTGATGTGAGCGTGTATCTTTATTTTTCCTTCTGATATTGAAACGTTTCCCTTGAGGCTGACGACTTCGTAGGGCGGCTTGTCGAAAACCCGCGGATGATATTTTTTGTCCAAGATACCGTAATAAGCCACTTCAACCTTCGCCACGCCGCCGATACCGGAGAGATGGCCGGAGTTTATCTTTTCTTTTGTACAGAACTGCGTCAGGCGCTCGATTATCCTGTCACCTTTCTCAAGCAGTATGACATACGCATTCCCGGATTTCTTGTATTTCATATTGCCTCCTGTAAGCGAAGCGCCTTTTGCTTCACTGTTTTTTGGAAGCCAGGAACGAGCAAAACGAGTGACGATGGCTCCCTTTTCGCTTAAGCCTTTTGGGTAAAAGGCTTACATGAGCCCGGAGGGATTCGAACCCCCAACCTCTCGGTCTCCTCATCCGTGGTTGCCGGATGCATCGAAACCCGCCGGGGTTTCGATACCGAAGCCGAGCGCTCTAATGCCGGCAGACGCAGATGGAATCTGCGTCATTCGAAACTTCCGGTTGAGCTACGGACCCTTATCTATACTAAACTGTTAAATTCAGAATAAAAAGTTAAGCCGGCAGAAGCCAATACGGTTCCCGCTTATTCACGGGAACTGTTCACCGTTGGTATACGATGTCTCTCTTTATCTCTTCGGCCTTGCCGCTGCCGAGAAGCGTCTTGACTATCTCGAAAGCGAATTCGAGAGCCGTCCCCGGCCCCTGCGAGGTTATGATGTGCCCGTCGGTCACGACGTTCGCGTTCCTCGGGCGCGGGATTTCCCTCTCCATGCCTGGGAAAATGGTCGCCCTCTTGTCGTCAAGTATGCCGTGCTTCGCGAGAATCGAAGGCGCGCCGCATATGGCAGCTATCAGCTTCTTCTGCGTGTTGAAATCGTTTATTATCTCGATAACCTTCTTCGATTTGCCAAGGTTTATGTAGCCCGGGTTTCCGCCCGGAAGAACGATGCAGTCGAACTGCTTATGGTCGATTTCGTCTATCCTCATGTCGGCTACCACTTTCACGCCCGACCTTCCTTTCACAATCGTGCCGGGGAAGCCGGCGACAACGACATCGATGCCAGCCCTTCTTAGAACGTCGACTGTGGCGAGCGCCTCTATCTCCTCGAAGCCCTCCGCTAGTGGAACAAGAACCTTTTTCATAGACAACACCCCTGAATCTCGAATTATATAATTAAAAAGCGTCCAAGATTTATAAAGAAACTATTTATATATAAAAGTTAAAATAAATGATAAATCAGAAACACGTCATTTGTGTTTTCATATTTAATATAGGAGGTTTAAAATGCAACCTACACCGCCTAATTACATGGCATATGACAGGACAATAGTCGTCTTTTCACCCGACGGCCGACTGCTTCAGGTAGAATACGCGAGGCAGGCCGTAAAGAGGGGAAGCACGGCAGCAGGTCTGGTCGTGAACAACGGAGTGATACTGGGAGCGACGAAATCATCCGCTCCCCTGAGCGTTAGCGATTCGTACAAGAAAATCTTCGCCATCGATGATCACATCGGCATAGTCGGTTCAGGAATTCTGGCGGACGCGAGATACCTTGTGGAAATAGCGAGGGTCAAGTCGCAGATTAACAGGATTACTTACGGCGAGCCGGCTTCGGTCCAGACAGTTGCCAAATACTTGGCGAATCACAAGCACATGGCCACGCAGTACGCTGGTCTCAGGCCGTTCGGCATAGGTCTGCTGATCGGTGGCATTGACAGCAACGGAGCGAACCTTTACGAGACCGACCCGTCAGGAACTATGTTGCAGTGGAAAGCTCAGGCAATAGGTCGCGGCTCAGACAAGGCGAAGAAAGTCCTCAGTTCCGATTACAAGAAGAACATGACTGTCAAAGAGGGCCTCAAGCTTATCGTGAAAGCTCTTAAAGCCGGCGAGAAAAGCATACCGAAAGAAGGCATTGAAATCGCGGTGATAACCGACAAAGAGTTCAAAAAGATTTCTCCGGGCGACATCGACAAATCTGAAGAGTGATTGCCACAGCGGTTTAGGCGGACAGGGCAAATGGTGGTTCTATGGTTTCTGTTGAAGACGCAGTCATAGCCCGGATTACAAAGGCCGGGATGAATTTCGAGATTCTGGTCGACCCGGACATGGCGCTGGAGTTCAAGAAGGGCAAGGAAATCGCGATAACAGATATGCTTGCCATAGCCGAGATATACAAGGACTCGCGCACTGGCGACCGCCACTCCGCAGAGGAACTACAAAAGGCATTCGGCACCAAGAACCTCTGGGACGTGGCAATGAAGATTCTTAAGGAAGGCCACATACAACTGACGACCGAACAGAGAAACAGGATGGTGGAGGAAAAGAAGAAGGAAATCGCAAGCATCATCGCGAAGCAGGGCATGGACCCGCGCACGAAGATGCCGCACCCGCTCACGAGGATACTGAATGCGGTTGCAGAGGCGCGCGTTATAATAGACCCGTTCAAGCCTGCTAAGGAGCAGGTAAAATCCGTACTGGAGAAGATACAGGAAATAATTCCCATATCGCTCGAGCGAATAGAGGTCGCGATACGCGTGCCCATCGAATTCGCTGGCAAGGCTAATTCGATAGTTCGTGAGATAACGGACGTCAAGAACGAGGAGTGGACTAATACTGCATGGATAGCACTGATTGAAATACCCGCCGGCATACAAAGCGACATTTACGACAAGTTGAACAAGCTCACTGCCGGGAGGGTTGAAGTGAAAATAGTTAAGGAGCATAAAATTTAGGTGATTAGATATGGAAAAGGTTGAAAAGATAGAAATGGACGATTCCATCAAGCAGGAGCTTGAGGAAGACGTGATGGAGGAAATACAGGAAAGCCAGGAAAGCGCGACTGAAAGCGCTGAAAAAACCAATGAAGCGAGCGAAGTCCGCGAGGAGAAACGCGGCTTTACGCGCGAAACGTATGAAAAACACGAGAGAAACGAAGAGAAAAGGGACGACGCCGTCCGAAAGGGCAAGGAGATAGTTTTGCCCGGCGACAGCATTGTCGAATCCATCGACTACCTCCCGGGACGCAACTGCTACCGCGACGGTAACTCGATTTATTCGAAACGCCTTGGCGTCGTTTACTACAGGGGACATGTCATCGACGTCGTACCGCTGTCCGGAAAATACATGCCGGAACCTGACGACATGGTGATAGGAAAGGTCGCCGAGGTGCAATACTCGGGATGGATAATAGACATAAACTCGCCCTACAAGGCATTCCTTCCGCTGTCAGGCGTACGCGGCTTTATAGAGCCATCGCGAACCGACATCTCGAAAATCTACGGAGTCGGCGAGCTGATATACGCACGCGTTTCGGAAGTGACGCCCATGAAGGACATACGCATTTCGATGAAAGACCCGAGCACGAGGAAATTCGAGAACGGCAGGATAATCAGAATCTCGCCTGTGAAAGTCCCCCGTGTCATCGGAAAGCAGGGCTCAATGATAAACTTGATAAAGGACAAGACCGGCTGCAGGATATCCGTCGGACAGAACGGCGTGATATGGATACAGGGAGAGAAAGAACACCTTGCAGCGAAGGCTATAACGGAAATAGAGGAGAACTCCCACATACAAGGTCTTACTGACCACATAGGGAAACTTCTCAATCAGGAAACTTTCAAGCAAGAATCTGACAGGAGGGAATGATTATGTACAAAAGAACAGACGGCAGGAAAAACGATGAAACAAGACCGATAAAAATGAAAGTCGGCGTGTTAAAGCACGCGGACGGCTCGGCTCTTGTGAGCATCGGCAAGACCATGGCTCTCGCAGCCGTGTATGGCCCGAGGGAGCTTAACCCGCGCCACATGCAGGAGAGCGACCGCGCGATTGTACAGTGCAACTATACGATGGCGCCTTTCTCGACGAAAGAACGCGTCCGGCCAGGGCCATCAAGGAGAAGCACGGAAATCTCGAAGGTGACGCGCGAGGCACTTGAGCCAGCGTTATTCCTAAGGGACTTCCCGAAAACAACAATCGACGTGTACATCGTGATACTGCAGGCCAACGCAGGCACAAGGACAGCTGGCATAAACGCCGCAAGCCTTGCGCTCGCTGACGCCGGCATCCAAATGCGTGACCTGGTGACGTCGATCGCGGCGGGCAAGATAGAAGGCCATTACATGCTCGACCTCAACGGAGACGAAGAGGAAGAGACTGACTGCGACCTTCCGATTGCATACATGCCGCGCGAGAAGAAATTCACGCTGATCCAGATGGACGGCAACATAACGAAAGACGACATGAAACAGGTGATAAAGACGGCCGTCAAGGGATGTGAAACGCTTTACGAGCACCAGCGAAAGGCGCTGCGCGAAAAATGGTCAAAGGAGGGATTTGAATGAACATACAAACGAAATATATAATTTCCAGCCTTTCAAAGGGCACGAGGCTCGACGGGCGAAAGCCGGAAGAGCACAGGAAGATAGAGATTGAGATAGGCCCGATAGAGCAGGCTGAAGGCTCCGCCAGGGTCAGGATGGGCGGAACCGAGGTCATAGCAGGCGTCAAGATGAACGCCGGAGAGCCGTTCCCTGACACGCCGAACGAAGGCGTTCTCATGGTGAACGCGGAATTCTCTCCGGTCGCTTCGCCCGAATTCGAGCTGGGACCGCCGAGGGAGAGCGCTATTGAGCTTGCGCGCATAGTCGACCGCGGCATACGCGAGTCGCACTGCATCGACACCAAGAAGCTCTGCATAAAGGCAGGCGAAAAAGTCTGGATGGTCATGGTTGACATCCAACCGCTGAGCCAGGACGGCAACCTTATCGACGCCTCGGGCATAGCCGCAATAACGGCGCTCAAGGCAGCAAAGATGGTGAAATACGAAGAAAGCGAGGACAAGGTCATATACGAGAAGACGGAGCACAGCGTACCGCTCACTGACATCCCCGTTCCGGTAACGTTCGGCATAATCGACAACAAGCTGATAGTCGACCCGGACCTCGACGAAGAAGAGTCGATGGACGGCAGGCTGACGATGACCACGAACGAGGCGGGCAACATATGCGCCATCCAGAAAGGAGGAATATGCTCGCTTACCATGGAGATGATAGAGGAGGCTGCGGAGATATCAATAAAGAAGGGCAAGGAGATACGCGCCCTCATCAAAAAAAGCTTATAAGTATGCAAATAAAAACAATCAAAATCATAAATCAGGCGTGGTAACATGGGAAGAACGAAAAAAGTCGGCTCGACCGGAAGGTTCGGCGTAAGGTACGGCAAGGGTGTAAAGAAGCGCTATCTCGAAATCGAGAGGGTGCAGAAAGCGAAGCACATCTGCCCGCGCTGCATGAAAACCGGCCTGAAAAGGATTTCTTCGGGCATATGGCTCTGCAATAAATGCGGCCTGAAGTTCGCCGGAAAGGCTTACGATCCCAGTACGACCAAAAAATAGAGGCTGGTGCTTATGGAAAGGAAGGATTACGGTTACAAATGCCTTAACTGCGGCAAGCCGATAGACATCGACCTACAGAAGGCTAAAAAGATAATCTGCCCGTACTGCGGTTACAGGATACTCGAGAAGAAAAGGCCATCCACTGTCAGGAAAATAACGGCAAGGTGATTTTATGGAAAAGGACCAGACAGGTCAGATTCTTGGCCAGGCGCAGCTATACAGTCAGCAGATACAGAACGTAGTCGCCCAGAAGACAGCGTTCACGATGGAGCTGAACGAGATAAAGAGAGCGCTTGAGGAAGTGGTAAAAGCGAAGGAAAAATATGTTTACAAGCTTTCCGGCCCGATTCTGATAAAGGTCGATGCGGCGGAGCTGAAAAAGGACTTTGAAGAAAAGGAAATCATGATAAACCTCAGGCTCAAGACGCTCGAGAAGCAGGAAGCGAAGCTGAAGGAAAGGATTGACGAGCTGAGAACGCGCATGATAAAGGTCAGGCCGTCCGCAGGCGAAGATAAAGAAGAAGCATGAGAACGTGATTTCTATGGGCAGGATAGACAAAGCGATAGAGTTACTCGAGGACATAATGAAAGACCGCGGCGTGCCGAGAAACGTAAAGTCGTCGCTGGAGGAGTCAATACGGTCGATAAAGACCGAGAACGAGAGCGACAGCGTGAAAATTTCGACCCTCATAAGCATTCTTGACGACGCTTCCAACGACACGAACATCTCGCTTTATGCCAGGACGAAAATATGGGACGTCGTGTCGAAGCTCGAAGAGCTGAGCAAAAACATGCCGCAATAGTCGATTAAAAAAGCGTTATACACCGGATTCTTTTTTTCAAATAACTTTTTAAGTCTTATTGCACTTATATATTTTAACAGTTGCTGATGTTTTAATCCGGGAGGGGTTTGATATGGTGTTGGAAAAACTAAGGAAGAGCATAACAAGAGACACGGATGAAGACGTTCCGAAGGAAGACTTCATAGAGGTTGGCGTTTCGGAATCGAGAATTTCCGGAAAAATCGGCATTTCCATCGAGAAACTCGACGACTTCGCAGACACCGACAGGATACTGAAAGTCGTTAGAGAGGGTTCGCTGGTTTTCCTGAAGATAAAGACGCTGAAAGAGAAGGACTTGGGTGAACTGAAACGCGCGGTCGAGAAGCTGAAGAAAACGGTTCTTGCACAGAACGGAGAAATAATCGGCGTCGAGCAGGACTGGCTGATACTTGCTCCGGAGCATGCGAAAATCATGAAGTAAAGCTTTCTTTATTTTTACTTCCTTTTGATTTTTATAGTTCAGTTGCTACAGCAGAATTTTTCTTTTTTAAAAATTTAAGAAAAATCGGAAAACTACTTCAGCCTCACGACTTCAAGAAGTCGCGGTGCGAGCGTCTCGATCTTGTTGTACTTGTGGATGTCCCTCGAAAGCTCGAGAGTCGCATATCCGTCGCCGTGGTTGCATATTACCCTGTCCGGCCTGCTGGAAAGCCTGTTGACGAAGCTAAGGAGTTGCTTCCGGTCAGAATGGCCTGAAAGCCCTTCGATGGTGTCGACAGTCATTTCCATGGTTATTGTCCTCGTCTTGCCGTTCGCAGATGATATAGGCGTTTCTCTCCAGCCCTTCTGTATCCTGCGGCCGGGCGAGCCTTCCGCCTGGTAGCCGACGAACAAAAGCATGTTTTTCTTGTCCGAAGCGAACGCCTTCAGGTACTCCAGCGCCGGCCCGCCGACGAGCATGCCGGACGTCGCTATCACGACGCACGGTTCTGGAGAACCGATAACCGCCTCGCGCTCTTTAGAGACCGTGATTCTCTTGAATATGTCCGATATGAACGGGTTCTTGCCGAAATGGAATATCTGCTTCTGGAGGTAGTGCGAAAGGTATTCAGGGTATGCCGTATGTATCGCCGTCGCGTCCCACAGCATGCCCTCCATGTAAACGGGAAGCTTGAAATCGTTCGCGTCGAGGATACACATTATCTCCTGTGCACGGCCGACCGCGAAAGACGGGATGAGCACTTTGCCGCCGCGTTCCATCGTCTCGTTAACCACGCGCATGAGCTTTTCTTCAGCTTCCTTTCGGGTAGGCTTCATGTCGCTGGAGCCACCGTAGGTTGATTCATTTATCAGGGTCTCGACGCGCGAAAAGTTCGTGTAAGCGGGCTCGAAAAGTCTCGATGGTCCGTACAGCAGGTCGCCAGTGTAAAGAACGTTGTGCAATCCATCGCCGATATGCAGGTGCACGAGCGCCGAACCGAGCAGATGGCCGGCCGGCTGAAGCGTGAGGCGGATATCAGTCGTCATGTCCGAGACCTCGCCGTATTCCAGAGCGATGGTGTGCTTGACGACTTTCTCCACCGACTTCTTCGTGTAGGGGACCTTCTTCCCCTCGCGGTGGCAGATGTCAACATAATCAAGGCAAAGCAGCACCATCAGGTCGCGGGTCGGCGCAGTGCAGTACAAAGGTCCGCTGTAGCCATTCTCATAAAGCCATGGCACATAACCGCAGTGGTCAAGATGCGGATGCGAAATCACTACGGCATCAAGCTTATCAATGTTGAATTCAGGCACATCGAAATAGGGGAAATTGTCCGAAGCGACGTTCACGCCGCAGTCGAGCAGCACGTTCGATTCTGGCGTCTCTATGAGCATGGCTGACCTTCCGACTTCCCTGAAGCCGCCGAGACAAGCGAGCCTCACCCAGCGGTCCGAAATTTCCTTCTTGGGCGCGTTTATTTTCTGGCCGATGGAGTTCAGGAATTTCTTGCGGTAGTCGATTTCAGTATGAAGCAGGTTGCGCACCGCGCGCACGATCGCGCTTTCAATTGCCGGCGCGCGCTCGATCTTGGGGAGCCAGAGCGTCTCGTTCTTTATCCTCTTGTACGTTTCGCCTCCCTTGCCTATCACCATGCCGGGCTTCTGGGACTCGATTACCACTTTCCCCAGTTCCGGCTCGAAATATATTTCGCGGATGCCCGCGTCCTCGGGCACGATTTCCTTTATCATCTTCTTCGTTTTTTCCATGTCCATCGTTATCGAAAGGTCCGGCCTTACCTGTATCCTTTTCTTCAGGTTAGAAACCATTTCCCTCACGACGCGGTCATGTTCCCGGAAGAACTCGACGCTCTTCGTGTAGAGCACGATTTCCGGACCCTCGAACTTGACTTCCGTAATCTGCGCTTCTTTGGACAAACTCTTCTGTAATTCCTTTAGAATATCGTTCACTAAAATCTCTCCTTGCAAAATTCGCGTTATTCGCGTTTGAAAATTATTTCATAAGGACTTTTACTTCGTCGTCGTTGAGCATCGCGTAGCCTTTCTGCGATATGATCACAACGTCGATTCCGGAACCGCCTGAAGCGATATCTCTTTCTATCGCGGCCCTTATGGCACGCACAGCGAGCTTCTTCGCGCTCTCTATGTCCAGTCCTTCTTTATATTTGTCCTCAAGCACACCAAGCGCCATCACCGAGCCTGAACCGGTGGAAAAGTAACTGTCCTCCGCTACCATCGAGCCGCTCGGGTCGAATGAGAAAAGCCTTGGAGCGGTGTCATATCCGCCTATAAGCAACTGAACATAATACGGGTAGTAGCTCCTAGCGTAAAGGATGTTCGCCACCAGCGAAGAGATTGACTTGATGGTCATCTTTCTCGACTCTTCGAACTGGTAGAGCTTTATCTCCGCCTTGACGTATCGCTCGAGCGCCTGGGCGTCACCAACGCTGCCTGCGATTGTCATGCCTGCATGGCTCTCGAGCTGCATTATCTTTTTCGTGTTCTTGCTCGCGACAAGGTAGCCCATCGTGGCTTTCCTCTCGGCCGCGAGGACGACGAAGTCCTTGCCCACTATTCCCAGCGTCGTCGTGCCGGTCTGAAGCTTCTCTATCTTCTTTTCTGTCATAATTATCACATCACAAAAAATCTGATATCAATCAGAATATTGATATTGTATTAGAATGAGGTATTTAAATATATTTCTGGTGTTTAAGCGGATGCCCCGGCCGGGATTTGAACCCGGGTCATCGGATCGAGAGTCCGATATCCTCGCGGCTTCCCGGATATTATTCGGGAATTGACCGGTCTAGACTACCGGGGCGTATTTTAACCTTTTAAAGCATTTATATATAAATAGCAGATAGTTCAAATAATTTATTGCGCCCAAGGCTGTTGCGCGGGCGGTGGTGATTTTATGACTACGATAAAAGCTTCTGAAAATCCAAAACTGAAGAACGCCATACTTATCGAGGGCTTGCCCGGCGTTGGCAATATAGGGCGCGTGGCCGCAGGCTACATGGTCGAAGAGCTGAAAGCGAAGAAATTCGCCGATTTGTATTCAGAGTGGTTCTTCCCCTTTGTCATGCTGCACAATAAATACAAGATTCATCTGCTGAAGAACGAGTTCTATTACGTGAAGGCCAAGAAGAAGGGCCAGCGCGACCTCGTCTTTCTTGTAGGCGACTGCCAGTCGCTTTCGCCTCAGGGTCATTACGAAGTCAGCGAGAAGATTCTCGATTTCGCGGAAAAAATCGGGGTGACCGAGATAATAACAATCGGCGGGCTCGCGACGGGCGAACTGGAAGGCAAGAAGAGGGTCATAGGCGCCGTCACCGATGACAAAATGATGCATAAGTACAAGAAATATCCCATAGATTTCGACGCCGGCGACAAAGTCGGATACATCGTAGGCGCGGTCGGGCTCCTTCTCGGCTTGTGGAAGCAGCGTGATCACGACGGCCTCTGTCTGCTGGGGCAGACTGCAGGATTTCCCATAGTCACGGACCCGAAGGCCGCTGAAACGATACTGGAAGTCCTTATAAAAATACTCGGCCTTAACATAGACCTGAAAAAGCTCGACAAGAAGGTAAAGGAAATGGAAAAATTCATCAAGAAAGTCGAAGCTCTACAGAAGCGCGCCCTCATGGAAATAACCAAGTCCGGAGGTGCGGGCGACAGGGGGCAGAAAACGGATGAGACTAGATATATAGGGTGATGATATGGATAAGCATCATTATACGAGATATGAGAAGGCAAGGATAATATCGGCGCGCGCGCTTCAGATAGCGCAGGGAGCGCCCATACTCATGAAGATACCCAAGGGCCTCGCCGATCCGAAGGAAATCGCGAAACTGGAATGGAACGCGGGTGTCGTACCGATAGACATAAAGAAAATGAACACGTAAGCTATTTTTATCCCGGCTGACAAATGATATATCATGATAAAGGATGTCAGGATATACTCGGTCTATAATTCCAAGGGAGACCATGCCCTTCGTGTCAAGATTCAGACAGGCAGCAACGCTTTCTTCTCCGCTTCCATCCCTTCCGGAACTTCGAAAGGAAAAAATGAGGCGAAAGATTTCGAGATGAAGAAGGTAATGGAAGTCTTCCCGAAAGTCAGGCAGAACATAATAGGCCTCGACGAGAACGACTGGGTCACGGCGGACGAAATAATCGAGCAGACTGACAATTCTAAAAATTACAATAACATAGGCATTTCGCTAGCTCTCGGCCTGTCGCTGGCGATAGCCAAAGCCTCGACATCCGGCGAGCTGTGGAAGCTGCGCGGGGTCAAGACAACTTACAAATTTCCCTTTCCACTGGGCAACGTAATAGGAGGCGGAGGCCACGGCGGCGGCACGACTTGGCAGGAGTTCCTCATACTTCCATACAAGGCCAAGTCACCCGAGGAAGCAACGCACACGAACTATGAAGTGTGGAAGGTCGTCGGCGAGGAGCTGAAAAAGAATGGGTGGCTTCTAAGCAGGAACATAGAGAACGCGTGGACCGCGAACATCGACGACCTTAAAACGCTGGACCTTTTGTCAACGATAGCCGAGGACTTTAACGTGAAACTTGGCGTCGATTTCGCCGCGTCGTCTTTCTGGAACGGCAAAGAATACGTATACAAGTCGCTGAAAAAGAATCTTAGCCAGGAAAAACAAATCGACGCTGTCGTGCGAGTGGCGGAGATCTACGACCTTTACTATCTTGAGGACCCGCTGCACGAGGATGACTTCACTGGTTTCGCTGAGCTGACCAGCAGGTTGCACGGCAGGCTCGTGGTAGGCGATGACCTCTTCTGCACGAACAAGGAGAGAATAGCGAAGGGTCTGCAGGCACGCTCTGCGAACGCGGCGATAATAAAGCCGAACCAGTACGGCACGCTTTACCAGGTCAGCAAGGTAATCAGGCTGATGAAGAAGAACGGTATGATTCCCGTCATGTCGCACAGGTCCGGCGAGACCGAGGATGACTGGCTTTCCGACCTTGCGCTCGCATGGGACTCGCCCATAATAAAAATCGGCAACCTTGGTCCCGACGTCCCCAAGCACAGCAGACTCGCCGAACTGTGGAACGACGTCGCCGGAAAGCAGATGGCGACCCTGCCGATAATCGGCGGCGTGATGGAAAAGTCAGACAACATAAAAGAAGAAGCCGATGAAAAAGAGTAGCTCTTTCTGATCCAGATGAGACAGGTTTCTGCACTACATATAGCTGTTTTTACTGTCGCGGTCGGCGCATTTAACACCCTTTAAGAAAATATGCCCGCATAACAATTTTTGACAAATCTCAGTTTTCCGGCAACTTCGTAATCCGTAAGCGTGAAACCGCCCTCTTTCATGTATTTTCTAATGCTATCGATTGTGAAATATCTGCAATGGTAGTCATCGAATATGTCCTTTCCCATAAGGATTTTCAGCCTGTTCTTCCACCAGCCAAGAAGCGGGCATGAAATTATTAAAATGCCGCCATATTTGGTTACCCTTCCCATCTCCTTGAAATAATTGCGTATTTGACCGAGATGCTCCAACACCTCAACCGAATATACTACATCAAAGAAGTTGTCGTCGAAAGGTATGCTCGCCCTTGCATCACAAATTTTTGCCTTTACGCATTTTTTCTTAGCTATCTTTATCGATGATTTAGAGATGTCGCATCCATAAATCGTTAAGCCGTGGCTTTTTAGTATATCAGCCTCTTGGAACGGACCGCAACCAACGTTTAAAAATTTTCCGCTTTTTGGCAGCCATTTGAGTATACGTTTTTGTATCCCACCACCGGTTCCGCCGGTTTGCCTGCTTATGAAATCTGCATCTTCGTATGCAGCGTCGCTTATTATATTTTTCATTTCACGAATCCCTAATTGCCGTTCACTGAATAATAATCTGGCTTATATCCTTTCAGTGACATGAGCGATTGAGCCGCTTCCCTCAGGCACTCGTAAACATCTTCGAAAATATACGGAGCTGTATTCTCATCGAGCTTTCTCGTTCTGATTGAAAATTTCAAACTCCCTTCCGCCTTTGCAATCAGCGCTTCAGCCTCTCCGATGTCCGGGCTAGATTTTTTAGCCATGCTGTTGTCTATATATAGTATTTGAATTCCTTTATCATCTGGCCACCTTCAGATAACCGTATAATACTATGCCGTTGCCGAGTGTGTTTAGAAACTCCCTTTCCGCCTTTTCAATTCTTATCTCATAAATTTTAATCTTCCTTGCCAGTTTCTTCTCGAAGGCCGAAAGGTCGGACTCTTTATGGTCCGCGGTTATGACTGCGATGTCTATATCGCTCTTTGAAATGTCTTCCCCCCTGCTGTAACTTCCGAAAAGTATTATCGTTTCCGGCTCCTTGTATTCGTTTTTAATGAAGTCCAGCAGGCCGGAGAAAAATATAGAATAAAGGTTATAGACGCGCTTCATTCTTACGAATTTGTCATCCCTTCTGGCGTAATAGTTTTTGACCACCTTTTCACTTTCGGAATCCAGCAGGCCTTCCTTGACAAGGCGGTTCGCTATGTTTCTCACTCCGGGCATTGAAAGTTTCGTGAGCCTTTCCAGCTCCCTCAGGTGGAACTTCCTTTCCGGATACTTGAAAAACAGTTCCGCCACGGTCAACGTGTTGTTTCTGGTTATCATATGATAATTTTATTTATCAACTGATATATAAATCTATCAATAAGCCGTTTAGCGGCAAAACAAGCTTAAAATAAAAAAGTAAAGCGGCAAGCGCAAAAGGCCCTTTCAAACCTCGCAATCTATCCCAGCTGTATTATCACGTTGCCGCCCGACGAGGTGATGGTCAGGTTGGTAGCAGCGGTCGTGTTTATGGTCGGCGCGGCCACTGTCGGGTCAAACGTTATGCTCTGCGTCGAGTTGCTGACTTCAAGTTTTTTGGTCGGACTCGCCGTCCCTATGCCGACGTTGCCAGAAGTTAAGATTGTCACATGATTTCCACCAATACCGCCTGCATCAAGTATCAAAGCACGACCAGAACCCGAATATATTCTTGCGTTAGAAATTGGAGAAGAACCATACGTGAATCCTCCAAATGTCCCACCATTTAATACAATATCCCCATTCACATCTAATTTGCCTTGTGGGTCCGTCGTCCCGATGCCGACGTTGCCGTTCAGCGCGTCCACGTAAAGGGTCGAGCCGTTAGCGATGAAGAACTTATTCACAGTGAGGTTAACGGGAAAAATAAAGTTACCAGATTCAAACGTGCCCGCGGACACGCTGGATGCCGGATGGCCGGGGTCTGCTGCTTCTACGAGCGGAACGATAGCAATCGCCATCGTGATGAAGAAGATGATCGACAGAGCTACCGCTAGGACTGGTTGCGTTTCAGGCCTGGAATTCCTCGCAATCACTTGGCTGTTTATCGGTTTACCTCCAGCTTTGGAATTTCCGGCATTTTTGCGCCAGCCCATTTTCTTCACCTCCGAGCAGATTCTTAAAACATTCATTACATCATCTAAAAGTTCGAGTTATAGTGCAGCTGACCCATGAAATACATGCTGCCCGTCCCTCCGTCTATATAACCGGCGATGTTTGTTGAATTTTGAACTATGAAGTCGTTTCCCCCGGAAGGACTCGGACTGCTGTCCTTGTAGAAATACCCCTTCGTAGCCAGGTTACCGGAACTGTCTACATACAGCATCACGTTCCCTCCGGAGTCCTTTATCACGAAGCTGTTGGCCGGCGGGCTCAGGAAAGATTGCCCGTTCGAATAGCTTCCCTTGACGTCCACGTATCCGAACTGGTCAAGCCTCGCCTTCATGGTCCCCGTGCTGTCTTTTATCATGAAGCACTTGTTGGTTGCATCGCACGTCGTCCCGTGACCTCCGGTATAGGAATCGTCATTAACAGTCAGCACGCTGGAATTCTTTGTTTCCCCGTCATCCTTTCCGTCCGTGGGCGTCACGCTGCATTTCCACTGGTCATTGACCTCTGTCTCCTGGCTGACTATGGTGGATTTATAGGAATAACCGTCCTTGCTCTCCTGGTAAAGGGCATAGATCTGGTCTGCTGAAAGGGCGCGGTCATAGATTCGGACTTCATCTACTGATCCATTAAGGTAGTATGTTGCAGAACTTCCAAATCTGCCGATTCTTCGATAAGAAAATGAGTATGTTAATGTACCCGAAACATCTTGGTCACCTACAAAATTACCATCTATATAACTTCTTTTTGTAGAACCATTAAAGGTAAAACCTACAAAATGCCAATTACCATCCACTAAACCAGAACCATGATTCGATACGTATCTAATATCGGTATATACACCTGTCCTTATTTGACCAGTACTTACCGGAATGCTTATCTCTAGTTCTTGTCCTCCAAATATGATATGATAATCTCCTGGAGGTGTTCCTTCATGCTTAAACCAAGCAAATGCAGATACTTGTGTAGTATAACCTAAATCGTTAGGTAAATCAATATAATCATCCCCATCAAAATTATACGCCCCACCAACCTTTCCTGAACTTGTCCATCCGCTGTCCGCATCGAAGTCGAAGTTCTTGAGCGTGCCGTTATTTTCATAACCGGAATAGTCCCTGACCAAGTTCACGTCGTTCATGCTCACATTCGTGTCGAAAGGCATATTAAGGACCATGATCGGTTTGCTCCCGTTCCACCAGTTGTATACGTTCGTTATGCTGTCCCCGTTGACATCCGCTGTGCTCATGTTCCAGCAGGTCAGGTTTGCAGAGGTCGTGTTGTAGGGATGGTCTGTTGCGTTCAGTATAGGGGTCCCGTGGGTGGGCGGGGAATTCAGTATGTTCAACTGGCAGTCTGTCGGGTCTGACCACCCGCTCCAGTCGCTGGCCGCCCACTGGTCACGCACGTTCAACCTGCAGTAATACATTCCGGGATCAAGGGCAGGGGAGACCGTCCATTCCTGTGCAGTGGTTCCTGTGTTGCTCCTGACAACGGTATTTGCGCAGTCACCTGAATTCGTGCAGATCTGTATCGAATAGTTACCCTGGGTGTCAGAACTGGCGTCGTAATGGGCGCTTGGGTCCGAAAAGCTCCACTGGATGGTTGGTGTCGTATCGTTCGTCGTCCCGCCATCGGTTATTGTGAACGAGTCCTCGACGTTCGGAGGTCTGGAAGACAAGGTCGTGTCGGGATAGCTGTTGTTCAGGAAGGCATCCCAGTACAAGCTCCCGACCCCCTCTATCGAGTCGTTTATTATGGTCCAGTCATTCGTCCCCCAGTAATTCGCCCCTGCATCTCCGGATTCAGGGTGACCCAAGTTTATTTTTACCGAGGCATTGTTGGCATTATAGAAGTTCTTGTCATTCGCGTCCACGTTGTCATCCGCGCCGTTAGCGTAAATGTTGTTGTATTTGAGCAATGGCTCTCCCCTGTCGTCGCACTGGATGCTCACGTACACCCCGTATTCAGAATTCGTGTCTCCATTGTATCTTATCGTGTTGTACTTCCATGTCGTGGTATGACCGTAAATGCAACTGTAGGTGTCCTCAATGAAGACGCCGTGATTCCCGTTGTGCTCTATGGTGTTGTTCTCGAAGGTATGGCCTCCGTGGTGATAAAAAATCCCGTAGCCGTCATTGTAGCTGACGTTGCTGTGGTACAAACCCCCGCCGTCATCCCCGTCCTCGTAGTAGCCTATGTTGTCGTTGTCGAATATCGTCAGGAAGTAAACATATCTTTCGTTGTTGTTTGAACCTGTCATGTATCCGTTGTAGTTTTTGGTCAGCGTTCCATGGATTATGTTACCAGTCGTTGCCCAAGAATCGTAACCGCCTTCCGCGCTGTTGTGGATTCCATTATTTGCGAATTTTATCGTGAAATAGCTCATCGTCACATTCGTCATGTTCACCCCTTCAACGCTCCCGGCAACAGCCCTTATGTGGACGGCGTAATCATAATCCTGCGCAGCAGGGCTCCCGCTGCTCCCGCTCACTATATTTCCCACAGAATTGTCGTTTTTTGAGGTGAAGATTATGTCCGAATTCGAACTGCTCCCGACCGCGTAGAGCGTCCCTTCTCTCACGTAAATGCTCGTGCCGGAATCGTATTTTATAACAGTCCCATTGCTTATTGTCAGTACCACATCCTTCGGAACCGTGATCATGCTGTCTACGAAATGCTGCTCAGGCTTCCAGCCGAGATTCCCGTTTAGGGTTACGCCGGAAGTGTACTTGTAGTCGTCGTCGTATGCGAAGATCTTGTAATAATACAGCGTCCCTTTGGTCCTTTCTGTATCGTCATGACTGGTTGCGCTTCCGTTGTAAATCACAGGGTCCCCTCCTATCGTATTCCCCGGTCCATACGATGTTCCGTCGGTTGGTGTCCCGAACGAGGAATCCGTGCTCCTAACCACAATCACGCCCGTGAAGTCGGAAAAGCCTGGGTTGGTCCATGTCAGTTCGTCCGTTGTCGTCCCCCAGGTCTCGCTCGCGCTCAGGCTTCCTGACCTGTAATTCGAATAGAAGCTCGCCGGCTCAGACATCGCGACGCAGTCGTTGCTCACGCACGAATAGCCCGAAGGGCAATGATTGACGCTGTTTGTGCAGTCATACCACGTCCCAGCACTGCAGTAGTCATTATCCCCGTCCCCATCCACGTCAGAGGAACCATCCCCGTTATCGTAACAGATGTTGTTGTTCACACAGTCATTCGAAGCCAGACAGCACGCATCATCCGAACTGCTTGAGGAGTAATCATTATCCATTGTGGCTGACGCGACCCTCGTCCTTCTGTTTTCGCTCGGGCTTGTATCCTCACAGCAGGTCGTCTGGGAGGTTTCCCCGCCGAGATTCCAATAGCTTGGGCTCGAACCCTTTATGCAATTACACGTGTTCTGGCTGGAATCGCCATCGCTGAAATATGAACAGGAGGAGTTTACATAACCAGAAGTCCCATCGCAGGCACCAGCGGTCTTTTCATCCGCATTCGAATCAGCACCACACCTGTATTCACAATTCCCGTCACCATCCAGTTCAGCATTCGGAGCAGATGTCTGCTCCTTCTTGTTCGCGTCGCAGGAGATGCAGGTGTCATCTGTGTCATCACAACGGAACTTGTTCGTTCCAGCGGTATCGCCCGCATCCCATGAGCCATCGTCAACATCGTCGCAATAATAACCGCCTTCTGAGTCGCATACGGTAACCTCGGTTCCGCACTGTCCAGGCTGGTTACTCGCGTCAGAAGCGAAATCAGTGCAGCAGTTGGCATGGCTCGTGTTGCCACAAACTCCATTGGCCAGGTAATCTCCACCAGAGGTTACGTCAGAGTCACAGCCATCCGCATAGGAACAACTGCTGCAGTCACTCTGGTAATTCGCATCATCGAAGCAAAGATGCCCCAACGTGTCGCACGCCGTCCCTGTGCACGTCCCCTCCTGCGCAAAGAAGTAACTCGAATACGATATCGTCGCATCTTCGCAGGACT
>Ga0315275_10001408_pt1 | contig 21152 bp, 19 predicted proteins | sample YL17G03_0_MG_FD_205557 | JGI IMG/M metagenome (GOLD analysis project Ga0315275, IMG submission 205557) | Sediment microbial communities from Yellowstone Lake, YNP, Wyoming, USA - YL17G03_0 | ecosystem: Environmental > Aquatic > Freshwater > Lake > Sediment | place: USA: Wyoming | collected...
GCGGCATGGCAATCCCCATAGCCCGCAGCAGCCTGGCCATATTCTTGAGGCTCAGGATATCCGGGTCCGGATGGATGCGTCGCATGAAGGGCACGTTGAGGCGATCCAGAAGGGAGGCGACCGCTTCGTTGGCCTCCACCATGAACATCTCGATGATAGTATGGGGATAGCTGGTATCGGCCGGATGGGCGTCGATGACCCGTCCGGCTTCGTCATACACAAGCTCCGGCTCGGGCAGGTCGAGATGAAGCATCCCCTCTTTCGTCCGGCGCGCCTCGATCCGCCGGCTCAGGGCCTCCATATTTCGCAGCAGTTCAATCACCGGGCGTTTAACGCCTTTCGTATGGCCCTTCAAGAGCCGGTCCGTTTGCTCGTAGGTGAGCCGGGCCACTGAGCGGATGATGCTGTTGGCATAACGCCGGGAGATGACCCTGGCGTCCGCATCGTACGTCATGTACGCGCTCTTGGTGAAGCGCCTCTGATCAGGCTGCAAGCTGCAAATCCCGTTGCTCAGGACCTCCGGCAGCATCGGGATCGTCTTGCCGGGCAGGTAGACCGTGTTGCCTCGCAGCTTCGCCTCTGCATCCAGCGGTGAATCCTGAGGGATGAAGTGGCTGACATCGGCGATGTGGACGCCGAGGACCCAGTTGCCCTGGGCATCGGTTTCGAGGCTGATCGCATCATCGAAGTCCTTGGCATCCGGCGGATCGATCGTCACGATCACCTTGTCGGTGATGTCCTCACGGCCCTCAATCTGCTCGGGTTCGAAGGATGCGGCAGCGGACCTCGCTTGCTCCAGACACTCGGCTTCGAACTCACCCGGCAAGTGGTACTGGCGGAGGATGGACTGAATCTCCACCTCGTACTGCCCGGACCGGCCGAGCACCTCGATGATGACCCCGCGCGCCAGGAATTTCTCACTCGGATAGGAGAGAATCTCGACGACGACCTTGTCCTTCTCGCGGGCGTTTTTGGCCGTGACATCCTCGACGGCGATCGGCTCGAAGAACGAAGTGCCGTCGGGTTGAACCAGCCAGGCATCCGGATGACGCATCAGGGTCCCGACGAATCGGTTGTTCGCCCGTTCCAGCACGTTGATGATCTCGCCCGTGCAGCGTGCATCCGGCCCGCGCTTGCCCTTGCGGTTGACTTTGGCCACAACGACGTCACCCGTCATGGCATCGCCCGTGCAGTCCGGCGGGATGAACAGGTCGCCGTGCGCGTTCGCCTCCAGGGGACTGACGAACCCGAACCCCTTCGGATTCCCGCGAAAATGCCCCACCACCTGGCCGGCGATGGAAGGCAGCACGATGACGCTGCCGGCGCCGAGGACCACATGCCCGGCCCGCCGAAGCTCCTCAAACGCGATCTTGAACTCCGGATAGGCACCGTCATCGACCCCGAGCGCCCTGGCCAACTGCGACAGCTTGAGCGGCTGGTACTCCTGGCGTTTGAGGAACTTGACAATCCGATCTTTGTAGACCTGAGGCATCCGTGCTCTCCCTAAACTGGAGTTCTGCAAAATGGACATTCGGCCTACTTTGGGAGGGAAAAATCGGCTTCACGATTTTTCCCCCCCACACCGTAGGACATTGACAATGAATGAGTTAGGCCGATTCCTCACGGAAATCGTGAAACCGATTTCCGTGAAGAATATAGGCCGAATGTCCATTTTGCAGAAGTCCTACTCAAAGAAGCAGCACCCAATCGACTTGCCGTTCGATCAGGTGCTGTGACTTACACAACCGAAATCATGACCACACAACGCAGGGCGCAAGGCCCGCGACACGTCTGCTACGCTTGCTTGGGCTGTGGTGCGGCGGCTTGCTTGGCCTTCAGGGCGTTGACTTTCTTGGCCAAGCGGGACTTCTTGCGGGCAGCCGTCTTCTTGTGCATCGTGCTCGTCGAGGCCACCTTGTCCAGCTTCTTGGCCACGGCGCGGAACTGCTCGACCGCCGCCGCGGCATTGCCCTCGCTCAAAGCCGCTTCCAGATGCTTGGTCTGGGTCTTCACCTGGCTCCGGCGAGACCGGTTGAGCGTCTTGCGTCTCGCGTTTTGCCGAACTCTTTTCTTCGCCGACAACGAATGTGCCACTTGCATCTCCTGAACGTTCTTCTTTATCTGAAACTACTCACTGAGAGGTTGCCGCTCTCGGACCGGAGGAATCCGAGGCCGCCCGCAACCGATCGACTCTCGTACTGACGTCTTTATACCCGAAATCCAGTTGTGCGATTCTCCGGTAGATTTCCAAGGCCTTGTCGTTGCCGCCCTGTTCTTCATACGCACGGGCCAGATTATACCGCAATTCCTTCGCCAGTGCATCATCTTTTATTTCGTGGGCTTCGATGGCCTGGGTGAATACGTCGATGGCGTCAGCATACCAACCCTTCATGAAGAAGCAATAGCCTATCTGGCTCATCGAGGAGATCTTGTGCCGGGGGTCTCGCTGAGCCTCCTGGAACAAGGGGATGGCCTCGTTGTACTGTTTGCTGCCCATCAGTCGAAGTGCATATTCATACTTATGGGCCAAATCCGTGGGATAATGGGCCACGCAGAGGCGATAGTGCTCCAGTTCCGTGCCGTTGAGCCGGGCCATCAACTCGGCCTCCTGGGTCTTGGCCTCGGCGTTCTGCGGGTGGGTATCGAGATCTCTCCGCACCTGGCGGAGCTTCCGCTTGAGGTGCCGGATCATCAAGAGGCCCGCGCGGTCCTTGAAACCGAAATCATGGCGGCTGACGTAGGCGTCCTCCAGCAACCGGATTGCCTCGTTTTCGGCCTCGTCCGTCTCCAGGTCCGCCAGGGTCTCCGCGAGATTGAAGACGTTTTTCGGCTGCTCCGGCTCACGGGCATACGCCTTTCGGGCATCGTCTACGGCGGACACCCGGTAATCCTGGGTCTTGATGACGCGGTCCTGCGCATAGAGCTTGGCCTGCGTCTCCTGGTCTCGGATGGATTGGCGGAAATCGCCCTGACCGTCGTATCGGCCCTTGGACATCGTCATCTCGGCGGACAGGTTCTTGCACTGGTCTGCCAGATCCTTGCTTTCCGGCTTCATGTGACTGGCCCGCTGGCAGGCCGCCAGCGCCTTGTCATACTGGCCCAGGGCGGTATAGGAGTCCTTCAGCAGCAGATAGGTTCGGTAGGACGGCTTCTCCAGAGCATTGTTCGTCTGGAAGATCAGGTTGGCGACCCAGTGGGCCGTTTTCTTGAAACCGCCTTCGACCGCCGCCTTGAGCATGGCCTCCGCGTAGGCCAGGTTGTCCGGGTCTTTGACGAAGAGGTACTCGGCATTGAGCATCTGCTCCAGGGGGGTCTTGCCCCGCATCCGCCTGACACGATCCATCATGGAGGGTTTCTTGCCGCCCTTGCCTCGCCGCTGCAATCCGAGCTCGCACAGAGGCAGGTGGCCTTCTTCCAGCGCATCCGGGACCCGCGTCAGCCCGCTCAGGTACATGTCGATCGCGAAATCGTACTGTTTGCTCTCAGCGGCCGTCCGCGCCTTTGCGAAGAACACCCCGGCCTCCGCCAAGCTGCGTGCGTCCGTCATGTTCGCCGCCTCTGCCTCCGGCTTCTTTCCATCAGCAGTATTGTCCGGAACAGCGGGGTCGTCTGCTTCGGCCCCAGTCGGCTGCGGCGGTGTCTCACGCCGTGCCTTCCGGCCGGCGGCGGAGGCGAGCTTGGCCCGGAGCCGCTTGAAGTCCTTCAACAGCGTCTTATCCTGAGGCCTCACGCCGATGGCCCGCTGACAGGCGGCGGCGGCTCGATCAAGCAGCCCGACGGCGGCATAGGAATCCTTCAACAGGACGTAGAGATTCACGGAGGGCTTCTTGGCATTGTTATTGGCCAAGAACATCAAATCGGCCATCCACTTGGCGGCTTCGTTGTACCCCCCTGCCACAGCGGCCTTCAGCACGGCCTCGCCATAGGCGAGATGTTCGGGGTCCTTCGCAAGCAGATACTCGGCGCCGAGCATTCTGTCCAGGGGACTACCATCCGCGGAGAGCCGTTGCGTCACCTCATCGGCTGTCGGTTTGGCCCTCCCTCGCCCCAGCCTTTGCAGGGCGAGGACTCGGAGCTCGATGTGCCCCTCCGAAGTGTCGTCCGGCGCAAGCCGAAGGCCCTCCAAATAGGCATCGATGGCGCGGTCAAAATCACCCGCCTCAGCCGCCCGGCGGGCTCTCTCGAAGTGCACCCTGGCCTGCGATTGCTCTGGAACATCGAGTTCGGACATAATGTCGTTAAGTGGTTATCAGCCCAAATGATGTATCATTCCTATGGTAGTCTTCGGCCTGATTCTGTCAATGAATAAATGCTTGTACGGAGATTGGGGCCGTGTTATAAGAACTCCGAAACAGCCGTATCGCCAGGAAGGCCCGGCCGGAGTCCCATAGGATAGTCAGTTCTGGAGAAACCCGCATGAGGACAGCCCTCGAGCAGTACGATCCGCAAATATACGAGTTGATCAGGCAGGAAGAGGCAAGACAGAGCGGCTCGATCCGCCTGATTCCATCCGAGAACTACGTCTCGCGGGCCGTAATGATAGCCACGTCGAGCTGCCTGACGAACAAATATGCGGAGGGCTACCCCGGTAAACGATACTACGAAGGCCAGCAGGTCACCGATCTGATCGAAAAAGTGGCTCAAGAGCGAGCCAAGAAGGTTTTCAAGGCCGATCACGCCAACGTTCAGCCATACTCCGGCTCCGTAGCCAATCTGGCCGCTTATGCCGCTCTCATCGAGCCACACGACACGATTATGGGAATGTCCCTGATCCACGGCGGGCACCTCACCCACGGCTGGAAGGTCTCGCTCACCAGCAAATTCTTCAATTCGGTCTCTTATGAGATCGACGTCCAGACCGGCCGGCTCGACTACGACAAGATCCGCGATCTGGCAAAGAAGCATCATCCCAAAGTGATCATCTCGGGGGCCACGGCCTACCCGAGAGCCATCGACTTCGAGATCTTCGGGCAGATCGCCAAAGAGGTCGGCGCGTATCACGTCAGCGACATTGCCCACATCGCCGGCCTGGTCGTGGCGGGCATCCACAAGAGCCCCGTCCCGTATGCGGATATCGTCTCGACAACGACCCATAAGACGCTGCGAGGACCGCGAGGCGGTATGCTGCTGTGCCGGGCGGAGCATGCCGACCGGCTGGACAGGGCCGTATTCCCCGGTTTGCAGGGCGGTCCGCACATGCATACCGTCACGGCCATCGCCGTGGCGTTGGCCGAGGCGGATACGCCGGAGTTCGTGGCGTACGCCAAGCAGATCGTCATAAACGCCAGGGCCCTGGCCGAGAAGCTGCTCGAATACGGTTTCGACCTCGTCTCCGGCGGGACCGATAACCATCTGATGCTGATCGACCTTCGGAACAAGGGAATTCCGGGCAAGAAGCTGGCCAAGGCTCTGGACCGGGCCCGGATCGTTTCAAACTACAACACCGTTCCGGGCGATACGGCCCCGCCGTTCAATCCGAGCGGTCTGCGCCTCGGGACACCGGCCATCACGACCCGGGGGATGAAAGAGCCTGAGGCGCGTCAAATCGCGACCTTCATCAACCGCGTTGCGGAGAACGTCGACAAGGAATCGGTGATCGAAGAGATCGGCAAGGAAGTGCTGCTCTTGTGTTCGCAGTTCCCGGTGCCGGAGCACTTCATCATCCCGAACAAGAACGGCAACCGGCAGTGACCTGTGGTATGGGGTCGGAGAACCTGACAGCGGCGATTCTTGGTTTGAACGAAGGCGGCCAACGCCTGCTCAAGGCGGCGGCGACGGGCTGTTTCCAAATCCTCGCCGTGGCGGATCAGGACCCACAGAAGGCCGAGAAAGCGGCTGCGGAGGCCCATTGCGAGGCCTTCAGCGACTATCGACAGCTCATCGTGCAGAATCAGATCGATTGTCTCCTGGTGGCGGCCGAGACCTATACCTGCGACGAACAGATCAAGGCTGCAATCCGCAAGAAGTTCAACATCCTCAAAATGGCGCCGCCGGCGAGGACATTCGACGAGTCCCTGGGGTACGTCCGGATGGCCGAGAGCGAAGGGGTGCGTTTCGCAGTGGCCAACCCGGCACGCTTCAAAAGCAGCTTCATGGCGGCACACGAGATGATCGCACAGGGCCGGCTCGAACATCCGTTCCTCATCTCGGCCCGCTGCAGTTTCAGTGCCGCAGATCAGCCGGCGTGGCGGACCGATCCCAACCTGGCCGGCGGAGGCGTGCTCCTCCACGACTGCTACCAGCTCTTCGACCAGCTTCTCTGGAATTTCTCCCTCCCCGAGCAGGTCTACGCCTTGAAGACCAACCAGGCCCCCGACAAACAGCAGCGGCTCTACCTGACCGAGGACACGGCCCTGGTGTCCATGCGGTTCACCGACGTTCTGATGGGCAGCCTGGTCGCCACGCGGCGAAACGAGATCGGGCCGCACGGGGTCTCGATCGAGATCCACGCCAAGGAGGCCCGTCTGACCGTCACGGAGGACCGGGTTGAGCTCCGAACGCGTGATGGACGCAACGACCTGAAGTGGCAGTACGACGAGGATGAGCAGGTCGCGATGGAGCGGCTGCTTTCGAGCTTTGCCCGCACCTTGCGGACCCCGGTCGAGCATCCTCTGGCCAGCAGTGGCAACGAAAACCTCCGGAACATGGCCGTGCTGGAATCGGCTTACCTGTCGGCGAGAACCGGCTTTCCCGAAGAGCCGGCACGCATCCTCCGCCTGGCCGGTAACCCGCCTCGCGCCGGGACAAGTGTTTGACATGGCACGGGAATGCCGGTATTGTGGGAAAAGACCTAAGCTGACCGATCTGCACAACGCAGAAAGGAATCTCGAGTTTCAACGTTGGGAGGTAACGTCATGAAGAACACGATTTACGCCGTTGTCATCGCCGTCTGCATCCTCGGGGCCGTGGTGGTGTTCATCGGGAGACGCGGTGGGGGCGGCGCCGGCCTCAACGACATCGCGGACAGCAAGATGATCTGGGTCAAGTGCACCAAGTGCAACCAGGGCTACGAGATGGGCGAGAAGCAGTTCTACAAGGAGTCGATGGAGAAGATGCAAGCCAAATCCGGGCAGCCAATGGCAATGCCCCTGACCTGCCAAAAGTGCGGAAAAGACGGGATCGTGAGAGCCTACAAATGCGAGAACGAGAAATGCGGCGAGATCTTCCGGGCCGGCAGTGTTCAGGGGGATTACGAGGACCGGTGCCCCAAGTGCAAGCACAGTGCGATCGAGGCGTCGCGGAAAGCACGCCTGGGCCAGCAGTGACAGTACGTGGCGGATGGGGGCTCCGGATCGAAGTCCGGGGCGATGTGCCGGATATCCGCGGATTGGCGCTGCGGTTCCAATCCGCACACCGCGATCGGGTCACTTTCCGCTCGGAGCCTCTTGCGGCGGCAGGTTGAAGCGTTTCTTTCGCTCGTTCAGCGGGGACACGACTTTCTGAGCGTATTCGTCTTGTCCCTTCTTCAAACCGCCCAGGGAGGCATATCGCATGGCAATTCTCTCCTGGAGGTAGGCTTTCCGGCTCTCCGGATTGGGGTGGGTCGAGAAGAACTCAATGGGCCGGTAAGTCTGGAGCTTCTCCAGGGCCTGCATGACCTCGACCATGCCGTTGGGATCGTAGCCGGCCTGGGTCATGTACGAGAGGCCGGCGAGGTCCGCCTCCTTTTCGTCCTCCCGGCTATATTGTAGGCCCAGTACGGCGGTGACGAAGCGCGTCCCCTGGGCTACGTCCGCAGACCCACTGGTTTGTGCCGCCACCATGATCGCGGTCATGCCGATCTGCTCGCTCATGGCGACCAGGGTATCGCGAGCCACGACGTGCCCGATCTCATGGCTCAATACCGCCGCCAACTGGGCCTCGGTCTTGAATTCCTTGAGCAAGTCCCTGGTGATATAGATGTACCCGCCGGGCAAGGCGAGGGCGTTGGCCCCCCCTTCCTCGACGGCAACAAAATGATACGACAAATCGGGCCGTTGGCAGAAGCCGGCGATTCGCTGGCCGATCTGGTTGATGTAGCTCTGGAGGCCCTCCTCGGGCATGCGACCACCCAACTCCTTCTCTATGAGGGGGGCATACTTGCGGCCAAGCTCGACGTCCTTATCGGGAGAGAAGAACATCAATTCCTCGTTGCCCGTAATAGGGTTGACGGCACAGCCCGACAACGCGGCAACAGCCAGGCCAAGTCCGACGGCAAACGATATGATCCTTCGTGTCACAACAAGTGCTCCTGAACCGCATTCTATGATTCTGCTTGCGGCGGTTGCGGGGGGTATTATACTCGCGGCTTTGCCTGTATGGTAGTGGAAAGAACAGCCCAACCCGATCGTTGCGACGGCTGCCATCAGGCGGACGGCTGCAAAGAAGCGTACCGCCGGCTCGGCTGTGACGAGGGACCCTCGGTGGCTCTCACGGCCGTCGTGGCGTTCCTGCTTCCGCTCGTCGTCCTGGTGGTCTCGTTGGGCGGATTGGGGTGGTTGCTGGAGGACGTGGTGGCCGAGTCGTACCGGACGCCGTTGGCCTTGGTTCTGGCTCTACTGGTCACGACCGGGTTGATGCTGGTGGTGCGACTCCTGACCCGGCATCGCCACAAGAGATAGGTTTCGGGACGAAGAAGTATGTCCTTTTTCACCAGAGACAGCCGCTCTTTTGCCGGAGGGGTGCATCCGCCGGAGGGCAAGCATCTCACCGAGGATAGGGCCCTCGAGCCTGGACCTGCGGCGCGAGAGCTTGCGCTACTTCTGAGCCAGCACATCGGCGCACCGGCCCAGCCGGTAGTCAAGAGGGCCGATACCGTGCAAGCCGGACAGAGAATCGGTGAGTGTCAGGCATTCATCGGTGCACCAGTCCATGCGCCCGTCGCCGGTAAGGTCAAGGATATTGCCCTGCAGCCGCATCCGGTCCTGGGCCGCAGCATGGCCATAGTGATCGAGACGCAGCCTCTGGCCCCGCCGAGACTGTGCTCGTTCGAACGACCCCAGGGCTTCGACCCGGCCCGCTATGCACCGGAGCAAATCTGCCAGGCAGTCCGGGACGCGGGGATCGTCGGCATGGGCGGCGCAGGCTTTCCCACGAGCGTCAAGATCCAGCCGGACGCGAAGACCCCGAAAGACACCCTGATCGTAAACGGCTGCGAATGCGAGCCTTATATCACGTGCGACTACCGCGTGATGCTCGAATGGACGGATCAGGTCATCACCGGCATTCAGCTCGCCCAGCGAGCCTGCGGTGCGTCGAAGGTCGTCATCGCCATTGAAGACAACAAGCCCAAGGCCATCGAACGGATGAACGCGTCTTTGGAGAAACTGGGGCTGGGCTCGCGTATCGGGGTCGTCTGTGTCAGAACGAAATACCCACAGGGTGGCGAGCGGCAACTCATCCGGGCCGTGCTGCAAAAGACCGTGCCCACAGGGGGAATCCCCCCTGCTATCGGCGTGGTCGTCAGCAACGTGCAAACGACGGCGGCGATTGCCGATGCCGTTGTCAACGGCCGGCCGCTGACACACCGCGTCGTGACCGTCACGGGCGAGGGCATCCCCCGGCCGGGCAATTACTATGTCGCCATCGGGACGCCCGTGCAGGCCCTGATCGACCACTGCGGCGGCCTGGCAAGAGACAGTGCCAGGGTCGTGCTCGGCGGGCCTATGATGGGTCTGGCCCTGGCCGATCTGAGCACGCCGATCACCAAGGCCGGCGGTGCGGTGACCATCCTGACGGCTCGGCAGATCGCCAAGGGCAACTCTCCGCGGCAGACCCGCTGCATTCGCTGCGGCCGATGTCTCCACGCCTGCCCTGAGCACCTCAGCCCAACGAAGATCGCGCATGCCGTCAAGAGCAACCTCATGGATTTGGCGGTGAAGTACCATGTCAGCGCCTGCATCGAGTGCGGCTGCTGCACATACGTATGTCCGGCCAACGTGGACCTGACCGGCTACATCAAGACGGGCAAGATCTACCTCGCCCGGCAGAAGAAGACAATGCCGGCCTGATCGACAAGGACACCGGATGATCGAATCGATACCACAGGACATCAGCATTGCGTTTGCCCCGCATATCCGCAAGGCGTTATCGACACAGCGGATCATGCTTGACGTGGTCTTGGGGCTGGTCCCGGCCGTCATCGTGGCGGGTGTCTGTTTTCGGCTTCACGGCCTGCTGCTAATCGGCGTCTCCGTAGCCTCCTGCATGGCCACCGAGTGGGCGTGCAATCTGATCCGCAGGAAGCCGAACTCGCTGTGGGACTTCAGCGCCGTCGTCACCGGCGCGATCCTGGCGCTGTCGCTTCCCCCCGCCCTGCCCCTGTGGACCGCCGTCATCGGCGCGGTATTCGCCATCGCCATCGGTAAGATGGTGTTTGGCGGCCTGGGGGCCAACATCTTCAATCCCGCCATGGTGGGCCGGGCGTTCTTGACCGCTTCCTTCGGCATATTGATGACGACGTGGACGGTCCCGGCCCCAATCGATGCCAAGCTGCCGCCGGTGGCGCCGACGAACAACATCATGGACATCAGGACGCAGGCGACCCCGCTCGCCTGGAGCAAAATGGCCATGAAGGACGGCAACGGGGCTCGCATCTACAATGAGCGACACCCGCTCTGGCCGGGTCTGCTCGGCGAGGAGGCCGGCTCACTCGGAGAGACCGGCGCCATCGCCCTGCTCCTCGGTGGTTTGTACCTTGTGGTCCGAAGGATCATCAACGTCCACATCCCGCTGGCAGTCCTGAGTTCGGCGTTCGCCTTCGCCGCCGTGACCTACGTCATCAACCCCGACAAGTACGTCCAGCCCTTCTACCACCTGACCAGTGGCGCGCTGTTGCTTGGGGCCTTCTTCATCGCCACCGACCCGGTAACCGCCCCGCTGACCGTACGCGGCCAGTGGATTTTCGGCATCCTCATCGGCGGCTTCACGATGCTGGTGCGAATCGTCGGGGAGTATCCCGAGGGCTTCATGTACGCGGTCCTGCTGGCCGACAGCGTCCGGCCACTGATCGACATGTTCGTCAAGCCGGTCCCGGTGGGAGGTGTCCCGAATGTCTAAGCTCAAGCTGGTAGGATGGGCTTCAGCCCATGCGGTCTTTTTCGTGCAGCAAAGTTGGCTGCTCCTGGCCAGTTCCTTCTGCTTCGGACTTCTGATCGCGATGACGAACACCGCCCTGTCGGGTCGAATCGAGCAGAACAAGGCCGCCAGGCTCAACGATCTTACGAAGGCGCTGTTGCCCGGTGCGGAGGTCTTTCAGCCGGTCGCGGCGGACATTCAGGTGAGCCTGCCCGACGGCTCGAAAGAGAAGGCCCGAGTCTTCGAGGTCCTCTCCCGCGACCAGCAGCGCATCGGCTGGAGCTTCAACGCGCACGGCGTGGGCTTCGCCGGCCCGATCGAGCTGGTGCTCGCCGTCGACAAGGATTTCCAGAAGATCATGGGGTTCGACGTGCTGGCCAGCAGTGAGACGCCGGGCTTCGGCGACCAGATCAGGTCCGGCTTCTATCGCAAACAGTACGCCGACGCCCCGGCCGAGCCGCTCTCGCTCGTCAAGATGGGCGACCCCGCCCTCGCGGATGCCCAGATCGTCGCGATCACAGGGGCAACGGTCAGCAGCCAAGCCGTCGTCAATATCGTCAACACGTTCCTGACGCAGATCAAAAGCCAGATGCAGGAGAAAGGATTGATCGGAAATGTCCGCCAGTAACGGCTCCACTTCCGGGCTTTACTCGAAAGCGCTCGTCACGGGCCTGTGGCGCGAGAATCCGACGTTTCGCCTGATGATCGGGATGTGCCCGCCGCTGGCGGTGACCACGGCCGTCAAGCCGGCGCTGACGATGGGCCTGAGCGTCATTTTCGTGCTCATCTGCAGCAACCTCGTCGTCAGCCTGATGCGCAATCTCCTCAAGCCACACCTGCGAATCATCATGTTCACGGTGACCATCGCGACGTTTGTCACGATCTGCGACCTGTTCCTCAAAGCCTATCAGCCGAAGATGAGCGAGATCCTCGGGGCGTACGTCCCGCTGATCATCGTCAATTGCATCATTATCTTCCGGGCCGAAGCGTGTGCCAGCAAGTCCGGACCCGTCGTGAGTATCCTCGACGGCATCGGCATGGGGGTGGGCTTCACCGTTGCGCTATGCATTCTGGCCGGCGTCCGCGAAATCCTGGCGACGGGCCATTTTTTCGATGTACGAGTGATGCCGAATGCATTTGTGCCCTGGCTGGCGCTACAGATGCCCGTCGGGGCCTTCGTTACCCTCGGCCTGATTCTCGCTCTGATCAACGTGCTGACACGCAGGAAGGAATCGTGACATGGATAGATTCACGGCATTGCTCATGGGGTTTCTGTCGGTCGTGCTGGTGAACAACTTCGTGTTCACGAAGTTCCTGGGCACTTGCCCCTATCTGGGCGTCTCCGGCCGGATCGACAGGGCCTTCGGCATGGGCCTGGCGGTCACCTTCGTCACGGCGCTCAGCGGCACGCTGACCTGGATGGTGGACGCCTGGGTCCTCACTCCGCTGCATCTGGAGATCGCCCGCTACATCTGCTACATCGTCATCATCGCCGGCGCGGTGCAGCTTGTGGAAATGTACGTGCGGAAGTTCTTCCCGTCCCTCTACGACGCGTTCGGGATTTTTCTGCCGCTGATCTCCACGAACTGCGTGATCCTGGGCATTTGCCTGTTCCTCGACGTCTGGGGCACGAACAATCTGCTCGAAGCCGTCGTCATCAGCACCGGAACCGGCATCGGCTTCACCGTCGCCATCTGCATCATGGCGGCGATCCGCGAGGAGTTGGCCCTGTCCGATGTCCCGGAGGCTCTGCAAGGCGCCCCGATCACGCTGATCACCGCCGGCCTGCTCACGCTCGCCTTCATGGGTTTTGCAGGAATGATCAAATGACCCCATCAATTTACTATTTACTATTTACTATTTTCGATTTGCTGCCCGGCAGCTCCGGTCGTCCAGACGCGTACGTATCGCTTCTTCACAATCTTCAATTATCAATAGTAAATAGTCAATTATGGAGCAGTGCCTGGCCCGCTGGTGTGACCATGCTGGGGCTGGGCCTGGTTTTTGCGATTGTCCTGCTGGTCGCCAGCGAGAGATTGAAGGTCCCGGTCGATCCTCAAGTCGAGCAGATTCACCAGGTGCTGCCCCACGTCGAGTGTGGCGCCTGCGGGTTCGCCGGATGCGGGCAATATGCCCCGGCCGTGCGCAACGACCCACAACTGCTGGGCAAATGTGCGCCCGGCGGCCCCACCGTGGCGGCCCAAATCGCCGCGATTCTGAACATCCAAATCAGCGGCCAGGGCGCCCCCGTACGGCCGATCATCCGCTGCCGTGCCCACACCGGGGACAGAACATACTTCGCGCATTACCGGGGCATCCCGAGTTGCACCGCCGCCAATGCCTTGGCCAACGCCCAGGCCTGCAAATTCGGCTGCCTCGGATTCGGTGACTGCGTCCGCTCGTGCAAATTCGGCGCACTGCGCGTCGTCGATGGCCTGGCCACCGTCAACTATGAGAAATGCACCGGCTGCGGCGGATGCTCGAAAGTCTGTCCCCGCAATCTGATCGTCATGGTCCCGTTCAGCCACGACCCGATGATGACAGTCGCCTGCCGCAGCAAAGAGAACGGCAAGACAACCCGCGCGATGTGTCAGGTCGGCTGCATCGGCTGCGGCCTGTGTGCCAAGCAGAGCGACGCCTTCAAGGTCGAGGACAACCTCGCCCGCATGGATTATGCCAGCTATCAACCCTCGGGCCAGAACGAAGCCGCCTGCAAAAAATGTCCTACCGGCGTAATCGTCTACCGCGGCAAATCCGCCCCAGCGCCCCAACCGCCAAAGGCAAGACAAGCAGCCTCAAGCACGGCCTGATCCAACCCTCGCGAGGTTCTGCGAAGAACAGTCAGGAGGCCTGTGGCGGAGAGTCGCTGGAGCGACCCACGCAGTAGTATTCGATGTGCATTTCCCGCAGATAGTCCTGATCGTAGAGATTGCGGCCGTCGAAGAGGACGGGGCGTGTCAACAGGGCGGCGACCCGCTCGAAGTCGGGATTGCGGAATTGCTGCCAGTCCGTAAGCACGACCAACCCGTCCGCTCCCTGGGCCGCCTCGTAGTAATCCCGGCAGAAGGTGACCCTATCCCCCAGCACCTTCTGTGCGACGGGCATTGCCTCGGGATCGTAGGCCCGGACGGAAAAGCCCGCGTTGAGGAACTCCTGGACGCAGAACATGGCGGGTGACTCGCGGATATCATCCGTTCGGGCCTTGAACGCCAGCCCCCAGATCGCCAGAGTGACCGGCTGCGGGCTTGTCGCGTAGTAATCCACGATCCGCCGGGCGAACCGGCTCTGCTGGCGAAGATTCACGTCTCGAACCGCTTTGGCAATGTCCATCGGGCACTCATGCAACTCGCCCGTATGAATCAAGGCACGAACGTCCTTCGGAAAGCAACTGCCGCCAAACCCCACTCCGGCATACAGAAAGGCGTTGCCGATCCTCGCGTCGCTGCCAATCCCGGCACGGACCAATTCGATGTCCGCTCCGACCTGCTCACACAGAACGCTCAGCTCGTTCATGAATGAGACCCGAGCCGCCAGCATGCAATTCGCGGCGTATTTCGTCAGCTCCGCCGAGGCCGGGTCCATAAAGATGACTCGTTCCCGGCGGCGCATGAAGGGGGCATACAGGTGCCGCATGATCTCCCGCACCTTCGGATCGACGGCCCCGATGATCACCCGCTCGGGCTTCATGAAATCGTCGAGGGCCGAGCCCTCCTTGAGAAATTCCGGATTGCTCACATAATCGAATGGATGCTTCGTCCTCGCCGCGACAACCTCGCTCACCTGCTTGCACGTGCCGACCGGGACGGTGCTCTTGACGACGAAGATCCGATAGCCGTCCATGGCCTCAGCGATATCCCCTGCGACCTGCAGCACCGCCGAGATGTCGGCGGAACCATCCTCGGCGCTCGGCGTCCCCACGGCAATGAAGAGCACCAGGGACTCCCGTACGGCCTGTCGCAGCGACGTGGTGAAATGCAACCGCCCACTGCCCCGCGTCCGATTCACCACCTCGCTCAGGCCAGGCTCATAGATCGGGATCGCGCCTTCATTGAGGCCTTTGATCCGCTGCGCATCCTTATCGACGCAGATCACATCCACGCCGGAATCGGCCAAACAAGCCGCCGTGACCAGCCCGACATACCCAATCCCAACAACACCAACTTTCATCGAGATCCATCTCCAATTTAGTAACAAGTCCTCCGATATTCTAAGAGAAAAGACGGCAAAGGCAAGCGGCAACGCCGGCGGCGTCTCATTTACCGTCTCGCGGAGCCACCTCCTGCGCTGGGACGACGTATGCCTTCGCGCCGCTGCTGTAGACCACGGCCGCCCCAGCGCCGGAAGGGATGAGAATCGCCTCGACAGAGGGGAGACGCTCGATCAGGGATAGGCCCCTCTCGATGCCCAGGACGTTCACCGCCGTGGACAGGGCGTCGGACGACGTCGCGTCCGGAGCAATGATCGTATCGCTAACAAGCTTGTTCGCCCCGTTGCCGGTTCCAGGGTCTATGATGTGGCTTTGCTTTTCGCCCTGGACCTTGACGAACCTGCGGTAGTCGCCGCTGGTGGACACCCCCTCATTTGTGAGAGCGAAGACCAGCAGAGGTCTTGACGGGCCCAGCTCATCCGGCGCGACATTCGGGTCCTGCAGACCGATCCGCCAGTGCTCCTGCCCGCGAGGAGGCTGCCCGAAGCAGCGGATATCGCCGGCGATGGCGACCATTCCCCCGATCGCCCCGCGTTCTTTCATCGCCTCCACCGATTTATCGGCGGCGTAGCCCTTCGCGATTCCCCCGAGGTCCACCCTCATGCCTTCGACCGCAAACCGGACCGTCCGGTTCTTCTCATCGAGAATCAGCTTGTCGGAGCCGACCTTGCGGCGAGCCTCCGCCAAGGCTTCTTCCGTGGGAGGCTCGTTCGTCTCACCTGCTTTGCGCCACAGGTCCACCAGCGGCCCGACCGTCACGTCGAAGGCCCCCTCGGACAGCTTGCTGAAGTGGACCGCCCGGCGCAACACCTCGAACGTCATCTCGCTCACCGGGACCGGCCCCTCGGCGGCGTCGCGATTGACTTTGCTCAACTCGGAATCGTCTCGATAATCGCTCATCAGCGACTCGATGTGATTCTGAACGTCGAAGGCCGCCTCGATGCATCGATTCGCCGTCCGCTCGGTCTTCGCAATGACGACCACGCGAGAGAACGTGCCCATGACGACGCGGTAGCCGCTATTGACCTCGACCACGCCGAAAGCAGTCGTTCGTACATAAAGAAGGCCCACCAGCATCGCAAGAATGCCGACAATCACGGCGGCACGAAGGTATTTCTTCATACAACCTTTCTCAACGCCTCGAACCGTCTTTCAGAATCCACATTGCCGCGTATAATAGCCCCATGAAAGACAAGACGATAGAGATATTCGCTCAGCAGCTCGATCAGCGATTCCTGCCCTTCGTGCGGAGGCCCGCCCGCTATATCGGGGGCGAGGTCAACCAAGTCAGGAAGGACCTGAGCCGGTGCGGTCTGATCTTCGCACTGTGCTTTCCCGATGTCTACGAGGTCGGCATGTCCAACTCGAGCATCGCCATCCTCTACCACATTCTCAACCAGCTCGACAACGTCGCCGCCGAACGCGCGTTCGCCCCCTGGACCGACGCCGAAGAGATTCTACGCCGGGAGCAGATTCCCTTGTTCAGCATGGAGTCGAGGGCCTCGTTGCGGAGCTTCGACGCGATCGGCTTTGGCCTGACCAATGAGCTGTGCTACACGAACGTTCTCAACATGCTCGACCTGGCGGGGGTCAGCGTCCGTCGCAATGACCGGAAGGAAGATGACCCCCTCATCATCGCAGGCGGCGGCATGGCCAATTGCTGTGAGCCGATGGCCCCTTTCATTGACCTGTTCGTGCTGGGCGAGGGCGAGCAGGCGATTGTCGAACTGGCCAACCTGTTGCTCTGGGCCAAGCAAGCCGGCAGGGCCAGGAATGAGGTGCTCCGCGAGATCGCCGACCGATTCGATTGGGCCTATGTTCCACAGTTCTATGACTTCGAATACGAGGACTCGCGAATTGTCTCTTTCAGAGCAACCGAGCCCGGCCTGCGGACGCGGTTCGAGAACGCCGTCGTGGAGGATTTCGAGAATGCCCCGGTGCCGACGCGTCCCATCGTGCCGTTTGCCGAGGCGGTCCATGAGCGGGTCAGCATTGAGATCATGCGGGGCTGCCCCGGCCGATGCCGGTTTTGCCAGGCCAGCTTCTGCCGGCGACCCATCCGGTTCCGCAGCGCCGAGCGAGTGTTCGAGCTGGCGAAGGAATCCTATGCCGCCAGCGGCTTCGACACGGTCAGCCTGTTGAGCCTCTCCACCGCCGACTACCCGCACCTGGAGGAGCTTGTCACCCGGCTGCACGGCTACTTCGAGGACAAGCACGTGGGTCTGTCGGTCCCCAGCCTCCGGGTTGACCAGCAGTTGAAGCTTGTGCCGAAGCTGTTCACATCGGTGCGAAAGAGCGGCCTGACTATCGCCGTGGAGGCGGCCGGCGAGCGGCTCAGACAGATCATCAACAAGCCGCTGAAGGACAGCGATCTGTTCGCAACCGTCGAGGAGGCGTACAAGGCCGGCTGGCAGAAGCTCAAACTGTATTTCATGGTCGGCCTGCCCGGCGAGACGCTCGACGATGCCAAAGCGATCGTCGATCTTTCCTGCCGATTGGCCAAGCTGCGGAGGCAAGTGGACGGCAAAACCGGCAGCATCAACGTCACCGTCAGTTGGTTCGTCCCCAAACCGCACACCCCCCTCGGCTGGCTGCCGCAGAGGCCGCGAGAGTACTTCGAGCAAGCCAGGCGGCTCATCCTCAATGAGAAGAACCGGCTCCGTGCGAAATTCCTTCAGTTCAAGTTCCATGCGATCGACCAGAGCATTCTCGAAGCCGCGATCAGCCGGGGCGACAGACGATACGCGCAGATCATCGAAGCGGCGTGGCGGCGTGGGGCACGCTTCGATCTCTGGGATGAATGTTTCGACTACACCATCTGGCAGGAGGCATTCGCCGGGCGCGGCGTGGACCTCGAAGCAGCGGCACAAAGACGCTTCGCGCCCGACGAAATCCTGCCCTGGGAGCACCTCGGCGGCCCGGACAAGGGATATCTGCTGACTCACCATGATTCCGCCGTGCAAGTGATATAGTTCTCTCGCCCGTAACGTCCGAAAATGATGGTGCCTCTAATTCTCCGGCGAAGCTACGCCGGAGGAGACGCCGGACACCATCGGCGTTGCGGCGGCTCAAATCGCGCGTATGCTCCAGATCGGCTTGTTCATAAGTGCCTTTATTGTAGGCACTTATATTCATGTACCACCCAGATAGGGTGCGATCGACCTTGCGTCGGCCCTTCCCGAGAGCTCGCGGTCATCCAAGGGATCTTGCCTCTATTTGCATCCGACTGAAAGTTACTCCCCAGATTGCCGATAGAGCCCTATGCAGGGGCCTGAACGTGGGTTTTCTCGACGAGGGGAGCCCAAAAGTCGCAATTGGGAAGCACGAACGAGGATTTGACGATGAGAGACTCCAGGCCGGTACTGCTCGTGGAAGATGACACCATCGACGCGATGACGGTTCGAAGGGCCTTCAGAGATTTGAAGGTGTCGAACCCGCTGGTTCACGCCGTCAACGGCGAAGAGGCACTCGCTCACCTGAGAAACGAGACGAACGACCAGCCATGTCTGATCCTCCTCGATCTGAACATGCCCAAAATGAATGGGATCGAGTTCCTCGCGATCGCGAAGACCGAGCCGGCGTTGAAGAAGATTCCCGTTGTCGTGCTGACCACCTCCAGCGAAGAGCGAGATGTCGTGCAGAGTTTCCGGCTGAGCGTGGCGGGCTACATTGTCAAGCCCGTCGACTACCGGAACTTCGTGGAAGCGATCCGAACCATCAACCTGTACTGGACGCTGAGCGAGCTTCCAGACAAAGAAGCGGAGACTGCCGATGCCCTGTGCCAAACCCCTGTTGCTTGTGGACGATAGTCTTGACGACGCGATGATCCTCAAACGGGCCCTGGGGGATTTGGGTATTGCCAGGCGGATGATCCATGCCCCCAGCGCCGAGCAAGCGCTGGCCCAGTTGCGTTCCGCCGCGGACGAGAGGCCGGGCCTGATTCTGCTCGATCTCAACATGCCCGGCATGGGCGGCATGGAGTTTCTCAGGACCATCAAAGACGATCCCTCGCTGGCTCAGATCCCCGTCGTCGTGCTGACGACGTCGCAGGAACGGCGTGACATCGCGAAGAGCTTTGACCTCCACGCCGCCGGGTACGTTGTAAAACCTTCCAACTATGCCGCCGCGGTAGAGGCTCTCAAGATCATCGAGAACTACTGGGCTCTCAGCTACCTTCCCGCCTGTCACAACTGATCCTCACCTGTCCGCCCACACGGGCAAAGCGCGTCCCCGGAGCCCGTCAAGGCCCGGACAGTCCCCACGGACAAAACAGTATTCGTCTCCAAACACCGCCCCGGCACGAGTTCTGATCGCGCCGTCATTTTTTTCTTTTGACAGTTGCGAACTCGTCTCTTATACATGCGGGCTTGCATCCCACTCATCGCGGGTGTTTGGGCAAGCCCACGCCTGGACTCACGCGGTGGCCCGAGGGAGTGCATTGGGAAGCTTGTAGTCGAACAGGGTTGTCACAAAGGAGAATACTATGGCACAAGACAAAGCGATTAGCTCTCTCATGACGGAGACGCGGACGTTCCCGCCGCCCGAGCGGATCCAAAAGGACGCGTATGTGTCCAGCGTGGCGCAATACAAGAAGATGTGGGATCAGTCGATCGACGATCCCGAACAGTTCTGGCTGGAGCAGGCGAAATCCCTGACCTGGTTCACGAAGCCGACGGAGGCCCTTCGCTACACGTGGGACGTGGCCAATCGCAAGATCGAGCACACCTGGTTCGCCGACGGCCAGCTCAACGTCTCGGTCAACTGCCTCGACCGGCATCTCGGCACGCCGGCCGCCAAGAAGACGGCGTTGATCTGGCAAGGTGAGGCGGACGCGGCCGTCAAGAAATATACCTACGAGCAACTGCACAAGGAAGTCTGCAAGTTCGCAAACGTCCTGAAGGCCAAGGGCATTCGCAAGGGCGACCGGGTTGCGATCTACATGCCGATGATCCCCGAGCTTGCGATTGTCATGCTCGGATGCACCCGCATCGGCGCGATTCATTCGATCGTCTTCGGCGGCTTCAGCGCCGAGGCGCTCGAGGGGCGAATCAACGACTCCGAGTGCAAAATGCTGATCACCGCCAATGTCTCGTTGCGCGCCGGCAAGCACATTCCGCTCAAGGCGATCGCGGATGAAGCATTGAAGAAGACCCCGTCGATCGCGCACGTCATTTCCGTGAAGGTTACGGACGATCCGTGCAACATGCAGCCGGGCCGCGACACCTGGTATCACGATGAGATGGCCAAGGCCGGCGACAAGTGCGAGGCCGAGAAGATGAATGCGGAGGACCCGCTGTTCATCCTGTATACCTCGGGCTCCACCGGCAAACCCAAGGGCGTGGTCCACACCACCGCCGGTTATCTGCTGCACGTCTCGTTGAGCCACAAGGTCATCTTCGACGTTCACGAAAACGACATCTACTGGTGCACGGCCGACATCGGCTGGGTGACCGGACACAGCTACATCGTCTACGGTCCGCTGGCGAACGGGGCTACCAGCCTGATGTTCGAGGGCGTGCCCACGTATCCGGATGCCGGCCGGTTCTGGCAGGTCTGCGACAAGTTCGGCGTGACCGTATTCTATACGGCCCCCACGGCCATTCGCTCGCTGATGCGTCTGGGCGACGAGTGGCCCGCCAAGTACAAGCTGGACACCATGAGGGTCCTGGGTTCGGTCGGTGAGCCGATCAATCCGGAGGCCTGGATGTGGTACTACAAGCACATCGGCCGCGAGCGATGCCCGATTGTCGACACGTGGTGGCAGACGGAGACCGGCGGGATTCTGATCACGCCGTTGCCGGGCGCCTTCACGCTCAAGCCGGGCAGCGCGACCAAGCCCTTCCCCGGCGTCGATCCCGTCATCCTGCGCGATGACGGCAGCCAATGCAAC
>Ga0315275_10001409_pt1 | contig 21146 bp, 19 predicted proteins | sample YL17G03_0_MG_FD_205557 | JGI IMG/M metagenome (GOLD analysis project Ga0315275, IMG submission 205557) | Sediment microbial communities from Yellowstone Lake, YNP, Wyoming, USA - YL17G03_0 | ecosystem: Environmental > Aquatic > Freshwater > Lake > Sediment | place: USA: Wyoming | collected...
AGTGACGCCGCTTACCGGGATCATCCCTTCATTACGCACCACTTTTGCCCGGTCGTCTCGCCGCTGACGATGGACTACGCTTCGACCGAGCTGTTGATCTTCTTTGTCGAGAGAGGTTGGCCAGTCTATCCCAGCATCGTGCCGAACTCCGGCCTGACATCTCCGATGACCCTGGCCGGGACACTGGCGCAGGGCAACGCCGAATTCCTGGCGGCTGCCGTGCTGATGCAAATGGTGCAGGCGGGCACGCCGCTGATCTATTCCACCCTGCCGACGATCGCTGATATGCGTAGCGGGGCTTATGCTTCCGGCGGTATCGAGTGTGGGATGCTGCACATGGCTTTTGCGCAAATGGCGCGCTACTACAACGTTCCCTGCGGGGGTTACATCGGGCTGACGAACGCTAAAATCAACGACGCGCAATCAGGTTTCGAGACGGGCATGTCCACCCTGGCGGGGCTGCTGGCTGGCGTGGATATGTTGAACCTGGGCGGCCTGCTGGATGCCTTGAAGGTGTTCGATTTTGCCAAGGCGGTGATTGACGATGAAATCGCCCAGATGTTGAAACGGGTCAAACGCGGCTTCGAGTTCAGCGAGGAAAACCTGGCCCTGGATGTGATTGCAGAGATCGGCCCGGGCGGAGCGTTCATGGTCCACCGTCATACCGTCAAGCGCATGAAGACCACCGCGCTGCTCCCCAAGCTCGCAGACCGGGATTCGCGCGACGGCTGGGAAAAGAAGGGCGCGCTCGACACCCATGCACGCGCCATGACGCGCGTGCGCGAGATCCTGGCGCGGGATAACCCGGCTGTTTTTGCTCCCGAAGTTGATGCCCGTATCAGGTCAGCGTTCGAGGGGCTGGTGCCTGGAAATCTGGAGAAGCCGGAAGGCTGGTAAAATACTATCCATATCACAAGGTTGCCGATGGAGCAGCAGTGCAACTGCCACCCGAACAGAGAAAAGGTTCACGAATGAAAATATACTTTGCCACCGATGTGCATGGTTCCGAGATCTGCTGGAAGAAATTCATTGGCGCCCATAAGTTTTATGAGGTGGATACCCTCATCCTGGGAGGGGACATGACCGGTAAGGCAATTATCCCCATCATTGCTCAGGGAAATAATAAATACAAAGTCACGCTGCTGGACCAGGAGACCATTCTTGAGTCAAAGGAAGATGTCAACAAAATGGTCGCCACGATCCAAAACCGGGGTTATTACCCGTATGTCACCGATCCCGACGAGGTGATGGAAATCTCAACTACGCCCGGGCGCTCCGATGAGGTGTTCTTGAAAGAGGCGTTGAAGACGATGCAGCGTTGGATGGCCTATGCCGATGCCAGGTTGGAAGGCACCGCCATGCGCTGCTATGTTTGCCCGGGCAACGACGATATGTTCGAGATCGACGACATCATCAAGCAATCGAAACATGTTGAGCTGGTGGAAGGGAAGGTAATCCAGTTGGACGAGTATCACGAGATGATCAACGCTGGCTGGTCGACTCCGACCCCCTGGAAAACCCCCCGCGAGGAATCTGAAGACCAGCTGCGCCAGCGCATCCAAGTGATGATCGACCAATTGAAGGATGTCCGGAACTCGGTCTTCAACTTGCATGACCCGCCTTACGGCAGCGGCCTGGATGATGCACCAGAACTGACCAAGGACATGCGCCCTGCATACGCCGGCCGGTCGCTGGTCTCAGTGGGTAGCCACGCCGTTCTGGAATTGATCGAGAAGTACGAACCCCTGCTCGGCTTGTTCGGACATATTCATGAAGGCAAGGGAACACGCATATACAAGCACACACTGTGTATCAATCCGGGCAGCATGTACGAACAAGGGATGCTGCACGGAGCGGTGATCGAACTCAAACCGAAAAAAGTGGGCAACTATCTCCTCACGACAGGATGAGGGCATTGCGGAACGCACAAAACCTGGGAAAGGAGGCGGCGTATTGACCGATTGAACATTGCAGGGAATTTGCGGATACTGAATCGAGAAATATTCCATCGGTTTGTCTCCCCAAGGAGTCTGGGGATGATAAGCAAAAATTTCAAAAGGAGGTTCAGATGAGTACTGTAAGCCTGTTCGTTCGCAAGGCAAGCGGACTGGTACGGTCATGGTCGGTCTTTGACGCCTTCATCTACGCCACATTCTCGATCAACTTGATTACCCTGGGCCTGTTCATCTTTTCGTACTGCTACTACCTCCAGGGTAGTCTGGCTGCCGGCGTTGTACTCGGAGCGATCTTCACCATCTTCGAGGTGATCGTGTATGCCAGCCTGATCTCAGTCATGCCGCGCGCGGGGGGCGACTACGTATGGCAAAGCCGCATCCTGAATCGCGGCATCGGTTTCGTCCTCTCCGTTACCGGCTGGTGGTTCATCCTGTGGTTGTGGACGCCTCTCTATGGGCAAATGCTGACCTATGAGGTGTACACACCGTTATTGGCCCTCCTGGGCTTCAAGGATGCCGCCTTGTGGTTCACGACGACCGATATCGGCCTGCTGGTTGGCATGCTGTCCGTCTGCGTCATTGTGTTTATCTACATCGCCATCGGGATGAAGTGGTATGCCCGCGTGCAGAAGTTCTGCTTCTGGGGAGGCGCCGTGGGCCTGGCGCTCGTCTTCCTGCTGCTCCTGTTCGGGAATAACGCGACATTTGTCGCCAACTTCAATGCGATGGCGCCTAACTTCGGCGCCCAGGCCGGCAATGTCTACGCGGCAACCCTCACGGCAGGCGAAGCCGCGGGGACCGTGGCCGGGCCGCTGTGGCCGTTGGCGATCGGGGCAAGCATCTTCCTCGTTCCGATGCTGACATTCTTCAACCTGTGGCCGAACTGGGGTTCGACACTCTACGGCGAAGTGCGCGGCGCCTCGGATTACAAGCGCAACTTCTGGGGCATGGCCGCCGCCATCATCGTCACGACCGTCGGGGCGCTGTTACTATTTGCCTTGATTGGCAAGACGATCGGCTGGGATTTCTACAACAAGGCCAATGGCGCCTTCTGGAACTACACCTTCGGTTACACAACGGAGGCGGCGCCGTTGCCAATCTGGCCCTACCCGGCGTTGTTCGCCGCCTTCATGGTGAAAAGCCCGGTGATCCAATTCATCGTCGTCCTGCTGATGAGCCTGTGGTGGTTCGGTTGGTCCGGCACGTTGTTTCTGAGTTCGACACGTGTCATCTTCGCCGCTTCCATTGACCGCATGCTGCCGGAGTGGGTATCGAAGATCGAGCCGCGCACTAAGACACCCCTAAACGCGCTGCTACTGATGGTCATCCCGTCCGCGATCATCTCGTTCCTGTACGCTTTCAGGTACTTCAACATGCGCACACTGGTGCTGGATGCGACCGTCGTCATTGCCATCACCTTCCTGGGCTCGACGATCGCTGGCACGATCATGCCATGGCGGGCAAAGGATGTCTTCGATGGCTCACCCATCGCCAAGTACAAGGTACCCTCCTGGCTTGGCTGGCTGGTCACGCTGCTGTATGCCGTCTTTGCCATTTACCTGATCTACATCTCCTTCCAGTACGGGTGGACGATACTAAGTGGGATTGGCGCCTTGGGGGCCGATTGGACGACCTGGTTTGTCGTGCTGGTGCTTGCCGTGTTGACGGTCGTCAATGCGGTGATCCTGCTCTGGATCCTGTACTATGTCGGGCGGAGGGTGTTTGGCGGAGCAAAGATGCCGGTGGTCACACTGGCGGGCCTGGTCTTCCTGGGCTTCCTCGACTGGCTGCTGGTCGAGTGGTTCTGGGATCCGCACGTGCTTCCAGAGTCGCTGCCGGCCGTCGGCACCTATGCCATTGGCTGGTCGAACGTCAGCTCGATGGTGTTCATGCTGCTGAACTATGTTGTTGCAGCCGCCATCTACTTTGGCTTCAGCGCCTACCGCCGCAAACAAGGCATTGATGTTGACAAGATTTACAAAGAGATACCGGTCGAGTGAGTTGCATGGCGAGTATCCCCCTCGATGGGCATACGCCCTGGTGAAGGGGAGGAATTGGGGATGTGGGCGGGCCATTCGCACGCCCACTTCCCCATGTCTACAACCTCGATGCGGCAAATCCCAGGAGAAGCATTTGACCTCGGGAATTTATGATGTTAAATTGTATTATGCCATTAGAGGCTGTTGTATGTCCTGCGTGGTTTTCGATACCGTGCACATCGAGGGAGGAACTTGATGAAGCATCGAAAATTACATGGCTGGAGGTGCGCCGCTCCCTGGCTGGCGCTGACCCTGGGCGGCCCCCAGACCTCCACGGGCAAGATGCCACAGGCGCGCAGCAGCTCGCGCGGGTAGTGGATCGGGAAAACCGCGGCTACAGAGCCGCCCCGTTGCCGGTAGTCCCGGATGACATCCATGCGCCTAGGAATATCCATGCCTTTCACGCGACTATCCTTTCGTGAATCATTCAAATGTTCTGCATGGCTCGCTGCATGATAACTCTATCGTAAAACCACCTGTAATGGTTATTTCTCTCCCAGATTAAAGCATCTACTATTCGATGATACTCATCGGACGTCAGATATTGCGCTTTTAATGTGGCGGACCCGACGGAGGGCTGACCGTAATGATCTTTCTGACCGCCATGGCTGGTTCTATACTCCTCAAGAGGAAGATCATCGGAATATTTATTGTGAAAGTACTTGACTTTGGTTTCCATTAATGCTATGATTTTCTTGTAAACGCTTCCAAATATAAGTGATGCTTTTCTATTCACATATTGGTTCTAATTCACCTTCTTAAGCTATTGAATCACAAATTATGCCTCATTGTGCCTTTCCTTCTCTGAAACCAGTCTAATTTTGATTGATTATCGAGTTGAAGGGCACAATAAATTAAAATCCATGTAAGCGTTTACAAACTTATGGACAAGAATCCGAACCCAAAAGTTACGATTATTGATGTTGCCGCTGAAGCTGGTGTTTCGTTTGGGACGGTCTCGCGGGTGATTAATAACGATGTTCATGTTAAGCAAGAGACTCGCGAACGCGTCTTAAAAGCTGTGCAACGGTTGGGATTTGTTGCTAATCGTCAGGCGCGCAGCTTGGCTGGGGGGAAATCAGATAGCATCGGTGTGCTTGTACCCGATTTGGGTACTGGCTATATTGGGGAGATCATTCGCGGTATTGACGCCGAACTTAGCTTGAAAGGTCTCGATCTTATTCTATATACGACTCACCGAACCGCCAGTAAAGAGGCCAGTTACGTTGCTAACCTGGCGAAAGGCATGGTGGACGGTTTGTTGCTTGTGTTACCGCGCAGCCCGGTCGATTACATTGGAACGCTTACGCTTCGTAATTTTCCATTTGTTCTCATTGATCACCAGGGAACCGGTCGGGATTGCCCCGCAGTGGGGGCGACCAACTGGCAAGGGGCCTACAACGCTACTGAATATCTCATCAAGCTTGGACACAAGCGTATCGGTTTTATCACCGGCTCCATGGATCTAAGTTGCGCTGAGGATCGCCTTGACGGTTATCGTTCGGCGCTTCGTACCCATCATATTCCTGAAGCGCCCGAGTTAGTTTATGAAGGAACTTTTTTTCAACCCGATGGCTATGCTGGGGCTTGCGCCTTGCTTGATATAGATGACCCACCCACTGCTATTTTTGCTTCAAATGACGTAATGGCCTTGGGAGCGATGGATGCTGTACGAAGCCACAGTTTGCGCGTCCCGGAGGACGTATCTATTCTTGGTTTTGACGACATTCCTCAGGCGGCTCTTGTACGTCCTACACTCACGACCGTCCGCCAGCCTCTTGAGCAGATGGGGCGCGTCGCCACCCAGATGCTTCTAGACATGCTCAAGAATCCTGAAAAAGAGATCAACCGGGTGGAGTTGCCTACGGAATTGATGGCTCGGGGCTCGACTTTACCTCCAAAGGACAGGGCTGGCTAACCCGTCCAGGCACGCCAGCCCCGCCTTTTGTATGCGGAACCCCTATAGCAGAAAGGAGTACCAACACATATAAATTATATACCAATCTAGTTCTACACATTTCGTTTTTAACAATCCAAATTTCGATTCGATTGATGTTCAAAAGGAGAAGGAAATGTCTCGAAAAATTTGTATCCTATTGAGCCTCGTGCTCATCGCCGCCTTTGCACTTTCGGCTTGCGGACCTAAAGCCACGCCGACTGCGGCACCTGCGACTGAGGCACCTGCTACTGAGGTGCCCGCTACGGAAGCACCCGCTACCGCGGCGCCCGAGCCAGTGACGATCAACTGGTACCATATCACTACTGCTGAAAACCAGAAGGCGGTCTGGCAGAAGCTGGCCGATGAATATATGGCCGCTCACCCGAACGTGACGATTAATATCACGGTGATGGAGAATGAGGCCTTCAAGACCAAACTGGCCACCCTCATGCAGTCCGGCGAACCGCCAGACATCTTCCAAAGCTGGGGCGGCGGTACGATGAATGCCTATGCGGATGCTGGTCTGTTGAAAGACATCACCGCGAACCTCGATGCCGATGGTGGTGCCTGGCGGAATACGTTCTCGCCCGGCGCGTTGGGTGTCTATGCTTACAAGGGACTGAACTACGGCGCGCCGTGGGACATGGGCATGGTTGGTGTCTGGTACAACAAGACCCTCTTTGCCCAGGCCGGTATTGCCAATCCTCCGACGACCTGGACTGAATTGATCGCTGACGTCAAGGCGCTTAAGGCAGCTGGGATTACCCCCATCGCTACTGGTGCTGGCGATAAGTGGCCGACCGCTTTCATATATGAGTACCTGGCGACCCGTATCTGCGGACAGGCCGGTTTTGTGGCCGCTGCAACCCGCACGGGTTCCTTCACGGATCCTTGCTTCGTTGAAGCCGGCAAGAAACTCGTGGAATTGGTCGATCTCGGCGCCTTCCAGGACGGATTCCTCGGCGCGACCTGGGGTGATGAAGCCACCCTCATGGGCAATGGCAAGGCCGCCATGGATGTGATGGGCCAGTGGGCTCCGGGTGCCTACAATGACAACAGCCCCGACAAGAAGGGCATTGGCGATGCGCTCGGTTTCTTCGCCTTCCCGGCTGTTGAAGGTGGCGCTGGTGGCGCTGCTGATGGTGTTGGCGGCGGTAACGGTTTCGCTCTTGGCAAGAATGCCTCGCCGGAAGCCGTTGACTTCGTCAAGTATTTGACCCGCGCCGAGTCTCAGGTCCAGTGCGCCGCAGCCGGATTCTGCGTGCCAGTTGTCAAAGGTGGCGAAGCTGGCCTGACCGATCCATTGCTGAAGCTGGTCCAGCAAGGCGCTCAAGCTGCGCAGTATTTCCAGCTCTATTACGACCAGTACCTGCCTCCCGCGATGGGCTCCGTCGTGAACGACACCGTCCAGGCAATCGCTGCAAAGGCACTGACGCCTGAACAGGGCGCACAGGCCATTGAGGATTCCGCCAAGACGGAAATAAAGTAAACTCTTTCTCTTTTTGCAGGGGTTGGGCTCGGTATTGCCCGATCCCTGCAAAATTTTGGCATTTCGTTACAAGGCAAGGATATTCTTCATGGATATACCGGTCATTCGATCCGTCATGAAGTCCGGACGCAGTTCCGGCTTGTCGCATAAATCCAAAGAAATTCTGACGATCATTTTGTTTTTGCTCCCGGCTGTCGCTCTCTTCTGTGTTTTCATAGTATGGCCGATCATACGTTCAATCTACTTTAGCACTTTCGATTGGAACGGTCTGGGACCGGCGGTGAAGAATGTGGGGATCGACAATTACAAACGGATCCTGACCGACAAAATCTTCTTGAAGTCATTAGGGAATGGCTTGTTGATCGTGCTCTTTTCCTTGACGCTCCAGTTGCCCATCTCTCTCGCATTGGCCATCATGGTGGGTCGTGATCTTCCCGGTCGGGCTTTTTTTCGCACGATCTTTTTCCTCCCCTACGTACTTTCCGAAGTGATCACGGCCATCATCTGGTTGGGTTTGTTCAACCCCGATCCTGACCGTGGCTTGATCAATGCGATCCTGATGTTAATTCCAGGGGTGAAGGCTCAGGCATTCCTGGGGGACACCCACATGGTGCTCGGTTGCATATTTGTAGTATTGACTTGGAAATATTTCGGCCTACACATGCTCTTGTATATGGCCGGCTTGCAGAATATCCCTCGCGAGTTAGAAGAAGCTGCTCTCATCGATGGGGCCAACAGATGGCAGATGGTAAGGTACATCACAATACCGTTGTTGGGACCCACCATCCGTACCACCATCCAGCTGTCTGTATTGGGTTCGCTGACCCAATTCCCCTTGGTCTGGATCATGACGAAGGGAGGTCCAGTCAATGCCAGTGAAGTCATGGCAACGTACATGTACCGATACGGCTTTATCCGCTTCTGGCTGGGATACGGCACTGCCGTGGCTCTCGTCATGTTATTGATCTGCTTGGTTTTCTCTATCGCTTATCTAAGATTGGTACGCCAGCCAGATTATCTGGGTGGTATGTAGAAAGGAATGGACATGGCGACCGTTGCTTTGCCACAACGAAGACATAAAAAGATCAATGTCCCCAGGATCATTCAATATATTGTCCTGTCCATCATCACCGTTCTGATGGTCACTCCTATCGTTATCCTTATTTTCGGCAGCCTCAAGACAAGCGGCGAAATGTATTCGCGCCCCTACACCGTCCCCAACCCGGTGCATTGGGAAAACTGGATCAAGGTACTGACTCAATCCACCTTTTGGAACATGCTGCGGAACAGCTTGGTCGTGATGATATCCGTCACTGCGATTGTGTTGTTCATCTGCAGCCTGGCTGCCTTTGTATTTGCCCGGTTGAAGTTCAAGGGAAAGAGCGTGGCCTTTAACTTTCTTACACTTGGCTTGATGTTCCCCATCACCGTTGCCATCATGCCGGTGTATCTGGTGATCCGCGATATGAAGTTGACTGACTCCCTTTTGGCGGTGATCCTGGTGCAGAGCGCCTTTAACATATCCGGAAATCTCATCATTTTGACCGGCTTCTTCAAAGCCATCCCCACTGAGTTGCAGGATGCCGCCTATATCGATGGCTGCACCTCCTTTGATTTCTTCTGGCGCATCCTTCTTCCATTAGCCCGTCCGGGCTTATCTGCCGTAGCCGCGCTGACCATGATCGTCAGTTGGAACGATCTGCTCACTCCCCTGGTACTCGTTGATAGAGACACTCTGTGGACTTTACCCCTCGGCACTATGCAGTTCCAAGGACAGTATGGCCAGGACTTGGCGCTGGTGGCTGCTTTCGTGACCATCTCGGCATTACCCATGGTCATCTTTTACCTGTTCGCCGAGAAACAAATCGTTTCTGGCCTGACGGCTGGTGCGCTCAAGGGCTAATACTGGGAAAAGCACCGCAATGATTATTCACCGGCGCATCCTCATCTTTCTGACGGTCATTGCGTTTCTCTTGTCCGCCTGTGCAACGCCGACTGTGCCTGATTTGCCTACGCAAACGCCCACCGACCTTCCCACCAGTTCACCCACTAATTCTCCTCCGGTGGCTTCCGTGAGGTCTTTCGAGACGGGTAATTACCGTAACCTCTTTCAGGAGTACCTTAGCAAATCGGATGCCGAGGTACGTGACAAGTTGGAGGCTGCCTGGCAACAACTCTTTTATGGCGACGATGATTTCCAGCGGGTGTATTACCCTGTCGGCGAGGATATGGCCTACGACGAAGACATCGGCAGCGGGGATGTCCGAACCGAAGGCATGTCTTACGGTATGATGATCGCCGTCCAGCTCGACAAGAAAGCAGAGTTCGACCGCCTGTGGAAGTGGACCAAGACCTACATGTACCAGTCCGACGGCCCATATCGAGGCTATTTTGCCTGGCATTGTTCCACCGATGGGGAGAAATTGGCCTCCAATCCCGCTTCGGACGGTGAGGAGTGGTTCGTCACGGCATTACTATTTGCCTCTGCCCGTTGGGGCAACGGCACGGACATTTTCGATTATCAGACTCAGGCACAGGAAATACTCGATACCATGCTCCACAAGAGCGAGGAAGATAACGGCATTGCCACGAATATGTTCGACCTGCAGGTCAAACAGGTGGTCTTTGTTCCCAGTGGGAGGAATGCCACTTTTACCGACCCCTCCTACCACTTGCCTGCTTATTATGAACTCTGGGCGCGCTGGGCCGCGCAGGATAACAACTTCTGGGCAGAGGCAGCCCAGGCCAGCCGCACGTTCTTCAAGCAGGCTGCCAACCCCCAAACCGGTTTAATGCCCGATTATGCCAACTTTGACGGCACACCTTACGAGAGCAGTGACCATCAAGATTTCCGTTTCGACGCCTGGCGTACACTTTCCAACGTCGCGGTGGATTATGCCTGGTTCGCGGCCGATCCGTGGCAGGTGGAACAGTCCAATCGAGTTCTGGATTTCCTCTCTTCCCAGGGGATGGACTCTTATCCCAACCAATATTCCCTCGACGGTAAACCGCTTTCGGGCGATCATTCGACCGGTCTGGTCGCAATGGCTGCTGTCGCCGCCCTGGCCGCTGACTCGGAAAAAGGTACGCCCTTCATTCAGGAGCTCTGGGATGCAACCATTCCATCCGGCAAGTGGCGCTATTACGATGGAATGCTTTATATGCTTGCCCTGTTGCACGTCAGTGGCAACTTCCGCGTCTATACTCCTGCTGGAGCAGGTCCACGCTGACACAGGCAGGGAAATTTATCCAAACCTGCCCACTGCTGTATGCACGCTGCCGGTATGAGTGGAAGGTTTTACTAAGAACTTTACGCAGCCTAGAAAGAATAACCCTCCCTATCTCCGGTTTATCCATTATGATAATCAAATAATTTTTCCTCTATCAATGATTATCAAGGGTTCAAAAAGCAAGGCAATCTTCTAAAAGGAGTTATTTATGAGTGATAACTATACCCCTCAACCCGAGCACAAATTCACCTTCGGCCTGTGGACAGTGGGAAATACTGGCCGTGACCCGTTCGGAGGTCCGGTGCGGGAGCCGAAGACCCCCGCCGAGTTGGTGCGCTTGCTTGGTGAAGTCGGCGCGTATGGCGTCAACTTCCATGATAATGATTTAATCCCGATCGATGCCACCCCCGTGGAAGCGGAAAAGATCAAAAAGGAATTCCGCAAAGCATTGGACGAGACCGGAATCAAGGTCCCGATGGCCACAACGAACTTGTTCTTCGATCCGATTTTCAAAGATGGTGCTTTCACTTCGAATGACCCGAAAGTGCGGGCATATGCCATCCAGAAGACTCTGAACGCCATTGACCTGGGCGTGGAGTTTGGTGCCAAGCTCTACGTCTTCTGGGGCGGACGGGAAGGCACTGAGACCGATGCCAGTAAAAACCCGGTAGATGCCATCAAGCGCAACCGGGAAGCGATGAACTTCCTGTGCGAATACGCGCTGGATAAGAAATACGATTTGAAATTTGCCCTGGAGGCCAAGCCCAACGAGCCGCGGGGGGATATTTACAACCCCACCACCGGGCACATGCTGGCCTTCATTGCCACCCTCGACCATCCCGAAATGGTGGGTGTCAATCCTGAAGTGGCCCACGAGCACATGGCCGGCATCAACTTCATGCACGGTGTGGCGCAGGCCTGGGAAGCTGGAAAACTCTTTCACATTGACCTGAACGACCAGTACCCGGGCCGCTACGACCAGGATCTGCGCTTCGGCTCGCGTGACCTCAAGGCAGCTTTCTTCTTGGTGAAGTTCCTGGAAGATGTTGGCTATCAAGGTAGCCGTCACTTCGATGCCCATGCCTACCGTACTGAAGATTACGAAGGCGTGAAAGACTTTGCGCGTGGGTGTATGCATACCTATCTGGTACTGAAAGAGAAGGCCGCGCAATTCAACGCTGACGGGGAGATCCAGGCATTGCTGGCCGAGATCAACGCCGACGACGGCAGCATGGCGACTTACTTTGGAAAGTACAGTGCCGAGAAAGCCATAACCCTCAAAGCCCAATCCTTCGATCGGGCTGCCATCGCCAATCGTGGCCTGAAGTACGAGCGACTCGACCAACTGACCATTGACCTGCTCCTGGGAGCACGCTAATGTTATCTCACGACACAATTCCTTCTGTCTCAAAACGCGTTGCCGATTTGCTCGACCAGATGACATTGGATGAAAAACTTGCCCAACTGGTTTCTTGCCAGATGCACGAGGTCCAGAATGGACTGACCTTTTCTCGCGTTAAGGCGGAACAACTGCTTCACGACGGAATCGGCCAGATTACGCGAACCGCCGGAGGTAGCACCCTTGAACCGGTTGCCGTAGCCCGCTTCAACAACGCGCTGCAGGAGTATCTCGTCAAAGAGACGCGCTTGGGCATCCCTGCCATCATGCACGAGGAATGCTGTTCTGGCTACATGGGTCTGGGTGGTACGGCTTATCCGCAGATCATCGGCCTGGCATCCACCTGGATGCCGGAACTCGCCGAACGGATGACGACCGAGATTCGCCGCCAGTTGCGATCGGTCGGCGCGCATGAGGGACTCGCCCCGATGCTCGATGTGGCGCGCGATCCCCGCTGGGGCCGCGTGGAGGAAACCTTTGGCGAGGATCCCACCTTAGTCAGCCAATTCGGGATGGCGTATATCCGCGGGTTGCAGGGCAGCGGCCTGAAAGAGGGTGGGGTGATGGCCACCGGCAAGCATTTTGTCGGTTATGGTTTTTCCCAGGGCGGTCAGAATTGTGCTCCAGTACGCCTCGGCCTGCATGACCTGTGGGATATCTACCTGATGCCATTTCAGGCTGCCATCCGTGAAGCCGGTCTGCATACCGTGATGAATGCCTACCCCGAACTGGACGGGGAGGTGGTGGCTGCCTCGCGCCGCCTCCTGACCGAAATCCTGCGCGACCAGTTAGGTTTCGATGGGCTGGTGGTTGCGGACTACGAATCCATCCAGATGATCCATTCCTACCATGCCATGGCCATTGATCGAAAGGAAGCGGCCGCCTTGGCCCTCCGCGCCGGGATAGACGTGGAACTTCCCACCCGCAACTGCTATGGCGACCCGCTCAAGGCCGCCCTCGAGGCGGGCGAGATTGACATGGAATATGTGGATACCGCCGCCTGCCGCCACCTGCAAAAGAAATTCGAACTCAGCCTGTTTGAAAATCCCTACGTGGATGAAGGCCGCGTGTTGGAAGTCTTCGAGACGCCGGCGCAGCGCAGCTTGGCGCGCGAGATTGCCTGTAAAAGCATGGTCCTGCTCAAGAATGACGATCTCCTGCCGCTCAAGAAGGAGATCAAGACGCTGGCAGTCATTGGTCCGAACGCGGACGATGGCCGTAATTTCCTTGGTGACTATAGTTACGCGGCTCTGTTTGATCTGAGGAGCCTGATGCCGCCCAAAGGTTCAGACTTTGAAAACCCGGACCCGGAATACCTCGCCAGAAATGGGGTCAAGATCCCAACGGTTTTGGATGGCCTTCGCTGTCTCCTCCCGCGGACCCGCATCCTATATGCACGCGGTTGTGACAATCTGGGCAACGACACTGGCGGCTTTGACGAGGCGGTAAAGGCTGCTGAACAGGCAGAAGTCGTCCTGCTTGTCCTTGGAGATCGCGCCGGGTTGACGCCCGATGCTACGGTCGGGGAGACGCGCGACAGCGCCGCCCTGCATCTCCCGGGCGTTCAAGAGCGGTTGACCGAAACTATCTTCGCCACCGGCAAGCCGGTTGTCGTGGTTTTGGTCACCGGGCGACCGTATGCGATCCATTCCATTTCTGAAAAGGCAAATGCTATCCTCGAAGCCTGGCTGCCGGGCGAAGAAGGCGGTATGGCGATTGCCGGGGCGCTCTTTGGCGATTCCAACCCCGGTGGAAAATTGCCGATGTCCTTCCCGCGCCATGCCGGGCAGATGCCATTGTTCTATTATCAAAAACCCAGCGGCGGGAAATCGAACTGGTATATCAATTACGTTGACGTGGAATCTAGCCCGCTCTATCCCTTCGGGCATGGCCTCAGCTACACCACTTTTGTGTATAGCAATCTTGCTATTTCCTCGGAACAAACCAAAGTCGGAGGAGTGGTGAGAGTAAGCCTGAAAGTGAAGAACGCCGGGGAAGTAGCCGGGGATGAGGTCGTCCAATTGTATGTCTGCGACGAATACGCCAGCGTCCCGCGGCCGGTGAAAGAATTGAAAGGCTATGCCCGCCTGGCTTTACAGCCGGGCGAATCCCGATCCGTGACCTTCCACCTGCCCGTGGACCAATTGGCCTTCTACGACGAGGATTTGAACCTGGTCGTTGAAGCAGGCACATTCAAGGTTATGGTTGGTTCCTCGTCGGCGGATATTCGGGCGGAGGGCGCGTTTGAAGTCGTCGGCGAGAAGAAAGCCCCGGTGAGGGAGAGGGTGTTCGTCTGCCCGGTGGAAGTCAGGTAGGAGTTCCGTGTCGCAACAATACTTTCTCGGAATAGATACCTCCACTACCAGCAGCAAGGCTTTGCTAGTGGACAATTGCGGCGAAGTGGTTGCGGTCGCTTCCTCGCCGCAAACACTTCAAACCCCGAAACCGCTCTGGTCCGAACAGGACCCACGTGAGTGGTGGGAGGCCGTCTCAGTCAGTATCCACTCGGTACTGAAAAAGGCAGGTATTGGGGGTGAGTCTGTCGCCGCGGTTGGGCTGACGGGTCAGATGCACGGCCTGGTTCTGCTCGATGGAGCAGGGGAAGTGCTGCGTCCCGCCATCCTATGGAACGACCAGCGCACCCAGGCGCAGTGTAACGAGATCCACCGGCGGATCGGCAAAAAAAAGTTCATCCAGATCACTGGCAACGTAGCGCTGACGGGTTTCACCGCTCCGAAGATCCTGTGGGTGCAGGAGAATGAGCCGGATGTGTATGCGAATGCGCAACATGTCTTGCTTCCCAAAGATTACATCCGTTACGAATTGACAGGCGAATATGCCATGGATAAGGCCGATGGCTCTGGGACAGTTTTATTCGACCTTAGACAGCGTGACTGGTCAGCGGAAGTGCTGGCTGCGCTGGGCATCCCCTCCGGGTGGATGCCGCCCACGTTCGAGGGGCCGGAGTTCACTGGCAAGATCACCTCCGAAGCTGCTGCGGCAACCGGCTTAAAGGCTGGCACGCCGGTTGCGGCAGGCGGCGGCGACCAGGCCGCCCAGGCGGTTGGCGTGGGCGTGGTGGAGCCGGGCGTAGTGGCGCTGACGGTCGGAACGAGCGGTGTGGTGTTCGCCACCACTTCGTCAGCGCTAGTCGAACCGGAAGGCCGCCTGCACGCCTTCTGTCATGCCGTGCCGGGCATGTGGCATTTCATGGGCGTGATGCTCTCGGCAGCGGGTAGCTTGCAGTGGTACCGGGATACGCTGGCTCCCGAAGTCAGTTTTGATAATCTACTCAAGGAGGCCGAGACTGTTCCGGCGGGGAGTGAAGGCTTGCAGTTCTTACCGTACTTGAGCGGCGAGCGAACCCCGCATCCGGACCCGCTGGCGCGCGGAGCGTGGATAGGACTGACTCTCCGTCACGGCCGCGGACATCTGACGCGTGCCTTGCTCGAAGGAGTCGCTTTTGGCCTGAAGGATAGTTTCACGCTCATTCAAAACGCAGGATTGAGCCACGTTTGGCAGGTGCGGGCTTCCGGCGGCGGGACGAAGGGTACCCTCTGGCGACAAATCCTGGCATCCATACTCGAAGCAGAATTGGTGACGGTCAACACGATCGAGGGGGCAGCTTACGGCGCGGCCTTGCTGGCAGGCGTCGGCGCAGGAGTGTGGACAGATGTCCCGGCGGCGTGCTCGGCAGCGGTGAAAGTCACTGGCAGCACCCGTCCAGACCCGACACAGGTGGAAGATTACCGCCAGCGCTATGCGCTCTACCGAGAGCTCTACCCGGCCTTGAAACCCACTTTTAGCAAGATGATAGGTTAAGATGACCGAAGATTTTCATGGCAAGGCGACCCGCTCGCTGGAGAACGAATACTTGCAACTGGACTATCTGGTCGAGGCCGGGCCGCGCCTGGTGCGTCTGTTCCTGGCCGGCTCGCCGGTCAACCTCCTGGCGGACGTCTTCGACTTCAAGGTCCCGAGACCCTCTATGGGGAGTATTCCTTCCTGGGCGGCCATCGCTTGTGGCAGGCGCCCGAGTCGTTGACCCAGACCTACACCCCCGACCTGACCGGGTTGCAGGTGCAGCCGATCCCGGAGGGGGTGCGCCTGTCACTGCCAGCCGATCCCCACATCGGGATCGCCAAGGCATTGGAACTGCACCTTTCCCCTGACCGCCCGGTCGTGACTTTGGAGCACGAACTACGCAATGAAAGCTTCTCTCCAGTCGAACTGCCACCCTGGGCGATCACGCAACTGCGCCTAAGCGGGGTCGTGCTCCTGCCTCTGCCGGCTGGTCCGGTCGACTCGGGTGGTCTGCTGCCGAACCGCCAGCTGACCTTCTGGCCGTACACCTCCTTCCACGACTCACGCCTGCGCCTGGAGGACGAGGCCGTCCTGCTGGTGGGAGAGAGCCGCCTGCCGCCGGTCAAGGTCGGATACCGAAACCCGGGCGGCTGGCTGGCTTACTGGCTGGAGGGGATTCTCTTCATCAAACGCTTCGAGCTGGAAGCCGGTGCGTCCTACCCCGATTTCGGCTGCAATGCCGAGGCCTACTGCAACGATAAATTCATCGAGCTGGAGTCGCTCGGATCGCTCAGACGCCTGGAACCAGGAAGCTCCATCCAGCACACCGAAACCTGGGAGCTGTTTTCGAAGTTGTGCCAACTCTTCCTGTCGGAGGGTCTGCGCAGCCTGTTGGAACGTAAATTGTCCTGAAAACCAGGGAGGTTATAGATTCTCACGCCGGCCGATCTCGGCGATCTGTTGGCGATGTTCGGGGGAGAGATCGATGTGTTCGGAATTCGCCTCGCTCTTGTCGCTGTTCTCGACGATCAGCACATTCGCATCCCGGCTGAACAGGAATGCTAGGCAGCCACTTTGACGTATTACAGCTTGCCCGGTTCCATCGGTTGAGGGAAGATTCCCTCCACCTGCTCGCTTTTGCCGAGAGCGGTCACTCCCATTCATTATTTGATTCGCTGGCCGAGGCCGAGCGTGAGCAGGATCGCATAGAATTCGAGATCGAACAATTGGCGCTCTTTCAACCTCCCTTGGATATCCTCGCTCCGAAGCTGGCTGAAATCGCCGAAGCTTTGCGCGCCGAGCTCATCTCCGACGACCTCGATAAGCAACGTCGCGTCTTACGTGAAGTCATCGAGTGCATCATTGTCCGCCGCGAGGATGCAGAGATCAAAGTGGTCATCCATTATTGTCCCATCCAAGCAAAAGCCCCGCCTGGTTTGGGTGGGGCAAATTTAGTAAATGAATCAGGCGGCCCCGACGGGATTCGAACCCGCGATCTCGGCCTTGACAGGGCCGCATGTTAGCCGCTACACCACGGGACCGGTTGCGGGCGTAATATACCACACGGCTATGAGGGCGTCAAGGCGCACCCGCGCCGTACACCGCCGGGTCGGTCGGCGTCCTGCCGGATGGGTCATAAACATAAACCCGTTCACCATCTATGGCCCAGTCGTACAACCATTTAGCGTCGCCGATGGACAGGTTGACGCAGCCATGTGATTGAGGATATCCAAGCAGGGGCGCCCAATAGGCGCCATGCAGGGCGCGCGACTGGTCATAGTACATCGTCCAGGGTACATCTTCGAGGTAATAATAATCTGATCTATCGGCCTCGAAGGATCCGCTCATGGTCGTCGAGGTCAGTTTCTTGTAAATCTGGAATAGACCGGGGCGGGTCCAGAATGGCTCGATCCCGCTGGCGATCAGTGTGGCGAAGATCAGTTGACCTTCCTCGTAAACTGCCAAAGTTTGCTCGTAAAGGTTGACATCAATCCAGCGTTCACCATGTACTCCTTCCGGTGGGTCAGACTGCGGGTCGACGCGGGCTACCCAGCGCGCTTCCAGCCATTCGTCCGGCCCGACCAGGATCCATTCCACGTTATCCACTACTTGCGTCGAATAAACCTGAACGATATCGAAGCGATAGTATTTATGGCCGGTATAGGGGCTGTTGAAACCGGGAGCGATCCTGCTTTGGTCTTCTTCGAGCAGCCAGCCAAAAGCGTTGCGCGGCGTAGAGCTGAAGAGCAATCCCTGGAACGGATAGGGGAGGGCAGCACGTGCTCCCTCTCCCTGGATCCATTCACCCGAGCGCAGCAAATAGAAAACGCCCTGGTCATTCTCGACCCGATCCTGGTAGGAGACGTAGAGAAGCTTTCCGGCTTGTATCGCCCGGCCCGATGTTTGGTTTGCCATGGCATCTTCGAGCGACGGAAAGAGCGGCAAGCCGTTTTCGGTTACTTTGAAGTATGAATAGGGTAGGGTATTCAGCGCCGGGTCAGGGGTATACGCCGGCAGCGGCTGGATGGGGTATGGAATGCCCTGGGCGGCCATGTCGGCCAGGAATTGCGCCGGGCCGAGCGGCAGGCATTCGTCTTGAGGGGCCGGGTACACGGAGGGGGGGCAGAGAACAGCTCCACTATCCGGTTCTTGCGCTGACGGATTATTCCCCCGCGCCGCTTCCACGGCGAGGCCGGGCCAGAGCATCGTCAGGAGTAGAAGGGTCAGAGGAGCAAGAAACAAGCGTAGCATAATCACCGGTGCTGATATAACTCAGGTTGGCATTATAGCATGTAAATCTTTAGGGTAACTTCTCAAAAAAGTGGGGGGGAAGAGGGGGATGCAACTTGACACATTATTCACCATGTGCTAAATTATCAATGCTAAGTGTCGTGGCAGTAATCTGAAAATATGTATCTTCTCAAAGAGTAGGGGAGGATGGGGGGTGTGCGGGCGGCTTCGAACCCTTCGGCTATGCTTCGCGACCGCCCGAACACCCCCCGCTCCCCAGTTTATTGAGACGATACGAAAAACTTTGTTGTATGAGGAGGCGGTCTTGACCATGAATCGCACCCAACTTATGGTGGATCGCTTGCGCGAGCTTCAAGCCTCATCGCCAGATATCGAGGCTTCGACGGTGGTCAGTGTAGATGGTCTCAGCATTGCTTCGGCCTTGCCGCAGGGCGTGGAAGAAGATCGGGTATCAGCCATGTCCGCGGCGATGCTCTCATTAGGTGAGCGGATTGCTACCGAATTGGGCCGCGGCTCGCTGGAGCAGGTCTTCATCAAAGGGGAAAAAGGCTATGTAGTGCTGATGTCTGCGGGACAGGATGCAGTGCTTACCGCGCTGGCGCGGGAACCGGCCAAGCTCGGCCTAATTTTTCTGGATATGCGCCGGGCGGTTAAAGACCTTGTGAAACTCATCTAGACTGGAGAAGTGTTATGGAATACGTCCCGGTAAGTAGCTGGTATTATCCGAACAAGTTCACACGGATTGCCCTCAAAGCGTACGAAGAAATAATGGGCAAGAACGAGCTGAACGCCATCCTCAATCTGGCTGGCCTGAGCCGGTTGATAGAAAACTATCCACCAGACAACCTGGAACGTGAGTTCGATTTTGCCGACTTTACGTCCATCCATATTGCATTGGAAGAGACGTACGGTCTGCGCGGCGGGCGCGGGATGGCGCTGCGAGCCGGTCGCACTACGTTCAATGATGTCTTGAAGAATTTCGGCGCGCTGGCAGGCATTGGCGATCCAGCCTTTCAAGTGCTGCCTCTCCAATCGAAACTGCGCATTGGCCTGCCGGCCAGCGCCAAGATCTTCTCCCAGGTCAGCGATCAGCTTACGACCGTTGAAGAGGCGGAAAACGAATTCACTTGGACGATACACCGTTGCCCGATATGCTGGGGACGGCATGACGCAGATAAGCCGATCTGTTTTATTTCGACCGGTCTGCTCCAGGCTATGCTGATGTGGATCTCTGGGGGGTTGGAATTCCGAGTCAACGAATCAAAGTGCATGGCCGTAGGAGATGAGGTTTGTGAATTTATCATCCAATAAGAGCCAATCACCTGAAAGGGCAGTATGGCAGAGGTAAAGCCCAGGCTTAGGAGCTCTATTTGCGCATTACAATTATCATCCCAACCTTTAACGAAGCGGAGAACCTGCCGAAGCTAGTCTCCGTCTTGTTTACGCTTCCGTTGGATTTGGCCTTGCTGGTAGTGGACGATCACAGTCCCGACGGCACTGGCCGGCTTGCCGAGGAACTTGCCGTGCAACACCCTGGGCGGATTAGCGTCATCCATCGCTCCGGGAAACTTGGTCTGCGTTCTGCTTACCTGACTGGCTTCAAGGCTGCCCTGGAGGATGGCACGCAAGCTATCGCTCAAATGGACGCGGATTTCTCTCACGACCCGGCCTCTCTCGTCGAGATGGCGGTTCGCCTCGAGACCTGTGACGTGGTGCTGGGTTCTCGTTACGTTCCCGGTGGCCGGGTTGACGAGTGCTGGCCGCTGTGGAGAAAAGGACTTTCCGCCTGGGGAAATTTTTACGCCCGTACGGTCCTCAGTTTGCCGTTGCGGGATGTGACCACGGGTTTTCGTCTCTGGCGGCGCGAAACGTTGCTGGGCATTCCGTTGGATCGCATCCGGGGCAGCGGCTATGTGTTCCTCGTCGAGATGGCCTATCTGGCTAACTGCCTGGGATTCAAGATCGGTGAAGTGCCGATCTATTTTGCCGACCGTCGCTGGGGAAAATCCAAGATGTCTTTCAGGATCCAAGCTGAGGCCGCCCTGCGGATCTGGCACATGCTATGGACTTATCGCGATTTGTGCCACAAGGGCGAATCGGCGCGCTTGACAGTGACCAGTGACCAGTGATCAGTTTTTCTTACTGATGTCTGGTCACTGATAACTGATTACTGATTTTCCCCCATTCGACCAAACTCAACGTCTCCGCCCGCCGCTGCGGATCAATCCCGGCTGCCAGCAGGATCTGCTCTGCTTTCTCGCGCGGCATGATCGTAGAGAAAGAATTACGGATTTTCTTGCGCTTCTGGCCGAAGCCGGCCTTGGCCAGCCGGAAAAAGGTGTCGAGCAGCGGGTAGGGGATGAGGGGTTCTGGATAAATGTTGATCGAAACCACAGCTGAGTTGACGCTTGGTGTGGGGAAAAAAGCCGCGGCCGGGATGCGCGCCGCGACCTCGGCACGACCATAGACCTGCACGCTGAGCGCCAGCAGGCTCATCTTCCCCGACCCGGCGCAGATGCGTTCGGCGACTTCCTCTTGCA
>Ga0315275_10001410_pt1 | contig 21132 bp, 19 predicted proteins | sample YL17G03_0_MG_FD_205557 | JGI IMG/M metagenome (GOLD analysis project Ga0315275, IMG submission 205557) | Sediment microbial communities from Yellowstone Lake, YNP, Wyoming, USA - YL17G03_0 | ecosystem: Environmental > Aquatic > Freshwater > Lake > Sediment | place: USA: Wyoming | collected...
TAAGAACCAAACATTATTCCTTTTATGCTGTGCCTGATCCTTTTTCCATAATCTTTTCTTATCATTATACCAAAAAATACACTCTTTAAACAGTTCTTTTACATATTTTCAACATTTTTCCTCCTCTTATTTCTTTAAAATCATTCATTAAAAATCAATTTACTAACATACCATTCCCCTTTTTTCTATCATTATCACTCTTAATCTTTTAAACATAAAAAGTAATAATTTCTCTTTATTGCAAACCTTATTACTACTATATAATAAATAATATTTATTATTCTTTTTTAAATAGGGGGTTGTCATGAAGCTAAACTTCGCTATAATGGTTGAGATCTTTCAGACATTCATATTTTCCTATGAAGTTTTTTTGTTCGCAGCCAGACCTTGAGGAGGCACTAAACATCGTAAATAAAGCAATTACTCCAAATACAACACTTCCCGTTCTTAATAATATTCTTCTTAAAGCAGAAGGGAAAAAGCTTTATTTCTCGGCCACAAACCTTGAAGTTGCAATTCAGCACTCTATTCCAGCCGATATCCGTTCGGAAGGGGCCATCACTATACCGGCAAAACTTATTACCGGCTATATTGCTTTAATGAAGGATGAAAAGATTGAGGCATCACTGTTGGACGGGAATACTCTTTCACTTTCATCCCCATCTTCACAGACAAAGATTAAGGGCATTAACGCTGATGAATTTCCCGTTATTCCCAAGGTTCCCAAAGAAAATACCATTAAGGTCGGGGTTAAAAGTCTTGACGTTGCAATAGTACAAACTGTATTTTCCGCATCAGCCAACACTTCCAGGCCCGTACTTTCAGGCGTTCTTTTTGATTTGGATCGTGATACGCTTAAGATTGTTGCGACTGACAGCTACCGTCTTGCTGAAAAGAAGCTTCCCATTAAGGAAAAAACAAGTGTTTCCCTACAATCAATCATTCCAGCGAGGACTATTTCAGAACTCGGGAAAATACTCTCCAAATCGCAGGAACAGGATGTTGAAATAAATCTTACAAAAAACCAGGTCCTTTTTACCATCGGCAATACGGAATTTATGTCACGCCTAATTGAAGGGAAATTCCCGGAATATGAAAAGATCATTCCTAAAACCAGTAAGACTAAAGTTACCGTCTCGACAGAAGATCTTTCTCTTATTGTGAAGCGCGTCAGTCTTTTTGCCCGCGAGAACAACAACAGTGTAAAACTTTCCGTTACCAATGACGGGAAACTTTTTCTTGCCACCGAGGAAACAAAAGTGGGTGAGGAAAAGGCTGAGGTTAATGTGAAAATGGAGGGTGAAAACAATAAAATCGCCCTCAACGCACAATATCTGCTCGATGTCCTGAATTTTATCCAGTCGGAAAAGATTCTTGTGGAAATAGACGATAAACTTTCTCCAGCCGTAATCCGGCCTGTGGACAGCAAGGATTACGTCTACATTATTATGCCGCTCAAAATCTAGGTTTCTCCGTGAAAAGTGTAAAAAATCTTATTGGTAATTTTCCGAACGTCCAAAATAATCGGGTTTTGGATCTTTTACAAAGCCAAAAAAGCGCCACAATATCAGGTGCAGGCAATTATTCATCCAAGGCTTTTATTTTCAGCGATGTCATCAGGCAGCTTCCGAAATCAAAGACAGTCCTTTGGATTGTCAGTGACCATACCGAGCTTGAGCATGTCTTAAGCGCTCTTCGCTTCTGGAGCGATATGCATGTTTATGGTTTTGAATTTGAGAGCGGAGATTCGGGGAACATTCATCGAACAGAACGTGAAAATAAAATTAAGACGGTTGAGTTTCTCGCACGGCTGCAGAACGCGGAGCCGAAGGTTGTAGTGACGCCCTATGTGAATCTTCTTAATAATTTTCCGGATTACCAGGAGGTTCTGCAAAGACGCATCCTTTTGAAAGCCGGTGCGGAGCTTGATTCCATGGCTTTTTTTGAGCAACTCATAGAAAGGGGCTATGAGATTTCTGAAGACCAATATCTCAGCAAGGGGACATATCACCGGAGCGGGGATGTTATTTCTGTTTTCCCCGTTAACAGTGATGAACCGGTCAGGGTAGAAGTAGGGTTTGATTCGATTGAGAAAATGTATACTTTTAGTCAGGAGACGAAAGAACCAATAAATGAAATAAAACACCTGGAAATTTACCCTCTCCGCACTGAGCTTGCTTACAAGGGGATAGGTGATTACCTGGATTCAAGCTGCTTTGTCATTGAGGACGAAGTGGATGTGGTTGATGAATATTACGATGTCTGGAACGGTATTTTTGATGAGCTCTACGGGCGCATCCGTTATCTCAGTTTTGTAACCTTCAATGAGGATGAGGAAAACCACCAACATCTTCATTATCTTTCCGTTCTTAAATACCGCGGCGCATATGACTTGAGCAATGACCTGCGCGAGAAGTATAGGGACGGGTGGAGGGTGCTTCTTTTCACCAAGGATCCTGACGAACTTATCAACATTTTTGAGGGGCATAATATCCCCTATACACGTGATCTTACTAAAGCGGATCAGTCTGTTGCCAATATCTTTCTCGTTGAAGTCGACAGGGAAGATGTTTTCCCGCATTCATTCCAGAATCCGGAACTGAGACTGGCAATTATTTCTGACAGGGAAATTTCGACGCTGCGTGAAGAAAAAAAGAAATATTTCAACCAAAAAGTTTACCTCGATTTTCTTACAAGCCTGAAGGTTAATGACTTTGTTGTCCATTCGGATTATGGAATTGCCAAATTTCTCGGTCTTGAGAAAAAAACCATTGATGAGGTGACGCGCGAATACCTTAAACTGGCCTATGCTGAAAACGACAAGCTGTTTGTCCCCATTGACCAGGCTGACAAGGTCAATAAATTTATAGGGGCTGATGAAATTATCCCACATCTCACGAGGCTTGGGTCCGTGGAGTGGAATACGATTACCCATAAGGTACGGAAGGAAACTGAAGTTATCGCAAAAGAGCTTTTAGCCCTTTATGCCCAGCGTAAGAGCGCCAGAGGTTTTGCTTTTAAGCCGGATGTAGATTCACAGCGCCGTTTTGAGGAAACTTTTCCATACGAGGAAACTCCCGGCCAGCTTAAGGCCATTGTTGACACGAAACAGGACATGGAAAAGCCGATCCCGATGGACCGGCTCATTTGCGGGGATGTCGGTTTTGGCAAGACGGAAGTGGCTATGCGCGCCGCTTTCAAGGCAGTCCAGGATAAACGCCAGGTCGCGTTTATTTCACCTATTACGATTCTTACCGATCAGCATTACCGTTCGTTTAAAAAGCGGATGGAGGATTTTGACGTACGCATTGAGATGCTGAGCCGTTTCAAGTCTGCCTCCCAGCAAAGGGATATCGTGAAGAAACTTGCGAAAGGTGAGGTTGATGTTGTCATCGGGACACACCGTCTTTTGCAGCCTGACGTGAAATTTAAAAATCTGGGGCTGGTCATTATTGATGAGGAACAGCGCTTCGGGGTGAAGCAAAAAGAGGCTCTTAAGTCATTACGCACGGAAGTGGATGTCCTTACGCTTACGGCTACACCGATTCCGCGGACGTTAAATATTGCCCTTAATAAGCTCCGTGACATCACGACTATTACCACACCACCGCCAGGACGTTTGCCGATTATTACCGAGGTGCGCCGTTTCTCCAACGGTATTATCCGTGAAGCCATCCTGAGAGAGATAAACAGGGGCGGACAGATTTATTTCCTCCATAACCGCGTCCAGACGATCAATGGCATGGCTGAGAAACTCCGGTCGCTCGTGCCGGAAGCGCGCTTCGGGGTTGCCCATGGCAAACTGGGGAGTTCCGACCTGGAAGAAAGGATTATGGCTTTCAAAGACCACAAGTTTGATGTGCTTGTAAGTTCCACTATTATTGAAAACGGCATTGATCTGGCAAATGCCAATACTCTTATTGTCAATAATGCCGACCGTTTCGGGCTGGCTCAGCTTTACCAGTTACGCGGGCGTGTGGGGCGCGGGAAGACCCAGGCTTACGCATACTTTTTGTATCACGGGCAGAGGCTGAAACTCAGCGCGAAAAAACGTTTACGCGCCATCGTGGAAGCGTCGGAACTAGGGAGCGGGTTCCAGATTGCCATGAAGGATCTGGAAATCCGCGGTGCCGGTGATATTCTGGGCGCAAAGCAGCACGGGGTTATTAATGTGGTGGGCGTGAGCCATTTTATCCGTATGCTGAATAAGGCCGTTGAAGACCTTAAGGCCGGCAAACTTGAACATGCGGCTGAGGAAGGCCCTCCAGAAGTCACCATTGAGCTGCCGCTGACGGCTTACATACCTGACAATTATATTGTGAGCGCCAAGGAAAAAATCAATGTTTACCAGAAGCTTTCTTCCGTGGATAACATGGAATACCTTGGGGAAATCCGTGATGAACTCCTTGAGGATTACGGCAAAATGCCGCGTGAAGTCCTGAACCTTTTTCATGTCATAGAGCTTAAGATGTTTGCCAAAAAAGCCGGCATTGCCAGTGTGAAAGCCGAGAGTGTTTACCTCAGCAAAGGCAAGGAAATTGTGCTGCTCATGTCCGGCAGGGTGAAGCCGGAGAACATCATGAATCTTCTTGAGCACCATCCAAAGTGGCTCATTAGTGGAAATAAGCTCCGTATTAAGATTGAAGACCTGGGACTGCAATGGATTGATATGTTGAAAAGTTGTTTAAAATGGTTGGCTGAAAGTATAAAAATTGATCAAAACCCTAAATCGAAGACTCCCTAATTGTGTAAAAACGTCATGGATTATCCTTCCAGAACCAGACGAAATGTGTCTATCCTCCAGGCTCTGGAGACTTTTGAACGTGATGGAGCCCTGAAAAATATCCGCGTGGCAGGGCGGGTGGTGGGTCTTTTGGACGGTGGTTTTGTGTTGCAGGATGAGACGGCAAGAATAGATCTTTTATATAAAGAAACTGTGAATGTCGGAGATATTGTAGAAGCGGAGATTTCCGGGAAGACACAGTATGTCAAAGGACGGGAATCGACTCAAACATATTTTGCGGACAAGATGGAAGTGCTTACGCCGTGCAAGGCGGATTTTTTCATCGGCAAGGGATCGCCAAATTACCTCAAGATGGTCATTGACCGCCGGATGAGGGAGTTTTTCAATGAACGGGCGAAGATTGTGAAACGGATACGTGATTTTTTCTGGGATAAGGGTTTTACCGAAGTTGAAACACCTGAACTTGTGAAGCTACCGGGGATGGAGCCTTACCTGGATGTTTTCAAGACCACATTTACCGGTCTTCCGATGGAAGGCATAAAGCCAGCCCCTGAGGATATGTATCTCATAACTTCCCCGGAATACGCGATGAAAAAATTACTGGTTTCAGGTTATGAGAAAATTTTTCAGATCACGCGCAGTTTCCGCAATAAAGAGCATGAAAGTATTATCCATAACCCTGAGTTCACCATCCTGGAATGGTACCGGGCATATGCTTCCTATGAGGAAATTATGAAGGATACGGAAAATCTGGTTAGCCAACTTGCCGTATCTCTTTATGGGGAGCCATGGATTACGTTCCAGCAAAGCCGGGTCAATGTCGGGTCGCCGTGGGATCGCTTCAAGGTAAGGGATCTTTTCCAAAAATATGCTGATATTCCGGTGGAGAATTTTGAAGATGAAGAGAAATTCTATAAGGCTGTGCGCGCAAAAGGTTATCACGTTACCCCAAAGACACCCTATGAAGATCTTTTCTTTATGGTGTTTTTGAATGAAATTGAACCGAAACTTGGCCATAACAAGCCAGCCATTGTATATGAATACCCGGTAAAAATGGCGGCACTTGCGAAAAAATGCAGTGCCGATCCGGGATATGCCGAAAGGTTTGAGGTTTATATTGCCGGCATGGAACTTTGTAACGCTTTTACCGAACTCAATGATCCGGAAGAACAAAAACAGCGCCTTGAAGATGAGCGTAAGAAACGCGTTAAGCTGGGGAAAGATGTTTATTCCATTGACCGGAGCTTCATTCGTGCCTTAGAATTCGGCATGCCTCCAGCCGGAGGAATTGCACTGGGAGTGGACAGGCTGGCTATGCTTCTGACAGGCATCACGGATATACGCGACCTCATATTTTTCCCCCAAAGGGACCTATAATTTTCCGCATATGACTACATCAGATTTCACGAAAGGCTTGCCGATCAAATACAACGGCGACACCTATGTTGTTGTCGGGTATCAGTTTGTGAATCCCGGTAAAGGCACTGCATTTACACGCACCAAGATTAAGAACCCAAAAACCCAGAAAGTTATTGAAGTGACGTTCAAGAGCGGTGAACAAATTGAGGAAGCTAACGTTGAATACCGGAAATGCCAGTACCTTTATAATGACGGGAAGGATTTCTACTTCATGGATAATTCCAATTTCGAACAGATCTCCATTCCCGCCGCCAATATCAGCGATATGGCCGATTATATGATGGATGGTACCGAGGCTACAGTTGTGTATATAGACAATGCACCGTTTTCCATCCAGTTGCCGGCGAAAATGGATTTCAAAGTCACGGAAGCGCCCCCCGGTGAAAAAGGTGATACGGCGACCGGAGGTACCAAACACGTAACCATTGAGACCGGAGCCAAAGTTTCAGCCCCGCTCTTTATAAAAGAAGGGGATATTATCAAGGTTAATACAACCACCGGTGAATACGTGGAACGGGTCACCAGATAATATTTCAGTGTGAGATCTTGCGACAGGTATATTTGCTTTGCTGGTTTTTATATGCCATAATTTTCGCACTTCTACAAGTCATTTAACTGTTGCCGTGATGGCCCGTTCTTCCCGCTTCAGCGGATATGTTGCAGGCTTGTTAGCATCTTTTTTCTGGGGAATCCATTCAGTGATCATCCGTTATTTAAGTGAACAGGGGGTCAACCCTTATCTTATTGCCGCATTACGGCTTTATATCGGCGTTCTTGTCCTTTTTGTCGTACTTCTGCTGCAATATATTTTTGCAAAGGATAAACAAAAATATTCAAAACCCTTTAAATATAATAAGTTTTTTTGGATTGGAGCCCTGAGTATTGGCATAAATTTCCTGTTTTTCCAGAAAGGCCTGGAGTACACACTTGCATCTGATGCCAATCTTATCCAGAACTTCGCACCTGTAACGGTGCTTATTTTGAGTTCACTTTTCATGACTCATCGTATTCGGGAAATCGCCCCTAACCGCCGTACATGGGCACGGGTTTTCCAGATCGTTATCATCGGTTCCATTGGCGCATCACTTGTTCTTTTAAATGATACCAATAATAAGCTTATCGCCAGTGATATAAAGCTGTTTGGAGATGCCCTTGAGTTCATAGGTATGATTTTCTTCACGATTTTTATTGTCTGCAGCAGTGAATTTTCCAAGAGCGCGGATTATATTTCAAGCCTGCGGACAACGTTTATGACGCTTGCAGTCGCTGCAATTCCAGTGACTTTTTTTCTTCCTTTCGGTGACCTAGTCAAACTTACGCAAACCCAGTGGAGCTGGATTATTTTCATCGGTGTTTTTTCAACCGGGATTGCCTACTGGCTTTGGCACATTGCATCAACGCGTCTCAATGTCATACCGCTAACGCTCAACCTTGTTTATATCGGTATTATTACGGTTCTCACGGAGTTTATTTTCTTAAAAATGGGGCTCGACTGGAAATTTTTAGTAGGCGGTGTTCTTATGATTTCTGCTTCTGTGGCTGCTGAGATCATCAATGCAAGGGCGCAAAAATATCATGAATTGAATGCAATTGAACATGTCTGAAGTACGAATAATGAGCTAAGGATAGTTGACATATATAAAGGATATTGTATACTAAACTTGTCGAGGGGATGTAAGGCTTTCGACAAAGATTGATCTTTAACAAACTGCAATCCGGGGATCGCGCTGTCTCCCCGCAGATCCGTCCAGCGCAACCAGAGTGCAAACTCTAAACTTCTTGCGGCTATGAGCCGCGAGGCCAATTCTGTTGGACTTGTTCCAGCGATGGCCTAAATCCGTTTCCTTTATCAGGAAACGTCGTTTACCCTTTGATGCCTATTAAAAGGGCTAAACGTCATTAGTAGACTAAGTCCTGCTTCACCCCGCTGCAGGATCGAAAATTACAGGGGTTAAGCGCCGTGAGCTTTTTGCCCGGTTTTTATTCACAGCGCCGAACATTAAAGCCTGGCTATGATTGTAGACGTTTGTTCCTGTCATCTTTGGACCCGGGTTCAATTCCCGGCATCTCCACCAAAAGCTAATTTATTAATGTGATATTTTATGGATGAAGCTGATGTTCAAAGCATGCAAGAAAGAATGGATCTTGAATACGAAGTTGCTTTAGCTGATACAAATAGTCTTCTGAGACACGGTGGTTTAGCTACAGACTTCTGTAGAAAGATGCAGACGGCTTGTGAGAAACTTGCTACTTATGAGGAATTAAGAAGATCTATAAATGATGATGGAGATGATAAAGAACTCAAATTAAAAATTATGAAGCTTAGTTTTCAGGGATTGGAAAGTGGGTTTTCCGCTCTTGCAACATTTATAGATACTAATCCCTTTTCTTCGATTCAAGAACCTGATTTAAAAAATAGATTCGAGTATGGGAGGAGATACAAGTCTCTTTTAGGTGATTTGTTAGTTGGTTTGAGAGAAGAACTGGCAAAATTATAGTCTATTTATTATTAAGTATCCTAAGAGTTCTATCTTTAAAATGGTTACTTTGAAATTGCAGGAAGGGGCGTATTTGACATATTTATGAAAAATTGTTAGGATTTGGATCCTGAAATTAATTTATATCTAAAGTTTATGCATCCCTTATTGTCCAAGGACGACGTTTCAGATTTAAAGACTTTGGTGGATCAAGATAGAAAACCGAGAGGTATGGCAGTTCTAACACGTGCTTTAGACGATATGGCATTTGCAGATACTCATGAGAGGATTCGTGAAATTTCTGACAATTGCATTCGTGAAATAGCTGCTATATATCGTGGAACGGACGATGACGATGTTGCTCATGACTATTGGAGGTTTCAAAGCGCATTAGCCAGTGCATCATGCAGGCGTACGTTTCAGATTATTCAACCAAAAGGTGAAAAATAGTTCGTTTGTGCGTTTGATTGCGTTCCGGCAATACTTTTTGCAGCGTGGAGGTTTTTGAAGGTAGAATAAAGACATGAATTTCCCCGTTGAATTACCGCCGCATTTTTTTGCGAAGGCTGCTGAACTTGGTATCAGGCAGGAGGATATTGATGAGCATTTTATCCGGGGGAGCGGGAAGGGCGGCCAAAAGATCAACAAGACTTCCAGTTGCGTGCTGCTCAGGCATGTGCCTACGGGTATTGAAGTACGGTGCCAGAAGCACCGGGAGCAGAGCAAGAACCGTCTTTCCGCTTATAAGCTGCTTATTTTAAAGATTGAAGAGAGGGTGAAAGGCGCTGAGTCCGAGCGGGCAAAAAAGATTTTTAAGTTAAAAAAACAGAAGCAGAAGCGCACCAGGCGGGCGAAACTCAAGATGCTTGAACTGAAAAAGAAGCGGAGTGAACGAAAGGAAACCCGCAGGAATATTCGTGGATTTGAGAATTGAACCGGTTCGTGATGATTATTTGCCGTGGGTTTTTTGGTATAAGTCCCTGAAAATATTTTCCGGGTCAGTAACGGATTTGGCGCGGTTATAGTTTTCCCTGTTGTATATACGCCAGAAGGTTTTTTGGTCGTAGCTGTTATGGGAAATAAGTGTCTTGATTCCCTTGAGTTCAAGCAGTTTTTCATCCATAAGGTGATAGTAATCTTTCCCGCTTTTTTGACGGAGGCCGTAAATGGCGCAGTCCATAAACAATTCATCGGTAACGCCTTCCATGAATTTGTTGTTTATCCAGGGGTATTTATTTTTAGGGATGCGGTAAGGGACGACCCAGAGCGGGAAATAATTATATTCTTTTTCGTAAAATTCATAAAATTCCGTGAACCGTGATATTGGAATAAATACATCCACGATGACTTCCGGTTTGAGGTGGCTGAATATAAAACGCAGTTTTTTCGCCGTTTTAAGCATGTTGGTCGATGACAGGAACCACCTGCCGAAAAACGCACGGATAAGGGGGTTTTCAAGGCCGTAGTTGCGGCTGATCCAGTGGCATTCGCGGTCATAACGGAAGAAATAGTCTGCGGTTGGAAGATAATCTTCCTCACGTTCATGTGTACTCCTGTAATAGATTTTCATGCCGTCGTAATTGTTGGTGTAAGGCGCTTCTTCGGCAAAACGTCCCAAGCAAAGGGTAAAGTGTTTTGGGGAATGTATAATGCCGTCCATGAAATCAAATTGCGGGCTTTCATATTCTTTACGGACAGCTTGTGTGAATTCCGCAAGGGTGTCGTATTTAAGGTACTTGAGCCTTACATAGGGCTTTGCGGGGCAAAGTTTCATCGTGATTTTGGTAATAATACCCAGCGTGCCGAAAGATCCGTGCAACATTTGGAAGAGTTCCGTGTTTTTTTTCAGATTGCATGTGATGGTTTCACCGTTTGCCGAAATGACCTCATATTCGAGGCAACTGTCATGGAATCCGCCGTATTTGTAGGACATGGATTCTACGGAGCAGCCGGAAACCGCGCCGCCAATGGTGATGGTTTTGAGTTCAGGCACGGTGTAGGGGACGAGGCCGTGTTTGAGTGTTTCTTTAACGAGGTCGGCAAAGGTTACCCCGGACTCAGCGGTGCAGGTGAGATTTTTTGCGTCAATATCGAGAATCCGGTCCAGTTTGCCCAAGTATATTTTATACGATTCTGAAGCTGTGGAGCGGGTATTGGGTACTTTGTGGGAAATACCCTGTCTTACGAGAGAAACCTGGGTATTGCGCGGGCGGTTTCTTATTTGTTCCGTAATGGATCTTATTGTTTCTTTATGGTCCATAGGCCCGGGTTCGTGTTGTATCAGGAAAATTTCTGTATCAGGTGCGCCCTAGAAGGTCGGCGCGGAGTGTCCTGATCAGTTCGTTTTTCAGTTTTTCATAATTCTCAGGAGAGGGTGCTTTTCTTGAGGCAATGATTTCCGCGATTCTGCTGTTCACGTTACGGAGGCCAAGGGATCCGTGCATTTCAATGAAGACGGAATCCTGCTGAAAAGATTTAATATCGGCTTTGTCAGATGGAATTTTTTGTTTCAGATTAGCCAGGATAGATGCAACGGAATTCGTGTAATGGCTGAACGCTGCCATTTTTTGCTGAGTCAGTATTTTTTTGAAGTAGCGGGTGTTTTCCCTCTCCATTCGGCGGGCTTCACGTTCAATGACCTGATTTTTTGTGAGGAGGAGTCCAAAAATCCATATAATACCGCCGATAATGCCACCTATAAAAAAGATAGTGGCGAAAATGACCTGGTTGCCACTCGCCTGGCTGATGGCTGCCGAGCATTTATCACTGGTGCAGACGAGTGATGGGGGATTTGGTGATGTCTGCCCGGTTGATTCCTGGGTTAGTACTGGTACTGAAGGCACTTCGGATATTCCGGCCTGGCCCGACAACATGGTGGGGTTGCCTGCGTTATTGCTTGTGAATGTAGTTGTCCCGGCTGTATTTTGGCTGGTGCCGGTGGTTATTTGGGTATTGCCAGCCGTTTGTCCCGAAGTTGTTACATTTGTCAAAGGGGCAATCAACCCGCTTACTGGAGCGGGTTCACTTGTAACAGGCAATTTAGTCAAAGTCTGGGCGAACGCAAAAGGCCATCTGACACTAAAGATCACAATAAAAACAAAAAACGAGGCTTTTAACAGGATTTTTTTCATTCCATTTTGGCGTGAAAGAGGTCGATATCTTCCCGGATGGCTTCCAGAAGCATGTTTCGGAGGTTGAGATAATCGGCGCTTAAATCAACACCGGCTCCTCCAAAACGTTTTTTTGCAATTTCAACCAGTTCTTCCTGGACCTCATCAAGAAGCTGGCGGATCTTGCCGGTGCACACGAGATTCATCTTGATTTCCATCTTGCTCCATTCGCCGTTAAAGGCCTCAATATCCTTGATGTCGGGATGTTCAGCTTTGTGTAGAAGGAAGCTTTCAAGAATGCCGAGTTCCGTGAGGAAAATTTTATAGATTTCCTGTTTGATCTGGAATTCTTTTTCTTTTCTTTCGCGCACCATAAACATTTCTTCGCGTTTGTCTTCACGGCGGACATCAAGGAAACGTAGGAAATAAGTGCCAAGGAGGGTTAAAAACGTCCCGATAAACAGTCCCGCAACTCCGATGATGGCTGCCGCGATATTGGGATCAACGCCTGTCCCGTTGGCGATATTGCCGTAGCTTATTGCTCCGGGAGGGAGGTCTAAAGCTGCCGGGATTACTTCAATGGCGGCGTGGGCCAGGTTTACCTGGAAAAGAACCATAAGAATGGCAATGGTGAAAAAGCTTTTCTTGTTCATGTGAAAGTCTGGATTATGGATGATATATTTCCGTAGTTTGAATTCTAACTGGAAAATCCTTTTCTTACAATTTCTTTCTATTTCTGTTTTTTTATGGTTATTACAGCTCTCGTTTTGTAATATTTCATAGGGATTTGGCTTAAATCGGATGAAATATGTACGGAAAGACAGTTGACAAATAGTCGGAAATTTAGCATAATTACAGCCTTTTTAATTTAAAGGCTCACGATTGTGCCAGAACAAGACGAAAAGTTGGTGGAAGAAGCCAAACGCGACTCTGAAAAGTTTGTGCTCCTGTATGATAAGTATTTTGACCAGATTTATCGCTATGTCTTCCGCAGGGTTAGCGATAAGGACATGGTGCATGACCTGGTCAGCCAGACTTTTTATGACGCGCTTTCGCATATGAAAAATTATGAGTGGCGCGGATACCCGTTTTCCTCATGGCTTTACAAGATTGCCCACAATAACGTACTCAAATGGTACCGTGAGCAGTCGAAGTTCCAAAATATAAGTCTTGATGCGATCCAGGAGATCTCCGACAAAAATGTTGACCACCACCACGATGCCATGCAGAAGGAGCAGGGAAAAGAGATCAAGGATGTTATGGCACAGCTTGAACCCGAGGAACGTGAAATCATCCGACTGAAATTCTTTGAGGAAGTGTCAAACATTGAAATTGCGGAAATCATGGGGCTCAGCGCGAACCATATTGGCGTTAAAGTCTATCGGACGCTAAAAAAAGTAAAACAACTTTTAAAATCATAAAATTATGGCAAGACCGGCAGGAAGATATTTCGCTTCCGTTATAGCAAAAATCAGGGAGACCAGGAAAAAAGAGCATATTGCTGTTGACCAGGATTTTAAAATGCAGTTCCGGCAGCAGCTTATGGCGCGTATCCGGGCTTCGTCTCCGGTACAAAAGACCAGTTTTATGCAGAAACTGATGCCGTGGCGTTACCATTTAGCACTTGTTCCTACTCTTCTTTTGGTTTTGATTGCCGTTGTCGGAATTTCCAGGATACCGATTATTTTCAAAAGTCCGGTCGTTACTCCTATCATTAATACCGGAGGTTCTCAAAGTTTTGGATCTGGGCAAAATACTGTGAATATCTCTGCCGGGTCGACTACTCAAAATGTTTCAGGCATAAAAACTTTTCCTGGACGTAATGTCCTGCCCCAGAGCTATTTCCAGAAGGTTGCGGGCACATCCGGGGGAGCCATGGATGTGTCTGAAATGGGCAGTGTTATGGGATCGGAAGGGGCGGAAAAAACTTCACAAGCAGCATCTTCACCTATCAGCCAAACGCAAAAGTCTGTTGGGGGGACAGCAGCTGTTTCTTCTTCCGGGCAATCATCGGCCGTTTACGGCCCGCAAGGAGCTACGAATATCCAGCAGGATCTTCCGGAAGCGCAAAACATAGTCCAAAGCCAATACTCACAGCCCATCGTTTCTCAGTCCGTTCCATTGCAACAAACGGCACCATTATCTTCCCAAGGCACATCACGGACGGGAATAAGCGAAATTACAGGACAATCAGAAAATATTTCAGCCGTGCCTCAATCAGAAGAAAATTCAAATGTGGTAATGACCAATTCATTGACACCTTCTGTCACAGGGTATTCGCCAATAACTAATGCCGAAACAGAAAATACTGTAACGGCGACGCCATCATCCGGCTATACAGCGACAATAGATACTGCATCAGGTGGATCTGAGGAACAGGCGCCAGCTGTGTCTGCGCAAGATATTGCTGCTACAGAAGAAACTCAGCCCGCTCCGGTTACTGAACAGAATCCTGTAAATGAAGTGAATAATTACTCTTCAAGATATGAGTCAGTCTCAAAAGCCGTTCAGGAGCCAAATGTCGCAACTGCTGTCGAGCAAAAATATGATGTTTTTTATCGCGGGAATTTTTCCAATGACGAAAAAACTGTTCTGGAAAAAGATTTTATCAGCAGCCTTACGAAGGGGAAAGACGTCAGTTATGTTTCGGTCCATCAGGAAAATGATTTTTCAGTAATTGTGGAGGTTTATTTTACCGATGGTACCGTGGGGATCTATGAATACAGGATTCAGGACGGTGGATTTGTCATTGTTTCAAGCAGCGTCAAACGTGTTAATCCGATCAAGTAGGCCGGTGCAGGTCCAGACAAAAATCATAATTTCGGGGTAGAGGAGGCTGTTCACAAAAAGTGAATGAGCGAACAATCCTATTATTCCTGCTAAAATCCCGAGACTCAATCCCCGCCATATTCCGGGAATGTTCCTGCTGCGCCAGTTTTTCCAAGCCAGGGCCAGCATCCGCCAGTAAAGCAAAATGAAAGGAATAAGCCCCAGGATGCCCGTAGTCGCAAGAATCGTTAACAGGCTTGAGTCTGACCCGCTGGCTGAATGAACCTGCGGATTGCTCACGAGTCCTTCTTCAAATTTGACGAAGGGAAGAGTGTTGTAGCCGCTTCCCAGGATCGGGCGCTTGGCGATTAAATCAAGGGTCTGGTTCCATGACTGGATGCGCAACTTTGCCGTGGGGTCGGGATTCTGACTGGTATTGAATACTATTGAGTTTACACTTTGTGAAAGCTGGTCAATCCTTTCCTGCGCGCGCGGCAATAATATAACGGCAGTTATCGCGATTACGACACAGGCGATGAGCAACTTGCGGGATTTCAAGGCTCCGATCACAAATATGGCGATTGCGATGGCTATATAACCCGAACGGGAGTATGTCAGAAAAAGCGCTGTGGCGAGCATGCCTATTATAAGCAATAGGCTGATTTTTTTCAGCGCGCCTTTTATATGGATTGTAATCCCGGCAAGAATGGCAATGACAAAGCTTAGCATGCCGGCCATGAAATTCGGGTCGAGCCAGGTAGAAACAAGGCGGTTATGATGTGGATCCCAGCCAAAAGATTCCAGTTTATCCAGGTTTGGATAGATGATGAGCTGGATAAAGCCCGCGATGGCGAGCAGGCACGCCGAAACTGTTATTATGCCAAGCAGCCTCTTAGCCTGTTTTGGGTTTTTGACGCTATCAAGTGTCAGTAAGGCCAACATTGCGTATTCAATAAAACGCACCAGGTAGAGCGAACTTGCCAATACCTGTGAAAAAGAAAGAAAGGTCAGGCTGAAAAGCAGTGAAAAAACTGCCACGATGGCAAAGGCAAGAAGTGGCTTTGTGAAGCGGCTTTGAATCACCGCTTCCCGGGAGGCAATTTTTTTCAGGATCCAGATGCCGATGAGAATACTGATGGCAAGGTCGCTTATCAGTGCGCCGTTTTCCCCGCCGAAAGGCAGGCGGATAAGTTCACCGGCAACCGGCAGCATAACGACAATGGCAAGGCCTATACGCAGGTTTTTACTGACGATGGCAACCAATAGGGTGCAAGCCATTATAATGGCCCATAAAGAGGGCTGGGTAGCCACCAGGTATGATGTCAGCGCTACACAACAGGCGGCGGCTGACCAAAAAAGCAATTTCGGGATCGCAATTGTTTTCGTTTGCGCAAACATTTTTTTACTTTAAAATAGGCCTGCCATATTCTACCTTTGGATTTTCTTATGGCAAAGCCAAAAAAAATTTTGATTGCCACCTCTAACGCGGGTAAGTTCCGCGAAATCATGGAGGTTCTTGGAAAACTCCCCGTGGAATTCCTTTCTTTGGCTGACGTCGGGGTCCGGGGTGATTTTCAGGAGACGGGTGAAGCGTTTGAAGTAAACGCGTTAGGAAAGGCAAGGTATTATGCCTCAAAATGCGGGCTTATCACCATTGCGGAAGATTCCGGCATTCTGGTGGATGCATTAAATGATGAGCTTGGCGTAAAGACCAGACGCTGGGGCGCAGGTGAACATGCGAGCGATGAGGAATGGATTTTACATTTTCTTCAGCGAATGGAGCATGTACCTGAAGGCAAACGTGGAGCGCGTTTTGTTTGTTGCGCGGCCGTGGTTGATGAGAAAGGTAAAGGATCTGTTTTTTGCGGCAAAACAAAAGGTGTTATCACGCACAAACTGGAAGCGCCGATTTACGGAGGCCTGCCTTTGAGCTCATGTTTCCGACCCAAAGGGAAGAAAAAAGTTTATTCGGCCTTAAGCACGCAGGAAAAAAATGAGGTGAGCCACCGCGGCAAGGCCATGAAGAAAGTCCATGATTGGATTTTGGAGAAAATTAGCCGAGCCGTTGTTTGATTTTAGTACTTTTTTACAGCATGGATATGGTATCCGAAAGTTAAAAGCTCTTCGGATTTTGCATTTTTCCTATGGAATTTGTATAGGATTTTTAAGAAAAGGTAAGAGAGAAAATAGTAATACATTTTGTAAAAATAATTCATATGAAGCTTTGAGTATTTTTTCTGTATTTCGGGCAGTCTTCTTATCTCTTGAGCAAGATATGAGTAATAATCTCCATTTTCTTTCATTTCAATTATTTCAAATCCAAGTTTTGGAAGGTGGTAATCATAAAAATATTTATTAAATCCTGTTGAAAAATGGTATGGGGCAAAATGAGTAAGGCTGCAAAATGGAGCAGTTATTATTAAATGCCCATTGTTCTTTAGTACTCTACATATTTCTTTTAATGCAGAAATAGGATCGGGTAAATGTTCTAATACTTCTGTACAGAGGGCGGCATCAAAAGAATTGTCTTTAACTGGGATAGCGATAATGTCACTTACAATATCAATTTTTGAATTATCCCATTTTTTCATCTGGAGACCTCTGTTGTTTCCTGATCCATCATACTGAGCAAAATCCTGAGAGGTATAGTCAAGATGTCCGCAATATTTTTTATATTGGCATTCTCCTGCGCCTGCATCAAGTATTTTTAAACCTGCGGGAAGTGATTTGAGTTGTTGCTCTATCCATATATTTCTGGTTATTTCATTGTCCTTGCCGATATCAGGTGATTTAAACATTATTGTTTTAATTAGGCTCTAAACGATTAGATATTTTTTTTGCAGGTACGCCCCCAACAATATCGTAAGGTTGAACGTCTTTATTTACCAAGCTATTTGCCCCAATGATTGCACCTTTCCCTATTTTGACCCCGTCTGTAATAGTGCAATTCGCACCTATCCACACGTCGTCTTCAATGATTATTGGACCTTTTGTAAGATTACCTGCAAAACGCATTGGCTTTTCTGTTTGTTTATAATCATGATTACCTGCAGCTATCATGCAATGGGGCGCTATCATAACATCTTTCCCAATGATGACACTGCTGCCGCCATAAATAACTGTAAAAGGATTAATCTGGCTGTTTTCACCAATCTCAATCGGTTTCGCAAATGTTGTTATAATGACATATGCTTTTATTTCGGCCGTTTTATCAATCTTTATAAGATTTTTCCCTTTCAAAACAGCAGTAGGATCAATATTTTTCCTTAGGAATTTATTTTTTAAATTTGCGAATAAATAATATAGTTTTGACATATTTTTTGATAGAAAACTACGATTTGTGGGAATCGGCTTATAGATTGAATAATATTGTTTTAACCGTTGATAATCATATTCTGTAAAAAGAATATTAACATCTTTAATAATTTTAAATTTCAGTTGATTATCCCATTCGAAACCACAGAAAAAGAAATACTTATAGTCTTCGAAAAGTTTTTCGAGATTAGCAGTACTATTATAAAAAAAATCCCGGTAAATCTTATGAAGATTATTTGTTTTAAATTGCGATTTGTCCAAAAATAGCATTGTCTCATTTCGCAAGTTCATTAACCAAAGATGCACATCTTGATAATTGATAAGCTCGTATAATGCATTTGGGAATTCAATATAACCGCGCTTTGCAACTCGTTGGATTTCCGAAATAAAAAGCTCGAGGTTCTCTTTGGGAACATGTTCAATAACGTGTGAACAAATGACATAATCAAACTCTTTATCTTTGAATGGGAATTTCCCCCCATTATAATATATTATTGGTTTTTTTATTTCTGTTTTTTTTGCAAAGCCACGTTGTTGATGCGCTTCAATTTCGTTAAATTTTTTTTCCAAATAAACATCTGAACGTGCATGTGGCAATCCGCCAGGCCCAATTTCAAGGACACGGTCTTTCTTTTTTATCCCTGTGATTTTTTCTGGAAAAAACATGATCAGTATTTAATCCACTCAAATTCAGGTGCCAGCAAACCGGGTCTTTTCATTGTCCAATATGGAGAGTCACTCAGGCCCCCCTGAATAGTAAAGTTTATTGCGGGACAATATTTCCCTGGTTCACACAGCCATTCTTTAAAAAAAAGTGCAGAAGAAAATTCGACGGTATATGTTCCTTCATTTAAGAATCTTTTTGGTATTTTTGTTTTAAATCTATTGGATCCAAGGGTTATTTTTGGCCATTTATCAGCTTTTGTATCTGTTTGAAATGACCAATAAAGGATAGTTCCATATTGATCATAGAGAACGTAACCTATTTGTAAAGCAGGGTCGGGTTTTTGGACAATCCCTTCGATATTTATCCATAAATCGATATTATTTTCTGTGGTATTTATTAATTCTTGTTTGTCATTCGTTAATGTAATTTTTGTTGGACTAAAATATTGATTTTCATATTTGCCGTCTGTTACTTGCCATACATTATTCATTTCGGTTGCATGAGTTGAATGTAAATATTTTTCTATCACCGCGTTAGTATTACCAAAATTGATTAATTTCCCTTTTTCTAAAAAAATTGTTTTTTTGCATAAACCTTTTATTGCATCCATATTATGGCTCACGAACAGGATAGTTCTTCCTTCCTGGTGGGTTACATCTTCCATTTTACCGAGGCACTTTTTTTGAAATTCGGTGTCCCCTACGGCAAGAACTTCGTCCACAATAAGAATTTCGGGTTCAAGGTGCGCGGCGACGGAAAAGGCCAATCGCACATACATGCCGCTCGAGTATCGTTTGACGGGGGTGTCCAGGAATTTTGAGATTTCGGCGAATTCCACGATCTGGTCGAATTTTTGTTTGATTTCCTGTTTTTTCATACCCAATAATGCCCCGTTTAACATGATGTTTTCACGTCCGGTTAATTCCGGATGGAAGCCCGTACCAACCTCCAAAAGGCTTGCCGCGCGGCCGCGCAAGTGGATACTGCCTGTTGTTGGCGGGGTTATTTGGGATATTATTTTAAGCAATGTGCTTTTCCCGGCCCCGTTTCGGCCGATGATGCCAATGACCTCACCCCGGTTAACTGTAAAATTGACATCTTTTAAAGCCCAAAAATCGTTTTTACCTTCAGGCAGGGTTATTCTTTTTTTAAAAAGGTGAAAAGGGTTTCTGATGAATTGTGCCATGGAATCGCGCAGGGCGAGATATGGCTGGTGCTCCCCGATGAGATATTTTTTGCCGAGATTATTAACTTCAATGATTGGTTTATCCATCAGATGACGTCAGCAAAATATTTTTCCACCATTCGGAAATAAACAAAACCTATGAGGCAGTACACGATCATGGATACGGCTGATATTCCGAGCAATGTCCAGTCAATCGGGCTGCCCCCAAGTAGTCCCGAACGGGCGGCGTTTATGATCCCGGACATGGGGTTAAGGCCAAGTATCCAGCGGTTTTCAGGGGATACGATGCTTACCGGATAGATGACCGGTGTCACGAATATGAGCAGCTGGATGAAAAAAGGAAGAATATACCGTACATCACGGTATTTCACGTTGAGTGAGGCAAGGAGAAGTCCGATGCCAAGAGAAGACAGCATTGTCATGATAATAAGTAATGGCAACAGCAGAAGTCCCGTTATTGAAGGCGTGTAGTGGTAAAAACCCATCATGAAGGCGAAAATGACTGCTGCCACGGCGAAATCAATAATGCCGGTAACGATGGAGGCCACAGGCATGATAATCTTCGGGAAATAAATTTTGGTGACGATTCCTTCATTTAACGTGAAGGAATTGCTTGCGTTTGAAAGACTGGTGGAGAAAAAGGTCCAGAATAAAAGGCCCGTGTATACAAAAATCGGGTAAGGGATGTTGTCAGAGGGTATTTTGGCCAGGTTTCCGAAAAACACGGTGAAAACAACCATCGTGATGAAAGGCTGGAAGACGACCCACAAAACTCCAATGATGGTTTGCTTATATTTAACTTTGAAGTCGCGCCATGCAAAAAAGTAGGTCAGGTCACGGAAGCGCCAGAGTTCCCTGAAATCAATCTGCCACCATTTATTTTTCGGTTTTATTACTATTTCCATAAGTATTTTTATACCATTCGTATGTTGCGGCTATCCCTGTTTCAAGGCCGGTTTTGGCCAGCCAGCCAAGGTTGTTGAGTCTTGTAAGATCCAGCAGTTTGCGCGGTGTGCCATCGGGTTTTGACGTGTCCCAGGTGATTTTCCCCTCAAACCCAATAACTTTCTTTATGAGTTCAGCCAGATCTTTTATTAAAATATCTTTTCCCGTTCCTATGTTTATTAATTCTGACTTATTGTAGTTAAGCATTAAGAATAACAGGGCATCGGCAAGGTCGTCCACATGGAGGAATTCACGGTACACATCGCCTGTCCCCCAAACTGATACCTCTGATGCCTTATTGATTTTGGCCTCGTGGAACTTGCGGATAAGGGCCGGGACAACATGGCTGTTTTCAAGGTCAAAATTGTCGTTTGGCCCATAGAGATTGGTGGGCATGACGGATATGTAATTTGTGCCATACTGCAGATTGTAGCTTTGACACATGGTAATCCCGGCGATTTTTGCTATGGCATATGAGTCATTGGTTTCTTCCAGAGGAC
>Ga0315275_10001412_pt1 | contig 21106 bp, 18 predicted proteins | sample YL17G03_0_MG_FD_205557 | JGI IMG/M metagenome (GOLD analysis project Ga0315275, IMG submission 205557) | Sediment microbial communities from Yellowstone Lake, YNP, Wyoming, USA - YL17G03_0 | ecosystem: Environmental > Aquatic > Freshwater > Lake > Sediment | place: USA: Wyoming | collected...
GAATCGAAGAAAGGGCGTGGCACGACAATCGTCGTCGACGTCCCGCTGGTGAAAAAGGAGACGACGCCCCATGGATAAGATTAAGGTGCTCATCGCGGACGACCATCGCGTCGTCCGCGAAGGACTAGCCGCGATCCTCAAGACGAAAGACGACATCCTTATCGTGGGAGAAGCCCAGGATGGCATGGAAGCCGTCGAGAAGGTGAAGACGTTGGTCCCCGACGTGGTACTGATGGACGTAAGCATGCCCCGGATGGGCGGGGTCGAAGCGACCAGACAGATCAAGCGCGAGTTCCCTCACATCGGAATCGTGGCTCTGACCATGTATGACGAGCAACAATACATCTTCGATTTGGTACGCGCCGGCGCCACCGGATATCTCTTGAAAGATTCCGAGTCCTCTCAGATCGTTGCCGCGATTCGTGCCATCTACAAGGGCGAGTCACTGATCCATCCGTCTGTGGCGAGCAAGATCTTGGCGGAGTTCTCCTTGATGTCCCAGAAGAAGGGGAAGAAACCGGGGTGGGTCGAGCACGATCTGACGGAACGAGAGATCACCGTCCTACGCTTGGTCGCAGACGGCAAGACGAACAAGGAAATTGCCAATAACTTGGACCTTAGCGAAAAGACTGTCAAGAACCACGTACGGAATATCTTTCATAAGCTCCAAGTCTACGATCGCACTCAGGCCGCCATTCTGGCCATTCGGAAAGGACTCATCGAGTTGGATCCCCGGCCGTAGTTGTTTGATGCGTGAGCAAAAGTTCAGGATACTTTTGCTCACGGTATAATAAAAATGGCCACTACCGGCTGGCCCTATCACGTTGTGCTAGACCTGCCTAACTGACGCTGTAGAATCCTGACCTGCTCGTGAACGTGCCCAGCTTCATGGCAATCTTGGGCACGCTGGACAGGGGGAAACAGGACAATCGAATTACTGTCTTCTGATCCGCTCAGGGAAGTTCGATATCACACCGTCGACGCCAAGGGAGAGTGCGTGCTGGATATCACGGGGAGTGTCTGGTGTATAGACGAACACGAGCAACTCCACACGGTGGAATGCATCCACGAGAGGGCGCGTGGCTGTGTCGTGCCGGAGACCGACGTGTGAAGGTCCATGCTCTATCGCGCGGGCGACGGGAGCCTGGGGCAAATTGCCGAAGAGCACCATGAGAGAAGCCTTTGGATCGACCGCCCGAACATGCGTCAGTTCGTCGTGCAAGAAGGAAGCATAGATGACAGGGTCTCTGAACCTGGCTCCACGCACCGCTTCAACAGCCCGCTGAGCCACTCCTTTGGTCTTTAGTTCCAACATCAGCCCTGCTCTTCCTCCTGCCACCTTGAGCACGGTCTCAAGCGCTGGAATGTGTTCACCGTTCCCTGCGCGTAGCTTCTTCAAGTCCGGGAGAGACAAGTGATCGACCCGTCCGTTCCCATTGGTCGTCCGATCCACCGTCTCATCATGAAGGGCCACGAGCACACCGTCGGCCGTGCGGCGCACGTCGATCTCCACAAAATCGACTCCGAGGGCGATCCCTTTCTGAATCGCGGCCAAGGTGTTTTCCGGGGCATGGCCTGCTGCCCCACGATGGCCGATTTTCAACACCTGCCGCATGGAGTCTCCTGGAACCAAAACCGAAGAGGTAAACGAAGCTGGGGCTAACGGATCGGTGGCGCAAATCGAAGATTGTGTGCCTCCAGATTTGCGAGATATTCCTTCATACGTTTTTGCTCGCGGTTCTTCACAAATTCGGTCACCTTGCGATCAATTTCCAGCAACCCGAGTCCGGGAGGGATATCATCTGGGCGGATAACAAATAAGTTCACGCCCCGCTCCTTGGCTTTCACCTGTGCTTCCTTGACACGGTGGTGGATATACCGTTCGTTCAAGCGCATGAAGTCGTTCAATTCCAGAAGGTCTCGCAGAGGGGATGGCTCGACACGAACACTCTGCCTCGGAACATTGAGGAAGATGAACATCGTATCGCATTCCAAGCTGAAGGCTTCCTCGACCGGAAGAGGGTTGGCGAGATCGGCATCAAGGTACCGGTAGCCGTTCATTTCAACCATCTCAAACAAAGGGTATAGAGCCATAGACGCGCGAATGCGTTTAAGGAAGAGGTCGTGCTTGGCCTTCTGACTTCGCGTATCGTCGCTCCCATCCTTCGCAAGATCGGGATCTTTATTGGAAAAGACCACAGTGGCTCCGTCTTCGTATCGTTCAGCGAGGATGTGCCAGACGACGGGGCTTGTGAGCACCTTCTGCAGATCGATCTCCTCGCCGAGTCTGGCCAAGAGCGGGAACGGATCCAGAAAGGCTTTCATTTTCTTGAGATCAAAATACTTATCCACCTCGCTGAACATTTCTTGGATTTCAGGCGCCTGCACGAGTCGTCGGAAGGACTTGTGCGGAGCCGCAAACGCATCCATGAGGCGAAACACGAAGCTCACGGTGCGGCCTGCTACGCGAAGCGGCATGCGCACACAAAAGGATATAACCAGCGGCAGGAACTTGATGGCCCTCCTAAGATCATGGAGAATCGATCCGCTCGGCCCCAAGCCTTGAGTCACCTGCGGAAGAACCCCTAGGAGACGCGCTAATTTTTCTCGAACGAATGGATGGACCTCATAGATCGCATCCGGGGAAGTGATATAGTCTTCCCAGATACGGAGAGTTTTCGCGGCTCCGGCTACACCGGGATTCTCAACAAAGCCGAGGGCGTTGCAGGTTCCGGCGGAGGAACTCACAATATGGGTGGGGCAGAAGCCGGCATGGACCAATTCCGCAGCCGCAACCGCCTGGAAGACGGCCTTGCACCCACCCCCACAAAAGACAAACAGGATGTTCCCGTACTTATTCGATTGAGGATCAGACATGCGAATTCTCCGGCCTTGCGTACACAAAGCACCTGCGTTGTACCGACACCGCTCTGCTGTGCTGCCAAAGCCGTGGATATGTCACGATACCCCAGCCACCGTCCGCTCCACCTGTCCCTGGATTCGATGGACCTGACCAGATGAATACGTATGATGTCTGTATCGTGGGCGCAGGTGTTGTGGGGTGCGCCATCGCCAGGGAGTTGGGGCGTCGGCGCCGGGACAGCCCGCTCCGCATCATCGTACTCGAACAACACGAGAGGGTGGGAGAGGAGACCAGCGGACGCAACAGCGGAGTGCTCCACAGCGGCATCCATGAAAGACCATTCTCGCTGAAGGCACGGCTAGCCCGAGAGGGCAGTGCCCTTGCGGTCTCGTACGCGGTAGAGCGGAGCATCCCGCTGCTTAGAACGGGGATGGTCATCGCCATTTCATGGGATGATGTCCGTCGAGGCCTTTGGCGTGAGGTGTCCACGTTGCGGCGACTATGGGTCAACGCCTGGAAGACGAACACCCGGGTGTCGTTCGTGACGCCCTCGGGTTTGCGTGCCTGGGAACCGAATCTCCACGCCTGCTGCGGGATCATCATTCCAAGCGTCTCAGTCATAGACCCTCTGGCTTTCGTGCAATCTCTCAGGACCGACTCAGAAGCGACCGGTGCCGAGTTTGCCTTCAACAACCGGGTGATTGGCATCGATGAAGACGCCATGTCGTATATCGTCACCACCGACCGTCAGAGGATCCGTGCTGCGTGCCTGCTTAATGCCGCAGGGCTCTACGCTGACGATGTCGCTGCCCTTGCCTTACACAACAAAAAGTATACCATCTGCCCGCTGCGGGGTGAGTATTACGAACTGGTCACTCCGGAGAAGAAACGCCTCATCGGACGCCTGGTCTATCCTGCGTTGCCTCCTCACGCGACCGGCAAGGGGATTCATTTCAGCCCTCGCCCGAACGGACAGTTGTTCGTAGGACCGAATGAGGTGGCAATCCAAGACAAGACAGACTACACGTCGCGCAAGACGCCGCCGAGCATGTTCGTCGAAGCCTTGCAGAAATTCCTCCCGGCCCTGGACGAAGGCGATCTTCGCTGGGCCTACTCCGGGATCCGCCCCTGCATCAGGTCTGCAGACGGACGCAAAAGCGACTTCATCGTCTCGGTAGACAGAGAAGACCCACCACTCATCAATCTGGTAGGCATTGAATCGCCCGGACTCTCCGCTGCCTTGGCGCTCGCCCGGTATGTGGGGGACCTACCTTGTATCCGGAGACGTTTAGGTCCGACGGGCCATCGCTCTCCATCCCGCGGCGACTACAAGCGTTGAAGGTGGAGTCGCGTGCTTTCCTCAGCGCGCAAGACCCGATGCAGTGTCTTCCCAAGAATGGTTTTGGGCAGTTCAGCGCGGAACTCAATCTTCCTGGGCATTTTGTACGACGCCAGGTAAAGCCGGCAATGTGCGAGGAGGTCGTCCGCAGAGGCAGAGTTCACCGTGAGGACGACAAACGCCTTGATCGATTCGCTCCCGTCCTTGAGCTGCACCCCGATGACTGCAGCCTCACTCACATGTCGATGAAGAACGAGCACCTGTTCGATCTCGGAGGGGTACACGTTAAGCCCGGAGGTTGACAGGATCATATCCTTCTTCCGATCCACGATGTAGAAGAAGCCGTCTTGATCCGCACGCGCGATGTCACCGGTCGCGAGCCACCCATCGGGTTTCAGGACATTTGCCGTTTCCACAGGATTGTTCCAGTATCCTTGCATCACTTGCGGACCTCGCACCCAGAGTTCACCGATCTCCCCCATCGGGACCTCCTGGCCCGTCTCATCAACGATTTTTGCCTCGGTGTTTGCAATGGGTAATCCAATGGATCGCTTGACCGAGAGGCCACGGGGAATGTTGCAGTGCGTGACCGGAGAGGCTTCGGAGAGACCGTATCCCTCGATGATCAGGTGGCCGGTCCGTTCTTTGAATTTCTTGAGGAGCTCGTAGGGGAGCGCAGCCCCGCCGCAAATCACAAACCTCGTCGTCGTAAAGTCCTTTGCATCACAGTGTTCGAGGAGCTTCCGCACGAGAGCAGGAACGAGTGTGATCACGGTGGGTTTCTTCTTGCGAAGGAGCATCAGCAGAATGGGCATGTTTCGAGGATCGGGAACCAGCACCATACAGCCTCCGACGGCCAGACAGATATTCTGCGTGACCGTCATCCCAAACACGTGAAAGAGTGGAAGCGCTGCAAGAAAGCTCTCCATTCGTTCGGCGGGAGAAAACCAGCTGATGAGTTGCCGAAGGTTGGCCGTCAGGTTGCGGTGACGCAGCTCCGCCCCCTTAGACACCCCGGTGGTGCCACCCGTGTATTGGAGCACTGCGATATCGTCCGGGGTCACGAGCGGAAGCTCCTCCGACACGACCGGCGTCACATGGTGCAGCACATCGTGGAAGAACATCGTTGTGTCGCTGCGTGGAATTTCGATCGGCGGTTGGCGGTTTCGATGTTGATAGATATACTTCGCGATCGTCGTCATGTAATCGGTGATGCGCGTGACGATGATCAGGTCCAGATCGAGATGCTGGATTTTCTGATACATCAGGTCCAACACCACGATCGCTCGCGCCCCCGCGTCTCGAAGCTGGTGGGACAGCTCGTGTTCCGTGTAGGTTGGGTTGCAAGCCACGACGATTCCCCCGGCCCTCATAATGCCGAAGTAGGCGATGACTGCCTGTGGAGAATTCGGGAGACAGAGGGCCACGCGATCGCCTTTGCGAATTCCCAACGCCGCGAGGCCGCACGCGAATCGCTCAACGAGAGAGTGGCATTCCTGGTAAGACAGGGTCTTGCCAAAGAAATAGAGAGCCGGCCGGCGTGAAAACCGCTGCGCGCTCTGGGAGAGCATCTCCAAGAGCGTTTGGGGCGAAAGAAAGAGCTCGTGGGGAACTCCCTCGGGATAATGTAAGAACCACGGTTGTTCAGGCATAAGGCGCTCCGTTTGGTGCAAGCTGGCTCAAAAGGATCCCGGCACTACCACCCTCCGCTCGAGAAACCAGGGCAGGGATCGAAGCGTTTGCCATACTTGACTGCCAGCGACTCCAATTCTTGGGTTATCTGTCCTGGCGTCATGGTTTGCCGAGCCCAGGTGAGAAGGCCCCCACGGAACGCGGGGAACCCAATCCCATACGTCAGTGCGAAATCGACCTGCCAGGAATGCTCCACGATTTTGTCGTGGAGACAGCGCGCGGCTTCATCGACCATCGGAAGAAACAGGCGTTGGTGAAGGATGTTGTCGGAAATGGGGTTAGCTTCTGAAGGATATGCACGACGATAGTTCGCGACCGCGTCAAGCGCCTGCGCATTCTCTTTTCCTGATTTCCAAAATGTCAGCGGTGGTTTCTTCTCTGGAAGGAAGTTCCGCAGCAGCGCATCACGCGACTCAACTCGAGGTCCCAGCACAGCGAGCGAGGTCAGCACGTGCATGGCGACCGGAAGTCCGATCAGATCGAGGAGCTCCAGCGGACCCATAGGATGCCCGCTGTCCACTGCCATGCCAAAGCTCTTGGCAACGGTGTCAATGCGTCGAATGGAGATGCCCTCCCCCACCATGATCACGGCCTCTGCCAGATAGCGTGACAGAATCCTGTTCACGAGGAATCCCGGTCCGTCATGTACCACGAGCGGAAACTTGCCCAGTCGCTTGGCAAGGCTACAGGCCTGCGCGAGGGCTATGTCGGATGTGAAGGGTGCGCGCACCACTTCGACCAACTGCATTCTGGCGACAGGGTTGAAGAAGTGCAGCCCCACGCACCGTTCAGGATGGACGGCCTTCACGGCAATGTCGGCCAAGGTGTATGACGACGTATTCGTGGCAAATATCGCATCGGGACGTGCCTCAGACTCAAACTCCGCGAGCACTGCTCGTTTCACGTCCAGTTTCTCCGACACTGCCTCGATGACAAGGGGTGCGGCGCTCACATCCCTGATGTGGATGGTTGGAGCAATCCGCATCATTCGATAGCGCAGATCGGAAGGAAGTATGATCCGTTTCCGTACCTGGGCAGTTTGGGTTTTATGGATCCTTCCGATCGCTGTCGCGAGAATGTTCGAAGATACATCTCGCAAGACCACCGCATATCCTTTTTCGGAGAGCTGCCCGGCGATTTGTGCGCCCATCAATCCGGCCCCCAATACGCCAAGACGCGTAGCCGCTTCCGGAACAGTGGCAACCTTCCGTTTCACCTCCTCACCTGCCAGGAACAACCCAACGAGGTGTGCGGAAATCGGGCTGGCCATGAGATCCAGAAGAAGGGGCTTTTCGACCGTGAGTGATCCCTCCAGAATACTCAAACGCATCCCTCCCTCCACTGCATCGATGGCACGGAGGGGGGCGGGATAGAAATGCCGGACGCGCTTGATTACTTGATGCCGAGCATAGCGACACACGAACGTACGAATCCCTGGGCCGCTCAAGAATCTCTGGCTTGCCCGGAGGGGCCGCCGTCTGGCAGGAGCCGAACAGAGCACACGGGCTTGCGCAATGGCAGCTTGAACGAGAATTTCTTTCTGAATCTTCTCCAGAGTCCTGACACTGGAAGGGATAGAGCTGACCATCCCTTCCACAAGGCCCATCCGCAGAGCCTGCCGGGGAAAGATCGTCTTTCCCGTCGTGATCATGTCCAATGCCGCCGGTAAGCCGATCAGCCGTGGGAGACGTTGAGTGCCGCCGAACCCAGGAAGAATGCCCAGCTTGACTTCCGGCAGAGCGAAACAGGTCCTCGGATGGGTGCTGGCGATGCGCTCATGGCAGGCCAGCGCCAGCTCGAGTCCACCACCAAGACAGGCGCCTTCCACCGCGGCCACAAACGGTTTCGGCGATCGCTCCATCGCGTCGAAGAGCTTGTGGGCGGTGATCACGAGTTGCTCCATCTCCTGAAAGGAGCATCGCCGTTGCGCGTCGTGCATCTGCTCCAGATCGGCCCCCGCACAGAAATTCCCTTCCTTCAAGCTCACCAGTACCACGCCTTTAATGGCGGCGGATTGCTCGACAAACTGCACGATCTCCCGCCACTCCGACAAGCTCTCCACGTTGAGAACATTGACCGACTTGCCGAAGTAATCAAAGCCCGCCAGTAAGATTCCATCGTTAAGGATTGCGGTCTTGAAGTGTTTGAACTCGCCGTGACAGAGGGGAGAGATGGTGTGATCGCTTGACATACCTATTTCCTCTCCAAGATCATCGCCACGCCCTGTCCACCGCCGACACAGGCGCTGATCAGGGCCCGCTCGGCATTCCGTCGTTTCAGTTCGAACAGGGAGGTCATGGCCAAGCGCAGACCGGAGACGCCAACTGGATGACCGAGTGCGATCGCACCACCGTGCGGGTTGAGATCGTTGGGCGGGATTTCGCCGAGACGTTCAGTCAATCCGTAACGGCCAAACTTGCGTTCCATGAGAGATGACGAGTCAAGAATACGGCTGATCCCCAACACGACGGATGCAAAGGCTTCGTTAATCTCCCAGACGGCGAAGTCCTTAAGGGTCAGGCGAGCCTTGGACAAAACTTTGGAGATGGCCCCGACGGGGGCCAGACCCATACAGGCCGGCTCATAACCAAAATCGGCGTAGTGCTTCACGTACCCGAGGATCGGCAAGCCGAGGGACTTGGCCTTGTCCTCCTCCATGAGCAGCACCGCTGCGGCTGCATCGGTTATTTGCGAGGAGTTGGCCGGCGTCACTGAACCGTGGTGCTTGTCGAACACAGGTTTCACATCACGAAATATCTCCTGACCGGCATCCTCACGAATTCCATTGTCTCGCTCAACGTAGGTACTCCACTCGGGGACGTACATGGGCACGACCTCGTCGGCAAAGAGCCCGTCCTTCCACGCTTGCGCCGCGAGCCTGTGCGATCGAATGGAAAACGCGTCCTGATCTTGCCGAGTGATGCCCAGTGAAGGATCTTTCGCGATATTCTCTGCCGTCTGTCCCATGATGAGGTCGCACATCGGATCCGTGAGACCCATCACCAACCCGACCCGCGGCGGATATTTCTTGAGATTAAGAAGCTTGGGAATGAGAGCAAGGGCCCCAGCGGTATGTTCCCGAAGGCTTTTGGTTTTGCCGTACTGTAGGAAAAGATCAGCGACGGTCTGATTGTATACGATCGGGATTCGGCTCATCGCCTCCATGCCGATGACGAGCACCGTATCGGCATCGCCACTTCTGATGCGTAAGCTCGCATAGTAGAGTGCCGTCACTCCGGAGCCGCAATTTTTCCCCGCCACTGTATCAGAAGGGATTGTCGCTGGAAGGCCACCGGTGACGGCTGCGACCCGCGTCGGATTCACCGCATGCATGGGAGTCGCCACGTTGCTCCCTAAGACGCAATCGATTGTCTCCAGGGGGAGATTCCAGCGGTGACATCTCGTGATCATTTCGCGAACGACCCAGGCGCCAAGCACTTCCGCATCCGTCTCGCGAAAGTCTGTTCCCTCCTTGCACAGGGGGGTACGGAATCCATCGACGACGACGACATTACGCATGGTGCATTCCCCGTCAGAATTCAGGATTGAAGAACTATCACTCGCCGATGCCAGCAGACACCTCAAACCTACGCCACATCCTACCACGGCGCCGCTGATACGTCTGGTCCCTAGAGGCATGGGTAACTCCCATATTAGAGGGGGGGGGTCTGTCAGTCTCATTTCAGGACAAAGGCGGCGTTAATGGTGATAAGGTTACATTCATGAGCCGAGCGCCAACATCGCAAATTGCCTGTCAAGGAAAAATCACGCATGAAAACATCTGATGTGTTTCAAGGGTCTGAGGTGGTGGCTGAGACCGCTCGTGACAAGGCTTCCTATACCGGGTTTCTTGCGGGATTGTTTGAAACCGACGTTCGATGGGATCTCTTTACCTCAATTGATATTCCACAGACTAGTCCGCCTGCCCTGGATCTCCTGGAACGATTTAAGGTTGCCCTTATACCACTGGATCCCGAACGGGTTGACAGTGAGGGGGAGTTGCCTGAGCCGGTCCTGAAAACACTGGCTGAGCTCGGAGCCTTTGGTATCAAGATTCCCAGACGCTTCGGTGGGCTGGAGTTGACCCAATATGAATATCAGAAAGTCGCTACCCTGTGCGGAAGTTTTGACGCATCGCTCACCGTGCTGTTGTCGGCCGCTCAATCGATCGGCGTTCCAGAACCGCTGCGCCTCTTCGGAACAGAAGAGCAGAAGGCCAAGTATCTCCCCAGGCTTGCACGGGGAGAAATTTCAGGGTTTGCACTGACGGAACGAAACGTGGGCTGCGACATCTCCAAAGTAGAAACGTACGCTGTCCGCGTCACAGAGAAAGGGAAGACTGTCGCGTATCGCCTCACGGGAGAGAAATTCTTCATTACGAATTCTGCCAAGCAGGACGGCGAATTCCTGTCTTCCCTGCTCATCGTCATCGCACGAATCGTTGATCGGCCAGAGGAACTCCAAGACCCCCAGGCACAGAAGCGATATGGGGCCTTCATCGTTGAAACCCAATGGCCAGGGTGCTCCGTTACCCGCCTGCGTTTCGAAGGCGTGAGAGGAATTTACAACGGCGTACCGACGTTCAACAACGTCTACGTCCCGATCGAAAGCCGCCTGGGCAACGAAGAAGACGGCCTGAGGATCGCGCTTGCCACGCTCACCGTCGGCCGCTTGACGCTTCCCGCAGCCTGTCTGGGGGGACTTAAACAGTGCCTGTCCGCGATGCGTTGGTGGGGGCGTACACGTGTCCAGTGGAACAAGCCGATCGGCGAGCACACTCTAATCGGAGAAAAACTCTGCCGCGCCGCGGCCTATACGCTGGCGCTCGATGCCGTGATGGCCTTCTGCGGAGCCTGGGCGAAAAAGAAGGGCGATCTCCGGCTGGAGTCGGCCGCAGTCAAAATCATCGGAAGCGAGTGGTACTGGGAGGTGGTCAACGACCTGTTCCAAGTGCGCGGGGGACGGGGATTCATGACCGTTGAGTCGCAGCGTAAGAGCGGCGAACTCGGCATTCCGGTCATGCGCATGCTTCGCGATGCCCGCATTAATCTGGTGTGGGAGGGGACGAGTGAGATTCTGCGCATCTGGATGGCGCGCGAGGCCCTCTCGCCCTATATCGAACAGGGCATCGCCTTTCTCCAAGGATCACCTTTAGACAAGATCGCGGCGCCGCTGTACTACGCGCGCATGGCACTCCACTCTTGTCTCCCTTTCTTGATTCCCCCGCGATCTTCTGTGATGTTTGGAAAGGAATACGCACGGTGGGTCCGCTTTATCGAGTCGTCCTCTCGGAGCCTGACACGATCGACGCTCGTCGCGACGGTCCACCACCGACAGAGCCTGCACAATAAGCAACTCCTGTTGCAAGATTTGGTGAATGACAGCCTCTGGCTCTTTCCCATGGCCGCGACGCTCTGGTTTGCGTCCCAACCAGAGATGCGGACAAAGCCCGGCATCCGTGAGCTTGCCAACTATTTCTGTCAGGACATGGCGGATCGTCTGTATCCTCCTTCCTCTCTGGCGAAAAGAATGCGTAGACACAAGAAAGACAGCATCGTCTACCACCTATCGAAGACAATCATGCGCGGCGAGTACGCCTGGCTTGAGGAAGGGATTGTACCTTTGGTTGAGAAATGAGGGATTGGCGCGTAGTATGAATCCCTGCCAGTCTTAGGGCCGTATTTCCAAATCCTCACGCCAGCCCCTGTCAACTGAGTCACATACGTTCAGGGGTGATGTCGTGAACGCGGCGTGGGACGACAAGGAATCATCATCAAGAAGGATCTTCATGTCGGAATCGCCACGGCGGTGGAGGACGGACTCCTGGTACCGGTTGTCCGAAACGCGGATCATCCACCAACCGCAGATTGCCAACCTCGGCGTCGGCGCAATCCAAAAACGAGCCGTGGTTACCGACGAAGCCCTTGCGATCCGCCTGACGGGCTATCTCAGTCTGTCGTTTGATCACCGAGTCATCGATGGGGCGACGGCGGATCAGTTCGTGGTGAAGGGTTATCTCGAACGGAGTCACCGGGAACAAATCCTGTGAATAAAAAACAGCCGACCGTCATCGTCAGCGCAGTGCGCACACCGCTGGGAAGCTTCAACGGGGTGTTCAGCTCCGTGCCCGCAACCAAGCTAGGCAGCATCGCTATTGCTGAAGCACTGAAGCGCATTGACGTTCCTCCCGAGCGCGTAGATGACGTGTATATGGGCTGCGTCCTCAGTGCCGGGCTTGGGCAGGCGCCAGCCAGACAAGCTTCGATCGGAGCCGGAATCCCCAACTCGGTCGGGGCCACGACGGTCAACAAGGTGTGCGGGTCTAGCCTCAAGACCCTCATCATGGCCGCTCAGGCCATTGCGCTCGGTGATGCGAGGATTGTTGTAGCGGGCGGCATGGAGAACATGACTCGTGCACCCTACTTGTTGGAGAAAGCGCGGCAGGGGTATCGGCTGGGACATGCGGAGTTGGTGGACAGCCTGGTCAAAGACGGCCTATGGGACGTCTATAACAATATTCACATGGGCGATGGCGGCGAACTCTGTGCTGCAAAGTACCGTCTCGCCAGGAAAGAGGTTGACGACTTCGCCTTGGAGAGCTATCGCCGCGCCCAGGAAGCCGTTGCGACTGGGATCTTTAAGCGGGAAATCGTGCCAGTTGACGTGCCGCAACGGAAAGCCGCGCCCTTGACCGTCACAGACGATGAGGAACCGAGCCGAGTCGATTTGAGCAAGATGCGTGAACTCAAGCCAGTGTTCCGGGAAGACGGTGTCCTGACCGTGGGTAATTCTCCGTCCTGTAATGATGGAGCAGCAGCGTTGGTCGTCATGGCTGAAGAGGAAGCCACGCATCTCGGGCTCGCGCCGATGGCGCGCATCATCGGCTATGCCGGAGCGGCACTCGCTCCTGAGTGGTTTACGATTGCGCCGGTCGAGGCAATCAGGCTGGTGCTTAAGAAGACCGGACTTTCGATAAGCGACATCGACCTATTTGAGATCAATGAAGCCTTCTCAGCCGTCTCCCTCGCAATCAATCGGGAATTAGGGCTCGACCACAAGAGAGTCAACGTCAACGGTGGGGCTGTTGCGCTGGGCCATCCAATCGGCGCCACCGGCGCGCGTATGCTCACGACCCTGCTCCATGCCATGGAGGCCCGCGGCGCCAGACGAGGGTTGGCCGGCCTTTGTATCGGAGGTGGAGAAGCGTTGGCAGTTGTCGTGGAACGACTATGAGTCAGGCAAGGAGCACAGAACAGGAGGCGAGAGGAAATCCATAACAGGCACGGACAAAACAAAATGTTCGGCCCTGGCCACGTGCGTCGCACTCCTTAGCCGGAGGTGGTAATAAATCTCGTCGATATCAAGACGATCGGCATTGTTGGCGCCGGCCAGATAGGCCGCGGCATCAGCCGGGATTATTCCACGGCCGGTTATCAAGTACTGCTCGTTGATGTCGCTGAGCCGCCGTTAACGGAGGCCCTCGCCAAGATCCGCCTCGGCCTGGAACGCGGGCCGAGGAACGGAGAAGCCTTACCGACCATCAAGCCGGGGCGGTCCTAGCACTCATGCGTCCGATGGTTCAGTTCGATCAGTTGCAGGACGCGCAGCTTGTCATTAAAACAATTCCGGAAGACCTCGTCCTGAAGCAAAAACTCTTTGCCGAACTGAACCGAGTCTGCCATCCGCAGATGGTCCTCGCCAGCAATACTTCCTCAACTTCAATCACCAAGCTGGCGGGGAAACATCTCGGCCCGACAAACGGTTTGCTGCTCTCCCTAAGCTGTCCGATCACCACGCATTCCTTGTCAACACAAGCAGATCGTGACCCATTCCCATCAGCCCTTGCCGTGAATCGCGGTGATCAATTCCATGTTCCGTCGCGCTGGCTCGTCATGACAGGGGCGTGAATTAGAGATCCGGCAACCCTTGAAAAGTCACAGGTGTCATGTTTTTGCAACACGACTTCATGCCGCGTACTTGATTAAATATATTTTTTTATCAATACCTTACGATCATTTCTCGCAGCAAGAGCAGCTGGCACACTAGTTGCCTATATCCCTGTGTAATTATTGAGGTGACTTTATGAGAGTTCAACAAACTTTAGCGAATGCGGTGAGTTGTACGGGAGTTGGGCTCCACTCCGGACAGCCCGTCACTCTCACGCTCAGACCTGCTCCACCAAATACCGGCGTGGTCTTCGTAAACCGGAACGGCAAAGACGGAGCCTGCCTCGCAGCCTCCGTCGAGCATTTGGTGCCTACAGAACTCTGCACCGCGATCAGCGGAAACGGCTTTCAGGTCAAGACGATCGAGCACATCCTGGCCGCATTGGCTGGGCTAGATATCGATAACGTGTATGTTGAGGTTGATGCCGGTGAGGCTCCCGTCATGGACGGCAGCGCGGCACACTTCGTTCGCTTGATTCGGTCCGCCGGAATTGTTCCCCAGAGCCGGCGGCAACCCTATCTGAAAATCACACGGCCTCTCGAGGTGGTGGATGGCGCTCGCCGAGTTCGTATCGAACCGTCCTCGACCACTAAGATCACCTATTCCATTCACTACAATCATCCGTTGATCCAGACTCAGACCTACGTCTATGAGCACTCGGCTCATGCGTTTGAGCGTGAGATCGCGGACGCCAGGACATTCGGGTTCTTGCAGGAAGTTGAAGCCCTGTGGGCCCGCGGGCTTGGCCAGGGTGGCAGCCTGGACAATACGATCATCCTGTCTCAGGACGGCATTCTCAATGAATCAGGCCTTCGCTTTGCCAACGAATTCGTCCGTCACAAGGTCCTGGACCTGATTGGAGACTTTTCGTTGCTCGGCGTGCCCTTTATCGGACACGTGATCGCCGAGCGCTCTGGGCATGCGATACACACGCGCCTCGTTCAACAGATTCTGAACCACCCCGACAGCTGGGTGTTGCTCAACGCTGACGAAACAGTCGCCTCGTCTGAGCCTCGCCCTGCCATTGCCGCACCGCGATTCGCATCGCTGGTGGCCCTCCAAGTCTCCTAACGCTCATCCTCTTGCGTGAAACTCTGCGTGTGATCTTGCCTAAACAGGCGTGATGATTTGTCACCTGCGGGTAACTGCAATGTGATTTAACGCCGGGAGCAAGTAGCCTCACTCCCGGCGCTAGAATCGAGGCGGGGACTACTTCTTCTTCTTCTTTGCTGCTTTCTTCGTCGCCAAGACTCTCACCCCCCTTCGTGTCTTTTGAGGTCTAACTGGCCCAGACACACTACACAGCGTGGATCAGGGCTTCTTCCAATGCTTCGAACGTATTCGGCCCTACTTTCCTGAACCGCTTATCCCGCTTCAAGGACGTGGCCACAGATGTCAGTGGCGTTTTCCCCTTAATCTGGAGCCCCCCCTCGACCAATCGCTGCACAAGCTCTTTTGCGTGCATCGGGCGATTTGCCTCGCGGAGCATTTCGTACGCGGCTTCCGACACGCTTTTCCCTGAATACTTGCTCCGCCCCATGAGGATTTCCCTCGACTGGTCGGTGACATCCGTGTTCGGTCGCTGACGAGCACCTTTTTCATCGGAATAGAATTGACTGGAGAGACTGGCGAGCTTGGCTTTGTCGGCTTCGACGCGGAACAGCGTTTCCGCCAACTCCAAGTATTTCTTGATCGTAGCGATTTCGTCGTCCAAACGACGACTTTTCTTTTCGAGTTCTTGCAGCCGGTTCTTGTACGCGCTGATTCGCTGTTCAAGACCAACCAGTATATCGGTAAGTTCTTCCACGGACTTGCCCCCAGGTGAAGCATGCTTGCTTTATAACATTGCTTGCGTAGCAAGTCAATATATAAAGTTGCATTTGTAGCTTGCATGGTATGATAGCTTTAATACGAATCCGTGCTTGCTCAGCATACTCCTCGTACAGCGCCTAAGAGTGAGAACCAAACCGCTCGGGTCTTGGCCACAATAAGTGAAATTGCTTCCTTTTTCAAAGATCTCTTCCCTGAACATTGTAAAAACACAGCCTCCTGCTATGATGCCGCCTCATGTCCCTACCGTATAGCCAGGATATTCCCCTCGATTCGCTCATCTCAGTCGCCACTGAAGCAGCCCGCCAGGCCGGAGCCGTTCTAGCAGAATGCACACGCACCGGTTTTCGCATTGAGCATAAGCAGATCATCAACCTTGTCACCGACGCCGACCACAAAGCGGAGCAACGGATCATTGACATCATCCACGACGCCTTCCCTACTCATCCTGTCCTTGCCGAGGAACGTGGGCTGACCGAGCAACCTCTATCCCGCTACAAATGGGTAATCGATCCGCTTGACGGCACGACCAACTTCGCTCACGGGTTCCCCGCCTACTGTGTGTCCATCGGGGTTGAATGCGACGGACATGGGATTATCGGGGTGGTCTATGACCCGACTCGGGACGAACTTTTCACCGCGCAAGTCGGACAAGGAGCTCACTTGAATGGAGTTCCCATTTCCGTGTCCTCAACGGATCATCTCGATCACGCGCTCCTCGTGACCGGATTTGCCTACGACATTCGCGAATCCCCGAACAATAACTTGAGCCACTTCGCGCGGTTCGCTTTGAAGGTGCAGGGATTGCGCCGAACCGGAACGGCAGCTCTGGATCTTTGCTATGTCGCGGCCGGTCGGTTAGATGGATTTTGGGAAGTAAAACTGAACCCTTGGGACGTGGCGGCGGGAGTCGTCATCCTTCGCGAAGCCGGTGGCAGGGTGACGGACTTCAAGGGTAATCCTCACTCGATTTACGAGCAAGAATTGGTCGCAAGTAACGGGGCCATCCATCAGGCCATGCTCGACGTACTCCAAGAAGACGCAAACTCCTAAGTAAGGCACAGTCCCACCGCGATCTCACCAAACTGCTCAGATGACCGAACAGTCTAGACCAGCCACAGGGGCCTTCTGGCAGATATACAGACAGAATGACGATGAGGTATAATCCCCCCGTACAAGAGAGAAGGAGATTGGCTGTATGGCACGTTCAACGCCTCCATCTGGACCATTAAACGGGAACCCACCCCAGACGGCAGGAGCCGAATCACACACCAGGGATGTGGAACTGCTTCGGGTGCTCGTGAGCCGAAAGGGAACGCAGGTCGATGCCCAATGGGCGATTCATCCCCAACTGAAACAGGATCTTCTGCCGCAGGAATGGCAAGAGGTGACCGACCTCATGGCCAAGGTGACCGGTATTGTCGGCACCCGGTTTTCGCAAGTCCTCACGCAGGCTGATCCTGAACCACCCAGCAACGCGTAGTAGAATGCTGAAACCGTCCGCCGGCACCACAGACCGTGACGCGTAACGCGTGAGACATGCGAGAACGACGCGACGTAGACAGATTGGATTTTCACTTCGCCTTTCCCGCCAGCCTCATTCGGCTATCGTGCCCGGTATTCTCCCGCATGTCTCAGACCGGTGGGCCATCGAATTTCTAGTACGCCATATATAGTTTTTCGCAGCCTGCGAGAACATGCCTCACGCCTTGCTCCATCGCTATTGTCATCCACGACGAGAAGGAGACCACCATGGAGACCTACTATCATCCCCACGATCTGGGCAAATTCGCCGAGATGGGCAAGGGCAACAAGGACCTTTGGGATAAATTCATGGCCTACTACAGCGCTGTCTTCGCTGAAGGGGCTTTGACGGAACGAGAAAAGGCCCTCATCGCCCTTGCGGTCGCACACGCAGTCCAATGCCCCTATTGCATCGATGCCTATACGCAGGCGTCTCTTGAGAAAGGGTCGAACATCGAGGAAATGACGGAAGCCGTCCACGTTGCCTGCGCCATCCGAGGCGGCGCCTCGCTCGTGCACGGCGTCCAGATGCGCAACGTCGCCGAAAAACTGTCAATGTGATGAGACCAGTGTCTCGTTCAATTAGAGGTAGGGGTTTTCAGGAACGGCGAGAGTGAAGTACTTGCCGCGCTCTGCATAGAGAATCCGTGCAGTCGTCAAGGCACCGAGCGCCTGATCAATCTCTGCGTCGCGGTTCCCGCTCTTGTCAGGTCGATTTGCCAGCGCCGTGCGGATCTGGTCCGCGCTCTTGGCCGCCTCGTTACAGACCTCGATGATCCCTGCCGCAGGCCAATCGTAACGCCGCCTGATTGGTGACTTCGGGTTCCGACCATCGTACACGGTGACATAGTCCATCGCCTTCGAGTAGTAGAGAAACGGCCGATCGCTCGACCCGACCAGTCGCTGCCACTCCTGCACCAAGTCGACCAATTCCTGGTAGACCTGTGGGTCCACGTTCCAATTGTCCAGCTCATACTCGAAATCGTAGGCGATCTTGTTCAAGTCTACCTGCCGAGCATCGTAGACATACTCGTACGCCGTCCCAGGACCAGTGATACGGACACCATACTCGTGCGGCTTGGTGTGGTAGGGACTGAAGCGCTCCAACCAGAACTTCCCGGTCGACTCCGGTGGCTGCAGATGGAACAACGACGGAAGCAGATCGATCTGCCGACGGTAGTCCTCATTTGTTTCTCCTGGAAACCCGAGCAAGATATTCCAAGACACCGCGACATGATAGTAATAGCTCCACTTGAGGCAGATAATATTCTGCATCGGTGTCACTCCCTTATCCATCGCCTGCAACTGGTTAAGGCTCAGACTCTCTAAGCCCGGCTGCATGCACTTCACGCCCCCGACAGCAAGCGTTCGAATCTGGCTCTTGTGCAGGTTGCTCTTGGTCTCGATGAACAGGTCGAGATCACAATGGTCTGCCGCAAACCGGCCAAAGAGATTCTCCACATATTTCATGTCGATAATGTTGTCCACCAGGCGAAATCGCGCCGTATCGTATCGGCTGGAGAGATAGGCCATCTCCCGGGCCACTTGCTCGGACGATTTCGCGCGAAACTTCATGCTTTGCGCGTTCAATCCACAAAATGTACAATGATGTTTTTCTCCCCACCAACAGCCCCGCGAACCTTCGTAAAGGAGGATCCGATCAAGTCCCTGCGCCGCGTCGCCCAGCTCAGCCAGCAGATGATAGTAATCGTCATAGTCGGGCGGGCCAGTCTTCGCAAAGTCCGAGAAGAGTGAGTTGTTCTGGCTGAAGGCGATCGCCTCACCCTCTCGATAGGCCACGCCGCTGGGAATGCTCCCGGCCTTTCCCTCGAGAAGGTAGCGAACCAATTTCGGGAACACCTCTTCCCCTTCCCCCACCACTACATGATCGATGAAGGGAAAGGCCCGGAAGTATTCCAACCCCATCTCGCCGTCGTAGTTCGCCCCACCGAAGACGATCGTCACGTTGGGATAGAGATCCTTGATGAGTTTCGCCATCGTCAGGCTCGCGACGTTTTGATCGAACGTGGAGGTGAATCCGACAACCTTGTACTGCCCCCAGTCGATGGCGGTCAGAGCCCAGGTCAAGAACTGTGGCGCCGTCCGCGTCGCCATGTCTTCGAAGAACGAGGCGGGATGCCCGCTTTCCTTGGCGACTTGCTCAAACACCGGCTTGAACAGGCGGGGGTACTCAGCGCGCTTCGGATTGTCGCGGAACAAGAGGTATGAAAAAAGCCATTCACCAAACAGCGCCCGTTTCTCGCAGATCATTTCATAGAGGGGTACGCCGATCTTGTATGCGAAACGCACGTTCAGATGATGGCAGTCGACGGGGACCCCCCTCGACTTGAGCAGCGCGGAGAGTGTGCCCAGTTGGATCGAGGGATACTTCGAGTAGCTGAAAGGCATATTGATGAGCGCCACCTGGGTCTTGTCGCTCATCTGATGCCTCGTGGATTCATGTCACAACCATCTGACTCTCGATTAACTGACAGCCGCGCGAAACACTTCAAACTCACGATCGGCTTTGGCGGCCATGTAAAAATCGCTCTCCGTCAGGCCATTGATCTTGTGCGTCCAGATCTCAATCTTGCACTTGCCCCAAGCGAGATAGAGATCGGGATGATGGCCTTCCACTTCTGCCACGGCACCCACTTTGTTCACGTAGGACAAGGCCTGGGCGAAATCCTTGAACGTATACAACCGCTCAAGATGGCCAGCCTGGTTCAGCGACCACCCGCGCCCTAGCTCGCTCAGTAGAGCCTGCGCGCGATCTGCCGGGACGGGAGGCACACCTCCGCGGCAGGGGATACATGTGTTATCAGCAAGGCTCATGGCACCACCTCCTGGCATAGAAATTAACGCCGCGTACCGGTCCTGTATAGTGCAGGTATTCTAAAGGGGCTTCGAGCGGAAGGGCAAGGTGGGGAAGCCAGGTGATTAAGTGGTTACTCAGCCTCATCAACTACGCTGCCCGAGCGGGCCACATCTTCCATCTTGATCTTCTCGGGGTTGAATTTGGCCGTAGCGGTCGTCATCCGGTCGAATGCCTCATCAAATGAGAGGGGAGAGGCATCCTTTGGCCGGAACCGAATCGGATTCACCCGGGCAACCACGAAACTTTTGAGGTAGGGACTCGTCAGGCCTTTCGCTTTAAGCGCCTCAACTAACTCGACGATCTGGTCGTCCAGCGCCAGCAAGGTCTTCGCTCGCTCACGACGCATAGTCATCGCCACATGCAGCGGCTTCTTCAAGAATTCATCCACTCGCTTCAACACCGGATGATAAGCCCCGCCGCTAAATCTCGGTCGCTCTTCATAGCACAGACCCAGCGTGATGAAGGCCGGCTCCTCGAACTCCAAGGCATAGGTCTCTTCCGTCGCATCATCGAGCCGTGCCAGTTCCTTATACATACGGATAACCTCAAGGGATTTCTCGCGCAGATTGTGCGCCTTCTCAGTGTTCATCGCGAGAATCTGATAAGCCGCAGCTGCTTCCGGCACCGCAACCGCGACGATGCTCTTCGCCCCCAGCGTTTTCATTGCCGAGAGCCGATGGTTACCGTTGGGAGTCCAGTATTTCGCGACCTGGGCACCCGTTGGCGCGCGCACTGCAATGATCGGATCGAGAAACCGACCGATCTTGCCGATCACGAGTTCTAACTTGCGAACATGCGCGTCGGAGAGATTGCGCTGAAAGGGGGTCGGCTCAACGAGTTCGATGGACAACGCCGCCAATACGATCCAGCGGCCTCCATAGGGTTCCCGATAGATCGCGAGGACCTTCCCGCCATCGCCTTCGATCGCCCGATGCAGATCGGCGACCTCGGCTGGAGGAGCCGCAGCTTGGAGTTCGGTCGCGGCCAAACCGGTCGACGCATGAGCAGGTTGGCGACGTCGTCGGACGCCACC
>Ga0315275_10001414_pt1 | contig 21097 bp, 21 predicted proteins | sample YL17G03_0_MG_FD_205557 | JGI IMG/M metagenome (GOLD analysis project Ga0315275, IMG submission 205557) | Sediment microbial communities from Yellowstone Lake, YNP, Wyoming, USA - YL17G03_0 | ecosystem: Environmental > Aquatic > Freshwater > Lake > Sediment | place: USA: Wyoming | collected...
CTACGTGGCTGCCGGCGTGGCTGTCGTCGTGTGCGGTATCCCGGCTTCGCGGCAGCAACAGGCCTACTCGCCGATCCAGCGGCGCGGTGACGAGCCCGCTGCCGTGGACTGGGTGCGAGTGGGTGTCGTCGCGTTCATCCTGCTCGCGGCGATCGGCGTCAACGTCACGACCAACGTGATGTTTCCGGACCTGTCGTCGCGCTTCCCGTTCATCGGCGTTGCCGTGTGGGCCGCGCTGGTGGCGGGTGCTGTCTGGCGCCGTCCGGATTGGTCGGTGCTGCCGGCAGCCCTGCGCGGCACGGTGTTCCTGTTGTGCCTGGTGCTGGCCGCATCGATGATGCCGGTCGAGCGGCTTCCGGCCGCGTCGTGGCAGACGGCCTTCGGTCTCGGTTTCGTGTCCGCGGTATTCGACAACATTCCGCTCACCAAGCTGGCGCTGGAGCAGGGTGGCTACGATTGGGGCATGCTGGCCTACGCGGTGGGCTTCGGCGGGTCGATGATCTGGTTCGGTTCGTCGGCTGGCGTCGCGATCACCAACCTGTTTCCTGAAGCGCGCTCGGTCGGCGGCTGGCTCAAGGCGGGCTGGCACGTCACGCTCGGGTACATTGCGGGTTTCGCAGTGCTGATGCTGACGCTTGGCTGGCATCCGCACCCGCCACACAAGCCCTCTCCGGCACCGGCGGGGGAGCGGGCCGACGCAGTCGGGGAGACGATCCACCTGGTGATGAGCCCATGATCCGCAACATCGTTTTCGACGTCGGTGGCGTGCTCGTCCGCCTGCACTACCAGCCGTTCATCCGCTACCTCGGCGAGGCCGGCATCGACCTGTCGAACCTGCCGGCCTGGCTGGAAACCATCGATCTTGCAGCGCACGAGCGCGGTGAAATCACCGGCGGGGAACTGCTGGCGCGGGTTGCGGCCATGGCAGCACGACCGCTTGACCCCGCGGAACTGGCGAGCCGCTGGCTCGCGATGTTCGAGCGCTGGGACGAAATGTTCGCGCTGGCCAGCGGCCTGATGGGCGACTACCGGGTCTACCTGCTGTCGAACGTGGGCGACCTGCACTGGGCGCATCTGGACGCTCACTACGGCGTCGATCGGCTGGTGCACGGCGCACTGGCCTCGTTTCGCGTCGGCGTCGTCAAGCCGAACTCCGCGATCTACCGTAAGGCGGAGAGCATGTTCGACCTCGAGCCGACGGCGACCGTCTTCATCGACGATCTGCCGGCCAACGTCGCCGGTGCGCGTGCCTGCGGCTGGCAGGCGATCCACCATGGCGACGCCCGCGTGACGCGCGACCAGCTGCGCGCCCTCGGCGTCCGGCTGCCGGCCGCATTTGCCTCGGAGACCTGAATCCGTGCCGGCGCTACCCCTCACGGTCCTGCTGCTCGCCACATCGAACGTGTTCATGACGCTGGCCTGGTATGCGCACCTGAAGAACCTGAGCGGATCGCCCTGGTACATCGCGGCGTTCGTCAGCTGGGGCATCGCGTTCTTCGAGTACATGCTGCAGGTGCCGGCCAACCGCATCGGCTATACGACGATGAGCCTGCCGCAGCTGAAGATCCTGCAGGAGGCGATCACGCTGACCGTGTTCGTGCCCTTCGTGCTGTTCTACATGCGCCAGCCGCTCAAGCTCGATTACCTCTGGGCCGGTTGCTGCATCCTCGGCGCCGTCCATTTCATCTTCCGCAAGTGAGCATTACCGCCATCCATCGCCGTGTGGCCGCCTGCCGTGCCGGGACGGATCCGACGCTCATTTGCCGCATGGCCACAGGCTGGGCTGTCATGGGCGATCCGCAGGTGTTGCGGGGCTACTGCCTGTTGTTGCCGGATCCGGTGGTGCCCCATCTGAACGCGCTGCCGCCGGCAGCGCAGGCGGAGTTCCTCGCCGACATGAGTTGCCTGGGCCAGGCGGTGCAGGATGTCACGGGCGCGCTGCGCATCAATTTCGCGCTGTTCGGCAACGTCGAGCCCGCGCTGCACGCCCACGTATTGCCAAGGTACACGGATGAGCCGGCGGAGCGGCGAACCGCGCATCCCTGGGCTTACGACTGGTCGAAGGCACCGGCCTTCGAGCGACAGCGCGATGGCGGGTTGCTCGCCGCGATCCGTGCGCGACTCGCGCCGTCGCCGACGGTTCACATCGAGCCACCGCAAGGCAGCCGTGCATTGCGCCACATCGATATCACGGCTTCCGATCTGGCGCGATCCACCCTGTTCTACGACGTCCTGCTGCCGCAAATCGGCTTCGAGCGGATTGCCGATGCAGAGGAGGGGCCTCTCTGGCGCAATGGCGAGTTCGAATTCGGCCTGCAGCCGGCCAAGGGCGCGGGCCGACAAAGCCGCCATGACCGGTATTCACCTGGACTGCATCACCTGGCGTTCGCCGCTCCGGCGCGGGAGGCGGTCGATGCCCTGCACGTCGAGCTGGTCCGTCTCGGAACGACGATTCTCGACGCGCCCGCCCTGTACGAGCGCTATCTGCCGGGTTACTACGCGCTTTTCTTTGCGGATCCGGACGGAGTGAAGCTCGAGTACGTTTTCGCACCGTGAGTTTTTTGCGCCGGGGTGAGGGCGCTCAGTCTCCCGACTTCAATGCGCGGACCAGGTCGCCGAGTGCGTGCACTGGCGCTGAGCAGGTCATGCCCCGGCAGACGTAGGCCACGGTTCCGGCCAGCGGCTTCTTGTCCACCAGGCCCGGTGGCAATCCCGTCGCGGTGGCAGGAATGGCGATGATCAGTCGGCGCGGGTCGTAGTACTTGTCCAACTCGCGGCGCCAGCTGGCGAGATCGTCCTCGGGCCCGCGCAGCACGACGATCGCCGGAGGCGCCGTGAACTCATCGAGCGCCACCAGCAGGCTCGTGTGCCCGTGCGGATACTTTTCCATGATGGCCAGGGCGGCACGCAAAGTGCGCTCCGCCGCGTCGAGATAGCGCGTCTCGCCGAGCAGGAACCCAAGCCGTACCAGAACGCGGGCGGCGATGCCGTTGCCGGCCGGCGTGGCGTCGTCGCCGAACGTCTTCGGACGCAGGATCAGCTCTTCGTGATCGTCCGCGGTGAAGAAAAAGCCGCCGGCCTCCTTGTCCTCGAAGTGCAGCAGCATCGTCTCGGCCAGTTCGACTGCCCAGTCGAGCGCAGCGCCGTCCCAGCGGGCTTGCAGCAGCTCTGTCAGGCCCCAGGCCAGGAACGCGTGGTCATCGAGATACGCCGGAAAACGTGACCGACCATCCTTGTGCACGGCGAGCAGGCGTGACTCGTACCAGCTGTGTTCGCGCAGGAAGCGCACGGCGCGGCCAGCCGCATCGACGTACCGGGGAACGTCCAACGCTCGCGCTGCTGCTGCGAGCCCCGCGATGGCGAGCCCGTTCCAGCTCGTGATGATTTTTTCGTCACGACCGGGCCAGACACGGCCGCTGCGCACGTCGAGCAGCTTCGCCCGCGCCGTATCGAGCGTGCCCGTCGCTGCTTCCTCCGCCATGTCGAGCTTTGCGGCGACTTCGGCCATCGACGCGAAGCAGTGCAGGTGCCATCGCCCTTCGAAATTGGGTTCACGATCGAGTCCGAAGCGAGCCGCGAGCACGGCGTATTCATCGGGCTCGAGGAGATCCTGCACTTCCTCGCGGCCCCAGACGTAGAACTTGCCCTCGTGCCCCTCGGAATCCGCGTCCAGCGTGGCGTAGAAGGCTCCTTCCGCGTGCTCCATCTCGCGCAGCATCCAGTCCGCCGTTTCCGCCGTGACGCGGCGGAACAGCTCCTCGCCGGTCGCGACGGCCGCTTGCGCCGAGACTGCGAGCAGCTGGCCGTTGTCGTAGAGCATCTTCTCGAAGTGCGGAATCATCCAGTACGGGTCCACCGAGTACCGGCAGAACCCGCCGCCCAGCTGATCGTAGATACCGCCTTCGGCCATGCGGGTGAGCGTCAGCGTGGCCATGAAGAGCGCCTGCAGGTCCGGTTCGTCGGCATCGGCGCTGGCGCGCCAGACACGGAGCAGCAACTCCAGGTTCATCGGGTGCGGAAATTTCGGGGCCTCGCCGAATCCGCCGAAGCGGCCGTCGAATTCGCGCTGCAGCGCGGCTCGCGCCACCTCGATCGCCGCCCGGGACAGCGGGGCGGAGCCCCGATCCGGCGGCGGCAGGAGGTCGCCCAGCACGCTGACGAGCTTGGCGCCGTGCTCCTGCAGTTCCTGCGCGCGGGTCCGGTAGAACTCCGCGACCCGCTCCAGGACGGCCTTGAACGGTGGCATCCCGTGGCGCGGCTCGGGCGGGAAATACGTGCCAGTGAAGAAGGGACGGTGGCTCTGCGGCGCGAGGAAGACGGTCAGGGGCCAGCCGCCGCCGGACTGGTTCAGCACCTGGTGCGCCGTCTGGTAGATGCGATCGAGGTCCGGCCGCTCTTCACGATCGACCTTGATGTTCACGAACAGCTCGTTCATGAGCGCGGCGGTCACCGGGTCCTCGAACGATTCGTGGGCCATGACGTGGCACCAGTGGCAGGCGGAGTAGCCGATCGAGAGCAGGATCGGCTTGTTTTCGGCGCGAGCCTTCGCCAGCGCCTCGGGTGACCAGGGATACCAATCGACGGGATTGTCCGCGTGCTGCCGCAGGTAGGGACTGGTCTCGCTGGCAAGATGGTTGCGCCGGGCTCGCGGGCTGTTTTGCTGCATGGCAGGAGAGGGCGTCGGATAGAATGGCGGCACTATAACGGAAGGCTGCCGATCGCCGGCGGATTCACCCATGATGACCCGATCCGCGGCGCCTGACACTTCGGGCGCCCTGCCCGAGCTGCGGCTCAAGCATCGCGAGGACCGCCGCATCGCTGCGGGTCACCTCTGGATTTTCAGCAACGAGGTGGACACGGCACGCACGCCGCTCACGGGCTTCGCCAGCGGTGCGCACTGCCGCGTGATCGGCGACAAGGACCGATTCCTCGGTTACGCGTACGTGAATCCGCACGCGCTCATCTGCGCGCGCGTGCTCGGCCGCGACCCGCTGTACCCGCCGGGCAAGCCCTTGTTCGTGCACCGCTTGCAGGTGGCGCTGGCCCTGCGCGAGCGGCTGTACGCGACGCCGTTCTACCGCCTGGTGTACGGCGAGTCCGACGGCCTGCCGGGGCTCGTGCTCGACCGTTACGGCGACGTAATCGTCGGACAGATCGGCACGGCTGGCATGGAAGCGATGAAGGCCGGGATACTCGCCGCGCTCGACCAGGTGATTGGCCCGAGCGCGGTGATCTGGAAGAACGATTCGGGCGCGCGCGAGCTCGAGGGGCTACCGTCCTATGTCGAGACCGCTGCCGGGCTGGCGATCGACAGGACCTGGGTCGTGGAGAACGACGTGCGCTTCGAAGTGCCGATCGGCACGGGACAAAAGACCGGCTGGTTCTACGACCAGGCGACGAACCGGCGCGCGGCGCTGAAGTACGTCCGCGGCGCACGCGTGCTCGACGTGTTCAGCTATCTCGGTGCCTGGGGTCTCGCGGCTGCCAAGGCCGGTGCGAGCGAAGTGGTCTGCGTGGACTCGTCCGCGTTGGCGCTCGAGATCCTGAACCGCACGGCGGCGGATAACGGTCTCGCGATCCGCACGCTGCGCGACGATGCTTTCGACGCGCTGGCGGCCCTGCGCGAGGCAGCCGAGAAATTCGACGTCGTCATCCTCGACCCGCCGGCCTTCATCAAGCGCCGCAAGGACATCCCGAAGGGCCAGGCTGCCTACCGCAAGTTGAACCAGCTGGCGATGCAGCTGTTGCCGCGGGACGGCATCCTGATCTCCTGCTCGTGTTCGCATCATCTGGCGCAGGACGACCTGATCGCCACCGTGCAGCAGGCCGCGCGGCACCTTGGACGGTTCGCGCAGGTCGTCGAGGTCGGCGGGCACGCGCCGGACCACCCGCTTCACCCTGCCATCCCCGAGACGCGTTACCTGAAATCCCTTTTCTGCCGGGTCGTGCACGATTGAGACACGGCCGGCGGGCGCCCCCTTGTCCGATATCGCCATCCGGGGCGGCGCCTGAGACGACCGGCAGGTAAAATAGCGACCCCATGTTCGTTTACCCTCATCCCGACCCCGTTGCGTTTTCGATCGGGCCCGTGCACGTGCACTGGTACGGGCTCATGTACCTGCTGGGGTTCCTCGGCGGCTGGTGGCTGGCACGCCGCCGCGCCGCGCAGCCGGGCTCGAGCTGGACGCCGGTCGAGGTAGACGACCTCATTTTCTACTGTGCCGTCGGCGTGATTCTCGGCGGTCGGCTCGGCTGGATGCTCTTCTACGGCACCGAACGCATCTTCACGGAGCCGCTGAGCGTGCTCAGGATCTGGGAAGGCGGCATGTCCTTCCACGGCGGGTTGATCGGCGTGCTGGTTGCGCTCGGCATGTTCGCGCAACGCCGCGCCAGGCATGTCGGGGATGTCTTCGATTTCACGGCGCCGCTGCCGGCCATCGGTTTCGGCGCCGGGCGGATCGGCAATTTCATCAACGGCGAACTCTGGGGCAAGGCGACCGACGTCCCATGGGCCGTCGTCGTCGATGGCAAGGCGCTGCATCCCTCGCAGTTGTACGAAGCCACGCTGGAAGGCCTCGCGCTCTTCGTGATCATCGGGTGGTTCACCTCGACGCCGCGGCCGCGCTGGGCGCCGTCGGGCCTTTTTCTGCTGTGCTACGGCGTGTTCCGGTTCGCGGTCGAATTCGTCCGCGTGCCTGACGCGAATCGCGGTTACCTGATCCTGGACTGGGTGACGATGGGCCAGATCCTCTCGACTCCGATGATCCTGGCCGGGATCGCAATGCTCGTCGTGGCGTATCGCCGCAACGAGCGCTCCGGCAATTTCAAGATCTGAGCCATGCGCCAGTACCTCGACCTGCTTGGCAACGTGCTCGCGCGCGGCGCGACGAAGGGGGACCGGACCGGTACCGGCACGCTTGCGATCTTCGGCTGGCAGATGCGCTTCGACCTGGCCGAAGGCTTCCCGCTGGTCACCACCAAGAAGCTGCACCTCAAGTCCATCGTGCACGAACTGCTCTGGTTCCTGCGCGGCGAGACGAACGTCCGCTACCTGCGCGAGCACGGCGTGACGATCTGGGACGAGTGGGCGGACGAGAACGGCGAGCTTGGGCCGGTCTACGGCGTGCAATGGCGGGCGTGGCAGGCCGCCGACGGCCGCAGCATCGACCAGATCACGCGCGCATGCGATCTGATCCGTCGCGACCCGGATTCCCGCCGCATCCTCGTCAATGCGTGGAACGTGGGCGAGCTGGAGAAGATGGCGCTGACGCCCTGCCACGCCTTGTTCCAGTTCTATGTCGCCGACGGACGGCTCTCCTGTCAGCTGTACCAGCGCAGTGCCGATGTCTTCCTCGGCGTGCCGTTCAACATCGCGAGCTACGCGCTCCTCACGCACATGGTCGCGCAGCAATGCGATCTCGGCGTCGGCGATTTCATCTGGACGGGCGGCGACTGCCACCTGTACCTCAATCATTGCGAGCAGGCGCAGCTGCAGCTTTCCCGTGAGCCGCTGCCGCTGCCCCGTCTCGAGATCAAGCGGCGCCCCGACTCGATCTTCGGCTACCGGTTCGAAGACTTCGAGTTCGCGGGCTACCATGCTCACCCGTCCATCAAGGCCCCCATCGCCGTATGAAAAAAGCAAAGCAGAAGAAGCCGGCGAAGTCCGGGAAAGCGCCACACCACGCGCACATGCGCCGCGCCAAGAGCACGAAGAAGGCTGCGACGAAGGCCGAGCCGATGTTCGAAGCGCGTCGCTCGCGCATTCATGGTCGCGGCGTGTACGCGATCCGCCGCATTCGCAAGGGCACGCGCGTCATCGAGTACATCGGCGAGCGCATCTCGCACGAGGTCGCGGATGACCGCTACGACGAGAAGGGGAGCGACGACGGCCACACGTTCCTGTTCGTCGTGGACGACGATACCTGCATCGACGCTGGCGTGGGCGGCAACGCCGCGCGTTTCATCAACCATTCGTGCCATGCGAACTGCGAGACCATCATCGAGGACAAGCGCGTCTTCATCGACGCCATCCGCACGATCCAGCCGGGCGATGAACTCGGCTACGACTACCAGCTGACCTGGGAAAGCACGGACGATCCCGACGAACTCAAGCTGTATGCGTGCCGCTGCGGCGCGCCTCAGTGCCGCGGCACGATGCTGGATGTGACGCCGCTCGACCGGAAGAAGGGCGCCAAGGCCAGGGCGAGCGAGCGCTGAGACGGCCCGGGTGGCGCTCGTTTCCATCGTGGTGGCGACGGACGAGCGCGGCGCGATCGGCCGCGACGGCCGTCTGCCATGGCGCCTGCCGGACGACTTGCAGCGGTTCAAGGCGCTGACAATGGGCAAACCCATCGTCATGGGACGCAAAACGTGGGAATCGATCGGCAGGCCGCTGCCGGGACGGCAGAATATCGTGATCACCCGGCAGTCCGGCCTGCCCGCCGCGGGCGCCACGGTGGTTGCATCGCTCGCGGGCGCCCTGGCCGCGGCAGGGAGCGCCGCTGAAATCTGCGTGATCGGCGGCGCGGAGATTTACCGGCTGGTCTTGCCGCTTGCCGGGGTGATTCACCTCACGCGGGTGCACGCAGTAGTTCCGGCGGACACGTTTTTCCCGTCGCTCGATGCCGCGCACTGGACGCAGACCGGCTGCGAAGATCACCTCGCCGACGAGCGGCACGGTTTCGATTACAGTTTCCTGGAACTTCGTCGCGTCACGTGATCCACACCTCTCCCGCTTGCGGGAGAGGTTGGGCGTCAGCCCGGGCGAGGGCGGTTCCTGCAGCGGGTGATCAGTCGAACAGGCCGCGCTGTCTCGCCACGTCAGCGCCTTCGATGGCCAGCATCTTCAGCTTGGTCGACACTCCCCCGCCGGCGGAAAAGCCTCCCAGCCGCCCGCCGGTCGCGAGCACGCGGTGACAAGGCACGACGATGGGAAATGGATTGCGTCCCAGTGCCTGCCCGACGGCGCGCGCTGAGCCGGGTTCACCGAGCGTCCCGGCGATCGCGCCGTACGTGGTCGTCGCCCCGGGCGGCACGCGGCGAGCGATCTCATAAACGCGGCGGTCGAAATCCGGCACGCCCTCCAGGTCGAGAGCGACGGACGACAAGTCGGGTTTGCTGCCGCCCAAGAGCGCGACGACCTTGTCGATCGCCTGCTGCACCGATTCAGGCGGCACTGCCTCGTGCGACTCCGGAAAGCGCGCCCGCAGGCGCCTGCGCGTCGCGGCGGCGCGGGCCTCGGGCAGTTGCAACCCGGAGATGCCGCGACGATTCCACGCGACCCCGCAGACGCCGAGCCCCGTCGCGAAGAAAGCGACACCGGCCACGTGGGTCATTACGGCAAGGTCCCGACGAACGCGATGAATGTGCTGCGCGCATTCTGGCGCGGGCTCACGGGCCCGGTCCGGTCAAGGGAGGCGGCGACGGGTGTCGTGGCGCGCACCGGCGGGTCGCTGAGCTGCCGGCCATGCGCGCCGAGCGAGTGACCGCAAAGGTGGGCGTGGTCGCGGTCCGGTCTCAAGGCGCTGCGGCCTCAACGACGGAATACAGCACCGGCCGGCTCGGCGCAGCGTCAGCGGCAAAGGCGGGGACCTGCAGGTCGAGCAGGTAGAGACCATCTGCCACCGTCTCTGCGACGTAAGCAAGCTCGGTGACGAGCGCCCGGCCGCGCCGGGCCTGGCGCGCCTCGAGGGCGCCGCGCGGCAGTCCCCAGTAAATGCGGTGGGCGGCGAGTGCGCCGCCGTCGTCGGCGCGATCCAGGCTCGGGAGATCGACCACCAGCGACGTCACCTCGTGTTCGACGATCCACCGCATTGCATCGGGCGTGAAATAGGGGGCGGGGGCGGGGCCGCCATACTGCCGGTGGCGCCTGGCCGGGTCGTTGGGCAGCGTGCGCACGACGAGCGCCGTCCACGGATCAAGCAACCAGCGCGAGACCGCGACGGCGAGGTCGTCCCGGGTGATGACTGGATCCGCAGGATCACAGACTTCCGGCCCGTCCTCGCGCGAGCTGCCGAGAGGTCCGGGGGTCACCGTGACGAGCACAGCCAGGGCCGGTACGACGGGGGTCATGTCCGTCAGGTGCGTGCGATCCCCGGTGAGGTGCCCGACGCACTCGGTGTGGGTGCCGTGGCAATGCGGCGCAAGGGTGTAGATGCCGCAGTTGCAGCTGGCACCGCTGCGGACATCACCCGTGAACGCGCCCGCCCGCAGCGGAACCGCACGGGCAGGTTCGCTCGAGAAAAATCGAGGTTGCGGTCCGTCGAACTCGAGCGGGATCGCGAGGTCCAACGGACTGGTGAGATCGGCATGCCAGCGCCTGCCACAGGTGGTGAACTCGAGGGTATCCATGGCGGAGGTGCTCTTCGATCCCCAAGGTGCATGCCACCGGCTTTGAGGGATTAACTGCGACTCAGTATAAGGTAGGCGGGGGAGGGGATATTGATGCGTCAGGCCGGTGTTACATCCTTATTTGCCATTCTGGTCACGGTGGCAGGGGTCGCGTCCGCGGCGGATTCCGCGGCGGTCAATGCCGTCTGGGTCGATAAAGACCTGGCCTTCACGTACATGGGGTTCACATCGCACTATTCCTGCGGTGGCATCCAGGACAAGGTCGCCTATGTCATGAAGCAATTGGGTGCGCGGCCGGGCTTCAAGGTTACGACGAGCGGTTGCGTCAACATGAACGGTCCCGAAATCATGCCGCGGGTCAGGGTGCGCGCCGCGCTGCCGCGCGCAGCGACGCCCGAAGTGCTGGCCGAACTGGCTCGCGAGCGCTCGACCCGTGAGTTGGCCGCGCGCGCGCAAGGTAACAAGCCGGCTGCTGCAGCCGCCGAGGCCACCGTACAGTTCCCCGCCACCTGGCGCACGGTCACGTTCGAGGGTACGCCCAGCAGCGAAGTGCAGGACGGCGATTGCGAGTTGATGGAGCAGCTGATGCGGCAGGTTCTCCTGCCGATGGGCGTGCGCGAGGTCAACGGCAGCCGCCTCAACTGCGTGCCGCATCAGCTGCCGCTCAATGCCGTGAACCTGCAACTGCAGGTGCTTGCAGCGCAGAAAGTGCCGCCTGCGCAGCGCTGAACGTCAGTCTGCTTCGATGGGCAGCGCGCCCGAGCGGTTCGGCACCGAAACCGGCGCGCAGGGCGTGTCGATGCGCTGCGCGGTCAGCGCCCCGCCCCAGACGCAACCCGTGTCCAGGGCCAGCACCCCCTGTTCGTCGCGATAGCCGAGCGCCGACCAGTGCCCGCACACGATGCGGTGTCCCGCCGACCGGCGTCCGGGCACTCGAAACCACGGCATCGCTCCGGGCGGAGCCTGCTCCAGTGTACCCTTGAATTTCAGCAGCAGCCGACCGTCGCGGTCGCACACCCGCAGCCGCGTGAATGCATTGGTGATGAAGCGCAGGCGATCCGCGCCCTCGAGGTCGTCGCGCCAGAGATCCGGCTGGTTGCCGTACATCCGGGCGAACAAGTCGCCGCTGCCGTCGCTGCGCAACGCGTTCTCGAGCTCCGCCGCGCAGGAGCGCGCCTGCGCAATGTCCCACTGCGGCGGCAGGCCGGCATGCAGCAGGGTTGCGTCCAGGGACGGTTCGTGGTGCAGCAGCGGGCGCGACTGCAGCCAGTCGAGCAGTGCCTCGCGATCCGGCGCCTCCAGGATCGGCCGCAATGCCGCGTCGCCAGCGCGCCATTCAGCATGGCCGCGCGCCAGAGCGAGCAGGTGCAGGTCATGGTTCCCGAGCACGGTGATCGCCGCGTCGCCGAGGCGCGCTACAGCGCGCAGCACCTGCAAGGACTGCGGTCCGCGGTTCACGAGATCACCCACCAGCCAGATCCGGTCACGGGACGGATGGAAATCGAGGCGCGCGAGGATGTCGTCGAGTTCGGCAGCGCAGCCCTGCACGTCGCCGACGGCGTAGACGGCCATCGGCCCGCTCAGTTCAGCAGGCCCGGCATCGCGAGCGTGAACGGCGCGATCGGCGCGTCGAAGTGCTGGCCATCGTCGGCTACCATGCTGTACGTGCCCTGCATGGCGCCGACGGGCGTTTCGAGAATTGCGCCGCTCGAGTAACGGAAACCCTGGCCGGGCATGAGGTGCGGCTGCTCGCCGACGACGCCTTCACCGACCACTTCCTGCACCTTGCCGTTCGCGTCCGTGATGATCCAGTGGCGCGTCAGCAAACGCGCCGCCATCGAGCCTTCGTTGCGGATCGTGATCGTGTACGAAAAAACGAACCGGCCTTCCGGCGGACTCGACTGCTCCTCGACGAATGCCGTGATGACGTCGACACGAATCCGATGGACGTCCGCTCCGGGCATGGCGGGTGCTTCGAGCATCAAGCCGCCTTGGTCAGGCGCACGGCCAGGACGTCGCAGGGCGCCGCGTGCAGCACGGTGTCTTCGGTGAAGTTGAACAGGATGGACATGCCGTGTCGCTCGCGGCTGCCGATGACGATCAAGTCTGCCCCGCGCTCGCGCGCGATCCGCACCACTTCCGTCTTGATGTTGCCCGTCAGTACCAGCCGCTCCGAGCTCGCGAGTTCCATCTTGGTAGCCAGCTCCTCGATGCGCTTCCTGGCGCGCTCGACCAGCTCGCCCTCGATCTGCACCGCGGGCAGCAGGGCTTCGCCCATCGGCTCGACCGGCACGTACTCGACCACGTGCAGCAGCACGATCGCCGCGGAGTTGCGCCGGGCGACGTCCTTGGCACGCTCCGTGATCTTCTCGCTATCGTCCGTCAGATCGAGGCACAGCAGAATCTTCTGGTATTCGCGCATGGTGCACTCCTGCACATGAGGACTGGGATGGACTGATTATAGGGGTCGGCGGGGTGCCGACCAATGGTGGCTAGTCTACGGTCGGGACACGGTCTGCCAGGGCGGCAAATTGCGCCGGCCACAGCGTTTCCGGGCGTGCGCCCGGGTCCATGCCGGCGGCTGCGATGTCCGCGGCCGTCAGCAGTCCCGACAGCGAGTTGCGCAGGGTCTTGCGACGCTGGGAGAAGGCGGCCGAGACCACCCGTGCGTAGGAACCAGGATTGCGCAACTCGAAGGGCGGCGCGCGGTGCGGCAGCAGCCGGAAAAACGTCGAGACGACCTTGGGCGGGGGTGAGAAGGCCCCGGTACCGATATCGAACAGCGACTCGACGCGCACGGCCGGGGCCAGCATTACGGTGAGCCGGCCGTAATCCTTGTTGCCGGGCTGAGCCGCCATGCGCGTGACCACCTCGCGCTGCAGCATGAAATGCATGTCCTCGATCGCGTCGAGGTGCTCGATGAAGTGAAACAGCAGCGGCGTCGATACGTTGTAGGGCAGGTTGCCGACGAGACGGAGTCTCGGGCCGTCCGCTCGCAGGGCGCTGAAATCGAATTCGAGCGCATCGGCGAGGTGAATCCGCATGTCGCCGCAACCGGCACAGCGCTGCTGCAGCGGTGGCACCACATCGCGATCAATCTCGACGACGTCCAGAACGCGTGCCGCGCTCAGCAAAGAAGCTGTAATTGCGCCGCGTCCCGGGCCGATTTCGACGAGACGCTGACCCGGAGCGGGGGCGATCGAGCGCACGATCCGTTCGATGGTGCCGGGATCGTGGAGGAAATGCTGCCCGTAGCGCTTCTTGGCGTGGTGCTTCAACGGCGGGTCCGGCGCGCCTTCGCTGCCAGTTCGACGGCCAGATCGACGGCGGCGAGGAGGCTGCCCGGATCGCCCTTGCCGGTGCCGGCCAGATCGAGAGCCGTGCCGTGATCGACCGACGTGCGCACGATCGGCAATCCGAGCGTGACGTTCACGGCGTGTCCGAAGCTGGCATGTTTCAGCACCGGCAGCCCTTGATCGTGAAACATGGCGAGCACGGCGTCGGCGCCCGCGAGGCGCTTGGGCAGGAACGCCGTGTCGGCGGGCACCGGGCCTTCCAGGCGCAGCCCGTCCTGCCGCAGCCGCTCGAGCGCCGGAGCGATCACCTCGATCTCCTCGCGTCCGAGGTGTCCCGATTCGCCCGCGTGCGGATTGAGGCCCAGTACGAGGATGCGCGGACGGCGAATGCCGAACATCCGGCGCAGGTCGTGATCCATGACCCGCAGCAGCGACTCGAGTCGCGCCGGTTTGACGGCCGCGCTCACCTTGGCGAGCGGCAGGTGCGTGGTCGCCAACGCGACACGCATGCCCGCACCGACCAGCATCATGACCGGCAGCGGCGCACCGGTCGCTGCGGCGAAGTACTCGGTGTGCCCGCTGAACGGTACGCCGGCATCGTTGATGATGCCCTTGTGCACGGGAGCGGTCACGATGGCATGGAACGCCCCGGCCGCGCAGCCGCCGATGGCCACGTCGAGCGTCTCGAGCACGTAGGGCGCATTGCCCGCGTCGAGCGTACCGGGTCGGCATGGAACGCGCAGCGGCACGTGCAACAACTCGACGCGCCGGCGCACGTCGCCGGCCGCGGGATCGAAGGCAGTGAGGACGGCGGGGGCGCGACTCCGCGGGACCGAGCGCTGGAACAGCGTCCGGTCGCCGATCAGGATGATCCGACAGTCGCGCCGCTTGCGGGCGAGCAATGCCTGGCAGAGGTCCGGCCCGATTCCCGCAGGCTCGCCGGTCGTGACGGCGATCGTCGGCGGCAACGACCGGGCTCGGGAGCGCGCGATGCTCACATCCTGTAGTCGACGAAGGCCTCGTCGCGCAGGCGGCGCAGCCAGATTTCGGTTTCTTCGTCGGCGCGCGCTTCACGCAGTTGTCCGACGCATTTATTGCGCGTCAGGTCCTCGGATGCGTCGTAGGTCCGGCGGCCGAGCAGTTGCACGAGGTGCCAGCCGAACTTCGTGCGGAACGGCTGGCTCATCTCGTTGTCCTTCAGCGCGTCGAGCTGCTGCTCGAACTCGGGCACGAACGTGCCGGGGCCGACCCAGCCCAGGTCGCCGCCGTTCGCCGCCGAACCCGTGTCTTCCGACGTCACGGACGCAATCGCCTCGAAGCTTTCGCCCTTTTCGATGCGCTCGCGGATCTTGACGAGCTTCTGCCGGATCGTCTCGTCGTCCTCGACCTCGTTGGTCTGCATGAGGATGTGGCGCGCGTGCACCTGCGATACCAGGGCCGCCTGCTCCGCGCCGCGTACCTCGAGCACCTTGAAAATGTGCAGGCCGCTCGGTGTGCGAATCGGCTCGGTCACGTCGCCGGCCTTCATGCCGGGGATGATGTCGGACACGAAAGAGGGGAGCTGGCCGGCCTTGCGCCAGCCGAGCGCGCCGCCTTCCAGCGCCGTGCCCGAGTCGGAGTATGCGATCGCGAGTTGCGCGAAGTCCTCGCCCTTCTTCGCGCGCTCGTAGACGCCTTGCGCCTTGGCTGCGCGCTCTGCGATCTGCTGCTCGGTGGCCGTGTTCGGGATCGCCACGAGAATGTGCGCGAGGTTGAATTCGTTGTCGATGCCCGGGGAGGAGTTGCGCTTGGCGATGCACTGGTCGATCTCGCGCGGCGACACGTACACGCGCGAGAGCACGTCGCGCTGGCGCAGGAGCGACAGCGTCATTTCCTTGCGGATATCGTCGCGGTACGCGCGGTAGTCGACGCCCTGCTGCTCGAGCGTCGCCGGCAGGTCGCTGAACTTGATCTTGTTGCGCTGGGCCACTTCCGCCAGCGCCGAATTGACCATCTCGTCGGAGACCTTGATGCCGAGCCGGTCGGCGCGCTGCATCTGCACTTCCTGCAGGACGAGCCGCTCGAGCACCTGCTGGCGCAGGATGTTGCGCGGCGGCAGCTGCTGGCCCTGCTGCTGGATGCGCTCCGAGATGGTCTGCATCTGGCTCTCGACTTCGCTGCGCAGCACGATGCCGTCGTTGACCACGGCAGCCACGCTATCGAGCAGCACCCCGCTGGAGCTCAGCTCCTTCGACTGGGCGTAGGCCGCGGCAGCCACGCCGAGCAGCGCCAGCAGCGCCAGGAAACGCTTTAGAATCAAGGGCATTTCAGGACCGGGAGTCGGACGGGAGCGCGGAGTATCCACGAATCGCTTCGCGCAGGAAAGCTTCGTTGTCCACTCCGACACTCGACAGGCCCTTGAGTTCCAGCTGCAGGCCGACCGAGGTGTCCGAAGCCCCCGTCCGGCTGCTCACGAACCGTCGGGTGATGAGCCGCAAGGCCCAGCAGCAGGAGGAGTACTCGACGCCCACGAACTGGTCGAGCGATTTTTTCTCGCTGATCGAATAGACCCAGCGCGCGAAGCCCCGCCACTGCGCATTGATGGGCCAGGCCGCCGACGCATCGAATTGTTCGAGCTGGTCGCGGCGGAAACGGTAACCGACATTCACGACCCGGTCGGTCGCGGGCTGGTACTGCACGTACACATCGGATTTCTCCGTGCGGTACTGGTCGGGGTTCCACTGGTAGCCGAACCGGGCGTTCCAGTTCTTGAATGCTGCGAGATCGAGTTCGGCGACGGTGTCCGAGGTGGACCGGTCGTCCACGGGCTCATCGGGCAACCGCACGCGCGGCGCCTCGAAGTAAAATGCCTGGCCCAGTGTCGCACTCAGGTATTGCCGGCCGCTGCCGGCGTCGAGCAACCGGCTCGTGATGCCGACGCTCACCTGGTTGGCGTCGCCGAGACGGTCGCTGCCGACATAGCGGTTGGTGCGGAACAGCTGGACGAGGTTCAGGTCCGGCAACCCCGTGTCGAACACCGGCAGGTCGTCCTGATCGCGGTATGGCACGTACAGGTACAGCAGTCGCGGCTCGAGCGTCTGCAGGCGATTACCACGGGCGCCAGCCGCGCGCTCGAGCACGAAACCACCGTCGATGCTCGCGATGGGCGCCGAGCGGCTGGGCGAGTCGGAGCCGCCCGCGGCGTCGTTCAGCGAATATTGCGTGTAGTCCCACCCGGCAACAGCCGCGAGAAACCCGCCGCCGCGATCCATGCGCCACTCCAGCGACGGCGCCGCATCCACGCGAATGCCGGCCGGGCCGGGATCGCGCTGGAAGTTCGTGACGTCGGCGAGCAAGGATGCGGACAGGCCGCCCGGCAGGTCACGCCAGCGCCCGTTGGCGCTGATCTGCGGCAGGATCCTGTACGGACGGTCGGCCGCCGCGAGCTGCGTGTCGATCACCTGGTAGTCCTGTGCCCGCGCGCGCAGCGACCAGTGATCCGTGTTGTGGCGCAGCTCGGCCAGGCGATTCAGGAACGTGATGCTCGTGCCCTCGAACCCCACGCCGAAGTCCTCGAAATAGTCCGCGTCGCTTGCGTTCGAGGCGTCGATCACGAGCCGCGTGAGCGGCTCGAAGCGCGTGACGTGCCGCAGCTCGACGAAGCCGCGCGAATCGCCGGTCTGCTCGTCGCGAAACAGGTACTCGCCGTCCAGAATGCCGCGGCTGCGCTCGGTCAGGTAGCGGAATTCCGGGTCGAGCCGCAGCCCGCGAGACGAGTAGTACCGTGAGGTGAGCGTGGCGTCGTAATTCGGCGCGATGTTCCAGTACCAGGGGACGGCGATCTGCGTGCCGTTCCTGCCGCTGCTGCCGATCGTCGGGAACAGGAGGCCCGACTTGCGCTGGTCGCCGACCGGGAAGGAGATCCACGGCGTGTAGAAGATAGGCACGCCCTTGAAATCGAGACGCACATGGCGACCGGTGCCGATGCGGGTCTTCTGGTCGATCGCGATCTCGCCGGCGACAAGTTGCCAGTCGTCGTTGCCGGGCGGACACGCGGTGTAACGGACGCCGGTCAGGTCGATCGTGCCGTCGTCGAGCAGCCGCGCGTCCCTTGCCGCGCCTCGCACCGACTGGTCGAGCAGTTCGAATTCGGCGCCTTCGAATTCACCGACACCCTTGCCCTCGAAGGATCCGCCCTGACCCTTGACGTGCAGTTGCGGATCCAGGTATTCGACGTCGCCGCGCAGGGTCGCGCTGCGCTTCGCCGCGTCGATCTCGGCTTCGTCCGCCTTGAGCAGCTTCTGCCCCATGCGGATGTTCACGTTGCCATGCAGCGTCGCATCGCCCTCGCGGCCCATCTCGCCCGAATCGCTGGTGACGTCGATGTGCGGGTCGTCCGGGTCGGCCCGGCGAAGTTCGTCGAGCCTGGGATCGACCGGCAGGGCGGATCGGCACTGTGCAGGTTGAGCGGCTGGCGTCGTGCCGGGATCGGCCGCGTGGGCCCCCTGGGCAGTCAGGATTGCGGCGATGAGCGAGCTCAACGCTCGTCGGAGCGCTGTTTCGGTACGGACGAGCGGCTTCCTCCTCATTGCCACGATTATAATTGCGCCCCACTTCCTGCATCCGACTTTCCGGGGCCCCATTGAACGATCACCGACCCGGCAGCATCGACCCGCGGCTCGACCTGCTGCGCCACTGGCTGCAACACGAGCTCGGATTCTCCGGCTTCGGTCTGGCGCCCGCTTCGGCGGACGCGAGTTTCCGCCGCTATTTCCGGGTCACGCTCACCGACGGCAGCACACGGATCGCAATGGATGCACCGCCGGACAAGGAAAATGTGGAGCCCTACCTGCGTGTCGCCGGCATGCTGGGCGACATCGGCGTGCATGCGCCCCGGATCCTCGAGCGCGACGCAGTGAATGGCTTCCTGCTGCTCACCGACCTCGGTACGACGATGTACCTGCCGGAGCTCGCGCAGGAGGGCCGGGCCGATGCGCTTTACGCGGACGCGATCGCGGCGCTGGTGCGCATCCAGTCGCGCGGTGCCCGGCACGCGCCGCAACTGCCACCCTACGACGAACAGCTGCTGCGCCTGGAAATGAGCCTGTTTGCGGATTGGCTGCTGTCGCGGCACCTTGGGCTGATGCTGACGGGGACGGAGGCGCGGGCACTGGGCGCGGCCATGGATGCCCTTGTAACCAACGCGCTCCGGCAGCCGCAGGTCTTCGTCCATCGCGATTACCACTCGCGCAACCTCATGGTCTGCCTGGGTGACAACCCGGGCATCATCGACTTCCAGGACGCCGTGCACGGTCCCATCACCTACGATCTCGTCTCGTTGCTGCGCGACAGCTACATCGCCTGGCCGCACGAGCGAGTGGTCGGCTGGGCGCTCGATTTCCGGCGGCAAGCGCTCGCCGCGGGCCTCGAGACCGGCCGCGACGACGCGCAATTCCTGCGCTGGTTCGACCTGACGGGCGTGCAGCGGCACCTCAAGGTGGGCGGCATCTTCGCGCGCCTCTGCCATCGCGACGGCAAGCGTGGCTATCTCGCCGACATTCCGCGCACGCTGCAGTACGCGGTGAACTCCTGCACGCGCCATGCCGACTTCGCTGCGCTCGGCGAGCTGATCGAACGGCGCGTGCTGCCGGCGGTCGTGGCCGGGCTCGAAGGCGGCTACACGCGGCCGGCCCACTGATGAAAGCGATGATCCTTGCTGCGGGACGCGGCGAGCGCATGCGGCCGCTGACGCTGACGCGTCCGAAGCCGCTGCTCGAAGTGGGCGGGCAGGCGCTGATTGCACACCACCTGCGCGCGCTGGCCGCCGCCGGCTTTGCCCAGGTCGTCGTCAATCTGTCGTGGCTGGGCGAGCAGATCTGCGCGGCGCTCGGCGATGGGTCTCGCCTCGGTGTCGATGTGCGCTACAGCGACGAAGGGCCGGAGCCGCTCGAGACCGGCGGCGGAATCTTTCGCGCGCTCCCGTTGCTGGGCCCCGCGCCTTTCCTGGTCCTGAACGGCGATGTCTGGACCGATTATCCCTATGCGCGTCTGCACGAACGGCTGCGCACCGGCGACTTCGCGCACCTCGTGCTCGTGCCGAACCCGGCGCACAACGGCAACGGCGATTTCGTGCTGCGCGAGGGGCGCATGATCGAGGGTGAGCCGGGTGAGCGGTTCACCTTCTCCGGCATTGGTGTCTATCGGCCTGAGCTGTTCGAGGGTTGCCAGGACGGCATCTTCAAGCTGGCGCCGTTGCTGCGTGCCGCCGCGCGCGCTGGGAGCGTGAGCGCGGAGCTCTACCAGGGTGACTGGCTCGACATCGGGACTCCGGAGCGGCTCGCGGCTCTGGATCGCCGTTTGCGCGGCGTCTAGCGCGTCGCGCCACTCGGCCTGAGCCGCAGCTGGACTCGGAGAAGGAAACGGGGCGGAGCGGATCCGGATTCGCCTGGGCGCCGTGAATCCGTCCCTGGAGGCTCCGGGCTCGGCGTCCATGCCTCGCACGGCCCGTCGAATCCGCTCCGCTCCGCCTCCGTCGGGATCTCCGTAGCCAACATTGGCGCGCGCCGATGCGAGTCTGCTGCGATCGTCCCGCTGACCGGCAGCCGACGACGGAGAGCCCAGGAGGGGCTGCCGGCGGGGGTTCGCGGGGCCGTCCGCCGCATGGACGCGGCGGCCGGAGCCCCCAGGGACGGGTTTACGGCGTCCCTGCGGGCCCCCGCCGACAGCCCCATTGCTTCCACCGGCTCCCGGGTCCCGGATCGACAGCAAAACCGTACAATGCTCGCCCGCCCCCGCAGCGCACCGGAATGAGCGAATTCAAAGGTATTCCCGTCGTCACGACCGCATCGCCCGCCGGCAGCGCCCCCGCGCGCCGCAGCGGCGAGAAATACGTCACACCGCAGGGTTTCACGGCGATACGCGATGGCATCAAGGCCAGCTCGCAGGCGGTGCCGTTGCCTGCCGGGCGCAAGCCGGGCTGGCTCAGGGCGCCGCTGCCCGGCGGCCAGCGCTTCGACGAGGTGCGCCAGGCTGTGCGCGAGCACCGCCTCGCAACCGTCTGCGAGGAAGCCAAGTGCCCGAATATCGGCGAGTGCTGGAACGCCGGCACCGCCACCCTGATGCTCATGGGCGAGGTCTGCACCCGCGCCTGCCGGTTCTGCGCAGTGGATACGGGCAACCCCCAGGGTTGGCTCGATGTCGAGGAGCCGGCGAATGCCGCCCGCACCGTGCGACTGATGGGGCTCAAGTACGTCGTGTTGACGTCGGTGAACCGCGACGACCTCCCTGACGGCGGGGCAGTGCATTTCGCCGCGTGCGTGCGCGAGATCAAGGCGCTCAATCCGCAGACTGCGGTCGAGGCGTTGACACCGGATTTCCAGGGCTCGCTCGACGACGTCGAGACGGTTGTGGACAGCGGCCTCGACGTGTTCGCGCAAAACGTCGAGACAGTGCGCCGGCTCACGCACCCGGTG
>Ga0315275_10001416_pt1 | contig 21079 bp, 24 predicted proteins | sample YL17G03_0_MG_FD_205557 | JGI IMG/M metagenome (GOLD analysis project Ga0315275, IMG submission 205557) | Sediment microbial communities from Yellowstone Lake, YNP, Wyoming, USA - YL17G03_0 | ecosystem: Environmental > Aquatic > Freshwater > Lake > Sediment | place: USA: Wyoming | collected...
GTGCTCCATCGCCTTCAAGTGGTCCTCGGGTTTGTCAGGGTGCGACAGGAGGAGGAAAAAAAGGTGCACCGGCTGGCCGTCGAGTGCGGCAAAATCCACGCCGGCGGCGCTCCGGGCCACAACGCCCACCACGCCGTCCACGCCCTCGTGCTTCGCGTGAGGGATCGCCACGCCGTTGCCGAAACCCGTCGTGCCCTTCCGCTCCCGCCGCATGATGCTGTCCACCACCTTGCGCCGGTCGCCGGGCGACACGTCCTTGGTCTTCACAAGGGCGCCGACCATCTCGTCCACCGCCGCCCGCGCCGAGTCCGCCTTCAAGTCGGATATGACGCCATCCGCTCGGATGAAACGCATCAAACGCATGTGCTGACGCCCCTTAAGACCCCCTTAAGTCCGCGTGGGTTGGTGAGGGTTCGGGCCTCGGCCCTTGCGGCTGCGGACGCGGTCCTTGTGATGGACCAACTGGCGTTCCAGCCGATCCACCGTCTGGTCAATCGCCGCACGCAGGTCGAGACCTTCCGTCCGGGCCACCAGGTCGTGCCTGTGTTCCAGGTCCACGATCATCTCGCACGCATACCCCGCGCCGCCGGTGTCCAGGAGAACCCGGATCGCCTGAATCCGGTCGTAATACTTCAGAAGCCGCTGGGCTTTTTTTTCAGCGTACGCCTTGATGTCCTCCGTTACTGAAGCGTGCCGGCAAACGACATCAATCTGCAACCCCCACCTCCATCCATGTAAGGCCGGCGGCGGCCCGACGCTCACCCATTGAACCTCCGCGAGTGTACCAGCCGGTCCGAGGCAAAGTCAACGATTTCACGCATCCTTGGGTAATCCCTCAGTTACAGGGGCTTCCCATCAACCTCCACCGGGTGCGGGGTGTCCCCACCCCGCACCCGCGCGGCAACAGGCACGGTCGATCCTGCGTGCGGGGTGAGGACACCCCGCACGCGATCTTCAATGAAGCCCCCGTAACTGAGGAGTTACATTCTTGGCAGCGGCGTTGACGGGCCGGGGGGCGGCGGGTATGCTGAAATCGTGGGACCGATCCCTTTTTCAAGTGGAGGACGAGCCATGGCGGATACGACGCAGAAGGCCCGCGAGGCGATGACGACCATCCTGCGGGAGTTTGAGCCCACGAAAGGCCATTTCGTGGCCGGCACGCGCGAGTTCCTGTTGGCCCTCAGGAGCGCCGTGGACGCCCAGATCACGCTTCTGGATCGCGCGACCAAAAAGAAGGAATCCGAGCCCCACGATCCAGGTTGCACGTGCCCATAGCCCGGTAGCGCCTGGCGCGGGATGTTCTTGCGACAGAAAGAACAAACCAGACACTTACCCCAGGGGCGACTTGCTTTGGGGGCGACGCACCTGCGCGATATCCGGGTCCGAGCACGGCACAAAAGGAGACCGGCGATGAGAGCACTTGTGTACGGACTGGCAGCGGCTTTGGCGGCGGCGGGGACGGTCCTGGCCGCACAGGCGCTGGAGCGCAAACCCTCGGTCTATACCGACGGCCTTTACGGCTTTTCCATTCAGGCGCCTGCGTTCCCCAAGGCGGGGAAAGGAAGCAATGTGGTTCCGGCCATCCTGCTGGGGCCCGCGCACGGTGGTTTCAGCAGCAATGTTAACGTGATGATCCAGCATGTCGTCACGACGCGCGACGCGTACCGTCAACTTTCACTCGGCCAGATGAAGGCAGCGGGTTTCAAGGTCCTATCGGACCGCGACGAGACGGTCTCTGGGAAGGAGGCCATCCGGTGTGACTACGAGGGATCGCAGGCCGGCCGCGACCTCCGATTCCTCGTGCTGGCCGTCATGGATGGGGACCGGGTCTTTCTGGTCACATGCACGGCGCTTAAGGACGAGTTTGGGGATTATCAGAAGGAGTTTGAGGCCTGCCTGGGCAGTTTTAAACTGATCTCACAACCGTGAGGAGGACCGGGTCGAGCCGCCGCCGGCCTGCGGTCAGCGGCGCCGGACGGCCGCCGCAAGGATGGCTTCGGCCAGTTCGTCCTTGGTCACGTTCTGGAGGAGTTCGCGCTGGCCGCCGCGCGCCAGGATCAGCGCGTCCTGGCGCGGGGCATCAATGGCCTGGGGTCCGTTGGCCACCACCAGGTCGAGTTGCTTGACCTGGAGTTTTTCGCGTGCCCGCCGCTCCAGGTCCTCGGTCTCCAGGCAGAATCCGACGAGGGTCTGCCGCCGGCGTCGCTTGCTCATCTGGAGCAGGATGTCGGTCGTCCGTTCCAGTTCCAGCGCGATGTGGCCCTCGGTCTTCTTGATTTTGCGCTCCTCGCGCTTGACCGGGCGATAGTCGCAGACGGCCGCCGCCGCGATGAACACGTCGCACCCGTCGAACCGCGCGAGGACCGCCTCGTACATGTCGGCGGCGCTCGTGACGCGCACGAGTTCGTCCACGCCGGGCGGTTCGACCGACACGGGTCCGAGGACCAGCGAAACCCAGTGACCGCCGGCCTTGGCCGCACGCGCCAGCGCACACCCCGTTTGCCCGCTCGATGCGTTCGAAAGGAACCGCACCGGGTCGAGGTACTCGCGCGTCGGACCGGCCGTGATGAGGAACCTCATGGGAACCATGACTCCGTAATGTCAAATGTCCAATGTCAAATGTCAAATCGGGAAGGTCGGCCCCTGAGATCATTTGACATTGGACATTTGACATTTGACATTTCTTATGTTCCACCCTTCCGGCCCTGGAGGATTTCGAGAATGGCGGCCAGGATGGTCTCCGGTTCGGCCATGCGGCCGGGTCCTGCGGCGCCGCAGGCGAGGCGCCCTTCCTCCGGTCCCACGAAATGCACGCCGCGCGACTCGAGGACCTTCACGTTGGCCCGGACGGCCGGGTGTGCCCACATGCGGACGTTCATGGCCGGCGCGAGGAACACCGGACATTCCACCGCCAGGAGGACCGTCGAGAGGAGGTCGTCGGCGATGCCGTGGGCGAGTTTCCCCAGGCAGTTTGCCGTCGCCGGCGCCACGACGACGATCTCGGCCCGGTCCGCGAGCGCGATGTGGTCCGCGTGGTAAACTTCCGGCGCGGCGAACTGGTCCATGTGGACCGTGCGGCCGGTGAGCGCCTGGAACGTAAGCGGCCCGACGAAGCGCGCGGCGTGCTCCGTCATGACGACGCTGGTGGCGGCGCCGGCCTGGACGAGGCGCGACACGAGCGCCGCCGCCTTATAGGCCGCGATGCCGCCGGTCACGCCGACAAGGACCTCGCGGCCGTTGAGGACGTCCGGATTGGGTTCGGTGCGGGCCATGCCGGTCTCCCCGGACCGCTACTTTTCGTCGGCCCCTTCGTCGGGTGCGGCGGCGAGGGCCTTGCGCGAGTGCTTGGCCTTCCGCTCGGCCAGTTCGAGGGTGATCTTCCCTTCGAGGGCCTCCTGGATGACGGCCTCCATCAACGTCCTGCTGCCGCGCTCCACCAGGAGCGGCGCGCCGAACGTCACGTCCACGAGCCGCTTCTGCACGAGGACGGCGAGTTTGAACCGGCCGCCAATCTTGTTGACCACATCGTCGCTCTTCAGGGCCTCAATCACGCTTGCTTCCTCCGTGTCTGGATGACCGATGCCACTTCGGCGATGGCGCGCTCGAGGTCGTCATTCGTGACCTCGACGTCGTAGCAGCCGGCCTCGCGCGCCATGCGCGTTTCCTCCCGGGCCTTGGCCAGCCGCGACTCCAATTCCTCGGGCGTCTCCGTTCCGCGCTTCGCCAGTCGCGCCCGCAGGGCCTGCTCTTCCGGCGGCAAGAGGAGGATCGCCAACGCCTCCGGGAACTTCCTCTTTATCAGGATACCCCCCTGGACGTCAATCTCCAAGAGGAGCCGCCGCCCCTCTCGCCGCGCACGCTCGAGTTCCTCGACGGGCGTCCCGTAGCGGCGTCCGAAGACCTCGGCCCACTCGACGAACCGGTTCGCCGCGACGCGCCGCGAGAATTCCTCGTCGCTCACGAAATAATAATCCACGCCGTCGGCTTCGCCGGGCCGCGGGCGGCGCGTCGTCGCGCTCGTCGAGATCGCCAGGCCCAGGCGCTCGGCCAGGGCCCGCGCGACGGTGGTCTTACCCGCGCCGCTCGGGCCGCTCAGGACGATGAGGCCCGTCCCCGCCGCAGCGATCTTGCCCTGCTTTGCTTTTTGGGTCGTTTTGCCCATACCTTAACCGGGATGTCAAATGCTCAATGTCAAATGTCAAATAATCGCAGGGACCGGCCTTCCCCATCGGGCATTTGACATTGTCGTTCAGCCTCATTCGACATTCTGTGACTGTTCCCTTAGTCGGTCCACGCCGACCTTGATGTCCACGACGAGCCGCGAAACTTGCGCGTCGCTGGCCTTAGAACCGATCGTGTTGGCCTCGCGGTACATCTCCTGCGTGAGGAATTCGAGTTTCCGACCCGCCCCAGGCGGGCTCGCCGCGGCTCGGCCGCCCGGCCCGGAATCGTCCAGGAGTTCCCGGAACTGGCAGATGTGGCTGGCGAGGCGCGAGAGTTCCTCGGCGATGTCGCTCCGCTCTGCGGCGAAGGCGACCTCGCGGGCCAACGCCTGGTCGTCCGCCGCCACCTCCAGACCCTCCAGGAGTTCCGCGACGCGCGCGCGCAGCCGCTCGCGGTATTCCTTGACGACGGCCGGGACGCGGCGGTGGATGTCGGCGATCCGCCGTTCCATCTCGTCGAGGGCCGACCGCATGTCCTCGGCGGTAGCCTGGCCCTCGGCGTCGCGCATCAGGTTGAGGCGGCGGACGGCCTCCGCGACGACAGCCTCGACGCGGGCCGGCAGGTCCGCGATGCCCGTAAGGAGGACCTGCTCGCTGCCGACCACTCCGGGCAGCGCCAGCAGCGCCTCCAGCGACACCGCGGCGCCGATTTTTTTCGCTGCGGCCGCAAGGTCCTTACCGTAGGCCGCCAGGATGTCCGTGTTGATGGGCGCCCGGACGGCGGCGCCGCGCGGCTCGACCGCCAGGTTGAGGTTGACCGTGCCGCGGCTGATTCCTTCGCGGATGATCTTCTCGATGGCCACCTCGGCCGCGCCCAGGCCCTCCGGCAGGTGCTGGTTGACTTTGAGGAACCGGTTGTTCAGGGTCCGGATTTCGGCGGCGACGCGCACCAGGTCGTCGGCCTGCTCGGCGGCTCCGTAGCCCGTCATGCTTCGGATCATGTCATGCCTCTCGATGATAAGCGCCCCGCGCGCGGGGCGGCTAACCAAACCCGTTATGCCCTCGGCGCCGTTTGGTTAGCCGCCCTGCTTGCAGGGCGATCCGCCAACCATGCCATGCGCTACGCCCTCGGCGCCGTTTGGTTAGCCGCCCTGCTTGCAGGGCGATCCGCCAACCATGCCATGCGCTACGCCCTCGGCGCCGTGCGGCTACCCGGCTTGACGACCGGTTGGCCGGCGTCGCACAAGGGGCACGACTCCGGCGCGTACGTCGGCACGTCCATCTTAAGGAGCGAGACCAGGGGGACGCCGAACCCCGGGTCCCGGCCGGTGGTGCGGTCCACGAGCGCGGCCACGGCGATGACCTCGGCCCCGGCGGCCCGGACGAGGTCCTGGACCTCGCGGAGGCTCCCTCCGGTCGTCACGACGTCCTCCGCCAGGAGGACCCGCTCGCCGGGGCGCAGGGCAAAACCGCGCCGAAGCGTCATCCGGCCGTCCTGCCGCTCCGTAAAGAGCGACCGAGCACCGAGCGCCCGGGCCAGTTCATACGCCACGATTATGCCGCCGAGGGCCGGACCGATGACGCACTCGATCCGGTCGCCTGTGAACGCCCGCGCCAACTGGCGGCAGAGGCGCTCCCCCCGGGCCGGGTCCTCCAGCACTAGGGCGCACTGAAGGTACTTCGGGCTGTGCAGGCCGCTCGAAAGGAGGAAGTGGCCTTCCAGCAGTGCGCCGGCCTCGCGGAAGACCTCCAGAATCGGTTCATCGTGCAGCGCCATCAGCGGCTCCGGGATCTACGGTTTCGGCGTTTCGGAGGCCGGCGTCTGGGGCTTTTCTCCGCCGGGCGATGCCGGCGCGGAAGCCGGTGCTGGCGATTCGGCCGGCGTCGGTGTCGGCGCCGGCCCGACGCTGCTTCGCATAAGAAGGGCCGTGATGATTGCCAGCAGGAAGAATATGCCGCCGACTACGGCCGTGGCCTTGACGAAGATGTCGGCCGTCTTCGTGCCGAATGCGCTCGAGCCGCCGGCGCCGCCGAACGCGCCGGCCAGCCCGCCGCCACGACTGCGCTGGATCAGCACCAGCAGGCTCAGGATCACGCCGCACAGCAGAAACAGGACCATTGCTACGGTTGCCACGAGATTGCCTTTCTAAGAATGGAGAGTGTTGAAATCGGAATGATGAAATTCGAAACTCGAATGAAACAGCAAGTCCGAAATCTGAAACCAGCCCGCGGGCCCGATTTCGAATTTGCCTTTTCGTCCTTCATTCGACATTCGGATTTCGTCCTTCGTCATTCTCCGTTCAGAGTCCTTTCGCTCGTGCGCCTTCGGTTACGATCTTGGCAAAGCCGTCGGCCTTGAGGCTGGCGCCGCCCACGAGGGCGCCGTCAATGTCGGCCTGCGACATCTGTTCGTACACACTCTCGGGCGTGACGCTGCCGCCGTAGAGAATCCGCACCGCCTGGGCCAGGGCCGCGTCGTAGAGCGACTCGAGCAACCGGCGGATGAAAGCGTGAACCTCCTGGGCCTGCTGGGGCGTGGCCGTCCGGCCTGTCCCGATGGCCCACACCGGCTCATAGGCAATGACGGTCTGGCAGGCTTGGTCAACCGGGAGATCCTTGAATGCACTGGCGGTTTGACGTTTCACGACCGCCATTGTCTTGTCGGCCTCCCGCTCTTCCAGAGTCTCTCCGACGCACAGGATCGGCTTGAGGCCAAACGCGAAAGCCGCGCGAAGTTTCTTCGCGATCAACTCGTCCGGCTCTCCGAACCCATGGCGGCGCTCGCTATGACCCAGAATGACGTACGTGCACCCCAGGTCCTTCAGCATCGGGCCGGATATCTCGCCCGTAAACGCGCCCTTCTCCTCGAAATACATATTTTGCGCTCCGACAACCACAGGCGAGCCCCTGGTCGCTCCGATCACGGATTCCAGGTAGCACGCCGGCGGACAGACGCCGACCTCGGCGCCCTTGACCTCGCGGGCGATCTTGGCGCTGGCCGCTGCGAGCGCCACGGCCGCCGCACGGTCGGTGTTCATCTTCCAGTTGCCGCAGAGGAAAGGCTTTCGCATGTACGAGTGCTCCGTTATTCGGGTTAAAAAGCGCCCATCCCGCCCAAGGCGGGTCGCCTTGGGCGACAAGGTGGGCGGCTAACCAGGCCATGCGCTACGCGCTCGGCGCCGTTTGGTTAACCGCCCTGCTTGCAGGGCGATCCCAGGCCATGCGCTACGCCATCGGCGCCGTGCGGCTAACTTTTTTGTTCGGGCTGCAGGTGCCGGCCGACGGCGGCGGCGATCGGCACGAGTTCCCACATCATCATCTCGAAGGCGCTGGGCGTCAGTTGCTGCGGCCCGTCGCTCATCGCCTGGTCCGGGTGCGGATGGACTTCGACCATGATGCCCTGGGCGCCGGCCGCCACCGCCGCCAGCGCCATCGGGGCCACCAGGTCGCGCCGGCCGGTGGCGTGGCTCGGGTCCACGAAGACCGGCAGGTGCGAGACGGCCTGGATGTTGGGCACGGCCGAGAGGTCCAGCGTGTAGCGCGTCGTGGTCTCAAAGCCCCTCACGCCGCGCTCGCACAGGATGACCTGGTGGTTGCCCTCCGTGAGGATGTACTCGGCCGACATAAGGAGTTCCTCGATTGTTGCGGCGGGGCTGCGCTTGAGGAGGATGGGCTTGCCGAGGTGTCCGATTTCAGTCAGCAGGCGGAAGTTCTGCATGTTGCGTGCGCCGACCTGGAGGACGTCCACGTGGCGGGCCACGAGTCCGAGGTCCCGCACGTCGAGGACTTCCGTGATGGTCGGCAGGCCGACTTCTGCGCCGACGGCTTCGAGGATTTTAAGGCCCTCTTCGCCGAGGCCCTGGAAACTGTAAGGGCTGGTTCGCGGCTTGAATGCCCCGCCGCGAAGCATCGAGGCGCCGACTTTCCGGACGGCGACGGCGACGTCCCTGAGTTGCTGCTCGCTCTCGACGGAGCAGGGGCCGGCGACGACCGTCAGGTTCTCGCCGCCCACCTTGATGCCGCGGATGTCCAGAACGGTGTCCTCGGCGTGGAAGTCGCGGCTGGCGAGTTTGTAGGGTTTCATGATGGGCATGACGGACTCGACGCCCATCATGCCGGCTAAGAACTCGGGGCGGAGGAGCGACTCGTCGCCGATTGCGCCGATGATCGTCTTGAACTCGCCGCGCGATATGTGCGGCTTAAGTCCCAGGTCCTCTATGCGCCGGACCACGCCCGCGATCTGGTCGTCGGAGGCCTTATTTTGCATGACGATGATCATGCGCTTAGTTCCATCCTATTTTCGATTTTCGATTTTCGATTTGAACGGCTAAAGCCTTGCGCCACCGGCAGCCGTTAAATCGAAAATCGAAAATCTTTTTATCCCGCGCTCACGGCCACCGGAAACGATCCGAGGACCTCGAGTTGCCGCGTGTGCTTGCGGGCCTCTTCGAGGGCTGCGGCCAGGCTCTCGTCCTGGACGTGGCCCTCGACGTCTACAAAGAAGGAGTATTCCCACGATTTCGTGGGCGACGGGTGCGACTCTATCTTAGTCATGTTGATGTCATAGCGCTGAAAGATGCTGAGGACCTCCACCAGGGCCCCGGCCTTGTGCGTGACGCTGAAGAGGAGGCAGGTCTTGTCGCGTCCGGTGGGCCTGGCGCTCTCGCGCCCCAGGACGAGGAACCGCGTCTGGTTCTGCGGGTTGTCCTCGATGGCCGCGCTGAGGACGTTCAGGCCGTAGAGTTCCGCCGCCATGCTGGAGGCGATGGCCGCCGTCCCCTCGATCCGCGAGGCCAGCAAGGCCGCCTCCGTCGTCGAACCGACGGCCACGAGGTCGGCCTGCGGCAGGGTCTGCGCGAGCCACCCGCGGCACTGGCTGAAGACCTCCGGCTTCGAGTACACCTTCTTGATTTTCTCGATGACCGTTTTCGACAGGAGGTTCTGGTGGACCGGCAATGCCATCTCTGCACATATCTTGACTGGTCCTCGGACCCACATGAAGGCTTCCATCGTGTCGCGGATGGCGCCGCCGGTGGTGTTCTCGACCGGCACGATCCCGTAGTCGGCCGCCGCGCGGGCCACCTGGTCGAAGACGGAGGCGATGTCGCGGACGGCCACGAGTTCGACGCTGCGGCCGAACTTTTCGAGGGCAGCCAGGTGGCTGAAACTCCCCTCCGGACCAAGGAAGACGACTTTGACGGATCGCTCGAGCGAAATGCTCCCGCTCATCAACTCCTTCCAGATGGCCATGAGCGTGGCGTCGGATAGGGGACCCTTGTTGGCGGCCAGGATTCGCTCCAGGACCTCGCGTTCGCGCTCGGGGGAATAGACGGAGTCCTGGCCGGCCTCGCGCTTGAGTCGGCCGATCGCCACGGCGCAGCGGGCGCGCTCGTTCATCAGTTCGGCCAGTTTCTGGTCGATCGCGTCAATCTGTTTCCGGAGTTCCTCGAGGTTCACTCGACCGGCACTCCTCGCCGCCCGGCGCCCGCGGCGACTATTGTTCCGAAGCGGTCGCCCGGCAGCGGCCGGAGCGCATACTTTCCCCGCCTCGTAAAAAAAAGCAATCTACACGCGGCGGGCGAATCCGTCAACCCCAAAAGGCTCAGGGGCGTAACCCCTCCGTGACGGGGGCTTCCCATCAACCTCCCCCGGGTGCGGGGTGTCCTCACCCCGCACCCTCGCGGCAATAGGCGCGGTCGCTTGCTACTCTGCGAAGCGGCGGCGCCGTTTCGCTGCGAAGCACGAGCCTGCGTGCGGGGTGGGGACACCCCGCACGCGATCTTCCATGAAGCCCCCGTAACTGCGGCGTTGCCTCACGGACACCACGGAAGCCTGAGGGCCAACCGCCTGAGGAGCGGCGAGAAGATGACGCGGGCCTTGATGAGTTTCAGTGCCACGCGGCGCGCCGGCCGGCGAAACGCGCGATCGTAGGCGGCCTGCGGGACTTCCGCGGCGACGGCGCGGCCGGCCGCGGCCCCGCTTTCGATTGCCAGCGACAGGCCCTCGCCGCTGGATGGGCTGACGAGTCCGGCCGCCTCGCCCGCGAGGAGCGCGCCTCCCGCCCCCGCGGAGAGTTCCGCCCGCGCCGCCGGACGCGACAGGCGCCGGGCCGACCTCTCGACGGCGTCCGGCGCCACGCCGAGCGACCTGGCGTACCAGAGGAGGATCTCCCGGAACCGCCAGTTGGCGCCCCTCGGGCGGCTGAAGGCGCACCCGACGAGCACCGAGCCGGGCTTCGGGATCGCCCAGGCATAGAAATCCGTCAGGCGGCTTGCGAAGAGTACGAGGTGTGCGGACGGAGGACTATCGGTTTCCAGGCGGACCTGCATGGCCAGCATGGTTCGCGGTCCGGGGCGGTTCGGCATCGCCAGGCGGCGGACCGACGATGCGGCCCCGTCGGCGCCGATGACGAGGCCCGTGGTGACGGACTCCTCGCGCCCGCCGCTCGCCAGGCGGACGCGCCACGCTGCGCCGCTCTGCTCCAGGGCCACGAGGCGCGTGCGAGGCCGGAAGTCGGCTCGCCGCGCGGCCTGGTCCAGCAGCCACGCGTCGAACCGCGCGCGGTCGAGGTTACAGTAGCGGCGGCGATAGGTCTGCTGGAGGCCGGAGTCCATATCGTGGACGCGCACGAGGTGCGGCTCGGGCTCGACGCGGACGCTCTCGGGAAGTCGGAGGCCGATGTCCTCGAGCGCCCGCCGGCCGTCGGGCGCCAGCAGTCCGCCGCAACACCGCCCGACGCCGGGGACGCCGCGGTCCACCAGGATCGCCCGTGCCCCGGCCGGCAGGCTGATGGCGGCGGCACATCCGGCCGCCCCCGCCCCGATGATGGCGACGTCCCAATCTGCGCCGGTCAAGCCGTCCTCCGCGCCGCTCTTGGCCGGCTCCGTGCGGGGCCGGCCGCTCCCTGCGAGTCTAGTGGCCGGCGGTCGCCGTGCAAGCGGATTCGCGCGGGCTTTACGAGGCGGCCGCGTTTTTTGTTGAAACTCGCTCACGCCGACGGTAGCGTATGCGACTCGTGCGTAGGCCCGGTTCACCCAGGACATGAAGGAGGAGACGTGTGATGGCGAAAACAAAGGTCTGGCCGCAGGCCAAGCGGCTGCGGTGGTTCCAGGACGCCCGGTTCGGCATGTTCATCCACTGGGGCCTGTATGCCCAACTCGGCCGCCACGAGTGGGTGATGAATCGGGAACGCATCCCGGTCCCGGAGTACGAGAAACTGGCCGACACGTGGAAACCGAAGCCGCGGCCGGCGCGCGAGTGGGCCGCCCTGGCCAAGGCCGCCGGCATGAAGTACATGGTCATGACGACCAAGCACCACGAAGGGTTCTGCCTGTGGGACACGCGCGAGACGGATTACAACGCCGCCCGCCGCGGCCCGGGTCGGGACCTGGTGCGCGAATACGTCGAGGCCTGCCGCGAGGCGGGCCTTAAGATCGGGTTCTACTATTCCCTGATGGACTGGCACCATCCGGACGGCGCCGCTTGCGCCCGCGACGCGAAGGCCCGACGCCGGTTCCTCGATTTCACGACCGGGTGCGTCCGGGAACTCATGACCAACTATGGAAATATTGACATTCTATGGTACGATGTCTCCTGGCCCCTCGGCAGCGACAAGGCGTGGGAGAGCCGCGAGCGCAGCGCGATGGTCCGCCGCCTCCAGCCGCACATCCTCATCAACAACCGCTCGTGGCGGCCGGAGGATTTCGGCACGCCCGAAGAGAGCATCCACGCCGACAAGACCGGCCGCGCGTGGGAAGCCTGCATGACCTTCAACGGCTCCTGGGGTTACATGCCGAGCGCCGTGGACTGGCACAGCGTCCGCGCGGTCCTCGGGATGATCAGGCAGTGCGCCGCGGGTTGCGGGAACCTGCTGCTCAACGTCGGGCCGGCGCCCGACGGCTCCGTCCCGCCGCAGGCGACCGAGCGCCTCTCGGCCGTCGGCCGGTGGCTCGCGACGAGCGGCGAGGCGGTCTATGGCCGGACCGATCGCACCGACGGACGCATGGACTGGATGCCCTGCGGCCAGTGGACCCTCAAGGGCCGCAATGCCTACTGGTGGGTGGACCGCTGGCCGGGCGGCGAACTGGCGGTCGGCGGCCTGAAGACGAAGGTGCGGCGGGCCTCGCTCCTGGCGACCGGCCAACCGCTGGCCTTCGAGCAGTCAGGCGAGCGGCTCGTCATTAAGAACCTTCCGGCCACGAGCCCCGACCCGATTGCCGGCGTCGCGGTCGTCAAACTCGAGTGCCAGTCCCGCCCGCGCCAGGTGCTGGGCATGGGTTGCGTGGTCCTCAAGAAGCCGTAGGGGATTTCGTGTAGTTTGAGTTTGGGTGTTTGCGCGGTGCTGAAGAAAGGGTAGAATCATCGAAAACGATTTTGTGGATCCTAAGGAGGTCGCCGATGCGCAGCGCCAGCATCCTGTGTTCCGTCCCGGCCGGCCGACTGCTTGCCGCAGGCTCATTGGCCGCGCTCGGCAAGGAAGTCCGGATTTGAGTGACCGCCTTTCCACCGGCGTCGCCCGGTGCTATAGGAGGAGGACGCGCCATGTCGCTGCCCGAAGGACTGCTTTTCGGCCTGGGGTCGCTTCCGATCATCACCGACGCCGAGACGCGCTCGATCTCGGCCGAGAACCCCGACGGCGCCAAGGGCGGCGGGGCCAGGGAGGACCCCAGGGGCCAAGGCGCCGCCCGCGAACTCGGCCCCGGATGGAAAGTGCGGCCGTGCATTGACCTCAGGGAAAGCGAGACTGTCACGCTGGCCGACATCAAAGGCCCCGGCGTCATCCGCCACATCTGGATCACCGTCCGCCCGGAAGCCCTGAGGTCGTGCGTCCTGCGGTTCTACTGGGACGGCCGGAAGGCCCCGTCGGTCGAGGCGCCGCTCGGCGACTTCTTCGCCCTCGGGCACGGCATCCGGACCAAGGTCGTGTCGCTCCCGGTCGCGGTCTGTCCGAACGGCGGCATGAACTGCTATTGGCCGATGCCGTTCCGCAAGCACGCCCGCGTCACCATCACCAACGACTGCCACGAGGACCACGGCGGCTTCTTCTACCAGGTTGATTACGCCCTGGCGTCGGTGCCGAAAGAGGCCGGCTGCTTCCACGCCCAGTGGCGCCGGACCCTGACGACTCGCGAGCGGCCGGAGCACGTCATCCTGGACGGCGTCAAGGGCCGCGGCCACTACGTTGGCACGTATCTGGCCTGGACGCCCCTCTCCGCCGGCTGGTGGGGCGAGGGAGAAGTCAAGTTTTATATTGATGGCGATACCAAGCATCCCACATACTGCGGCACCGGCACCGAGGATTACTTCGGCGGCGCCTGGTGTTTCTTTGGGCCTGAGAACCGCGAGGAACCGTACAACTCTCCCTTCCTCGGCCTGCCGCTGGCCCAGAGCCCCGGAGAGGTGCGGCGGATGGGCCTTTATCGCTGGCACATCATGGACCCGATCCATTTCCGCAAAGACCTCCGCGTGACGGTCCAGGCCCTCGGCTGGTGGCCGGGCGGAAAATATCAGCCCCTGACCGACGACGTCGCCTCCGTGGCGTACTGGTACCAGGCGCTCCCGCACGCGGAATTTCCGCCGCTGCCGGGCCTGAACGAGCGGTTCTCGCGGTAGGCGCGCGGCGGGGGACCTGCCTGCCGGCAGGCAGGTTCGGCCAATCGCAGCGGTTACTGAGGTCGCCTGAGACGGATGGAGATAGAACTATCCTACGGGCGCCGGGGCGCTCGGATCAGCGTTCCCGACGAGAACCTCGCCGGCGTGGTCGAGCCGGCGTGGCCGGCGGTCCTTGCGCAACCTCAGGCCGCCGTCGCCGAGGCCCTGCGGTCGCCTGCGTCGGGCCCGCCGCTCGCCGAGGTCCTGGCCCAGCGCGTCGGCCCCCGCCCCCGGCGGGCGGTCGGGTCGGCCGAGTGGCGGAGCGAGTGGCGCTCATTCCGCGCCGTCATCATCGTGAGCGACCCGACGCGTCCGTGTCCGAACCGCGACATCCTCGCACCCGTCCTCGCGGAACTCCGCCAGGCGGGCGTCCCGGCCGAGGCCGTGACCATCCTCATTGCCGTCGGCCTACACGCCCCCGTGCTCGGCGCGGCCGTCCGAGACCTGGTGGGCGAGGAGGTCGCCGCCCAGTACCGCGTCATCAACCACTTCGGCGCGCGGCCGGTCACGCTGGCCCGCGTCGGCGAGACCCCGGCCGGGACGCCCGTCGCCCTCGCGCGAGAATGGGTCGAGGCCGACTTACGCGTCGCCACGGGCGTCATCGAACCGCACCTGATGGCCGGCTTCTCGGGCGGGCGGAAGGCCGTCTGCCCCGGCATCGCCGGCGACGAGACCGTCCGCGCGTTTCATGCCCCGCGCTTCATCGAGCACGAGCGGGCCTTGCCGGGATACCTCGAAGGGAACCCCACGCACGAGGAGGCGCTGGCGGTGGCCGACCTCGCCCCGCCGCACTTCATCGTCAACGCGACGGTGGACCGCGCAGCCCGCCTGACGGGGGTCTTCGCCGGACCGATGCGCGAGGCCCACGAGGCCGGCGTCGCATTCCTCCGGAAGCACATCGCTTGCCCCGTGCCGGGGCCGTGCGACATCCTCGTCACCTCGAACGGCGGCTGGCCGCTCGACGCTTCGTACTACCAGTGCCAGAAGGGCCTCCTGACGGGCCTCCCGATCCTCGCGCCGGGCGGGACGTTTCTCTTTGCGGCCGCCTGCGAAGAGGGACTGGGCCAGCGCGAGTTCACCGACACGGTCCTCGCCTACGAGACGCTCGACGAATTCTTGAGCGACATCACGGCCCCGGGGGCGGCGGTCGTCAAGGACCAGTGGGCGCTGGAGAACCTCGCGAAGGCCGCTCGCCACGGCGAAATCCTTTTCTGGTCGGACCAGTTGCCGTGGAGCCTCCAGCAGCGGATGTTTGTGACGCCGGTCAAAAGCCTCGAAGAGGGCCTCGCGCGAGGCCTCGCGAAGCACGGCCCGCAGGCCCGCGTCGCCGTCATGCCGCATGGGCCGTATACGCTGCCCTTTGTGGCGGCGAAGTGACTCTTGTTAGCCGTCGGGCTTGCCCGGCGCGGCCTTCGCTGACTATACTGCTCCCATGACCGAACCGCGATTCTCGTATCCGATCATGCTTGACCTCGCCGGCCGCAGGGCGCTGGTGGTCGGCGGGGGGGAGGTCGCGCTTCGCAAGGCCCGGACGCTCGCCGATGCGGGGGCCGCGGTGCGAGTCGTCAGCCCGAAGTTCCTCGCCGGTTTCGCCAGGGATAAGCGCTTGAAGTGCGTGGCGGCGGCGTATGCCTCGCGGCACATGCGGGGCATGTTTCTTGCGGTGGCCGCGACGGATGACGAGGCCGCCAACGCCCGCGTGGCCGCCGACGCGCGTCGGGCGGGAGTGCTCATAAATGTGGTGGACCGGCCGGACTTGTGCGACTTCATCGTGCCGGCGACGGTCGAGCGCGGGCGACTGCGGATCGCCGTCTCGACGGGCGGCGCGTCGCCGAGCCTCGCGCGGCGTCTGCGCGATCGCCTGGAGGGTGAGTTAGGCAAGGAATACGCAACCTATCTTGATGTGATGGCCGAGGTCCGCCGGGACCTCTTGGCCCGCGACCTTTCGCCGGCCGCGCGCCGCCGCCTCTTCGAGCGCCTCTCGCAGGACGACGTTATCGCGAAGGCTCGCCGCGGACGCAAGGCTCTTCGCGCGGCAATAAAAGCAGCGGTCGAAGCGCTGGTTTTGGGCGAGTGATGGCCTGCCGATAAAACGCACGGCCCGCCCTGGGCGGGCCGTGGCACACATCGTGTTCATGTTGTCGCCGTCACTCAGGCGGGCTCGGCGGAATGTAGGGTGGGTCCTCCGGACCCACGCGGTCCGCGGGCATTTCCCGTTTTCACAAGACGCGTGCGTGCGGAGCACGCACCCTACATTACGGCTGCACGATTTGCTTCGAGTCCGGCAGGTCCTTGACGCTCGCGAGGCCGAACGACGTGAGGAACTTCCGGGTGGTCCCGTAGAGGAGGGCGTGGCCGAGTTGGTCGCTGCGGCCGACGACGCGCACGAGGCCCTTCTCCATCAGCGTCCGGATCATGTCGCTGCACGCCACGCCGCGGATGTCCTCGACCTCGGCCCGCGTCACGGGCTGCTTGTAGGCGATGATCGAAAGGGTCTCGAGGGCCGCCTGCGTGAACCGGGCCTCGAGGCGGGCCTTGACGAGTTTCCGCAGGTATGGTTTGAACTCCGGCCGCGTCAAGAGTTGCCACCCGCCCGCGATCTCCTCGATCGTGAATCCGCGTCCTGCGGCGGCGTAATCCGATTGGAGTTCCCCGACGGCGCCTCGGACGGCGCCGACCGTCACGTCTTCGCCGGCGGCGTCGGCCAGGCGGTCGTCGCTCACGGGTTCGTCGCTCGCGAACAGGATGGCCTCGATGATGGTCTTCAGCGGCGGCTGGCTCATGGTTCTCCCTCTTCGAGCAGCAGCTAATGTCAAATGTTCAATGTCAAATGTCAAAGTGTCGTTGACCGCCATTTGACATTTGGCATTGATCATTGGTCATTTCAGTTCTTTCCCCAGGAACTCTTCGATGACGCGGCTGAAATCGGGGTTGGGTTCGGTTTTCCCCATACCGACGATTTCGCGTTCGCGGCCGGCGTTTTCGGGGGAGTCGGATGCGTGGGCGGCGTTTCGCATCAGGTCTTTGCCGTAATCGCTCCGGACGGTCCCCGACTCGGCCTTCTCAGGATTGGTTGCCCCGAGGCACTCCCGGATCTTCCGGATGGCGTCCTCACCGCGATACAGGAGCGCCAGGCACTGGACCGGCCCGGGCCGGCGCTTTCCGGCTTCGTCCTTGATCTTCCTCAGGTCCACGCCCGTCATGTACTGGACTATTTTTGCGAACTCGGTCTGGGCGTTGAGGTCGGCCAGGGTGCGGCGTGCCGCCTGGAAGAACTCCGGCGGCAACTCGAAGTCGAACGCCCCTTCGAGTTTCTGCGCGAGGACCGCCTCGATGTTCCCCTGGAGGTTCTTGCGGAAGATGCCGAGCAGGGGACCGTAGAACGCCTCGCCCTGGGCCGCGGTCATCGAGTGGAGTTTCGCTCCGACGATGTAGAGGCCCGTCCGCGAGAAGACGTCAATGATGTTGCCCGGCCTGCGGCTGCGGCGCTCGAAGTTCTCGGGCTTCAGGATCACGAGTTCCGTCTGGACGTTTTTGGCGTCCGGGGGGAACGTGACGGCCGTCTCGACTATCCCGCCGTCGGTCGCAGCCGTCCGCGCGAAGAACGCGAGTTCCTCGCGGACCGTCGCCGGGTCCGGCCCGACGATGACCGCAGGCTCGAAGTACTTCACCTTGCCGTCCGTCGTAATCTGAAAGTCGCCGTACGTGCCGCGGACCGTGTGGCCGGTGACCTTCGGGCTGGCGTGGCCGACTACGTCGTCCAGGAGGTGGGCCAGCGCGTTCTCGCCGCGAAAGAGGAGCATCATGCACCGGTTCGAGAGGCGCAGCGGGTTTTCGCGCCGCAGGTTCTCGTCAACGTACCGGATGAACTCCTGGCGGACGGGGTTTTCAAAATCGGACCGGCGGAGGAGGTCCAGGTATCCCTCGACCCACTCGTCGCTCGGGGCGTACATGTGGATGCCCACGAGGTCCAGGTGCGAAAGGCTGAGGAGCCTTCCGATGATGCCTCCCGTGCGGCTCTTGTGGAGGCTGTATGGCGTAATCATCGCGTAGGCGAGTTCCACGGCCATGAGAATCCTCCCAAACGTGGCCCCCAATGTTAGCCGCCCGGCCGCAGGGGGTCAATCATTTCGTGGCGGAATGCCAAATGACGAATGACGAAACCTGCCTCACCCTGGGCGGGGCAGGCAGGTCTCGCCGTTTTGTCTCTTGCAGCCCCGCGCCCCCAGGCGTAACCTATCGCTATGGCAACCAAGCGAAAGAAGGAACCGTCAACCCCGCGTGTGCCACGGCCGGTCTTGCCCGGCCGTGCTTCGCCCGCCCCGGCGGGGAAACCCTCGCCCCTCCTCGACACCCGCGTCATCTATTGCGGCGACAACCTGGTGCAACTCGCCAAGTTGCCCGATGCCTGCGTGGACCTCATCTACATTGACCCGCCCTTCAACTCGAACCGCAACTACGAGGTCTTCTGGGGCGAGACACGCGAAAAACGCTCCTTCGAGGACCGCCACGCCTCCACCCAGGCGTATATCGAGTTCATGCGGCCGCGCTGCGTCCAACTTGCCCGCGTCCTCAAAAAGACCGGCTCGTTCTATTACCATTGCGACTGGCACGCCAGCCATTACGTCAAGGTCATGCTCGACCAGATTTTGGAGGAGAACAATTTTCAGTGCGAGATCATCTGGAAGCGAACCTTCGCACATGGAAATGTCGGCAGCAACTTCGGCAACATCGCCGATACGATCTTCTTCTACACCAATGGCGATAAGCATTGTTGGAACCAGCCATTCAATGTCCTTTCGGAAGAGGAGATGATTGCGAAGTACCCGAATACAGACCCGGATGGAAGAAAGTGGCAATCTGTATCTCTCCGCAATCCTTCCGTAAGACCAAACCTTCACTTTCCATACACGGCCAGCAACGGCACAACTTATCAGCCTCATGCAAACGGCTGGTCATGTAATATGGAGCGGTTAAAGAAGTACGACAAAGAGGGTCGCCTACATTTCCCTGCCAAGGCTGGGGGTGCACTTCGCCTGAAGATGTACGCAGATGAGAGCGCCGGAGAAAGGCTTCAGAACATCTGGGACGACATACCGCCGCTATCCGCGAACGCTGCTGAGCGCCTCGGCTATCCCACTCAAAAGCCCCTGGCACTCCTGGAGCGGATCATCGCGGCCAGCAGCAACCCCAACGACATCGTCCTTGACGCCTTTTGCGGGTGCGGGACGGCCCTGGTTGCGGCCGAGAATCTGGGGCGTCAGTGGATCGGCATAGACATTTCGCCCACCGCCTGCCGCGTGATGGCCAAGCGCCTGCGGGACGTCTGTCACCTGCGGGAAGATGAAAACCTGTGGCGGTCGGGTCGCGGCTTCGTGGTCCGGGACCTCCCGTGGACCGAGGAGCAACTCCGAAAGATTCCGCCTTTTGAGTTCGAGAACTGGGCCGTCATCGCCCTCGGCGGCGTCCCCAATAAGACCCAGGTCGGCGACAAGGGGATTGACGGCCGCATCTATCCGGTGTCCTCGATGCCCCGGAAAAGCGGCGAGGCCGTCGGGGAACTCGCGTTCATGGACGTGTGGTACCCGATCCAGGTGAAACAGAAGGACAAGGTCGGCCGGCCGGATATTGACAGTTTCGAGGCGGCCCTTCAGCGCGAAAAACGGACGACCGGTTTCTTCGTGGCCTTCGATTATTCCGAAGATGCCCTCGAAGAGATCAGCGCCTTCTTCAAACGCTCCGGCATCATGATCCGCGCCCTGACGGTCAAGGATATCCTGGACGAACAGATTGCGAGGAAACTTGCATAGGGAGAAAAGCCAATGACCTCGGAATTACTTTCTGCCGTAACTGGCATTCTTAGTCAGCTTCCCACCAACAGTGTATTGCGAGAGAGAGTAGAGTTTCTCAAGGACCGTATTGAAGCATTGGAGAAACGATTGCAGGACCTAGAACAAGAGAATACGAATCTTCGGTCTAGGCTCGCAGTTTTTGAAGACAGCGAAGTAGAGAAGGCATTGTCGCCTGATTTCGTCGAACACCGAGGCGCTTTGTTCAAGCGCAAACCTGGGGGTGGTTATGAGCCCACGGTTTACTGCCCGGATTGTCAGCGCTCAACATCCTCTCTTATGGGACAGCTTCCCTACCACTGCGCCAGATGCAAATGGAGCGCCGATTTCAACGGCATGGAACTTGACAAGGTGCTTAAGGAACTGCCAAACCCTTGAGCCAGCGCCCTGATGAAGAACAGCCGAACACACTCGCGGAAGCGCTCGCTGAGGTACTAGACTTGCTGCAATTCGAAATGGAGCGAAAAGAGAGCGCCGCTTTCTCCATTGACGACAATCTGGACACAATCGACGTTGAAAGGGCCTGGGATCTCGGACAGGATTACGGAAAACTTGAGGCAGTCGTTGACTTACTGCGTCCTCTTTCTGAAAAAACAAGCCAAGACGATTCCGATATACCGGCAGACCCATTAAGAGTTCTATATGGCAACTTCCGCCATGCAATAGCATTTCTCAAAATGGCGCGCTCGGGCTGTCAAAAACCCGAGTCAGTTTCTCGATTGGACCACGCAATCCAACTTCTATTACCGTACGCGAGAGCGGAGCAGAGCAAGGAGTAGTACCGGCGGTTGACATGCTTTCGTAGCGAAAGCGTGGCACCCCTGCCGTGGCGCGGTAAGTTAAGGACGGCGTGAAAGGCAAGGAGACTCAGGCTTGTTCCCACTCGAAATCTGGAGAAGTCCGGTTTGGTGCCTCTATGACACCACGACTGGGCGCGTCATATTAACGCATCCGTATCGTCCCGGCATGAAGGTGCCATGCCCGCACTGCGGACATGAACTCACCATCAAGGACTATCGAGCCGAGTGTTGCGGTCGGAGTTTCCGAACAGGCTTTAGCGCAATCTCGCAGAGAGAGCCCGTCGGTGACCACACTAAAACGTCGGGACGAGGGTGGTCCAGCCTTCGACCTTTCTTGGCAGATGATGGAGGACGTTCAAGCCCGTAGTGCTGCCCGTTTGGGGGATTTCCGGGGCCAGGATGCGGAATTGCCTTGATGCCGGGGCGCGCCCCGGCCTACATGCTTGACCATCTGTGCCCATCTGCGTGCATCTGCGGATGATCTTTCTGTTGCTGTAAGTCATGTTGCAAAAACGCGACTTACGTCAAAAAGATGGTGGCCTCAAGTACCCTTTTGGGCCCCGGGGGGGGGGGGGGGGGGGGGGGGGGGGGGGGGGGGGGGGGGGCGGGGGGGGGG
>Ga0315275_10001417_pt1 | contig 21078 bp, 19 predicted proteins | sample YL17G03_0_MG_FD_205557 | JGI IMG/M metagenome (GOLD analysis project Ga0315275, IMG submission 205557) | Sediment microbial communities from Yellowstone Lake, YNP, Wyoming, USA - YL17G03_0 | ecosystem: Environmental > Aquatic > Freshwater > Lake > Sediment | place: USA: Wyoming | collected...
TTAAAATCCGGCAGAAGGAAAATACTCGAGGAAACAAAGAAAGAACTTAGAAAACTATTCAATAAATAATTAGTACTCCAATCAATAGACGATGTTCGGACTTATTATACTTATCTATAATGTTTACTTTTTGGGCGGTAAAGGGAAAAATACGCTTGTGCGTTTTTTGTATTCTTCAAAATCTGTTCTCCCAACGTACTTCTTCTCTAAAAGAGGTACTCCAGAAACAAAAAGTATTAAAAAAGTGATTGTTAATGGACCGATAATGGTGAATAGTGCTCCCGGAATGGATAAGGCTATAAAAAACATCCCCCACCACTGTGTTACTTCCCCGAAATAATTTGGGTGTCTAGTATATCGCCATAACCCCTGGTCCATTATTTTTCCTTTGTTGCTTGGGTTTGAAACAAATTGTTTAAGCTGCCGATCACCCACACTTTCAAAATAAAAACCAATCAACCATACGGCTAATCCAACAATATCAGCACCCTGAAAATCAACAGAAGCGGATGCATTGATATATAATACCGGCAACACAATGAGAAACAACAACAGTCCCTGCAAAAGATATACCTGGAGATACGAGCGAATATAAAACACACTGCCCCATTCTTTTCTCCATGCCGCATACCGAGAGTCTTCCGGTTTCCCCCGGTTCCGTCTATAGATATGCGATGTCAAACGAATACCCCATATGGTTACCAATATATTTACCAGAAATCCACGCATGGTGGGTACGCCAGAAAAAAATAGTGACACCCATGCGAGCGTTACAAATCCCAATCCCCATGCTAAATCAGCAACATCATTTCTTTTTTTAATAAGAGAAACCAGAAACCAGAAACTCATGTATACGAACAGAATGAGTGCGAAAGCTGGATAATAACTCATAGACCGAGTTTATTCGCAATGAGGTATGTTATTACAGATACAGAAGCTGCAAGCGTTATGCCCCAGATCAAATCAACAACTGTTACCGCCATTGGCCAATTTTTAACAGTCGCAAGGTTTGTTAAATCGTATGTAGCGTATGTAATTAAACCAAACAGAGCCCCGTACCCAAGCGCGTGTACCCAGGATTTCTGTTCAATCGCCGGCATAATAACGAACACAACAACACCGATAATAAAAAGAAGATAAAAAAGAATTGCGGCAAGCCAATTGACATCTGTCTTCATCAAAAACCCGATTTGTTTAGCGTAAAAATTCTTTGCCACCAATCCAAGCCACACCATATCAATAGCAAAAAATACCGGAAGAGCTATGAAATAGAGTTTTATAAACATATTATTTATTCAAGTACGTTATGGTTAACTGCAAAACAGTTGCAAATGAAACCCAAAGTACATAAGGAATTTGAATATACGTAATCCATCGGACATGAGGATATATAGAAACCATTGACCAAATGAGAGTACCCAAGACAAGGAGAATATCAATCGCTGCTAATAAATTATTCTTTAATCCGAATTGTAAGGGAGTAAAAGCAAAGTTAAAAATAAGATTAAGAATAAAAGGGAGAACAACGATAAAAGCAACCTCTTTTTTCAAACCCATCAAAAACACTTTGCCGAATGAGATAGCAATCAAAATATACAAAAACGACCATACTGGACCGAAAAGCCACGATGGTGGTGACCATGAAGGTTTAACAAGCGCTGAGTACCAATTATAGGAATTGCTCATCTATAGTAATTATAGTTTATACGTAAAAAATTCACATTACTAAAATATTGTAATAAACTGGTTTTAGAAGGCTTAAATGCTGATGTTTTAGTTAGTGGTTTAGCATGTCAATACGCTCTATACTATCATTTGCTCCGAGCAATGGATGATGTTCGGACTTTTTATTGTTAACAACTACTTACATTGATCACTATACACCGGTGAACACCCAAGCTGGTCACTCGTTCGCTGACCGGTTGTAGCATCGATATGTGTACGTAATAGTTGCTCTAATTCATATCCTTTTTGGGGATTATTTGATATCAGATTTGTTTGTTCGTTCGGATCTTCGTTCAGATTAAAGAGCTCTCTATTTCCGTTATCTAGGGTTAGAATAAGTTTCCATCCTTCTGTGGTCTGTATGCTCCGCTTGAAAGTAAAAAGTCTATAATCGGTTTCGCTGAATACCGTGTGTGCCACGTCTTTACCTGATAACGCAGGAATCAAATTTGCTCCTTTAGTCTGCTCCGGAACAGGGTTTTTTATGCCCAACAAGCTGAGCGCTGTCGGGAGGATATCAAACGTACTGACCAGTTGATCGATCTTTTTACCCTCTTTTTGTCCCGGCAGGTGAATCGCAAACAATACATTTGTTAATTCACTATAGAGCGTGGCTCCGTGATCGATTTTCTTGTGTTCAAAAAATTCCGTTCCGTGATCGCTCATGACGATAACGACTGTGTTGTCCAATATATCCATTTTTTGGGCCTGATCCATGAAGTTCTTAAATTCCAAATCGGCGCGGTTGATCTTTTCATCATAAATTGCACGCCAAAATGCAATATCTTCGTCAGATAAATTCAAAGAACCCATCACTAACGCTTCTTCACGAAGTTTGCCTTGTTCAATTTTGCTTCCGGTAAATTTCCCGTTATATGGTTTGGCCACATACCGATAGTCAAAACCTCCTTTTGGTTCATGTTGGCCATGGACGTCATACCCGTGAAGAAAAAGGAAAAACGGTTTGTCTTTATTTTGTGTCAACCACTCTAAGGCTTTCAGTACGCTGCCTTCAAATCCGCCGAACGTTTCTGTTTCATAATATGTATCAAACCCCTGACTAAAACCGAATTGCGGACCGACCCCCGCGTCTCCCGTAAATCCTCCTGTGACATATCCTTCCTTTTTAAGAATTTCCGCCAGTGTCACGGCGTTTGGTGAAAGTTTTTTCAGGTTTGCAACAACACCTGTTTTGGTCTCAGGGTTATAATCGCTGAATTTATTCACTACCTTGTGTTCAGACGGATACATGGAGGTAAAGATCGACATGTGTGCCGGAACTGTCCAAGATGACGGGCTTATGGCGTTGGTGAATAGCGTCGATTGGCCCAGATATGCGTCCAGGTTGGGAGTAGTATCCAGAGGATATCCGTAACTATGTAAGTGCTTTGCCTGCAATCCGTCAAATGAGATGAGAATGAAATTATGCTTTCTGGTGAGATTGAATACTCCTGATGAAGCTATTACAATGAAAGAGATAAGACAGAGAACAATAACAGCGCCCATCAGTTTAAGTTTCATAATTGTATTTTTTTTGTTAAGCCGTTACAGTAATAATATTATAAACATATTTCGCGTATAAACAAGTCAGTGTGAACTTCAAACTACAATACTGTGCGTTGGTCATCGGGTTGTGTTTACTACTCACCATTGCTTTCCTGTTGTTTAAAGCACGAAGTCTGCAAAAAAAAACTTGTGTACATTGCAACATTCTGCTTCTGGATATAGATACCCTCCGGGCTGATGCTCTCCCCTGTTATGGAAACTATCGGAATACTGCACCGAATATTTGTTCTTTTGCAAAAAAATCAGTCATGTTTGAGAATTTCTATTCAACGGCAAGATGGACACTCCCCAGTTCCTTTTCGACAATCACATCGCTCTATCCAATTTTTCACCGGGTGAGAACGAAATTTATAGACAGGTTATCTTTCCAGATACCAACTCTGGCTGAAACACTACAGCGGGAAGGATATCAAACAGTATTTATTGGCGGGGGCGCGTATTTTTTAAATCAACTAAACGGAGGAATCCGCGGCTATGATCTCGTTACGGATAGACCTATCGAACAAATACTTTCAGATGTCTCAAAAAAATCTAAACCGTGGTTTATACACTACTATCGCGGGGATTTACATATGCCATACATGATACCGGAGGACGCACAGCCGATGGAAAACCTTGTTGCTCCAGAAGGATTTCCTATAACAAACTCTGATTTCTACCCCATTTTTAATACGTATTTAAAAGAACATTACGCTGAAGTATTCACACAAAAGGCAATCGATGAATATCGTTCAATTATTTTATCTCCGGATAAACCCAATGACACGAGTGTCGCTGAGTTATATTTTAAACTGGATGCGGGGAACCAATACGAATATTTTATAGACATTTGGAAAGCACTATTTAATGCTTATATGGCAACAATTGATACGACAAAATCATCTGACGTGGCGTATATGCGGATGATGTATGACACGAAGATAAATATACTTGATAATCAATTGGAGGGGCTTTTGAAAAATTTAAGTTCAGGACCTTTGGCAAAAAATACCGTCACCGTACTCACGTCTAGTCACGGAGAATCTTTTGGTGAACACGGAACATTTTCTCACGATGAAAATTATCATTCTGAATTATTTCATACGCCGCTTATAATCCGTTCCCAACAATTGCCCAATAAACAGGTTGAACAAGCCTCAAGCAATATAGATATTTTCCCGACACTCCTGGAACTGGTAGGAATTAAACGGCCGGCCGGCTTACAGGGCAATTCTCTGGTTCCTAATATCAGTAATCAAAAGTTTGATTTTGACCGGTTCGTCCTGAGTGAAAATGAATCAGGGGGAATTATATTACAAAACCAAAACTGGTTATATTTTTTATCGGGGGAAGCACGTGGCATAGAACAATCGATACTTTACAACAAAATTATTGACCCTCTCGAAATAGTTAATGTATTTGCGAAATATCCGGAGCTCACACAATTGTTATATAAACAAGCGAGTCTCGTGCGTTCTTATAGTGACATTTTTTTGGAAATACGAAAAACCTATGACTTTAATCAACTCAAATTAGACCCCGAAAAGGTAAAAAGGCTTCAAAAAGAAGGATATTTTTAATTTTTCGATACATACGTATGAAAAATATTTCTAATTTTCTAAAGTGGGCCACAACAACGAAGGGTCGCCACCGCGTATTATTTATAATCCTCATCTCCTGCCTGAACTTCCTGTGTTATCTGCTTCTTTCACGGAACATGACCTATCTCTACGGGTCCCAAACATCCATCACGTTTACCTCACAGCCCTTTTTATTTTTCCTCTTTATCATAAAAATAGGTCTTGCCGGGTTTTCCCTGAGTCTTCTCCTTCATGAACGGCTGAAACAAAAAGGTATATTGCCGGGTACAAATCGACTCTTATGGGCAGTCGGTTTGCTGATTCTATTATTCAATCTTGTCAATTATTTTGTCATGCAGTCACAGTGGCTTGTCTTTATCGTCACATTTTCTCTGGCTTTCGGTACATCGTTTATCTTTGGACTCCTTTTTGTCGAAGCTATCAAACCTCTCGATTTACAGTACAACAAATCGTTATTTTATCTCCTTTTGACTTTGCTATCCACGCCCGATACGCATTTGCTCATGGCACTCCTATTGAAAAGAGACAAATACTCATGACTATTGGTTCGAACCTCGTTCTAAAAGATAAAATCCTTTATCTGGACGTGCAAAAACCGTTTTGCTTCTTGGAGGAAGTAATAAAAGAAGAACCGACAGCATCGGTAATGTTCGAACCTCGAAAAGAGAGCGTCACAATAACACAAATGGAGACTTTGTGGGCACAAAATCCTTCAGTGCTCCCCCGGCAGGACTCGAACCTGCAACCTTCTTCTTAACAGGAAGCCGCTCTACCATTGAGCTACAGGGGATCATTTGATTGTTAATTGATAATTAAGAATTGATAATTATCAAACTACTTATTGCGCAGTTTTTTTAAACTTGCTCTTAGTATTTTAACAAGTTCCTCAATTTCCACAAGTAGGGGCGTCATTTTGCTCCGGAATAATTTGATTTGCTATCGCATATCCTGCAGGTGTTTTTGGCCAAAGAAAGTTACAAAGGAATAAATTATTCTTCTACATAATAAAATCCCCCGTTGCCGGGGGATTTTATGTTATATACTTCTTATCCTTACCGAGTCACTGATATAACTTCATTATTATCAGTTACTGGAGAATCTACCGTTATACGATTTTGCGCATCACGGCTAACTCGATATCCAGTACTGTATTCAGTTGTGCAGTCGGTAATCGTCGGCGTATTTAATGACGGTTCCGTCGGTAATGCCGGGATATAGAGCGGCATAATTTTTGCACATAAATCAACTCCTCCAGTCTTTCGTATTTCGGTAGGAGTATTCACGGTCAACGCTATAACCTCTGATGGCAATACACCTTTATTTTCGGCGACATACTGATGTATTGTATTCAACAACTGCAGTGTTTCACTGCGTCGTCGAGTGTTATTTGCCTGACCAAATTGTCTTGCTGGATTAATTGCAATAAGGGTAATAGCTAACAATATTGCTAAAATACCAATTACTACAAGTAATTCGATAAGTGTAAAACCTTTTTTTGTTTTCATAGGCAGATGTCCCCTCCTAGGACAAAAATATAGCTATTTCTAGAATAGAGAAGCTTGACGAGAATGTCAAGTAAAAATTCTAATAATTTCTACTATTTACGAATAAATATAAAAAACATAGCTACAATATATAAAAATGTAAAAAGAATAAAAATAATCCATCCTGTTGGTATAGATTTTTTTGCTTGTTCTGTTTTATTCTGTGTATCTATTATCGAAGGTGTTTGTGAAGACAGATATGAAAAACTATATGCTTTCAAATGAGAATGAGCTTCAAATATTTTTTTCACAACTGTGCTATCAAACACTCCACCATCATTGAGAAGTTTTCCATACTTAGCAATCACCCACGGATAGATACCAATAATCGAACAATTGTATGTTTCGAGCTCATGACCGATAATTCCATAGAGATCCTGATTGGTTATGATATATAACATATGTTGATCAAATGGAATGGTAACGCTCTCTATGCGGGCAAATGGAGCGTTTTCAACCGTTGTTTTTTTCACTTGCTCTTCTTTCCCTGCTTCCAACCACGAGGAAAAACAAACATCGTCACTGAGAAGCAATATGACTTGTGTTTGCACTTTTGGGTCTTTTGGGGGAATATAACGTTTAAATAATTCATGCAATTCTTGTTCATTTAAGATCTCCAAATCATTCATCACTGTTTCAGGAACAATACACTGCACGGGTTGATTCCGATTGGAATAATAAAAAAGTAAAGACCGACGCTGGATAAATACAAGGATATTCATAAGTAATCTGTTATGGAACATCGTTCCATGATTCAATCGTAAATACTCCATTATTATAATACACCACTGCTTGCACTCGTTGTGAGGTAAATCCGATTGTTCCAACTGCAGTAATGGTTGTCTTGGTTGTTCCAACCACTGTAATCGTCACTATTCTATTACTATCAAGCTGCATGGTTTCTCCTGTGTACGATGGATCCCGGATAAACCGGATAAGGGCATTCTCTATCCCTGTTTCTGCGGCTGAACGGGCAAGCAACCCTAATTCAGATTGAGAAGACAGACCGATTGCGTTATACACTGCATACATTGCACCAGTAATAATTGAAATGCCGATGATAGTAATAAAAAGAACCATAATCATCGCTTGCCCAGTAAGATAGTGTTGTTTTTTTTTCATCGTAGTCCTATTGTTGATTGTAATGAAATCGTTTTTGGCCCCGATGGGTGCTGATTGTTACTTGTTACAGTCAATTGAACCTGTAGTGTGTCTTTAGCTTGTGGAACGGTCGCAGAATTTCCAATACGAGCAACAGCAAATTGCTCTACATCAATCGTCGTTGTATGGAGCCGATCAGTAGCAACTCCGTCAGACAGAGTCAGTATTTTGTTCGCCAGAGTATATTGATAGGTATGTTCTGTCCCCTGTTCTATGATCCCGAGTGTCACTATTGATCCTGATTGTCCGACAACGGGCTCAATGATGCGGGATGATCGGTGGATATCGTACGTCAAACGTCCAATAATATAATTAGCATCTTCATATAACGGTGATGTACTTTCTGTTTCCAGTTTTACTGAAAGGATCGACACAAATACACTACTCATGAATAATAAAAACATTCCTACTAATCCTGCGTAAATTGTTAGTTCCAACAATGTAAATCCTTTATTATGTGTTGTTATTTTCATGGTGAAAATGATATAGTTACATCTTGTATTTGCGGGGTTAGCGATGTGTCTGTAGAGGAAAGGAACGCCCTGTAACGAAAACACCGAGCCGGATTCTCAAATCCTGCTCCATCATTTGAAAATGGAATCATACTAGAAATTTGTCCGCTCGTTGTGGCTGTAAAATACGTTCCGCTCGTACCATCCGGACCGACAAAGATATAATTTGCATTTTGACAGCTATCGTTTACTGAATCGACAGCAGAGAATTGTAATTTCACTTCCGTAAGTCCTGCAGTTTGGACCGTTGTTACTCCAATATGATTAAATACTGCTTGAGCGCTTTCTGTGGCAATTGATTGGATGTCGTAGATTGGAGAATCATAGGATCCGGTTAAATAAAAATCTTTTCCGTTTGATCCCGGACCCCCCTCAATCATTTTTAATTCACTTGAAGCGTCTCCGGTAATAATATACGCATAGGCATCATAATCAGATTCAACGACCGCTGTGATTCCACGTACACCACTATCAATATTCAAACCGCTGCAACGCGATAAATGCAATTCATCAATAATATCAATCACTTGATACTCTTCTCCTCCGGTACCAACAATAATCGCTTTGCTGCTTGTTACAACAGCGACAGCTATTGGATCCATCCCGTTTGCATCATAGCTCCCTATTGTTGGCCTGCTTCCGTTTTTTGAACTCGTATCTATGATGAAAAATTCCGGTTTTGAGACATCTTGTCCTGTTGCCAGATATGCACGTGATCCTGTTCCATTCACCACAACATCATTGGCTCCTTGTCCGCTCACAGTAGCGGATCCTGTAATGGTTAATGTTTTCCCATCAGATGAGAACTGAACAATTTGTAATGCCGGTGTTGCTGAATCAATTGATACATAGGCATATGAGCCATTCGTGACAACTTTTGTACCATTACCGGCAAGTGTGATATTTCCGAGTAGAGGACGTGAACCGATATTATCCGTAAGATCAAACGTGTATAACACCTTATCAACAGTCACAAATCCAATGTTGCCTGCGACCGCGACACTTTTTCCCGTTTTGTTTCCCGGCGCGTCAAAATATCCGACTTTAGTATATTTGAGTGTTACCGGATTAAGCTGTTGTAAGTCCAAAATCACGACTTCCTCTGTATGATTATCTGTTGCGATGTACGCGTAATTGGATGTATTAAACACACCGTTTGTTTTGTATCCGTCAAACACTCCGGAAATGGATGCTACAGGAGGATTCGTATCGGATACCAACACATTGGCAAATGACACACCAGACGCATTTTCTCCGGTACCGGCGACAATTTTCCCGGGGATAGCAGCAATTGCATTCGCAACACCCTGCTTGGGTAAATCTAGTTGAGACAATGATAAGCTCGGATTACACCAATCCCCTTTCCCTCCGGTAGATCCCAATACGATTTCTCCGTCAATAATTTTTTTAATCGCAACATGAGTGAGAACTCCGGGTATAAAATCTGTGTCTGTAGTAAACAATTTTTGAATATTTGTGTGTCTTGTTAATAAAAGTGATGTTTCTACCGACGTACTAAATGGTGTATTCCATGAGACTTGAATGATTACTCTCCGTGTTGATGGGTCAAGCGTGCCTCCAGTAGTAACAATAACTCCTGTGACATCACGATTGACAGCTCCTATACGTATAGTACGCGTAAATCCTTGTACTGTTTCTGATCCTAAAACGAGTGACCATGTGTTTCCTTGTCTTTGTATTTTATATGGAGTCTGAAGTTGATACGCCGCGAATTGATCCCATCCAATTTCACGCACACTTCGGATAACTTCTTCTGCCTCTCGTACGAGTGCTGACGCTTGCACTCGTTGTTGCTGTTGGGCATTCCCTTCACGAGAAGCAATAATCATACTAAATAATGCCGGCAACAATATGCCGGCAACACTAATTGCTAGTAATAATTCAATAAGTAATTGTCCAGACAGGTGTTTTTTCATATCATTTATTCAACTGTTATGACCCCGCGTTTATTCACAGTGATGAGTCTTGCTTCATTTGTTTGTGTAAAGACGATTTTCACTGTATTCTGTCCTGAAGAAAAATTCCGCACATCTCCGCTTAAACGAAAAAATGAAAGCTCTGAAGCTGGAAACGTACTATCAGAAAATATATACCCGTTTTCAATAGGGACGATGGTATTTTCTGGATTATTCTCTGCATAGACGAGTCCTGGATATAGTATATACCGATGTTCTTCAAACCGAATCGAATAATCAAGATGTTCTCCTCCTTGTGGCGTCTTACCTGATATTGCAGCTAGTTGTTGGTATTTTACATCGCTAATAACTTGTTGCGTTAGAGTATCCAACGTCATATGCGAAAGATTAAATTGAACAACCTGGCTGCTTACAGCCATGAGTACTCCAATCACTGTCACAACAAGTAACAATTCTATCAGTGTAATACCATGATAATTTCGGACAGGTACAGACATATCATGTATCTAATTGCGTTGGGATGAGTTCCAACCCCCGAGTTTTATATTTTCGCTGCATGTCGAGCTCACTCTCATTTATTACCGTATATTCCCTACCTGACCTATAAGATTATAAATTGGGGCGATGATTGCCATCATCATTCCTCCAACAACAACCCCAACAACGACAAGTATAATAGGCTCAAGTAATGTTACAAAATAATGCAACGAATTAGTTACTTCATAATCAAAATATTCATTTAGGTCTTCCATCGATTTATCTAATGTTCCGCTTCGTTCACCAATTTCTATAATTTTGACCATAAGCGACGGAATTGCTTTTTGCCCCCTGAATCCTTCGGTCATAGGACTACCAGCTATAACAGATTCCTCAGCTTTAGCAATCGCTTGCGCTATCTCATGCTTGACTGCAATTTGGCGTGTTAGTTTAAGTGCTGTCAGTATCGGAATACCGGAATTAAGAAGAAGATACAGGCTTCGACAAAAACGTGTAAGATCTATTTGTCTGGCGATACCGGAAACATATGGTAAATTTAAAAATATCCCTACAAACAATCGTTTTTGCTTTTTATAGAGAACTATTCCCAACACAATGACCGCTGTTATACCGATAATCGTCGGTATAGTGTAATTAACAATAATATTGGAAACTGCTATCAATATTCTTGTTGGTAGTGGAAGATCAACCCGCAACCGTGAAAATACACTAGCAATTTTGGGTATAACAAACGTGAGAAGCAACACTAATACCCCCATAAACACGACGATAATAATCACTGGATATGTTAATGCAGATTTGATTTTATCTGAAAACTCAATGTCTTTCTTGACGGTATTTTTAATGTCTTTCAGGACCACGTCGATTGTGCCTGATTCTTCCGCTGCTTTGATAATCGTCACGGTGACGTTATCAAATATTTTTGGATATTTAATCAGTGATGCATACAATGGTCTTCCCTGGGTAATATCAGACTGGATACCGGTCAACATAATTTTCAAATTTCCTGTTGCATCGGATAATAACGCGTTGATTGATTCCATGAGCGTCAAACCAGCATTGACCATGGTAGATAAATTGCTGAATAATCCTAGCTTTTCACTGTTTTGAAGTGTTAATGATTGTGAACTTTTCATAAAGATTCAACTCGCGTTACCCGAAGAATTTCTTCAATGGTCGTTACTCCTTTTGATACCTTTAGAAGTCCATCATCGAGCATACTTATCATTCCTTCTTGTATCGCCTGTTGCGCAATGACATCAGCATCTTTCCGTTCAGTAATGAGTTTTCGAATTTCTTTGGATACTTCCAATACCTCAAATATGCCGATCCGTCCGGCATACCCGGTATTGCGGCAATTTTTACATCCCTGTCCTTTATACACTCGTATTTCATGGTGTTCCCCGACCGGGATATAATGTTTTTGAATAATAGAAGCAGGCAAACTCTTCTTCAGTTCTTCCTCTGTGATAACCGTAGAAACTCTACAATGCTGACAAATCTTCCGAACAAGCCGTTGAGCAATAATCAGATTTACGCTCGATGCCACAAGGAATGGTTCAATGTGCATGTCTATAAGCCGCGGAAGAGATGTTGCGGCATCATTGGTATGGAGTGTTGACGCTACTAAATGACCGGTTAAGGCAGCATTAATTGCAATTCCTGCTGTTTCTGCATCACGAATTTCTCCGACAAAAATGATATTGGGATCTTGACGTAATATCGATCGGAGACCATTCGCAAATGTTAGGTTAGTTTTTACATTCACCTGTATCTGATTCACTCCTTTCACCCGATATTCAATCGGATCTTCTATTGTGGTAATATTTTTCTCCCGTATATTTAATATCTGAAGCATCGCATAAATCGATGTGGTTTTTCCTGAACCGGTCGGACCCGTAGAAAGGATCATGCCGTAGGAGCGTTGCAACGCACTGTTGACTTTTTTTACCGCTACGTCGTTCATTCCTAAATCAGTAAATGAAAATAGTTTAAAATGCGAAACCAACAATCTCATGACTACCTTTTCCCCTTCGACCATTGGAATTATGGAAATACGAATGTCAACAGGTTGACCATCATGCACTATCCGCATTTTTCCATCCTGTGGTGCTGAATGTTCGTCTGTACGTAAATTTGCCATAACTTTTATTCTACTAACTACTTGTTGATGAATAGATTTCGAAAAATGCAGCATATCTTGAAGAATTCCATCAATCCGATACCGAACTAAAGAATCAGTTTCTTCTGATTCGATATGGATATCTGACGCATTCTCATCAACAGCACTATGCAGGAGTAAATCAACAATAGCTGTGACGGGTGTTTCATCTTTTTTATATTCCTTTAAAAGATCAGTAAACAATTCTTTTACATCACGTTTATGCAATTGGAGCGCATTCTGAATATCGCGTTCTGTTGCATAAAAGACAATGACTTTTTGACCGGTTTTTTTCTCAAGTGATGCAATAATCGCTCTGTCTGTCGGATTGACCATTGCCACTTGTACCCCTTGCACATCTCGTGCAAACGGAATGAGTTTGTGATGTTTCGCGTATTTATCCGGAACTATCTGATATACATCCTCTGGTATAACTACATTCGATAAATTGACAAATGGGAGTTTTGCAGATTCAGCTATCAGTTTCCCTACATGTTCATCGGAAATAATATTTTTTTGTATCACCGCTTCCATGAGTGATATGTGCATAGATTCCGCATAAGAAAGGGCTTTTTTTAATTCTTCATCACTAGCCACATGGGCATCTATAAGAAGCTTTAATAGCGCATCATTTTCGATATTCATAGGGCAAGATACGAACTACTGTTCGCTATTTGTATCATAGCGAAATACTCCGTCCGTCACAATATCAAGTTATTGACAAATACACATAAACCAATCTATGCTTTACATAGTATTATTAATGTATTAAGGAGAACGTATGAAAACAAAATGGTCAGCCTTCACAACATCATCAGGACATCCAAGCAATAGTGTCATTATTCAAATTGGCGTTGCTTTCATTGTGGTTTGTGGATTCGCTCTTATGGCGTATTCATTACAACGCTTTCTTCCTTAATTGTTCGCTTTATATATTTTCATCTATGCAGAGATTTAAAATGATTGCCTCCTCCTATGCCTTCTTTATCAAAAAAAACAAAATCTTGCTTTCCCGCAGATTTCAAACCGGATATGAAGATGGAAAATTAAGTGTCCCCGCCGGACATGTTGAATATGGAGAAACAATCACCAACGTTCTTGTTCGGGAAATACAGGAAGAAGTTGGAATTACCCTTATGCCTTCCCAATTCTCTCTTTCTCATATTATGCATCGGAAAAGTGATGATATCCGCATGGATTTTTTCTTTCGAATCAACTCGTGGAACGGGACGCCAAAAAATATGGAACCAAAAAAATGCAATGAACTTATCTGGGTTCCCATTGATGTGCTTCCAAACGATACCATTCCCTATATTACTCATGCTATCCGCTGTGTTCGCAACAACATTCTATATTCGGAATTTGGATGGACATAAACGATTTCTTTACTTGCCTATATCCTTGTGCTACTCTCTAGTATGTGAGTATGAGAGGTGAAACCCCGATCGACCTGCATATAACTCCTATTGACGGAAGAAATTACCACAAGATAGAGGTGCTTTCAGAATATTTTTCAGAGCGGGCATTAAACCGCGAACGGATATATGTAGAGATTGAATATCTTTTGTGGCTTAGTAAATACAACGTCATTCGGAAGTTAACTAAAAAAGAACTTACAATTCTTACTTCTTTATCTACACTCACGACAAAAGACTATAGTCATCTTCGTGATATTGAATCGCGAGTCAATCATGATGTAAAAGCAATTGAACTATATATTCAGGAAAAAATCTTTCATACAACGCTTCGCGATGTTGCCAGTATGGTACATTTCGGACTCACCTCAGATGATATTAATTCCTGTGCATACGCCCGATGCATGAATGGTGCAATGAAGAATGTTATTCTTCCAATAGTTATTGAAATTCACACAACCTTACAAAAACAGGCTCGGATGTTCAAATCTCTTCCCATGCTAGGCCGTACTCATGGACAACCGGCAACAGGAACAACGTATGGAAAAGAACTCGGAGTGTTTGCACATAGACTACAAAAAAACACCGCGGTTCTTAAATCACTTCGGATTGGAGCGAAATTATCCGGAAACGTCGGAACCTTCAATGCGCATACGGTTGTATTTCCTCATATTAATTGGCTCACCTTTTCTAAAACTTTTTTACAACACATTGCTGTTGAGCCGGAAATGGTAACTACACAAATAGCTCCGTATGACAGTTATATACAGCTTTTTCAAACACTACTTCATATCAACTTGATTCTCCTTGGACTTTCAAAAGATGTATGGCTCTATACCATGCTTGGATATCTTAAACAAAAAAATGTTTCCAAAGAAGTTGGCTCTACTGCACTTCCTCATAAAATTAATCCTATTTACCTTGAGGGCGCTGAGGGTGGATTTGAAATTGCTAATGCTTTGTTTGAGCTCTATATCCGCAAACTTTCCTATTCCCGGCTCCAACGGGATCTGTCTGATAGTACCGTACGGCGTTCGTTTGGTACTGCATTTTCCTATTCCCTGCTTTCCTGCCAAAGTATTCTTGAAGGGCTCAATCGAACCATTCCAAATGAAGTGCGTATGAAAGAAGATCTTCTATCACACTTTGAAATTCTTTCTGAAGCAATCCAAAATTATCTGCGTGCAAAAGGATGTAACGATGCATATGAAAAAACGAAACAATTTTTCCGCGGACACGTTTTAACAAAGAAAGATGTTGAAGAATTTATATCGAAATTACCTATTTCCAAAAAAGATAAAGACTATTTATTAACGCTTACTCCCCTTGCCTATACTGGTTTAGCATGTACGATTGTCGATACTTATGTCTAATATCCATTTTCCACTGGTTGTTGTTGGTGCACAATGGGGAGATGAAGGGAAAGGAAAACTAGTAGATGTTCTAGCTAAACATGCTGATGTGGTGGTTCGGTATAACGGAGGAAATAACGCCGGTCATACCGTCATGGTTGGCGAGAATGTATTTAAACTATCCCTTCTTCCGTCGGGGGTTGCACAAAAAAAACATCTCGTGATAGCCCAAGGGTGTGTCATTGATCCGAAAGTGCTTCTTGATGAAATACACATGATTAAAGACCATCACCTCCCCATTCATCTCTCTATTGACCCGCGGGTTCATCTGGTCATGCCGTATCATAAAGCGCTTGATCGTGCCACGGAACTGTGGAAAGGAAAAAAGGCTACAGGAAGCTTGCATCTGGGAATTGGGTATTGTTATGAAGATAAAAACAATCGGTTTGGCATACGGCTTGATGATCTTTTTCATCCGACCATATTAAAAGAAAAAATCCAAACTATTTCTTCCCTTCACCTTAAACGCATTCGGGAAGTGTACGGTCAGAAAGAAGCATTTGATATTAACAAGATATTCAAAACGTATCTTCTCTACGGAAAAAAACTTAAAACATATGTTGAAGATACGTCTGTTCTTGTTGAAAAAGCCATGAACACCAAAAAAGTGCTGTTTGAAGGAGCACACGGAACACTCCTGGATCCGGTATTTGGAACCTATCCCTATACAGTCGCAATCCATACCATCTCAGGAGGAATATTTCCGTATGTTGGCATTGCGCCACGTGCTATTTATTCACTTGGCATTGTTAAAGCATACACCACTCGCGTAGGTAATGGACAATTTCCGACGGAACTATTTGATGCAACAGGAGAAACTATTCGTACTAAAGGTCATGAATTTGGAACAGTATCAAAACGACCTCGTCGCTGCGGATGGCTGGATATTCCGGCACTTCGAACTGCAACAAGACTATCAGGATTTACATCGCTAGCACTAACTAAACTCGACGTCTTAAGCGGACAACCCATTATTAAGGTATGTATTTCATATACAATGAAAGGCAAACACTATACAAAAATTCCAGCATCGACATATGCATATGAAAACTGTAAACCGGTATATCGCTCTTTTCGCGGTTGGAACAAGGATCTTTCAACTGTTACTTCTTGGAAAGAATTACCTATAGAGGCAAAACGATATATTCACTTTATTGCCAAAACACTCCATACTCCTATAGCGTATGTTTCAATTGGACCAAAACGTATACAAATTATCGAAGTAACTAAACAACAAGGAGGAATATGAAATTCGATGAAGGATTTACGTATGATGATGTCTTGCTCGTTCCCCAACGATCGTTTATTGATCACCGGCATCAGATATCACTGACCACTAAGCTGACTCGGTCGATTTCCATGAACCTTCCTTTTATCTCTGCCAACATGGATACGGTAACAGAATCAGCAATGGCTATTGCCCTTGCCACTGAAGGAGGGATTGGTATTATTCACCGGTTTATGACCATTGAAGAACAAGTGCAGGAAGTGTCTACAGTGAAACGGAATGTTGGGTTTATCCTTGATGCCCCCTATACCATTGGTCCCAATGACACAATTCAAACAGCGCTGCAAAAAAAAATCAAAACAGGAATTAATTGTTTCATTGTTGTTGACGAAACCAACCATGTTGTTGGGATACTTTCCCGGCGGGATTATCAATTTGTTGATTCGCTTTCAACTCCTATTCATTCTGTTATGACACCAAAAAAAGAGCTCGTTGTTGGCAACAGAAAAACGTCAATCAAAGAAGCGAAAGCTATTTTTTCCACAAAAAAAATTGAAAAATTACCGCTTATTGATAAAAACAATGTTCTCGTTGGTCTTATTACCGCCCGCTCCGTCCGAAACTTTGAAAAATTTCCCTATTCAACAAAAGATTCGTATGGACGGTATCGAGTGGGTGCAGCAGTGGGAGTAGTCAATGATTATCTTGATCGGACCCAAGCGCTTCTTGATGCTGGAGTTGATGTTATTGTTGTTGATGTGGCGCATGGCCATAATGATGTGTCACTGCGGGCCATCAAAATTATACGGAAAAAATTCAAACACATTGATCTCATTGGTGGAAACGTTGCAACTCCCCAAGGAGTACGCGATCTTATTGCGTGTGGAGTTGACGCAGTAAAAATTGGGATTGGTCCGGGAGGACTCTGCACGACGCGCATTGTTGCCGGCGTTGGTGTCCCGCAGTTAACAGCAATTATGAGGGCAAGTGTTGCTGCAAAAAAATCCGGCGTGCCGGTCATTGCTGATGGGGGAACCAATTATCCTGGAGATGTCACCAAAGCGCTTGCAGCAGGAGCATCGACAATCATGCTTGCAGGATGGTTTGCTGGAACTGATGAAAGCCCCGGAGGAATAATTATGCGCAAAGGTATGAAATATAAAATCCACCGTGGATCTGCATCATTTCTCGCTACCGCTGATAGGAAATTAAAACTTGAACACTCAACTGAACAGCGGCTTAATTCCATTGTTGCCGAAGGAGTGGAAGCGCTTATTCCTTATAAGGGGAAAGTTGCTGATGTAATTTATCAACTCGGTGGCGCACTGAAATCCGGCATGAGTTACTGTAACGCAAAAACGATTCCGGCATTATGGAAAAATGCACGATTTATTAAAATTACAGATGCGGGACTACGGGAAAGCAAGTCTCATAATGTCGATGAGTTATAACGATTATTCCAAATAATCTTTTAACTTTTTCGACCTCGAAGGATGACGAAGTTTTCGGAGCGCTTTTGCCTCAATTTGCCGGATACGTTCGCGGGTGACGCCAAACAATGCTCCGACTTCCTCAAGCGTCCGTGGTTTTCCGTCTTCAAGACCAAACCTGAGAATCAGTACTTTTTTCTCACGATCAGAAAGCGTTGTTAACACTTCTTCCATGTGCTCTTTTAATAATTGTTTGCTCGTTTGGTCATACGGAGTAGGCCCTGGATCGGAAATAAAATCACCAAGATGACTATCATCTTCATCGCCAACTGGTGTTTCGAGACTGGTTGGTTCTTGAGACACTTTCATAATTTCCCGAATTTTCACGACATCCACTTCCATTGCTTTGGCAATTTCCTCCGGAAATGGTTCACGACCAAGATCCTGCATGAGTCTTCGGGAAATTCTTGCAAATCGGTTTATTGTTTCCACCATGTGGACTGGAATTCTGATAGTTCGTGCTTGATCGGCTATCGCTCGGGTAATTGCCTGCCTGATCCACCACGTTGCGTAGGTACTAAACTTATATCCTTTTCTCCAGTCATATTTTTCAACTGCGCGGATTAAACCTTGATTTCCTTCTTGAATGAGATCTAGTAAGCTCATGCCCCGACCAATATATTTTTTAGCTATTGATACAACAAGACGCAGGTTTGATTCCGTCAGCTTTCGTTTTGCTTTCCGGTCTCCTTTTTCATACCGTTTAGCAAGATATATTTCATCTTCAAATTTAAGTAGTGGAATGCGACCAATTTCTTTCAGATACATGCGAACCGGATCTGATACCGGTTCAGCACTTGATGAAGCAAGCGCCTCAATCTCTTTCTCTAACTCTTCAATACTTTTTCCCGCTTCTTTTTCCACATCCGCTGATGTGGTTTCAAAGACATCAATACCGGACCGGATGAGTTTATCATAGAGAAGATCAATTTCAGTTATGTGGTCTTCGGGTTTGGGAAAAAGATATAAAATGTCTTCCTGGGAAATGAAGCCGTTTTCTTTCCCTTCTTTGAGAAGTTCCTCAACACTCACAATAGATTTTGTTTTTGTCATATATGTACCGCGAGTCTTTGCCGCCAGTCATGCAGCAAATGACTTCGATTGAACAGCCATAGTATATCAGCTTCGCTGGGATTTTTCTAGAGCGGTAAATTCAACGGTAAGCTTCACAAGCTCTTGTTGAAGAGCTTCCGTATCCTCATCTTTACTTGATTTTATCTTTTCCGTTACATCACGCATGCTCCTGCGAAGGATACTTTTTTGTACTTCTTTAAGTGTTTTGTTCCATTCTTTTTGATACGTTTCAGGATTATCAGCAATGGTAGATATGTCCCATAAATATGCTTCATCGAGTACCGGAAGCAGTTCTTTTGGAAGTGTTTGGGCAAACTCTGAAACCTCAAATGCCGCATCTTGCTTTGTATACAAATCTAGTTGTTCCATAACTCTTCGTACCCCCATGTGTTTTAAGGAAACAATGGTTGCAACTTGTAAAAAGTCAGTATATAACTTCTTTGTATCCCCTTGTAAGAGAAGCCCCAACGCATACAACTCTAATCGCTCCGGTCCTGAAATGGAAAAACTCGATTCGCTTGTATCAGGAGTTCCTCCGCGTACCATTTCTATTGGACGCTTTACCTTTTTAATTCCATCAACAACCGCTTCTTCAGATACGCCAAACGCTTCTGCGGTCTTTTTAATGTAGTGACCTTGAACAATACCATTTTCAATTTTTGATAAGATTGGAAGAAGCTCTTCACTTGCTTTTTGTTTTCCAAACGCACTGGTGAGATCAAATCGTTTTTTTACTGACTGGATAAAGTAGTCATAAATTGGAATGGCATTTTTCAATGCTTTTTTTAGTCCCACTTCATCTTCCCGTGCCGCTTCGTCCGGATCTTTTCCAATTGGCATAATAGCCACGCGCATATCCAGTCCCACGCCTTCTCCGACATCAATACCACGCCGTGCTGCAATATCGCCTGCCATATCGCTATCGAGGGCAAATATAACGCGTTCAGTGTAACGCTTTAACAGATGTACGTGCCCCTCGGTAAGTGCTGAACCTTTAATAGCAACCACATTCGATACCCCTACTTGAAAAGAAGAAATGACATCAATTTCACCCTCCATGAGAATAGCTGCTCCTTCTTTGACAATTGCATCATGAGTAACATCCAGTGCGTACAGTATATTGCTTTTGCTATACACAGGAGTTTCAGCCGTGTTAATGTATTTTGCCTCTTTAATAGCAGGGTCTAACACCCGACCGGAAAATCCAACTACATTTCCTTTCTGATTTCTTAAAGTAAACATGAGCCGTCCGCGGAATCGGTCATACATTCCACGATTTCCACGAAGCACTAACCCTGCTTTTTCTATCATCGTGTCGTTGTACTGTTTCTTTTTCAAAAATTGATACAGTGATTCCCATGTATTCGGACTGTACCCTAAAGAAAACGTACGGATCGATTTATCCGTGATTCCCCGGTTTCGAAGATACAAAAGTGCTTTTTCTCCTAATGGGTGTTTGGTTAATATATAGTGATAAAATTCACTGGCAAGGTGATTGATTTCAAAAAGTGTATCTTTTAATTTTCTCTCTGGTGAGTCTGATTTCTTTCTCGTGAGCGTTACTCCGGCTCGCTGGGCTAGTTCTTCGAGTGCTTCCAGAAACTCCATGTGTTCATATTCCATGACAAAATCAATGACCGATCCCCCCTTGCCACAGCCAAAACAATGGAATACTTGCCGGTCGGCAGATACCATAAACGATGGAGTTTTTTCGTTGTGGAACGGACAAAGTCCCTTGAAGTTACGGCCAGCCTTTTTTAACGTTACTTTTTCAC
>Ga0315275_10001418_pt1 | contig 21077 bp, 26 predicted proteins | sample YL17G03_0_MG_FD_205557 | JGI IMG/M metagenome (GOLD analysis project Ga0315275, IMG submission 205557) | Sediment microbial communities from Yellowstone Lake, YNP, Wyoming, USA - YL17G03_0 | ecosystem: Environmental > Aquatic > Freshwater > Lake > Sediment | place: USA: Wyoming | collected...
TGGACTTCCAGGACTACATGGTGCAGCGCCAGGCCGACGCCCGCGTGAGGGGCGTCCAGTACGAGGGCGTGCTGGAGGCCAAGCCCGCGCCCGGCGTCATCGAGGCCATCATGGAGGCGGAGGGCGTTGTGCTCGCCCCCAGCAACCCCATCGCCAGCATCGGGCCCATCCTGGCCGTGCCCGGCGTGCGCGGGGCGCTCGTCCAGACCAAGGCGCGCGTGGCGGCGGTCAGCCCCATCGTGGGCGGCGCCGTCATCAAGGGGCCGGCGGACAAGATGCTGTCGGGCATGGGGATGGAGGTCAGCGCCTGGCAGGTCGGCTGGCTGTACGAGGACTTCCTCGATTGCCTGGTCATCGACCACGCCGACGCCGGGCAGGAGCGGCGCATCGCCGGCCTGGGGTTGGACGTCGTGGTCACCGATACGATAATGAAAGACAGGGAGCGAAAGGCCGCCCTGGCCCGCACCGTGATGGACGCGATTCGAAGGGAAGCGAAGTGATCGCCGCCCTGGTGCCTGTCAAGCGGCTGGCCCAGACCAAGAGCCGCCTGCGGCCCGTCCTCTCGGACGGCCAGCGACGCGAGTTCGTCGTAGCGATGCTGGAGGACGTGCTGCGCCTGCTGGCCGGCCAGCCGACCATCGGCGCCACCGCCGTGGTCAGCGCCGACGAGGAGGTGCTGGCCTTCGCCCGCGGCCTGGGCGCCCAGCCCATCCGCGAGCCGCACTCCGTTCGGGGGCTAAACGCCGCGCTGGCCTTCGCGGCGGACGTGCTCGCCCGACAAGGGGCGAGCGGCCTGCTCGTTCTCCCCGCCGACGTCCCTCTGGCCACCTCCGTCGACATCGAGGCCGTCCTGGCCGCGTGGCAGGTGGCGCCGGTCGTGCTCTGCCCGTCGCGCAGCGGCGGCACGGGCGCCCTGGCCCTGCGACCGCCGCAGGCCATCCCCTTCCGCTTCGGGCCGCGCAGCTTCGCCGCCCACCGGCGGGAGGCGGCCGAGCGCGGCCTGCCGGTCGCGGTGGTATCACGGCCGGGATTGGCCCAGGACATCGACCGGCCGGAGGACCTGCGCGTCGTCCTCGCCGCCGGCGCCTCGCGCAGCCGCGAGGCGCTACAGGCGATAGCCCTCACCGCGGCGGTGTAGGATGCCGGAGCGAACTGCGCGCTCACTCGAGGCGGCCATCGCTGGCCGGCGCTCCGTCCGCCACTTCGCCGACCGCCCAGTGGAGCCGGAAGCCGTCGACGCTGTCATCGCGGCGGCCTGCCTGGCGCCCGCGCCCCATCACACGCGGCCCTGGCGGTTCGTGGTGCTCTCGCAGAACGCCCGCGCCGCCCTGGCCGAAGCCATGGGCCGCGCCTGGCGGCGCGACCTGCGCCGGGACGGCGTCGAGGAAGGACGCATCGAGGCGCTGCTGGAGCGCTCGCGCGGGCAGATCACGGCCGCACCGGCCCTGGTCCTGGTGGGCTTCCTGGCCGGCGCCCAGCGTCCCTGGCCCGACCGACGCCGCCGCTCGGAGGCGATGATGTTCGCCCAGAGCGCGGGCGCCGCGCTCCAGAACCTGATGCTGGCCGCTCACGGGCGCGGCCTGGGGAGCTACTGGATATCGGCGCCGCTGTTCTGCCCGACGGCCGTCCGGCGCGCCCTGGGCCTGCCGCCGGAGTTCCAGGCGCAGGCGCTGGTGGCGCTGGGCTATCCACGCCTCGCCAACCGGCCGCCGCGGCGACCGCCCTTGACGGTCGACGATTTCCTGATCCATCGCTGAGGCCTGGCTTGCCCCACGTCGACACCGACGGCATCGTCACCTTCTACGAGGACAGCGGCCAGGGCCCAGGCCGACAGGTCGGCCGACACTCGGCCCCCGTCGTGCTTGTCCACGGCCACGGCGCCGACCTCCGCCTGTGGGACCTCCAGGTGTCGGCATTGCTTGAGGCCGGTGATCGGGTCATTCGCTACGACGTACGGGGCCACGGCCGCAGCGCGACCCCACCCACCGGCTACACCTGGCAGAACTACGCGCTCGACCTACGCGACCTGCTGGACGGTCTCCGCGTACTGCGGGCTCACGTCGTGGGGCTGTCCATGGGCGGCGGCATCGCCCTCCAGTTTGCGCTGGACTTCCCGGACCGGGTCTCATCCCTGGCGCTGGTCGATTCGGCGCTGCCCGGCTTCGACTACTCGCCGGAGTTCGCCGGGACCATCGAAGAGCTCGTGGCGGCTGTGCGCTCCGAGGGGCCGCGCGCGGCCTTCGAGCGGCTGTGGCTGACGCGCCCCCTCTTCGACGGCGTACGGCGCTTCCCGGATCGCTTCGAGCTAATCCGGACGATGGCCCTGGATTACCGGGCCCTCGACTACCTCGACGAGACGCCCTACGCGCCGCCCGAACGCCAGGCCGTCGACCGGCTGGCCGAGCTGCGGGCGCCGGCGCTGGTGCTGGTGGGCGAGCTGGACATCCCCGACTTCCAGATCATCGCCGAGGTACTGGCAGGCAACATCGCCGGCGCGCGGCTCAAGGTCATCGCCGACTCCGGCCACATCCCGCCGCTGGAGCAGCCCCAGGCGTTCAACCGGGCGCTACTGGGGTTCCTGGGGGGCTTGCCTACACCGCAGTAGGGAGACATCCAGACCGCCCTTCCGTGCTATCATGAGAAATCGACCGCCATACATAAACGCGAAAGGAGAGCCGCCGTGGGGGACGTGCTGCACGCAGAAGACGTCACTTACACGCAGGTGCGGGCCTTCGATCCCGATCACACCATCGCCTTCCTCCCCGTGAGCGCGCTGGAGGTGCACGGCCCCCACCTGCCGCTGGGCGCCGACATGTTCACCGCCCGCTGGATGGCCGAGGACACCGCCAAGGCCTTCGCCGCCGCGCACCCCGACTGGACGGTGGTGCGCTTCCTCCCGCTGACCCTGGGCACCGATGAGCTGCCCCTGCCGGGCTCGATGGACGGCACCCAACGCGAGCTCTACCGCGTGCTCCTGGCCCACGGCGCCTCGCTGGCCCAGGCCGGCTACGGCTACGTGGTGATGACCAACGGCCACGGCGGCGCCCGTCACGCCTCGGGGCTGGAGGCCGCCTGCCGCGAGGTAAGCCGCCGCCACGGCATCGAGATGTTCACGCCTGCTGCCCCCGTTCTTTACGACATCATCACCGGGAAGCGCTTCCACCGGGTGGAGATCATCCTCGGCCGGCCGCTCACGGCGCAGGAACGGGCCGGCCTGCTCACCGGCGAGCACGCCGCCACGATGGAGACCTCCCTGATCCTGGCCGAGCGGCCCGACTTGGTGGACCCAGTGTACCGCCAGCTCGGTCCCGGAGGCCCGCCTCCCTTCCGGCCGCTGGCGGCTCTCGGCGTGCCTCTCGGCGGCCTGCTAGGCCGCGGCGACCCCCAACGCCAGGCCAAGGTGCAGGAGATGGTCAGAGCCCTGGCGGGAGGCATCGGCTGGCTCCTGAACGCCCGCTACGGCTACGGCGGCCCTGAGGTCACCTACATGGGCGATCCGTCCGCCGCCTCGGCCGAACTGGGGCACGCGATCCGCCAGGTGGCGGTGGAGGACTGCCTGGCGCTGGTCGAGAGCGTGACACGCGGCGAGCGCCGTGCCGAAGACGTGCGCAGCATCGCTTCAGACTCGGTCCTAATCCACCCCCTCTTCCTTCGCCGGGTGGCTCTGGCCGCGGGCGCCGTGGCCGCGCTGTTCCTGCTGACGCGGCGCCGCCGCAAGGCGCGCTGACCCTGACCCCCGACCCCTGACCCCCGACCCCTGACCTTTGACCCTGCCACTTACCCCCACGGGGTATTGACAGACTTCGTGAAGTGAGGTATTAATCGATTAAAGCCGTCGACTTTATCGACAATCCCCCGACGGGGAGAGGAGGGCAAGGTGGCCACCATCGGCATTCTGCTAACGGGAGGCCCTTACCAGTTCGAGAACTGGGAAACGGCCGCCGACATCGGGGAAGCAGCCCTGGCCAAGGGACACACCGTCAAGTACTTCTACTACCTGGACGCCGTCTACAACCCCATCCGCCACCAGAGCTTCCCGGACATGGAAGCGCTGCCCAAGGACCGCGTGCTGTCGCTCGTGGACAAGGGCGCGGAGATCATCGCCTGCGGCGTCTGCGTCAACGCCCGCGGCCTCCAGGGCGGCAAGGACTACGTCGAGGGCGTCCGGGTGGGCGGCCTGCCCGACTTCGCCGAGATCGTGGGCGAGGTCGACCGACTGGTCACGCTTTAGGCGCGAGGGGGAACGGACATGGGTCAGCGACACGTTCTAGTCACCTTCAACCACGCGCCCTACGGCTCCATCTACTACACAGAGGGCCTGCGAGCAGCGGTCGGCGTCACCAGCGGCGTCGACGAACACACGGTAGACGTGCTCTACCTGGGCGAGGGCGTCCGCTTCGCCCTCAGGGACGTCGACCGCCGCGACTCTGCCAGGTACCTGGCCACCCTGGCCTCCTTCGGCGCCAAGCTCAAGGTGGAGCGAGAGGCGCTGGCCGAGCGCGGCATCGAGGAGGCCGACCTGGCGGAGGACGTAGAGGTCATCGACCGCCGTCAGGCCCTGGAGCTGGTCCGGCGGGCGGACCTGACCATCGACTTCTAGGAGGCGCGACGCCATGGCGAACCTGTATCTCATCGACCAGCCCTTCGGGGGCAACGGCCTGGCCCTGGCCCAGCACGACGATGAGGCGATCATCGTCCTCATCCAGGACGGCGTGAACCTTGACGTCTCGACGCTGGGGAACGGCCACAAGCCCGTCTACGCCGTGAAGAAGGACCTGGAGCGCCGCGGCCTGACCGATCAGGCGGCGCGCTCGGTAAAGCCCATCGACTTCGGCGAACTGGTGGACCTCATCGTGGGCCATAAGGTCATCAACTTCGCCTGACGAGGAGGAGACGCCGCAATGGCGATAACCACCGTTGATCAACAGATCGATATCACGGGCAAGATCTGCCCCTACACCCTCATCGAGACGCGAGAGGCCCTGAAGACGCTGAAGCAGGGGCAGGTGCTGGAGGTGCTGGTAGACTTCGAGCCGGCGGCTATGGTCACCATCCCCAACTTCTGCGCCAAGAAAGGCTACCCCTTCCAGACCTTCGTGAACGACGGTGTGGGCTGGCGCATCCGCATCGAGCGGACGGACTAGAGGCGACGGCGGGTGTGGATGCCCTCTTCCACGGCCTCTCGGCCCTAGCCCTGGCCGTCTTCGCCTGGGGTGTGTTCGAGCGTGTCCGCTTTTGGCTTCGCCCCGAGCTGCAGCGCAGCCCCGGCGGTGTCCGCTGGCGGCGAGCGCTCTCGCTGGCCGTGCAGGGCGTGCGTCGCCTGCGGCGGCCATCCACGCTGCGCACCCTCTTCTGGAACGGCCTCGTGCAGCGCCAGCTCTGGCGTGAAAGCCGCCAGCGCTGGCTCATGCACCTGAGCCTTAGCTGGTCCTTCGCCGGCCTGTTCGTCATCGGTAGCGGCGGCAACTTCCTCATCGACCTAGGCGTCCCCTTGGCGAAGGACGACCACTGGTTCGCCGCCACCAACGACTTCCTGGGCCTGACGCTGCTCCTGGGCGTGGCCATCGCCCTCCAGCGACGCTTCCTCTCACCCAAGCCCTACGTGCACACCGTATTCGAGGACACCGCCATCCTGGGCCTGCTGGCCTTCCTGGCCTTGGGCGGCTACATGGTGGAGGCCGCGCGCTACCTGAAGGAAGGCACCCCCGACGGCGTCGCGACCTACGCGTTCCTAGGCTACCCCCTCGTGCGGGCGCTGGAGCCGCTGGGCGCCGATTGGGCCCGCGCCTACGATGCCCTCTGGTGGCTTCACGCCTCCTCCGGCCTGGGGTTGGTGGCCTACCTGCCCTACTCCAAGCTCTTCCACATGTTCGCCAGCCCGGCCACCATCGCCATCAGCGCCCCGACGGTTGCCGAAGAGGTCGCGGCATGGCCACAGTAGCGGAAGAGCAGCCGCGCTCGCTCTTCGCCGACCCGCGGGAGCGACCCTTCACCACACGACAGCTCTTGGAGCTGGACGCCTGCACCCGCTGCGGCGAGTGCCTGCGGGCCTGCGATTCGTTCCGGGTGAAGGGCGACGAGAGCGTATCCCTGATGGGGATGATCCGGCGCCGCCGCCGGATCTTCCACGAGGACGGCTCGCTGCTGCGCAAGCTCTTCCACCGTGAGGGCGCCTCCGAGGAGGCATGGCTTCGCTACCAGGAGGGTGTCTTCGACTGCACCCTCTGCGGTCGCTGTGAGGTCTACTGCCCGGTGGGCATCAAGACCCGCGACCTGGCCATCGCCATGCGCCAGGAGCTGGCCACCGCCCGCTGTATGCTGCCGCAGAACCTGGACCGCGCCCGAGACGCCGTCCTCGAAGAAGGGAACATCTTTGGCTACCCCAACGAGGAGCGCGGCATTTGGGCCGAGTTCCTGGACGACCTGCCCGCCGATCTGCTCACCAAGGAGCGGGCGGACGTGCTCTACTTCGTGGGCTGCGTGTCCTCGTTCTCGCCCGCGGTGCAGGAGATACCGCAGGCCTTCCTGCAGGTGCTGCTCAAGGCGGGGGTCGATGTGGGCCTGCTGGCGGGGAAGGAGTGGTGCTGCGGCTTCCCCCTCATCGTCGGCGGGCTGGCCAAGGACGCGGAGCAGGTCATCCGCCGGAATATCGACGGGATCCACCGCCTTGGGGCCAAGACAGTGGTTTTCAACTGCCCCTCCTGCTACTATACCTGGCGCCGATACTACCCGCTGGAGGGCGTCCGTCTCATGCACTCCGCCGAGTTCATCGCCGAGCTGGTGCGCTCCGGCCGGCTGAAGTTCCGCCCGCCGGACACCGCCGTCACGTACCACGACCCCTGCGATCTCGGCCGCGGCCTGGGCGTCTATGACCCGCCCCGCGAGGTACTGCGCGCCCTGGCCGGCGGGGCCTATGTCGAGCTGACGCCTTCCCGCGAGCGAGCTCTCTGCTGTGGCGGCGGCGGCGACGTCGAGATCTGGGATCCGGAGCTCGTCGGCGAGGTCAACAACATGCTGACGAGCGCAGTGGAGAAGAGCGGTGCTGACGTGGTGGTGCAGGGCTGCCCTCAGTGCAAGCGCACCACCCAGCGGGGCCTATCGGCGAAAGGATCCGGCGTGCGCAGCATGGACATCGCCGAGGTAGCCCTGGCCTACGGCATCTTCACCGACGGCGCGGCCGACGATTGACGCCCATTATCCTCCCGAGAGGTGACTTCTGATGGCTCAGGTCAAAGAGTTCCATCTGCCCGATGACCTCTACTACGACCGCAAAGAGCACATCTGGGCACGCCTGGAGGACGAAGGCGTGCGGGCCGGCCTGGACGCCTTCGGAGTCTGTGCCGCCGGCACCGTGGCTTACGTCAAGCTGTCGCCTGTGGGACGCCAGGTGCAGAAAGGACGGGCCTTCGGCTCCATGGAGGCCGGCAAGTACGTGGGCCCGCTCAAGGCGCCCGTGGGCGGCACCATCGCCGCGGTGAACCAGGAAGTGCTGTCCAACCCGGGCCTGCTGAACGTCGACCACTACGAGCAGGGCTGGCTGGTGGTCATCAGCCCCAGCAACCAAACGGAGGATATGGTCGACCTGGTGCACGGGCCCGATGTCCAGCCGTGGCTGGAGGCGGAGTTGGTGGAGTACGAGCAGAAGGGGGTGCTGAAGAAGGAAGAGGAGCGCCAGTGCACGTAAGGCTGCTGGACCTGGGCGCCGTTCCCTACTTGGAATCGCAGACCATCTACCACGGCGTGGCCCACGCCATGGACGAGGCCACTCCCAACACTATCGCGCTCGTGAGCCCCGACCGGCCCTACGTCTGCATCGGCTACCACCAGGAGCTGGAGAAGGAGATCGACCTGGAGTACTGCCGCTCGCGGGGTCTCCCCATCCTGCGCCGTGAGGTGGGTGGAGGCGCCGTCTACCTGGACGGCGGCCAGCTCTTCGTCCAGCTCATCTTCCACCGCGAGAACCTGCCCCGCCAGGTAGAGGAAGTGTACAAGCTGTTGATCGGGCCGCTGGTGGAGACCTACCGCACGCTGGGGATCGAGGCGTACCACCGGCCGCTGAACGACATCCTGGTGGGCGAGCGAAAGATCGGTGGCACCGGCATCGCCTCTATCGGCGAGGCGATGGTGGTGGTGGGCAGCCTCATGTTCGACTTCGACAGCGACACCATGGCCCACGCCCTCAGGGTCTCCTCGGAAAAGATGCGGGACAAGATCTACCAGAGCCTGCGCGACTACATGACCACCATGAAACGCGAACTGGGCCGCCGGCCGCCGCGGGAGCGGGTCAAGTCCATCCTCATTGGGAAGCTGCACGAGGCGCTGGAGGTGGAGCTAGAGCCGGGCCGCCTGAGCTACAAGGAGAGGAAGACCATCGAGGCCCTGAACCGCCGTTTCCTGTCGCCGCGCTGGTTAGGACGCAAGGGCGGCCGCCCCCGGCGCGGCGTCCTCATCCGCGGCGGGGTGCGCGTGGCCGAGGCGGAGCACAAGGCCCCGGGCGGCCTCATCCGCGTCACCGCCCGCCTGCGGGAGGACGTCATCGAGGACCTGACCCTCTCCGGCGACTTCACCTTCCACCCCCAACACCTGCTGGAGGCGCTGGAAGTCTCTCTGCGCGACCGCCTCCTGGAGGACGACCAGCTGATTGACGCCATCGACGCCTTCTACCGCTCGCACGACGTGCAGTCGCCGGGCGTCTCCCCTCAGGAGCTGGCCACAGCCGTGCTCATGCTGCGAGACGTTCCCTCACCCTAGGCGTTCCGCTTGCACGGCTTCCCGCGGGTGCTATGATGATGGCTGGAAGCGCACCCCGCGCGCCGCTCGTGGGCCCGTAGCTCAGCGGCAGAGCGGCCGGCTCATAACCGGTTGATCGTAGGTTCGAATCCTGCCGGGCCCACCAAGGACAGACTCTTCACAATGGCGGCGTTGCTCGGGGAGACGGGAGGGCAAGACGTGGCGCAGAAGGTCAAGACCGAACGGCCCGGAGAGGGGCCCGCCAGGGGGATGCCGACCAATGTCATGTGGGTGGTGGCGAGCACAGTTGCGCTCGTTATCTCAGCCGCCGGCCTCTTTGCGGCGGGATACTTCACCCGTGACTCGGTGACCGAAGATGACGGCGGGAAGGCGGTGGTCGTGCAGCCCAGCCCCTCGGGTGGCACGCCGTCAGCTCAGCCGACGGCCGCAGCAACGACCACGCCTCGGCCGGTGGTGCAGGTCAGCACCGATGGCGCCCCCTCGTGGGGTCCGGCAGACGCCAAGGTGACGATCTTAGAGTTCAGTGACTACCAGTGACCGTACTGCAAGCGTTTCCGTGATGAAACGCTCGACCAGCTCAAAGAGACCTACGAGGGCAAGATCAGGTTTGCCGTCCGCAACTTCCCCCTCAGCTCGATACATCCGAACGCTCAGAAGGCCGCCGAGGCGGCTGAGTGCGCCAATGACCAGGACAAATTCTGGGAGTACCACGACCTGCTGTTTAGTAACCAGTCGGCCCTGGACGTGGCCAGCCTCAAGAACTACGCCAGCCAGTTGGGCCTGGACACTGCGGCCTTCGACCAGTGCCTGGACGGCAGCGAGCACGCCCAGGACGTGCAGAAGGACATCCAGGACATGAGCTCGTATGCCCAGACCTTAGGGCTAGCAAACTATGGCGTCCCCAGCTTCTTCATCAACGGCGTTTACCTGTCGGGTGCGCAGCCCTTCTCAGTGTTCCAGCAGGTGATCGATGCCGCGCTGGCCGGCGAGGTCGGTGCTGGGCAAACACCTACGCCCCAAGCCGCAGGCGGGCCTCCTTCTGTGAGCGGAGAGACCACGATGACCGCAAGCGGGCTTCAAATCATCGACGTCGAGGTTGGCAGCGGCGAATCGCCTCAGACGGGCCAGACGGTGGTCGTGCACTACACCGGCTGGCTGGCCGACGGCACTAAGTTCGACAGCTCGGTAGACCGGGGCCAGCCCCTCTCTTTCACGATCGGCACTGGCCAGGTGATCGACGGTTGGGATGAAGGTGTCGCTACGATGAAGGTCGGAGGCAAGCGCCGCCTGATTATCCCGGCCGAACTGGGCTACGGCGCGGGTGGCTACCCGCCCATTATCCCGGCCAACGCTCAGCTCACCTTCGACGTCGAACTTCTCGAAATCAAGTAGCTTCCAGCAGCGCGGCTTCCCAAGCGAATCCTGCCGGGCCCGCCACGGCTAGGCCGTCCGCTGAAAGCCAACGTCCCATCTGTGCGTGGTGAGGGGGCGAGGAGAGGACAAAGAAGGGGCGGCTAGGGAGCGATAGCGGCTTCGTCCTTCTGGAGGCCAGCGAGAGTCTCTAGCGCACTTAGGCTTCGTTGGCCCATCTCGCCGAGCTTCCTGTCGATCTCGATGGCCTCCTGAAGGTTGGCCCTTTGTCGCTCCACCAACTCGATCCAGGCTACCAGGAAATCGCGCTGCGCGACCAGGCTCGCGTGCTCACTGCCCAGCCCCTCCAAGTAGTCTCGTAGCAGGTCCGACGGCCGCTGTGAGCGTCCCTTACCCTGGTTCATCGCCGTCCTCCCTTCGTCCCGATGACCATCCGACTGGCGCGGCTAGTCCATACTACTCGCAGGTGCAAGGATTGACAAGGAACAAGTTGGTCCTGCAAGCGAATCTGGCGCGTCGCACCCGTAGCTCAGCCGCGCAGGGACAAGCGGCGAAGCCAGGGCCTGGGCTCCGACTGAGGTTAGTACGGCGGGGTATCCGTGTCCCCGCCGTCCCCAAACAAACGTAGGGTGGGGAGAGCCGGTCGATCTCCCCACCCTACATACGTCAGGAGTAATGGGCCGCACCCCCAACGTTAGGCTCCATTCTCCCCGTCGTCCCCTACGCTGATCAAGGCGAAAACCAATCATTATGTCTTGGGGGTTCTCCACCAGTGAGGGGTCAAAAAGGAGAGAGAGCCTTCGGGGGTGCGGCCACAAAAGCTCTCTCGTGGGTCGGGCACGCGAGCGCCCGGCCCAGAAACACCTTAGGGCGGCCTCACTGGTTTGTCAAGCGCTTACGGTCAAGTAGCGCAAGAAAGTTCCCTGTAACCTTGCATCTCTCTCCGCACGGTGCGTGTACAAGTTAGCGTCGCTCCAGTCATTCCCGCGATCCCGCCTTTGACAGAGTTCCCTCTCTCGCTTAGACTGAGGCGAGCATTGGACCTTTCGAATATCTCTACCCTTCGCTTATAGGAGGCCGTCCCATGATTCTCAGCCCGATTCGGCTCGTCCTGATGGCAATCGGCGCCGCCGTGGGACTTGTGGTGGTGCTCGCCGTGGTCGTTCTGGTGGCGGCCTTTGCCGGCAGCCCCGGCGAGTGCGACAGCAGCGGCCGCGAGGTCGAGTCCAGCCCAACCCTCGCCCAGCAGCTTCAGGCGAAACTGGACGAGCTCAACGCGCAGCTAGACGCGGGCCAGGCGGCGTCGTTCACCTTCGACGAGAGCGAGGCCACGTCGAGAGGCCGCCAGTTCCTGGAGGACGAGAACGCCCCCATCGCCGACCTGAAGATCTGCTTCAACCCCGACGGCCCGTCAGCGTCGGGCAATCTGGATGCTGTCCTGGGCCTGGACGTGACGGCCAAAGTTTCCGGCGATCTCTTCCTCGGTAAGCACCCGAGCGTCGACAACCTGGACATTGACGTCGGGGCCGTCCCCGGCTTCGCCGCGAGCGGCTTCGAGGAGGCCGTCAAAGACGTGATCAACGATCAGCTCGCTCACATCGACATCGAGCATCAGCTCACGATAGAGTTCGGCGAGGGCACGGCGACCCTTAAGGGCCAGCCCTAGAGCCGGGGCGCTCGAGCGGGCCGCTCGCCCTTCGACACGCTTCCGCCAGAGGCGGACAGGCAGTGAGCGGGAGTACACAAGTGGCCTGGCCTCCCGGCCCCTGCATGCGATATCATGCGATCAGGGACGCCAGTGTTGGTTACAGAGGCCAGCCTTCTCCAGCAGATACGAACCTTCCTTGCTGGCTACCAGCCGGTCCGTCTTTCCGTGGACGGGACGCCGGCGGCCGTTCTCCTTCTGCTCTACGAGAAGCAGGGCGAGCCGCACATCCTCCTCACCCGTCGCACGAACTACGTGGAACACCACAAGGGCGAGACCTCTTTCCCCGGCGGCGCCTTCGACGCCGAGGACGCGGACCTCCTGACCACGGCCCTCCGGGAGACACAAGAAGAGATCGGCGTGCACCCTCAGGACATAGAGGTGCTGGGCCGGCTGGACGACATCGTGACCATTACCGATTTCCTGGTGAGCCCCTTCGTCGGAAAGCTGCATTCGCCCGATTACCCCTTCGTGGCCAACGCCCACGAGGTGGCGGAACTGGTGGAGGTGCCCCTGCGCCACCTGATGGACGAGCGCAACCTGGAGCGAACCGTGCGCCCCTTCCGCGACCGCGTGGTGCCGATCCTTACCTACAGTTACGGCGACCACCGCATCTGGGGCGCCACCGCCCGCATATTGAAGGGCTTCCTGGACCACCTTTCGTGAGCGTGGAGACGAAGGACGGCGCCGCCGAAGCCGTTCGCCGCGAGGAGCAGGGCCCGCCCTGCCGGCGCTGCGGCGGCCGGGCCTGGCAGGTCGTGCGGCGGCCGAAGAATCGGTTGCGCTACCTGCTGGAGGTGTCTATCGCCGCTCCCGACGTGTTCATCTTCCAGAGCGATTCCGGCGGCTGGCCCTCACACGTCGCCGAGTGGTGGACGTGCCTGAGCTGCGGCCGCCGCGTGCGCCGCTGAGGCCCACGGATAAGCGATGCGCTGGCTTCTCATCCGTCACGGCGAGTCGGAGGGCAACCGCGAGTGGCGCCTCCAGGGCCAGCGCGAGTACCCCCTGACCGACCGCGGCCGGTGCCAGGCACAGGCCCTGGCCCGCCGGCTGGCGCGCCAGCAGGTTGCAGCCGTGTACAGCAGCCCCCTGCGCCGGGCCTGGGAGACGGCCGGCGCTATGGCCGAGGCGCTGGGCCTGACGGTACAGGCCCTGCCCGCGGTCCAGGAGTACGACTTCGGCGAGCTCTCTGGACTCACCTGGCGGGAGATCCATAAACGGGCGCCCGCGGTGGCGGCGGCCGTGGTCTCCCGCGGCGCCGAGTACCCGAACTACCCCGGCGAGGAAGGTCGCGAGGCCTTTCGCCAGCGGGTGTGCGGCGCCCTGTGGGACTTGCGGGAACGTCACCACGGCGAGACGATAGCAGTCGTGACCCATGCCGGCGCCATCGCCGTGTTCCTGATGGAAGTGCTGGGCCGCCCCTATCGGCGGCCGATTCCGTTCGTGGTGGAGAACGGCTCGATCACGGTCGTGGAGACGCTGGGGCAACGCTGGCCGGGCGCCCCCCCGGCGGTGCTGGTGTCGCTGAACGACGTCTGCCACCTGTCCGCGATCGGCGAGGCCCCAAGCGAGGCCTACGACTTCGAAGAGACGGGAGAAGGATAGCTATGGCTGAAGCCCGTGAACACCCTCGGCGCCGCAAACGGGCGCGGAGCGCCGTGTCGGAAGATGACTTGCGGCGCAGCCTGGACGTGTTTCGAAAGTTTGTGGTGGAGTGCCACGCCTGCCAGGCGGAAGCGCCCCCCTACTGGCAGTACTGCACGGAGTGCGGTACTCGCCTGGCGACGCGCTGTCCGGGCTGCGGTAGCCCGCTGCCGCCGGTGGGCGCCCGCTACTGCCCTCACTGCGGCATCGCCATTCCTCCCGAAGAACCAAGAGCCAAGTAGGTTCTAGGTTCTGCGCGAAGCGCTGGTTCTAGGTTCTGCGCGAAGCGCTGGTTCTAGGTTCTGCCCGCAGGCCTAGAAGCCCAGCTCCTCGCGGAGGTCCTCGTTCATCAGCGAGGGGTCCCAGGGTGGGTTGAAAACCAACTCGGCGTTGACGTTCTTCACCCCGGGCAGAGCCATCACCGTCTCCTGGATCTGCTCGCCGATCATGGGCCCGATGGGGCAGCCCATGGCGGTCAGGGTGAAGGCGACCCGCACGTCGCCATCCTGGATTTCGATATCGTAGATCAGGCCCAGGTCCACGATGTTGAGGCCCAGCTCCGGGTCCAGGATCCCCTTCAGCGATTCTCGGATGATCTCTTGGTCAACCACGTTTCCCTCCCCCGTTGGGGTTCGCCGCTTTCTACCTGCTTATCTTATTTTAACCCCAAACGCAGGAGGACGGCCATCCTTCCACCGAATCAGCACGAGCGGGCTACGACAATAGAAGAACGTCGTCGCCGCCAACAGCCTCAAGGGGTGCGACCAGGAGGTATCAGGCGGCGACGACGTTGGAGAAGCGATCGGCGGAGCGCAGAATGGCGGCCGCGAGGTCATCAAGGCCGCCCGTGCGCTGGAGGGCGATGAGGTCGGGCGCGTAAAGACGATGCTTCAGCACATAGCGGTGCTTGCGCAGGCTCTCCGCGGGGGCCATGGACAGGACGATGCTGTCAGCATGGACGTTGATGGAGAACGTGACGTCGGGCCGCCGCCAGCGACTATCGAGCCGCTCCAGCAGCATTTCGGCCAGGGTGGCCAGGTCGACTGTGGTCGCCATCCGTCTGCATCCTCCCAGAACGCCTGCGCCCCTGCGCCTATGGCGAGACGGCCCAAGGTGGGGTGTCGGTATATGTGAAGACGCGCGCGAGGGCGCAGTGTTACAGGGGGCGGCGGGGCAGAACTGAGAACCCAGAACCGAGAACCTTGGAGGGCCGACGGCCCGCGGATGCCGGACCTCAGCCCTTCGCCTCGTCCAGCACCGGGAGGGTGTCCATGTCCTGCACGATATCGTGGACCAGGTCGTCCAGCAGGGACGACCGCAGGTCCTGCGCCGCTAGGTGGCGCTCGACGGCGTAGGTGTACATGCCGGGCGGCGCCCGCCGCGGCCGGATGCAGATCGTGACCCCCTCAGCGGCGGGCTGAGCGTCGACGCAGAGGTCGGGCCGCCGCCAGGCGGCTCGCAGTTTGTCCAGCAGCACGTCCGATAGGCTCGACGTGCGTAGGTGCGTAGTGGTCAAAGGGATGCCTCCTTGATCGAGAGGCGGGACGGGGAGCTGGCGGTCCTGGCAGGCCTGTCTTATAGACGCTGCAAGGGGCGAAGTGCTACGAGGCGAGCGGCGGAGAACCTCGGGGGGCGGTTACGAGCGGCGCATGCGGTTGCCGAGCGGCGGCAATACGGTCACCTAGGCCCTGTGTCTCTCCTTGTAGGCCTGCCATGCCTCGTCCATGTCAACCGTTTCCAGGGCCTCGCGGAGTCGGTCGATGGCCTTGGGACTGTAGCACTTGTGGATTGTAGAGCGAACCCTGATCTCCATGAAGCATGCGGGGTCGTCTTGAAGACCGATATGCTCGGCGAGCGCAAGGGTGCGTGGCAGTGTCAGGCCAATATGCCCCGCCAACTGCGTGATGCCCATTGAGTAGAGGTCTAGCGGGTTGACTTCGCGGTAGAACACGGCTTGCTCAACCTCTTCCGGTGTACAGGCACGCCGCACGGGCGGACCCTCAGACCTGGTGAGTCTCACCGAGTATGGGAACCCCGCCTCCGCCTGCAGTCTGAGATTAGCCACGCCGGGGAAGATAGTCCGCCAATCCTCGCCCGCCCTTACCCGGCCAACGACCCGCGAGACCTCTCTGTCTGTGGGCTGCTGGCCCTGAGCCTCGACGTTCGACTCTACGATGAGGAGGTGGCGAAGGCGGGCTCTCGCCTCGGACTGGCGGCGCCTGCCAGGAGCGACAAGTTCTCGAATCTGGGTGAACTCCTTGTCCACCAGGATGTCGATCTCTTGGGGTGGCGCGGTGGAGATCGGCAGCACGCGGCCCGGAAGGTGCTCCGCCAGCCGCTCGGCAAAGCCCGCAAATAGAACGTCGTCGAACAGTGTCACCGCGGCGCGCGCCTGTACGTAGAGAGCCTCTTCAGGCATCGCAATCAGGTAATGCGTGGCGCAATCTCTTAGGCCGTCGAGCGTGCGCAGTTGCCGAGCCATGTCATCGTTAAGAAGACCGAGGTCGCTGCGCGCGATGGCCAGGCACTTCTCGAAGCTGTGTGACAGCCGGCTGCGCCGCTCGAATACTGTACCGCGCTGCTCGAGGATGGCCGCCTTTAGAAGCATCTCGAACGCGTTCTGCAGGAGGATGAGAACCGCTTCGGTTCTCGCTGTCTCGTTCGGTCGGTTGAAAAGCTCGATCGCGAGAATGAGAGAATCTACCGCGCGCTTCTTGAACCTCCTGGTTTCCCTGCGCAGTCGTGTCACGTGCCACAGACCTCGCCTGAAGCAGCCGCCACCGCTATTCGTCGTCCTCCGTCTCGCCCTCAGCCTCCGGCCCCTCCTCCCGCTGCCGCCGCAGGCGCTCGCGGATCGTCTTCTCGAAGCCCTGGCCCGAGGGCTGGTAGTAGCGGCGGCCGCGGAGCTTGTCGGGGAGGAACTGCTGCGGCACGTGGTGCCCGGGGTAGCTGTGGGCGTACTTGTAGTCGCGGCCGTAGCCCATCTCCTTCATCAGGTCCGTCACCGGGTTGCGCAGGTGGAGGGGCACCGGCTCGTTCCGGGTCTGGCGCACGTCCTCGCGCGCCCGCCCGTAGGCCGTGAGGGCGCTGTTGCTCTTGGGCGCCGTCGCCAGGTAGATGGTGGCCTCGGCCAGGGGCAGGTAGCCCTCGGGCATCCCCACGAAGTGCACCGCCTGCTGGGCGGCCATGGCCACCACCAGCGCCTGCGGGTCGGCCAGGCCCACGTCCTCGGCCGCCAGGATGACCATCCGCCGCACGATGAACAGCGGGTCTTCGCCAGCGTCGATCATGCGGGCCAGCCAGTAGAGGGCGGCATCGGGGTCGGAGCCGCGCAGCGACTTGATGAAGGCGGAGATGGTGTCGTAGTGATAGTCGCCGGCCTTGTCGTAGAGGGTGGTGCGCCGCTGGAGCGCCTCCTCGAAGTCGCGCAGGGCGATGTGGCGCACGCCGTTCTCGTCGGGCGAGACGGTGGCCGCGGCCAGCTCGAGCGCGTTCAGGGCGATGCGGGCGTCGCCGCCGGAGGCCTGGGCCAGCCCAGTCAGCGCCTCGTAGTCCACGTCCGGGTTCAGGTGGGCCAGGCCGTGCTCGGGGTCGGTCATCGCCCGCCGCAGGATGACCTCGATCTGCTCCGGCGAGAGCGGGTTCAGGCTGTAGACGCGACAGCGCGAGAGCAGGGGCGAGATGACCTCGAAGGACGGGTTCTCAGTGGTGGCGCCGATAAGGGTGACCACGCCGTCCTCGACGAAGGGCAGGATCACGTCCTGCTGCGCCTTGTTGAAGCGATGGATCTCGTCGATGAAGAGGATGGTGCGCTGGCCGTGCATGCCGCGCCGCTCCCCGGCCTCGTCGACGATCTGGCGCAGGTCGGCCACGCCGGCGGTGACGGCGGAGACGGGCGCGAAGTGGGAGCGCGTGAGCCCGGCGATGATGCGGGCCAGGGTGGTCTTGCCGCTGCCCGGCGGCCCCCAGAGGACCATCGAGGGCACCTGGTCGGTCTCGATGCTCTTGCGCAGCATCCGGCCCTCGCCCACCAGGTGTTCCTGCCCCACGAACTCGTCCAGGGTGCGAGGGCGCATGCGAGCGGCCAGGGGCGCCTCGCGCTGGGTGCGGGCGCGGGCCTGGTCGGCGAACAGATCGGGCGGCGGACGGCGGCCTTTCCTGGCGGGCATCTCGCCCCCATTATCGCTCGATTGCGTGGCGAACGCCAGTGCTAGTGGGTGTGGAGAGCGCCCACGTGCAGATGTGGCGGAAGGCTTTAGCCTTCCACGTGTTGTCTCTTTAGCCTTCCACGTGCTGCCTATGGAGGCCTGAAGGCCTCCGCTACTTTCCCTCAGGGCGACGGTCGAGCAGCGTCAGGCCGGCCGGCCCTGGAAGGTGGGGTGAGTGGAGTCCAGCCACTCGTTGGCCAAGAGAAACGACTCGCCAAACCAGGGCTGGACCTTCCGGTTGCGCCGGTAGGGCCACTGGGCCCACAGGCCGATGCCACACGTCCAGTCTATCTTGGCCAGGACGTTGTCCAGCAAGTAGCGCTGGATCTCGTAGCCAAGCTGCTGTCTCCGCGCCTCATCGAACTCGGCCCGCTGGCCCTCCAGCATCTGATCTAGCTGCGGGTCAGCGAGCATGAAGGAGTTCTTGGGCCCGGTGCTGTGGAAGTAGGCGTAGACATAGTCGTCCAGGTCGCTGAAGCCGTTGTCGAACGTCAGGGCGAAGAGGAGCCGTTTCTGCAGCGCGGCCTGGGCAATCTCCGTGTAGCCGGTGGCATCCAGCCGCCCCTTGAGCTCCAGTCCGAGAGTGTCCGCGGCCATCTTCTGGAACTGCGGGAAGGCGTTCCTGATGATGTCCGGGACGCCGGCGTACAGGCACTCCACCGTGCCGACGGACGCGCCGCCGCCCGCCTCCCAGAGGCGCTTGGCTTCCGCAACGTCCGCCTCACGCTCGTCGGGTCGGAAGCGATAGCCCGGCCGCTTCGTCAGTTCGTCCAGGGGCAACGCCCACTTGGCGATGACCTGAGCCACCGGCGAGCCGAGGTTGTAGACGCCCCGGTGGACCAACTGCCCGATCCGGCTGCGGTCCAGGGCAATGTTGATGGCCTGGCGCAGGCGCAGGTCCTTGAACGGCGAGTCGGCAGCCGGCGAGTCGTTGATCAGCAGGCGGCTGGTGACCCCGCCGCTCTCGGGCTTCCGATCGAAGGTGGCACCTAGCTCCTGCGTCACAGACTCCATGACACTCTTGTCCAGGAATTCGGTAGCGTCCACCTGCTTGGTGCTGAAGGCTGCCTGTATGGCAAGCTGGTCTTCGGGTCTCCACAGCGCCTCGTACCCGTCGACTATGGGACGGTCGGGCAGGCCTTTGTCGGCCAGATCGTCCTTGGCGAACCAGCTGGGGTTGCGCACGCACCTCACCATCTGGAGGGCCACGAACTTGTCGAGCATGAAGGGACCCGTGCCCACCATCTTGTCGGCTGAGTTCATGTCGTCGCTGGTTTGGTCGACCAGCTCCTTAGGGATGATGGTGGAATACGTGTCGGCCAGGTAGTGCTTGAAGGGCGCTGTCGGTCCCTTGGTGGTGATCGTCAGTTGGAGGGGGTCCGGCCCTACCTCGATCTTGTCCACCGTCTCCCACTGGAACTGGCGGTAGAACAGGGCGCTCCTGGGGCTCTCCTTGTTGCGCTGCCGGTCGATGCTGTACCGCACGTCCTCTGCCGTGAGCTGGCGCCCCGCCACCTCCGGGAACTGCTTCCGGATGCGCTCTGTATCGTGGAAGAAGACGTTGGGGCGAATCTTGATGACGTAGGTGGTGTTGTCCACCACCTCGGGCACGGTCTCCGCCAGGTCAGTGCCGATGACGCCCTCGTATTCGTCTTCGTACTTAAGCACCTTGCTGAAGACGGCGCCCTGCATGTTGTAGAGAGGGCCTAGCTGGCTCTGATGGGGGTCGAGGGTATCCAGGGGAACGGCGTCGGAGCCGAACCAGCGGATCATCCCCCCGCGGGTCTTGGCCGGCTCCAGGACAGCGGGTGTGCCCGTGGCCGCGGCGGTGCCGGCACCACCCGGAGTGCCCGTAGGAGCGGCAGTACCCGCCGCCCTCTCCTCTCCGCCACCACAACCGACCACCGAGACAACGGCCAGTCCTGCCCCCATACCGGCTCCTCCCTTCAGCAGCCGCCGGCGGGAGAGGCGCCGCTTGGCCCATCGCGTCCAGTAGTTGGGTTCTTCCATCGTCGCGATCCCCGCCGTCAGGCGGGACGGCCCTGGAAGGTGGGGTGAGCGGAGTCCAGCCACTCATTGGCCATGAGGAACGTCTCGCCGAACCAGGGCTGGACCTTCCGGTTGCGCCGGTAGGGCCACTGGGCCCACATGGCGATATCGCCCACCCAGTCAAGCTTGGCCTGGACGTTGTCCAGCAGGTAGCGCTGGACCTCGTAGCCAAGCTGCTGTCTCTTGGCTCCGTCGAACTCGGCCCGTTGAGCTTCCAGCATCCGGTCCAATGTGGCGTCGGCCAGCATGAACGAGTTCTTGACGCCAGCGCTGTGGAAATAGGGGTAGACGAAGTCGTCCAGATCGTTGAAGCCGTTGTCGTACCCCAAGGAGAAGATGGCCCGCTTCTGGAGAGCCGCCTGCGCAATCTCGGTGTAGCCGGTGGCGTCCAGGCGTCCCTTGACCTCTAGACCCAGCGTGTCGGCCAGCATCTTCTGGAACGCGGGAAAGAGCTGCTTCAGGAACTCCGGGATCCCGGCATACATGCACTCCACCGTGCCGACGGAGGCCCCACCGCCCGCTTCCCAGAGGCGCTTCGCTTCGGCGATGTCTTCTTCTCGCTCTTCACGCCGAAAGCGATAGCCCGGCCGCTTCGAAAGCTCGTCCAGGGGCAGCGCCCACTTGTGGACGGCCTGAGTGACCGGAGACCCGATATTGAAGAGGCCCCGGTAGAATAGTTGCCCGATGTGGCTGCGGTCGACGGCGATGTTGATGGCCTGGCGCAACCGCAGGTCCTTGAACGGACTCGTGGCCGCCGGCGAGTCGTTGATGAGCAGGCGCGAAGCGATCACGCCGCTCTCGTCCTTCCGATCGAACTCGGCGCCGATCTCCTTGGTCACCGGCTCCACCAGGCTCTTGTCATAGAACTCGCAGGTGTCGACCTGCTTCTTGCGAAACGCGGCCTCCGTGGAGAGCTGGTCGGCCGGCCCCCATAACGCCTCGTAGCCGTCCACGATGGGCCGGTCGGGCAGGCCCTGGCCGGCCAGGTCATCCCTGGCGAACCAGTTGGGGTTCCGCACGCACTTCACCACCTGGAGGGTCACAAACTTCTCCAGCATGAAGGGGCCCGTGCCGATCATTTTGTCGAAGGAGTTCATGTCGTCGCTGTTGGGGTCCACCAGCTCCTTGGGGATGATGGTGGCGTAGGTATCGGCCAGGTAGTGCATGAAGGGAGCAATCGGCCCCTTGGTGGTGATGGTCAGTTGGAGAGGGTCCGGCCCGACTTCGATCTTGTCCACCGCTTCCCACTGGTAGCCACGGTAGAAGAGGGCACTCTTGGGGCTCTGCTTGTTGCGCTGCCGGTCGATGCTGTATCTGACGTCTTCGGCCGTGAGCTGGCGGCCCGCCAC
>Ga0315275_10001421_pt1 | contig 21067 bp, 18 predicted proteins | sample YL17G03_0_MG_FD_205557 | JGI IMG/M metagenome (GOLD analysis project Ga0315275, IMG submission 205557) | Sediment microbial communities from Yellowstone Lake, YNP, Wyoming, USA - YL17G03_0 | ecosystem: Environmental > Aquatic > Freshwater > Lake > Sediment | place: USA: Wyoming | collected...
TTAGAGGTTAACACGAAAACATGAAAAAACGATGGCTTTTTTTCACCATAATTATTAGGCGAACTCCTCGTGCAATTTCTTTTACAATTTTCCTTGACACGAGACGAATATTATCTAGAATGTTTAGTGTATTGGAAAAACGGTTGGCGTGTTGACTTTGGGTGGCTAATAAGCTACCTTTGTTAAAAGGAGGTGTCCATATGTCAGACCAAAATGCCAAGGGGAAAGTGAAATACGAATCGCCGATCCTGGTTCCCTTAGGGGAGATGGCCAAGGCGATTGGCGCCTGTACAGCTGGAGCTTCGTATGCGGGCACATGCGTTTATAATCCTGGTGGATTGGGCCCTTATGGTGCTCTAGGTTGCACCGCGGGTACTAGCCCAGCCGACTTGTGCTCGGCGGGAAATAACGCAACTGCTACGAGTGCCTCTTATTGCTCGAGCAGTGGGGTAACTGCGTCAGATTATTGCACGGCCGGCAATTGTGCACCTGGACCGGCTGGATATTGCACGACGAGCGGACTGGAGGCAGGAGCTGCGTGCACGACGAGCGGGCAGACCGCAGGAGGTACGTGCAGCACCGGGTCAGCAGGCCTCTAGGAGAGGTGGATCTGCGAGATCAGCGACTTGCTCGTCAGGCGGTCTTATTGTCAGATAGCCGACCGCAGGGCTTGTCTGATTCTCTAATGCAATTTTCGGCGAGGAGGTGTCTCCACGCCGAAAGTAACGCTAGGAGTAAGGCCTCAGTTACAAGGGAGACCGGTTAGGGCCGCGGCGCGCAAGGGATTGCCCGCCCTACCACGCAGTACCATGTGGACGAGGAGTGCTCGTTCCGGGATAATCGCTCAAGACTGAAGGTCCTCATGTCATAAATGGAGAGAATGATCCATGAATCAAACGGACAAACCGATTGCCAATCCCATCGTTGTGCTCCGGGAAGAGTTCGACGACTGGGCCGTACTCTTCAATCCCGAGACGGCCTATGCCGTGGGAACCAATCCTGTCGGGGTCGCCGTATGGAAACGGATGGACGGCAAGAAAAGCCTCGCGGATATCGTATCGGAGATCAAAAACAGCTTTGCCGACACTCCGGACGCCGCCTTCAAAGAGATCGCCGCCTTCGCTAACGAGCTGGCTGAAAACGGTTTTGTGGGGCTGGAACTGAAGAGCAAATAACGGATGCCTGAGGGACTCAAGGACATGATCGAGCCAACGGTGTCAAAGGTCATGCGGTCCCCGCGCAGCTTGGACATTGAAATCACTGCCCGCTGCAATCTGCGCTGCCGTTACTGCTATTTCTTCAACAACCCGGCGGTAAAGTATCGGGACCTTCCTGCGGACGAGTGGCTCAAGTTCTTCGGCGAGCTGGGATCGCTCGGCGTGATGAGCGTCATCCTGGCCGGTGGAGAGCCGTTTATCCGGGAGGATTTGCCCGTACTCCTTGAGGGTCTCGTCCGCAACCGGATGCGCTTCTCCCTCCTGTCCAATGGCGCGCTGATTGGCGATGAAATCGCCGCGTTCCTCGCCCGCACAGGTCGCTGCGAGTATGTCCAGGTGTCGGTGGATGGTTCCGGCCCGGAAATCCACGACTCCTGTCGCGGGAAAGGCTCTTTTGAGGGCGCGCTACGCGGCATTCGCACCCTGCAGCGCCATCGTATTGGCGTAGCCGTGCGTGTCACTGTTCATCGTCATAATATTGACGATCTGGAGAATATCGCTCACTTCCTTCTGGAGGAACTGGGCCTGCCGTGTTTCAGCACCAACTCTGCCGGGTATCTGGGGACATGCCGCTTAAATGCGGATGACGTTATGCTGACCATCGCAGAACGCCAGTCGGCCATGGCGACATTGCTGCGTTTGGCGGAGAAATACCCCAACCGCATCTCGGCCAGCGCCGGCCCCTTATCTGAAGGCCGCATATGGCGCCTGATGGAGGAGGCCCGGGCCCAGGGCAAGCCGGCATTTCCCAATCGGGGTCGCCTGACCGCCTGCGGCTGCCCGAGCAGCAAAATCTCCGTGCGCGCCGATGGCACCATCGTTCCCTGCAACATGTTAAACCATATAGAATTAGGGCGCATCAACCATGATTCCCTGGCCGAAGTATGGCAAAACGGCCCGGCCTTAAACCAACTCCGCAACCGGCGTACGATCCCGCTGGCCGATTTTGAATTCTGCGCCGGTTGCGCCTACATGTTTTATTGCACAGGCAGCTGTCCGGGGCTGGCCTACACGTTAACAGGCAAGGTTGACCATCCCAGTCCGGATTCGTGTTTGCAGCGATTTCTTGAGGAGGGGGGTACGATTCCATGAGCTTGCCGAGCGGCATGAAAGAGCAGAAGACGGGACAGGATGGAATGCCGGCGCTGAGAACTTTATATTTTTACTTGACTGAAGGGTGTAACCTCGCCTGCCGCCATTGTTGGATGGGTCCCCGGTTCGACGCCACAGGCGACCACTATCCCACCTTGCCGGTTGAGTTGTTCGAGACGGCCATCCGCGAAGCCAAGCCGCTGGGCCTAAGTTGTGTCAAGCTGACGGGCGGCGAGCCGTTGCTGCATCCCCACTTCCCTCGTTTGCTGGAGATTGTCCGGCGTGAAGAGTTGAGGCTGACGATCGAGACCAACGGTCTGCTGTGCACGCCGGAGATCGCCGCTGAGATCGCCAAATCTCCCGACCGATTCGTATCCGTAAGCATCGACGGAACCGATGCAGCGACCCACGAATGGGTGCGCGGTGTAGCGGGATCCTTTGAAGCCGCCCGACAGGCGGTGCGCACCCTTGTGGCCGCCGGCACCAGGCCGCAGGTCATTTTCACGGTAATGCGAGGCAATGCCGGCCAAGTGGACGGCATTGTACGAATGGCCGAAGAACTGGGTGCGCACTCGGTCAAGTTCAACATGGTCCAGCCCACTGCGCGAGGCGAGAAGCTGCATGAAAACCAGGAGACCCTGAACATCGTCGAACTCTTCAAGCTGGGGCGGTACGTGGAAGCGGAGCTGGCGCCCCAGGCCAAGTTGAAGGTGCTTATTGATTTCCCGCGGGCTTTAAGAACCCTCCAGAGCATCGGCCGGGGGGATGGGTGTGGCGCCTGCGGGATCTTCGGCGTCCTGGGCGTCATCGCCGGCGGACATTATGCCCTGTGCGGCATTGGCGAGCAGGTGCCGGATCTGGTCTTCGGCGAGGTCGGGAAGGACAGCCTGGAGAAGATATGGCGGGAAAACGCCATCCTGAAGGCCCTGCGGGAGGGACTTCCTGAGCGGCTGGAAGGGATCTGCGGCCGCTGCCTGATGAAGTGGGGCTGCCTGGGCCAATGCGTTGCCCAGAATTACTACAGAAAAGGCAGCCTGATGGCGCCAAACTGGGTCTGTGAACAGGCGGAAGAAGCGGGTCTCTTTCCCGCATCACGTCTGGGAGCAAAACCCACGCAGTCTCCACTTGCCACTACCGACAATTCAGTTGCAGAACAATAACGGGAATGTCCCCGTGGCTATGTTCTTCGCTGCTTATGTCGGCCCCAGCATGAATCCGACTTTGCGCGAGCCGGAGATCATGGAGATCAGGCCTTATGACGGCAGGCCCTTTCGCGTTGGGGATGTGGCCTTTTTTCTGCCGCCGGAGGCTGATCAGCCGGTCGTCCACCGCATTGTCCGTGTGACCCCCGCAGGGATATCCACACTCGGTGACAACAACAGCCAAGAGGACACTTTTCTCTTACAGCCAAAGAGCATCAAAGGCCAGGTGGTGGCCGCCTGGCGCGGTCAGAAGCGGCGGAAGATCGCGGGCGGGTACCAGGGCCGGTTGACACACCGCCGGCTTCGTTGGCGGCGCGTCCTTGACCGTAGCGTGTCTCCTCTGCTGCATCCCCTTTATCAAGCCCTATCTCACCGGGGGTTGATCGCCAGGCTAATGCCCTCTCCATTCCGGCCGCGAGTCGTCGTCTTCCACGCCCAAGGCCGGGATCAGTTTCAGCTTCTGCTGGGGCGGCGTATCATCGGACAATACGATGACCAGCGGCATCAATGGCAGATCCAACGGCCATTTCACTTGTTTGCGGATGGAAGAGCACTTCCAAGGTTGCAGGATAGGGACCGATCGAACCGGCAATTTTTGACCGAAGGGCAACGAATCATGAACCATCTAAAGACGCAGGAAGTGTCGCACTACCTCGTCCTGGCAGATGGGAGCCGTTGGGAAATTTCCGCCGGTGACAAAGAGGCCGCAGCCATCGTTTCACAGCTGGGATGCGCGATGCAGTTGCGCGGGGCACCAGGCGCAATCGAACCTCCTCATCACGGCCGTTTGGGCCGGATTCTCGTCCAGGTTGAGGCGCACACGTCCGTGGCGGATTGTTCTGTTCCGTTGGCATCAAATCATAACGGCATTGTCGTTGTCGGCCTGGATCCATGCGATAACTGGGGCGGCCCATTCGTTAATCTTGTGAGATTATCGCTTATCTTTGCCCGCGAAGCGCAGACCCGCGGAGGAGTCCTCATCCACGGTGCGCTCGCTGAACGGGACGGCATGGGTGTGATCTTGGTGGCACCGTGCGGGACGGGAAAGACCACGGCCAGCAATCGGCTCCCGGCCCCGTGGCGCTCGCTTAGCGACGATGCCACGCTAGTCGTGCGGGACCCGCAAGGCAACTATTGGGCGCACCCCTGGCCCACCTGGAGCCGTTTCCTGGACGGGGGACCGGGCGGCACGTGGGACGTGCAGAGCGCTATGCCTCTCAAGGGCATCTTTCTCCTGGCCCAAGCGGTTGAAGATCGAGTGGAACGGTTAGGCCCGGGACGGGCGGTCAGCCTGCTCGTGGAGAGCGTGGGGCAGGTCTCAACGATCATGGCGCCGGGCCTAGTCAAAGAAGAACTCCACGCCCTGCATCTGGAACAGTTCGATAACCTTTGCGCCTTGGTCCGGGTTATACCCGCTCACGTGCTTCACATCAGTCTGACCGGCGCCTTCTGGCAAGAGATTGACCAGGCGCTGGCAGGGGTCTCCTGTGAGGAAACACAAGAAACGATCAGCAAAAATGAATCAGATTAACTATGCAAGAGCAGGCTGAATCGAAAAAGCTGAAAATAAAACGAACCCTCCAGCTTGGCCGCGCCATACGTTTTGTCTGGCAAAGCGCGAAAGGCTGGACCATAGCGAACAGTGTTCTCATTGCGATCCAGGGGGTAGTGCCGTTACTCCAGCTTTATCTCATGAAGCTCATAGTGGACGCCGTGACCGCGGGGCTGGCGGCTCCTGACAAAGGGGCCGCTTTTAAACACGTGCTTTTGCTCGGTGGCTTGATGGGTGCAGCGATCCTGTTTGCTTCCTTGATCGGCTTGCTAGCGGGATTTATCAGCGAATGGCAAGCTTACGTCGTCACGGATCACATGAACGATGTTCTCCTGGCCAAGTCTATCGAGGTCGATCTGGAGTATTACGAGAGTGCGCGATACTACGACACGCTTCATCGCGCTCAACGCGAGGCTCCCTCTCGACCCCTGAGTATCGTGAATGGTTTAGCCCAGATTGGCCGGAACGGAATCTCGCTGCTGGCCATAGCCGGACTACTCCTGTCATTTCATTGGATCATCGCGATCATCCTATTCGCTGCCGTCATTTCCGGTACCGCCGTGCGATTAAGATATACCGGCCAGATGTATCGCTGGCAACTTGAGCAGACATCCACGGAACGGCAAGCCGCATACTTCAATTGGATGCTCACCGGCATCAGCCACGCCAAGGAAATCCGCCTGTTTAACCTTGGACCTCTGTTCATACGCCGGTTTCGTGATCTCCGCCGGAAACTCCGCATGGGAAGACTGGCCATCACGCGCAGGCACTTTGTCGCTGATTTTGCGGCTCAGACCTTTGCGACCGGGATAATCTACGGCTTGTATGCTTATCTTGCTTATCAGGCGATGACGGGGAAGACCACGTTCGGTGATATGGCCATGTATTATCAGGCCGTTCAGCGCGTCCAGGCATCCCTTCAGGGGATATTGAACAGTCTGGCAAGACTTTATGAAGACAACCTTTTCCTTTCCAATCTCTACGAGTTTCTTGATCTGAAACGAACCGTCATCGAACCGGTTCAGGCCAGACCTGTGCCTCAGCCGATGCAACAAGGGATCGTGCTCGACCATGTGAGTTTTCAGTATTCCGGCGGCACGAGAAAGGTTTTTGAGGATATTTCCCTCATAATCCGGCCCGGAGAAGTGGTGGCTTTGGTGGGCGAGAATGGCTCGGGGAAGACGACTTTAATCAAGTTGTTGTGCCGATTGTACGATCCAACAGGAGGGACCATTACCATCGACGGGGTCGATCTTCGCCAGTTTGAAACGAAAGCGTTAAGACACGAAATCGCCATCATTTTTCAGGATTATGCCCACTACCATCTGACGGCCCGAGAGAACATCTGGTTTGGGAATACCGCCCTTCCGCCCGACCATGAACGTGTCGTCGCCTCTGCGCGCCGCTCGGGGGCTGACGAGATCATCAGCGGATTGCCGCACGGTTATGAAACGATTCTGGGAAAGTGGTTCGCGGACGGCGAGGAACTGAGCATCGGCGAATGGCAGAAAGTGGCCCTGGCCCGCGCTTTCGTGGGCGATGCCCAGATCATTGTCCTGGACGAGCCGACAAGCGCGATGGACGCCAAGGCGGAATATGGGGTCTTCCAGAATTTTCGCCAGCTGGTATCAGGACGCACAGCCATCCTGATCAGTCATCGTTTTTCCACGGTTCGGATGGCTGACCGCATTTTTGTGCTGAAGCATGGAAGCATTATCGAAAGCGGCACCCACGAAGAATTAATAAGCCGCCAGGGTGTTTACGCCGATCTCTTTGAGAGGCAGGCCCGGTCCTATCGTTAGCCGAAAAAACTGGAGGACGGGTCATGGAAAAAAGAGAAGCGGGTAGGCTTTTATGCGATTTTCTTGGGGGTCGAAAAAGGCCGGAATCCAGGCTGGAAAAACTATCACCCGCCGATGGAGAAAATCTGGTCGATTGGGCGCTGCGTTTCAAGGCAGGGGGGTTGTTGTATCGGGAAATTAGGTCCCATCACTATCCGATGGAGCTGATTCCGGTGGATGCCGGGAACAGACTCAGGGAGGCCTACCGCAACCTTGCGATCATGAACACGAGCCTTTTTTTCGAGGCCTTGAAAGTTCTTAAGTCTCTGACCGACGATCAACTGCTGGTCCTTGCGCTCAAGGGCCTGGCGCTGGCAAAAAACGTTTATGGGGATATTGCTTTAAGACCCCATGTCGGATCTGGATCTTTTGGTGAAAGAAAAAGATCTGGTCAGGGCCGGCCGGATATTGCTGACTCTTGGCTATAGGCCGTATTTTCCAGACTGGGAAAGCATGTCCAAGACTTACCATCATCATGTGCCGCCGTTTTCCCATAAAAGCGGGGCCAGGATCGAACTTCACTGGAATATCGTGGTTCCGGATAGCCCCATTAAACCCGATCTTGACGGGTTGTGGGAGAGAGCGCGTTTCATCAAATTGGATAATGTCGAGGTCCTGGCTTTTTCTCCGGAGGATTTATTTTTACATTTGTGCATCCATGCGTGTTCTCATCTGCAAACCGGATTAGACCTGATTCCCTTATTTGACCTGGCCGAATTGATGAAAACATCCGCCGATACAATCGACTGGTCTCTACTCATGGAGAGGGCCGCCAGCTGGGGCGGCCGAAAGTGTGTTTACCTGATGTTGCTTCTGGTCCGGGATTTGCTGGGAGAGGCGCCGCCGGATAGAATCATGCCCGAAATGAAACCCGCTGATTATAGGCCCGTTTTTTTGGATGAAGCCCTGGAACAAATCTTTGAGGCAAGCCCGCCGGCTCAGATCATGAGACTGAGAATCGGCCTGCTTTTAAAAATAAAAAAATCCAAACGGATAAAAAATAAAATATCGGCTCTCTTTAAAGCGGCTTTTCCATCCAAGGAGTATCTGGCCCGCTTCTATTCGGTGTCGTTTTCTTCCCCAAAGATCTATCTTTGCCGCTTGTTTCACCCGGGTCGCCTTATTGTCCGCTATATTCTTGTGCTTCTCCGGCTATTCCGCCGTGATCAATCGGCAATAAAAGCGGTCCATCAGGAGCATCGGGTGAGCGAGGTTTCTGACTGGATGTTTTCGTAATGATCTAGGCGCAGAAAAATCCTCTTGTCGGGAACAAAAAGGTCAGAGAGAGGCCCACGCCTCTTTTATCAGGATTTATTTTAGAGAGAAAATTCAGATGGTAGCGGGGGCTGGATTTGAACCAGCGACCTCCGGGTTATGAGCCCGACGAGCTACCAGGCTGCTCTACCCCGCAGTCACACTTTTATTATACGCAAATCCGCGCGCTTGTAAAGAGGAAATTGGACAGAAAAACGGGTTGACTGCCGCGCGGATTCCACTATAATTGATGCCCGTAGAATGGCCGAAATTCTTTTTTACCTTCTTTCCGCGGTCAGCGTGGGCGCCGTCATGGGCATGCTTCTGTCCAGGAACCAGGCCTATGGGGCCCTCTACCTGGTCCTGGCCTTCGCCGCGCTGGGCGGGCTGTTCGGATTGATCGGCGCGCCGTTCGCGGCCGTCATCCAGATCCTCGTTTACGCCGGCGCGATCATGGTCCTCTTCATCTTCGTCCTGATGACGATCAACGTCCGGACCGGGCTGCCGCCGGAAAAGAAAAAATGGACGATCGGGGCGGCCATTCTCCTGGCCGCGCTGCTCCTGGCCGAGATCGGGCTGGCCGCGCAGGGCCTCCTGCGCGCATCCCCCCCGGCGAGTCCCGCGGAATCCGTCAAGGCCGTCGATATCGGGCGACTCCTGTTCTCCCGCTACCTCTATCCCTTCGAAATCACGTCCATCCTGATCATGGCCGCCATCGTCGGAGCCGTGGTCCTATCCAAAAAAAAGGATGCGCCATGATCCCGGCCGGTCATTTTTTCATCGTCGCCTCCGTTCTCTTCGTTTTGGGCGCCGCGGCCTTCTTCGTCAAGAAGGATTTGATCTCCCAATTCATGTCCGTCGAAGTCATGCTCAACGCGGCCAACCTGGCCTTCCTGGCGCTGGCCCCGCGGGGCAGGATGGCCGACGCCCAGGCCGTGGTTTTCTTCATCATCACCGTGGCCGCGGCCGAGGCGGCCGTCGGGCTGGCCATCATTCTGGTCATCTTCCGCCGCCGGAAATCGGTCCGCACCGAGGACCTCAACGGGCTGAAAGGCTGAGCGCGTGAATCCCTTCTGGCTGATCCCCTTCGCCCCCGGGGCGGGCGCGCTGGTCCTGATCCTGTTCGGGCGGGTGCTCCCGCGCAGGGCCGTCTCGGCCGTGGCCTGCTCGTCCGTGGCCGTTTCGTTTCTCCTGGCCCTGGCCTCCTTCGCCGGCCTGGCCCCGGCGCGGGCCGCCGCCCCGCTGGTCAAGAACCTGTTTACCTGGATCGGGGCGGGCGGGTTCCAGGCCGATTTCGCCTTCCAGTTCGATCCCCTGGCGGCGGTCATGGTCCTGGTCGTGACCGGCGTCGGACTGCTGATCCACGTCTATTCGACGGGCTACATGGCCCGGGAAAAAAGCTACGCCCGTTATTTCGCCGCGCTCAACCTGTTCACCTTCGCCATGCTCATCCTGGTATTGGCCTCGAACCTCATCTTGATGTTCGTCGGCTGGGAGGGCGTCGGCCTCTGCTCCTATCTGCTGATCGGCTTCTGGTTCGAAAAACCCGCCGCCGCACGGGCCGGGAAGAAGGCCTTCCTGGTCAACCGCATCGGCGACGCCGGGTTCATCATCGGAGTTTTGTTCCTTCTCTTCGCCGTCGGCAGCGGCGAGTTCACCGCCGTCAACCAGGCCCTGGCCGGAGGCGGGCTGACCAAAAACCTGGCCACGCTCATCGCCCTGCTCCTGTTCGTCGGGGCCGCGGGAAAATCGGCCCAGATCCCGCTGTACGTCTGGCTGCCGGACGCCATGGAGGGACCGACCCCGGTCAGCGCCCTGATCCACGCCGCGACCATGGTCACGGCCGGCGTGTACATGGTCGCCCGGCTGAACGCCCTGTACACCTTCTCCGAGACGGCCGGCGCGGTCGTCGCCGTCATCGGCGGCGCCACGGCCGTCTTCGCCGCCACCATGGCCCTCGTCCAGAACGACATCAAGCGCGTCCTGGCCTATTCGACGATCTCCCAGCTCGGCTACATGTTCCTGGGCTGCGGCGTCGGCGCCTACGCGGCCGGGATCTTCCATCTCTTTACCCACGCTTTTTTCAAGAGCCTGCTGTTCCTCGCCGCCGGGAGCGTCATCCACGCCCTGTCCGGCGAACAGGACATACGGAAGATGGGCGGCTTGCGCCGCTATCTTCCGCTCACCTACCCGGCGTTTCTCATCGGCGCGATCGCCATCGCCGGCGTCCCCTTTTTGTCCGGCTTCTTCTCCAAGGACGCCATCCTGACCGCGGCTTACGCCGGCGGCCACCGCGTGCTTTATGCGCTGGGCTTGATCGCCGCCGTGATGACGGCGTTTTACATGTTCCGGCTCATCTTCCTGACCTTCCACGGCCCGGAACGGCTCGACGCCGGGGCCAAGGCCCACCTCCATGAATCGCCCCCCTCGATGACCGGTCCGCTCCTGATCCTGGCCGGGCTGTCGGTCGTCGCCGGCTATGTGGGCCTGCCGGCCGTCATCGGCGAACGAGCCGATCTTTTCCGCCGCTTTCTCGAACCGGTCATTCCCGCGCTGGGCGAGGGCCTGGCGGCGGCTCCCGAGTGGGCGCTCATCCTGGCGTCCACGGCGGCCGCCGCGCTGGGCATCGGGCTGGCCTATCTTTTCTATCTGCGCCGGCCCTCCATTCCCATCCGCCTGGCCCGGGCCCTGCCCTGGCTCCACAAACTCCTCCTGGGCAAATATTATATCGACGAGATCTACGAGGCCGTCATCGTTTCTCCGCTGGTCCGCGGGTCGGATCTTGTCTATCGGCATTTCGACTTGAAAGTCATCGACGGGGCCCTCGACGGCACGGCCGCGGCGACGCGGGCCGCGGGCCGTATGGCAGGCGCCTTCCAGACCGGCTTGATCAAGGATTACGCCCTGGTCTTTCTGGCCGGCGTCGCCGTATTTCTCGGATTGATTCTCTGGGTGCTATGAATATCCCCCTGCTGAGCTTCATGATTTTCGCCCCTCTGGCGGGGGCCATCCTGCTCATTTTCCTGCCCAAGGACCGCAAGGACCTGCTCTACGGAGCCGCCGGGGCGGCTTCCCTTCTCACCTTGGCCTCTTCGTTTCTTCTCTACGCCCGGTTCAACGGCGCCGCCGCCTCTCTCCAATTCGTCGAGCGCGTGTCCTGGCTGGGCGGAGGCATCCAGTACCATGTCGGAGTGGACGGCATCAGCCTGATGCTGATCCTGCTGACGACGTTCCTCCTGCCGGTGGCCATCTTCTCCAGTTGGACGGCCGTCCGGGCCCGGATCAAGGAATACCTCATCTTCATGCTCCTGTTGGAAACAGGCATCCTAGGAGTCTTCTGCGCGGTCAACATTTTCCTCTTTTACGTTTTCTGGGAAGCGATGCTCATCCCGATGTATTTCCTGATCGGAATCTGGGGCGGACGGCGGCGCGTCTACGCCACCACCAAGTTCGTCCTGGTCACCATGTTCGGGAGCCTCCTGATGCTGGTGGCCATCTTCGTTTTGGCCGCCCAGTACCAGAAAGCCACGGGCGTCGCCTCATTCAATCTCTTCGATTTCTACGGCCTCTCGCTTCCGCCCCAGCTCCAGCTCTGGCTTTTCCTGGCCTTCGCCCTGGCCTTCGCCATCAAGGTCCCGATGGTGCCTCTCCACACCTGGCTGCCCGATGCCCACGTCGAGGCCCCCACGGCCGGCTCGATCATCCTGGCCGCGGTGCTTTTGAAAATGGGCGCGTACGGCTTCTTGCGCTTCGCCCTGCCGCTCTTCCCCGACGCCGTCCAAAAACTCCTGCCGGCATTGGCCGTGCTCAGCATCATCGGAATCATCTACGGCGGGCTGATGGCCCTCGTCCAGAAGGACATCAAGTCGCTGGTGGCCTATTCGAGCGTCAGCCACATGGGGCTGATCATGCTGGCCGTCTTCGCCCTCAACGTCGAAGCCGCCGAGGGCGCCGTCTTCCAAATGCTCAATCACGGGCTGAGCACGGGCATGCTCTTCCTGCTGGTCGGCGTGCTTTACGAGCGCGCCCATACCCGGGCCATCGCCGATTTCGGCGGCCTGAGCAAACAGATGCCCGTCTTCGCCGCGTTTTTCCTGGTCGCCATCCTGTCCTCGATCGGCCTGCCCGGGCTCAACGGGTTCGTCGGCGAGTTCCTCTGTTTTTACGGCATCTTCGCCGCCCACAGCGTCTGGGCCATTCTGGCCGTGTCCACGGTCATTCTGTCGGCCGCTTACCTGCTCTGGATGTACCAGCGGGTCATGCACGGCCCCATCGTCCATGAATCGATCAAGACGTACCGGGACATGAACGCCCGGGAGATCGCCCTGGTCGTCCCGATCGTCATCCTCATGCTGTGGATGGGCATCTTCCCGCGGACTTTCCTTAAAAAAATGGATGCCACCATCAACAGCTACATCCGCGGCCTCAAGGGGCAGGACAAGGTGTTCGTCCTGAAACCGGCACTCAACCGTGGTTCTTATCCACGGTTGAGTACGGCGGAAACGGTCCCCCAAACAAGGTTTGGGGCCCCCTCCGCCCCCGCTTCCGCCGCCGCCGAGGCGCGCCCGAAATGAACGCCCTAAGGGCTTTGGGGCCCCTCCTGACCGTGGCCGGCGGAGCCGTGCTCGTTCTCCTTCTCGACGCCTTCTGGAAACGGGAATCGAAAAACCACCTGGCCTACCTGTCCCTGGCCCTGCTGGCGGGCGCGGCGGCGTTGTGCGTGCGCCTGTGGGACGCCGGCGCGGCGTCCTTCGAGGGCGCCCTGCGCCTGGACCGGCCGGCGCTTTTGTTCTGCCTGTTCCTGATCCTGGCCGCCGCCTTCACCGTCCTGCTGGGTTTGCGCTACCTCGCCCAGCAGAACGCCGCGTTCGGCGAATTCTACGGGCTCCTTCTGTTGTCGCTGTCCGGGCTGATGATCATGGTCTCGACCCGGGACCTGCTGATCGTTTTCTTGGGCCTGGAAGTCTTCTCCGTTTCCGCCTACGGCCTGACCGGCCTGAAGCGGAACGATGACCGGGCCTCGGAAGCGGCGGCCAAGTACTTCCTGATGGGCAGCTTCGCCGCGGCGTTCATGGTCTTCGGGCTGGCCATCCTCTTCGGCTCCGCCGGGAGCTTCGACATCGGCGAAATCTTCGCCGCCGGCGGCGGGGCGCGGATGCCCGTCTTCGCCCTGGCCGGGCTCGGCTTGGTCCTCGTCGGCTTGGCCTTCAAAATCGCCCTGGTCCCTTTTCACATGTGGCAGCCCGATGTCTATCAGGGCGCGCCGACGCCCGTCTCGGGCTTTTTCGTCGTCGCTCCCAAGACGGCCGGCTTCCTGGTCCTGATGCGCATCCTCCTCCCCTACGGGCAGGGACAATGGGGCCGCGACGCGGTCTACTATTTTCTCTACGCCGTGGCCGCCCTGACCATGATCGTCGGTAATCTAGGCGCGCTCCGTCAGAGGAACCTCAAACGGTTGTTCGCCTATTCCAGCATCGCCCATGCCGGCTATATCCTCATCGCCGTGCTGGCGCTCGACGCCCGCGGCATGGCCTTTTACCTGGCCAGTTATCTTTTTCTGGGGATCGGCGCCTTCGCCGCCCTGGCGGCCATGTGCAGACCGGGCCGGGAATACGACGACCTCGATGATTTCGCCGGGATCGGCTTCCGCTATCCCTGGATCGGGTCCATCTTCTCGGTCATCCTGCTGGCCTTGGCCGGGTTCCCGCCGCTGAGCGGTTTTCTGGCCAAGTTCTATGTCTTCAGCGCGGCCGTCCGGGCCGGATTGGTTCCCCTCGTGATCGTCGGCGTCCTGACCAGCCTCGTCTCCGTCGCCTATTACCTGCGGGTCATCGCGGCCATGTACATGCGCGAACCGGTGCATCCCGTCGATATCGAAGTGGAAAACCCGGCCGTCCTGCTCGTCCTCTTCCTCTGTCTGTACGGGGTGCTCCAACTGGGCATTTTCCCCGGCAACGTCCTGACCATCATCCGCCAGGCCATGGCCGGCCTATTCTGAGTCTTTTTAAAAGCCGCCCGCCGGCTGCCCTCCCCTATTCGTAGTAGCCGCTGCCGAAGCGGGGATTGACCGCCCCGCGGAGCGTCGAGCCGAAGGAAAACGAGATGCCCAGGGACACGTAGTAGCTGTAGGTTGTGGACATCTGCTTGAGCCGGAGCAAGATCTCATCGCTGGAGAGCCCGCCCTTGACCAGCGAAAGCTGATCGTGAATCATGGAACACCCGCCGTTGCCGTAGACCGAGAATCCCTTCCAGATTCGGACCGACAGGAACCCGTAGAGGGAAAGCCGGTTCTTGGAGAAATCGTGGAAATAATGGGAGCCGACGATCGAGGCGTTGGCGTTTCCCCAGGGCTGGATTACGTTCAAGCTGACCGACAGGGATTGGCTAAGGAGATTCTCCGAGAGCTTCCCGTAAATCGTCTCCTCCAGGTAGTTGTAGCGGCCGAAATTCAGCCGGCAGAGGAACGTCAGCCGCTTGCGGGTTGATTCGGCATAGGGAAACACGTCGAATTCCAGGGCGGGGGCGATTCGGAACGACGTTTTTTCGTTGCTGTAGGTTGAAGAATAGGCCGAGACCCACCCTCCGGCCGACCAGTGATCGCTCAGGCTCTTGACCACGAGGGCGCCGAACCGCCAGCTCCGGGAGGACGTGCGGATCTCCTGGTCTTCGATCGTGAACCGGCTGTCGTAGACGCTCCTCTGCCAGAACGCGTTGATCTTGAGGTCCTCGGTCACGCGGTTGAGCGAAAAGCCCCCGTCATAGCTGCTCGAACCCTGGAGCTTCTCGCCGTTGAGGGAGCCGTTCACGTTGACGCCGAACATCCAACGGTCCCAGGGGTCCTTGGCCGGGACCACCGGCTTCGCGGCCGATTCCTCGAACGAGACGGTGACTTGCTCCTCGACTTCGGTGCGCGCGACGAACGGCATCAGCCCTTTCTTCAAAACTCGAACCATGGCCTCCCGCCGCTCGTCGCGGGTGGCCAGCCGGTCAACGAAGTACTTCAGGGTGTAATGGATGTCTTTGAACGGGCCCAGACCGATGAACTCGATTTGGGTCTCCGAGCCGGCCCCCGAGGACAACGAGGTCGAGATCGTGTGGACGTCGGCGTCCTTGCGGTCTCGGACGTATTCGATGAACGGGATCTCCGTCCGGACATAATCGCCTCCGCCCCCGCTGCCGTCGATGAAGACCCGGAGCAGGGCGGGCCGTCCGTCGGGGCGTTTCGCTCCGTTCGCCGCGGGGTCCTGGGCGAAGGATAAGCGGCCCGCGCACAAGATCGCTAAAAAGGACCCCAGGCAGAATCGGCGTGTTCTTTTCATCATCGTCCTTTCCTGGCGGACACGCCCGCCGACGAGAACGTCAGGCTCATGGGCCGCTCTTCGGCCTCCCCCGGAATCCTATTCGCGGCGGGCGCTTACCGCCCCGTTTCGGCCTCGCCCCCATGGGGAAGGCCTGCTTGAATTCGGCCTCGAAGGTCTCGCCCGGCTCGGGCAGGCGGCCTTTTACGATCAGGAAATAGAGCCGGCCGGCCGGATCGTAGTGGGTCCTTCGCTGGAGGGCCCAGCGCATGTGCCCCGTGCGCAGGGCCTGGATCATGGTCCCGGCGATATAGAGCATCTGGATTACGTTGGCCTTGACCAGTTTGGGGATTGTCGCCCCCGCTCCGAGATCTTGGAATTGGTCGTGCAAGGTCTTGTGCAGGTCGAAGCGGCCGTCCCGGAGCAGAAGGGGCTCGATCCACGGCCAGAAAATGAGCGCGTACATCTCTTCGTGCGAGATGACGACTCCGGCTTTCCTGGCCCGGTCCTCGATCTCCAGCAGGCCGCACAGCCGCGAAAACCGGTTGTCGTCGGACTCGTACTCCTCCCCGGCCCGGCCCAGGATGAAGCGGAGAAGGCCGTGGCTGCGCAGGGCCTCGACGACCGGGCGCGTCTCAGAGGCCAGCTCCTTGTTGAATTCCTCGTAGAGCCGCGCCCCGGAAGCCGTGCCCAGGAGATAAGCCTGGGAGCGGATCGCCGCCGCCGCGCAGGGCTCGACCTCGAATCCCAGGCGGGCGGCGTGGCGCAAGACGCGCCAGATCCGCACCGGATCCTCGGTGAACCGCTCGACCGGGTCGCCGATGACCCGGATCCGGCGGCGGGACAGATCTTCCAATCCCCCGACGTAGTCGATGACGGCATCGAGGACGGCATCGTAAAGGAGGGCGTTGATGGTGATGTCGCGGCGGAAGGCATCTTCCCGGGGGGTGCCGTAGATATCAGCCGGCGAATCGAGAATCACATCCTCCGGCGCCGCGGGAATGGAGCGGGGGTCCTTGCGGAAGGTGGCCACTTCGATGATTTTTCCTCCCGGGAAATGGACGTGGACCAGGCGGAAGCGGCGCCCGATGACATAGGCGTTGGGAAACCGCTTCTTGATCTGACCGGGACGGGCGTCCGTGGCGATATCGAAGTCCTTGGGCGTCTTGCCCAGCATCAGGTCGCGCACCGCGCCGCCTACGAGACAGGCCATGAATCCCTGCCGGTCGAGGCGGTCGATGATCTTCAGGGCATCGGGATCGATGTGCGTCCGGGTGATGGGGTGCCCGGGAGCTTCCAAAATGATCGGCTCGACCCTCCGGCCGTTTGCCGCTTGGTTATTCTTCATTCCTTGGTGTTGAATCGGACCAAAATACTAAGCCGGGCGGAATAGAATTGACCCCGGATGTCTTTGTCGCCCGGCTAGTACTCGGGGAGCAGTAAGGATTATGTAACATAATTACTGCTCCCCGTAGTAAGACCGTATATTGCGATATCCGGGCGCGCGTGTCAATCGGCGGCGGCCGCTTTCGTTCATTGACTTCGACGAGGGGCCGAATTATCATCGTCCTCCGCAAACAAGGAAAAAATCCATGGACGCCCTGATCCTCAAGCTCCGCCGCAGGCACCGCGAGCATTTCGGGCTCGAACCCGCCATCGTCTCCTACGCGCCGGGCCGGGTGGAGATCCTGGGCAATCACACCGACTACAACGAAGGCTTCGTCCTCTCGGCCGCCATCGACGCCGGCATCGCCGTAGGGTTGAACCCCTCCGAAACGCCGGCCTCCACGTTATTCGCGGCCGATTTCGACGAAAGCGTCCAGTTCCCGGCCGATCATCCGGGACGCACGGACAAGGAGCGCTGGTCGAACTACGCCCGCGGAGTCTATGCGCTGATGCGCGAAAAATACGGTTTCGAGCCGCGGGGTTTCCGGGCCACCCAGACAGGCGACATCCCCATAGGTTCGGGGCTATCCAGCTCGGCCGCCCTGGAGATCGCCTCGGCCTTGGCCTTCGCCGCCTTTCACGGACTGTCGCCGGACAAGCTCGACCTGGCCCGCATCGGCCGAAAAGCGGAGCATGAATACGCCGGGGTCAACTGCGGCCTGCTCGACCAGATCTCCAGCCTCTTCGGCCGCGAGCACGCTCTTGTCTTCACCGATTTCCGCTCCCTGCAGGTGGAGACCGTACCTCTGCCTCGGGGATACGCCTTCCTGATCGCCGACACGGCGGTCAAACATGCCCTGGTCGACTCGGAATACAACGAGCGGCGGCGGCGCTGCGAGGAGGCGGCCGCCTATTTCGCCCGCGTTCTCGGGCCGCAGGTGAAGACCTTGCGCGACGTGAGTTGGACGGACCTGGAGCGCCATCGCGGCGCCCTCGACCCGGCGGTCTGGAACCGGGCCGCCCACCCGATCGGCGAAGACGAGCGCGTTCTCCGGGGCGTCGAATTATTGAAAAAGGGCGACGCGGTTTCGTTCGGCCGCCTGATGTTCGAATCGCATAAGAGCTCGCAGATCTATTTCCAGAATTCCTGCCCGGAGCTGGATACGCTGATCGACGCCGCCCGCGCCACGCCCGGCGTCCTAGGCGCCCGTTTGAGCGGCGGCGGATTCGGCGGAAGCATCGTCGCCCTGATCAAGGAAACGGACGTTGAGTCCGTCGCCCGGGTCTTGGCCGAAGCCTACAAGAACGCTTATGGCCATGTCATCGAGCCGCGCGTCGTCGTTCCTTCGGCCGGCGCTCGCCTGGTCTGACGGCGTCCCGTCTCAGGCGTACTGGCCGGCCGTCCAGCCCGACGACCAGGCCCATTGTAAATTGTAGCCGCCCAGCCATCCTGTGACGTCCACGCATTCGCCCACGAAATAAAGCCCGGGGACTTTCCGGGATTCCATAGTTTGCGAGGACAGCTCCCTGGTGTCGATCCCGCCGACCGTCACCTCGGCCGTATCGTATCCTTCCGTTCCATCGGGACGGAGGCGCCAATGGTGCAGCTCCTCGGCCAGCCGCTCCAACCGCCCAGGTGAAAAAGCCGCTAAAGGTTTCGATCCCCCGCGGGTGTCCAGCCAGGCCTCCACGAACCGGCGCGGCAGGCGGTCGGCGAGCACGGCGCAGACGCCTCGGCGGGTCCGCCGTCCCCCAAGGAGAAGCGCCCGGGCGTCCGCGCCGGGAAGAAGATCGATCTCGATGGTCTGTCCCTTTTTCCAATAGGAGGACGTTTGAAGTATGGCCGGCCCGCTCAGCCCCCGATGGGTGAACAGCACATTCTCCCGAAACTCGGCGCGGCCGCAGCGCACCATGGCGTCGAGAGATATCCCGCTCAGATTTCTTAAGGCCTCCATTTCGGCCGCCGCCAGGGTCAGAGGGACCAAGCCCGGCCTAAGGTCTGTGACTCCGATCCCGAATTGCCCGGCCAGGGTTGGGGCGAATTTCGTCGCCCCCAGCTTGGGATAAGACAGTCCTCCGCTGGCCACGATAAGGGACGAAGCCGTCAACGTCTCTCGGGAAAGGCGAACACGGAAGGCTCCGTCCCGCCGCACATCGACGATGGGACTAGCCGTCCGGATCCGGACGTTGGCCGTGCGCGATTCCCGTTCGAGCATATCGACGACGGACTGTGCGCTCCCGGCGCAAAACATTTGGCCGTGGGTCCGCTCACGGACCTTGACTCGGTGTTCGGCCAAAAGGCCGAGGAAGTCGGCGGAGGTGAAACGGGCCAGCGCCGACTTGCAGAAATGCGGATTTTGGGACAAATAATGGCCGGCGGACGTTTCGAGGTTGGTGAAATTGCACCGGCCGCCGCCGGAGACGCGGATTTTTTCCCCGATCCGCGGATTGTGGTCGAGAACGAGAACGGAACGACCGCGCTTGCCCGCCTCGATGGCGCCCATCAGGCCGGACGCACCGGCCCCGATGACGATGACGTCGAAATCATTCATAGCGGCGGCCCGGCGGCCGCGACAGCCGGTCCTCGTCTCTCCGAACAGCATTCTTGTCCCGTTTGGAAACTAACCACAGGACCGCCCCGACCATGATCGCCCAGCCCAAGAACCGGACGACGGCGCCGATCGTCGTGTCCTGTTGGAGAAGGTGCAGGTCGGAGAGGATCAAGTTCCAGTCGTGCTCGCCCCCGCCCACGAGCGGGAGGGCCATGGCCCGGGCGTCGGCGATATAAGCCGAAATATAAACGAAATTTTCCCCGAACCAAAAGGCGCTGAAGGCCGTGCCCAATGTCTCGCCCCGCAGGGTGAAATAAACGGCGAAGGCCAGGGGCACGAGGAGCTCCATGATCGTCCCGCCCCAGATTCCGATCGTCCAGCCGAGGAGGCCGAACAGGGGGTGGCCGGCCTCATGGATCGGCAGATTAACGTGGTCGAGGATGAGGAACCCGCTTTTCTCGGTCGCGGCATGGACAAAGAAAAGCGCCGCTGCGCTTACCCCGATGATCAGCGCCGTCTTGGATACCGGCTTCCAGTCGATGCTCATAGCCGCTCAATCCCCCACGGACGTCAGGATGGCGTTAAACAGCAGTTTGAACGTCCCGTGCGTCTGGGCCCGGTTCTGGACGCGCAAGGGGAGCAGCACGATCCGTCCTTTTCCGAGCCGCGTCTCCGCCGCTCCGACCTTATTGGCCAGATAGGACTCCCCCTGCAGCCAGCCGCTGCGAAGGAGCCCGCTCTTCGGGTACATGACAACGACCGAAGTGGGCATCGAGACGAATGACGGCGCCGCGTCCAAAGCCATGGAATTGACGAAATAGGCGTCGGCCTCGGCCGGCATGCCGAAAGCCAAGGGATGGGCGTTGTTGACCAGAACGCGCAGGATCGAGCCCGGGCAGAAGAAATTCTCTCGGCTCAGCCCCAGCAGGGCGTTGCGAAACGGGACCTGGAGCTTGTCGATGGCGAATTGGACGCTTCGGCCGAGGGCGATCAGCGAGCCGCCGTTGTCGACGAATCGTTGGAGGGCCTTCAGACCGCTCTCGTCGATCCCGCCCTTGTACTCCGGTGGGACATTCCGCCCATTTTGGCCGGTCATGATCGGTTGCGTTCCCATGTCCGGAAAAATCATGACGTCGAAGCGGCCGGCCGCGTCGCCTGTTCGCAGGTCTTCCGGATGGATCGTGGTGAACGGAAATTCATATTGCTCCAACAGCCAGCGGGTCCAACCTTCATCGGCGTTTCCGCCCCAGGGTTGATAGAGGGCCGTCCGCGGGGCTTTGATGCGCATCAGCTTCCCCGGCGGGACATCGGCCTGCGCCAGAGCGTCGATCCCAAGCGATCGGGTGACCGCGGCCATGGTCTCGGCTAACTGGATCCCTCCCTTGACCACGATCGCGCCCGGCGCGAACGTCCGTCCGCCCATCTCGGTTTTTTCCATCAACCAGGAAACCTCGGCGCCGGCTTTCAGGAGGCGGTTCACAGCGACCAGACTGTTGTTGGTTTCGTGGCTGAGAACGTACACAGTCCCTTGCCCTATGACCTGGCCTAGGGGGAGTTGGATCGCCTCGAGTTTTTCCAACTCCGCGGCGAACGGCTTGGCGGCGAAAACCGTCGTCACACCCATCTGCATCCCCAGCGACCAGCCGGCCGCATCGTAGGGCGCGCGCGGCTGA
>Ga0315275_10001422_pt1 | contig 21066 bp, 19 predicted proteins | sample YL17G03_0_MG_FD_205557 | JGI IMG/M metagenome (GOLD analysis project Ga0315275, IMG submission 205557) | Sediment microbial communities from Yellowstone Lake, YNP, Wyoming, USA - YL17G03_0 | ecosystem: Environmental > Aquatic > Freshwater > Lake > Sediment | place: USA: Wyoming | collected...
ACACCGCGCGCTCGGAGATTGCTGCCACCCAGAACAGGCTCGGCGTCTTCTTCGGACCGCCGCCGCGCGGATAGACCATGAAATCGAGCGGCTCGCGGTTCTCCTTCACAACGTAGCCGCGCTGCCTGAGGTCGCGATAGACGACGTAACTGATGACGAAGTTCGGATAGGCGGTGTTCGCCGCCCTGAGAAGCCTTTCGTGGCTTACAGGCCTGCCCCGCGACGTCAGCTGGAGCCTGTCACCCTCGACCAGGTAGAGCGCCTCGAGCAAGGTCAGCTTCAGACCGCCACCGGATACGGGACTCCCGTAGTAACCGCGGTTGTAGATCTGGCTCGCCTCTGACTCGTCGGCGACCAGGACGGAATCTCCCTGCAGTTCTCCGGACATCGTGTCGATGGTCGGATACGCGCCTCGCGTATTAGCCTTGCTTGGGCGGGATGTCCGCAACCCCCCATCCATATACCGACCAAAACCCCTTAAATAGAAGCGTTTCCATAGTCTCATCTGTTGAACCGCGAACAGCTCATAAACGAGATCAGGGACCTGCTGGCGAAGACCGGCTTCTACCTCTCCGACAAGGCGAACACGAGGGGGATGAGCTTCGACATCATCGCGAGGAGAGACCAGAACCTCCTGCTCATCAAAGTGCTCGCGAACGTCGATGCGTTCACCGAGACGAACGCCAGGGAGCTCAAGCTGATCGCGAGGACGCTCGACGGATCGCCGATCCTGGTCGGGCAGAGGAGCGGCGGGGGCCGCCTCGAGGAGGGTGTGATATACAGCCGGTTCGGGGTCCCGATACTCTCCAAGGAGACCTTCGTCGACTTCTTCGCCGAGGGCGTCCCGCCATTCGTCTTCGCGGCGCCAGGCGGCCTCTACGTCCACCTCGATGGCGATTTGCTCCGGCGGCTGAGGGACACGAAGAACATCTCTCTCGGCACGCTCGCAGAGGTTGCGGGAGTGTCTCGGAGGACCGTCCAGATGTACCTGGAGGGGATGAGCGCGACGATCGACATCGCCCTCCGCCTCGAGGAGTTCTTCGGCGAGCCTCTGGTGATCCCCGTGGATCCGTTCGCCTACACCAAGGACCTGGAGCAGGCATTGGTCAGCTGGGACGAGTTCGACACCTTCGAGAAGCACGTCTTCCAGAAGCTGCAGAACCTGGGGTTCGAGGTGGTGCCAACGCTGAGGTGCCCGTTCGAGGCGCTGACATCCGACCGCGAGGAGATCTACCTGACCGGGGTGAGGACGAGGAACGAGAACGTCGAGGAGAAGGTGACGATGGTCAGCAACATCTCAAAGGTGGCGGAGCGGGACTCCGTGATCTTCGTCGAGAAGAGCAGGGTCAGAATGAGCATCAGGGGCACGCCGATAATCAACAAGGACGAGCTCAGGAAGATCAAGGAGCGAGAGGAGATCCAGGACCTGATCGAGGAGCGCAAGAAGTGACATGGACGTCATCGATAGGCCGAATGGCCACCGCATTTTCTTCCTGCCGGTTGTCCGCGGACTTGAATTGGAGAGACAGAAGGTGGGGCAAGCGCTGGAGGAGTCATCCCCAAAGGTGATCGCTCTCTCGATCTCGCCGGAAGAGCTGGACGGGCTCGAGAAGTTCCGGGGCGGCAATGTTCCCGCGGCAAACTTCGAGGAGGATGTCTACATGGAGAGACTCTCGGAGTTCGGCGAGGTGAGCAAGCCGCCGCCTTGCTTCCTCGAGGCGCGGGATCAGGCCAAGGTCAGGAACCTGAAGCTCGAACCCCTTGACCTGAACAACGAGGACTTCACCGAGGCGTATGTGACGCACGTCACCACCATCGAAATGATGTTCCAGGGACGGGTTGAACGCAAGCTCCGCGGTCCGCACCTGCAGGCGCGGACAGCCGAGGAGTTCGTTCTGAAGTTCGACAAGACGATCAACAGCAAGCTTGGCTACAGGCGGCTGGAGAGGGCGAGGGAGACGCACATGGCGAAACGCCTGGCGAAGCTGATGGACGAGTCGGCGACGACGCTGGCGCTGGTCGAACTGGAACGGGCGGAAGGGGTGAGGCAGTTGCTGGCCCAACTACCTGCCGCGGTATTGTGAGTTGCTGACGTCTCCAAGGTCCATGCCGTAGATTGTCGCACCGATCAGGAATTGTGGCGGGCTCGGGGAGACCCAGTTACCTGCGTTGTTCCTGTAATAGTACACTGTTCCGGTGTTGGTGCCGCCGGTTCCGACGACGATGTCGTCGTCACCGTCTCCGTCAATGTCTCCCGCCGCGAGCGCGTATATCGTCTCGCCCCCTTGAGTCGTGAACGACTTCAATAGCGTCCCGGTCGGACCGTTCGCTTGGTAGATGTACACTGTCGCACCAGTCGAAGCCACCATCTCCAGGCCTGGCTTGGAGGGGTAGCAGTTCGCGAGCTTGACGCCCGAGATGCTGCCTCCGGGAGACGCGAAGGCTTGCGCCGGCTGCATCAGACCACCCGCACTGCCCATTACCTTGTACAGATTGCCGCCGGACGTCCCAAGCGCCAGGTCGTCGAACCCGTCCGCGTTCAGGTCTCCGGCGTCGATGACCATGCCGTTCGCGCCATCCGGGTTGCTGATGTCCAGTCCGGTGATTCCCCCTGTGGTCTGGACCGTGATATTGAGGGTGTTCACGTAGACATTGTCCAAGTTGATGTTGTTGTTGGTCCTGTCCGTGTCAACGACCTTGATCCAAACGGTTTTACCGCCTAGGCTCGGCAGGACGTAGCTGAATGTCGTTTCCGTCGCAGTGTTGATGGTTACGGTGGGCCCACTGTACGTCCCGAATTGCCCCGCCGTCGAGTAGAAGAAGGCAAAGTTGTCGTTCTCGGCGTTGTTCGGTCTGTATCCAACGACGTACATGGTGTACGTGCTGCCCGGCCTGTTCGGCAGGGGCTGAAGCTTCCAGTAGTGTTCCAAGGCGCTTCTGCTGCCGCCCGGGATGAACGTCTCAATGTACATGTAGTCGATGAATACCTCGTCTGCGGTCTCGCCGTTTGTCTGGACCGTGTCGACCACTCTGATGTAGACTGTTCCGCTTGTCCCTGCCGGTAAGGTGTACGTATAGTTCGTGTCGGAAATGGCAGTGACTGTGAACATGTCGGTCCACGGTCCCCCCGTCGACGTTGCGTACTGGAATTTGAAGTCATCATTGGGGTTGGAACCGGCGGATTTGTGGCCGTTCAGATTGACCTTGTGGCTCGTGCCTGCCGGCACGTTGATCGGCCAGTACGCCTGCATGCAAAACTTGTTCGCCTGGCACGTCCCCTCGCCGAGGACTTCATAGACTGAGTTATCTGAGAAAGTGTCGGTGAAGCTGCCTTGGTCTATCGAACCGTATGTGAAAGACGCTTCCTGGTTTGCCGTGTCATTGCTGTATGCGGAGCCGAAGTTTCTCTGCTCTTCTTTCAACAGCTCTCTCTGCGCGTCATTGTAGTATGTGGAGGTGTAATTCCCGGTGACTATTGTCCCGTAGACCGTGTTTTCCTGCGTTGCCTTCCATTGGTCAGTCTGCTGTGTCGACGTGAACTTGCCGTTTCCGTCCAGGTTCGGATACCAAGTGATTTTATTCGCGGCCCTTGCGGTGGCGATATCCATCCACTTGTCGCCATTGAAGTCGCCGATCTCTATCGCGTTGACCTGACTGTTCCTCGATGTGTCCACGCTGACCTTGGTCCAGGAACCGTCATTCTTGTAGTACCAAACTTTGCCAGAGGACGAGCCCACGGCAATCTCAGGGGCGGTGTCCTTGTCGAGGCTGCCCGTGGCAATTGCGGTGACCAGGTCGTTCCCCGTGTTCTCGAGGATGAATGGCGTCCAAATCGTATTTCCATTGGTGTCCAGGTCGCGCCTGAACAGATAGACCCACGAGTTGCTGTTGTCCTGCTTGAAACTGGCGGCGATGTCGAGGTCACCGTCGAGGTCGAAGTCCAAGTATCTTATCGCCTGACCGTTCTGCCAAGCACCCGGTGGCGGGTTGCCGCTCAGTACCCTGACGGCCGGGTTGCTCCATCTATCCCATCCATTGAAATTCTCGAACCAGTAGGCGAGATCATGCGTGCCCCAAGCGCGGTTCGTGACATCCGCGTTCGTTATGGCGATATCCAGTTTGTACTCTGGGGCCCAGATCGTGAGCTGGCTCTGCAACGCGAGCGTGTACTCCTCATCGGCGTCACGAATGCTCATGACTCTGAGGGCGTAGTTCTGGGTCCCCGGAATCCATGGATCTTGGTTGGCCAAGCTCAGATTCAATGCGAACCTATAGGAAACCGTGCCCGCGTGCATCTCCACCGCGACATTGCCGGCCGTGCACGTCAGGGTTACTGGGCAAATGGGCTCATTCACGAACTTCCCTGTGAGCGGGGCCTTCCAGACCTGTGTCCCACCCATGAAGTCTTGGATGGCGACGTTGCCCATATAGTAGGATGAATCCACGGTCTTCATCGTTACTCGCACATAGACGTTGTCGGTGAAGTTGAACCTATTGGAGGGATAGGCGAAGTTGGAGTCCTTGAATGTCTCCAGCTTGGGATACATCCTCATGTTGCCATTGTTGTCGGTGATGTTGATTGTGTCCGTGGTGTGGAACTTGTTCGGCATCGGGTAGATATCGTCCCAGAGCGTGATCTCCAACGGGTACTTCCCGAAGAAGTAATACGGCGGGTGGGTCGGGTTGTTCAGGAAGTAGTTGATGCCGACAGAAGATGCGTTGTTCAGTTCGAACCTGTAGGTGAAAACGTTGTACCCGTTGATGTAATCATAGAACTGGAAGGCCAGAATGTTCGAGGCCTGCGTGTCGGCGGTCGGAACCTTGATTGTCCCGTACACCACCGGTTCGGGCGGCAGGTTCGAGAACGGGTCGTAGAGGTAGAGCTCGTTGTGAGCGCCCCTGGAGTTCTTTAAAAGAGCGCTCGCCACGACCACGACGACCGTCTCTTTCTCCTTGAACGTCCTAGTCTCATTGGCAGACCACGGGCTGTAGTCCCACTCCGTTGAGTTGAAGAGGTTGAACCCCTGCTGACCGTTGTAGTGCAGGTTCGGCGGAGCGCCGCCCGTCTTGGGTGGCGGCTTGGTCCCTCCGCCTCCGGCCGGTCCTGGGACCACCGTCAGCGTCATGCGCGAGGTCGTCTTGTGCCCCCGCATATCAGTCGCGTTGAATATCACCACTGAGCCGTCCCAGCTCATGTTCACCGGCTTCAACCAGGAACCCGTCAGCGTGAAGATTCCATCATTCGCGACTTGATCCCCGCCAGTCCCGTTGTCCCTCATCTTCCAAGGCTGGTTTCTGAAGTCCGGGATGCCAAAGAACGCTGCGAACGTAGCGTACACCGATTGCTTATTGAGATCCCCGTCCGGATCGATCACATTGGCGTAGACATAGAACTGCACGCCGGTCGCGGGGGGTTCTCGGATCGACGTGGTTGGATCCTTATCCGCCCACTTGTCCACGAATACGGGGGGGTTCAGACCGGCCAAGCCCTGAAGCGTGGCCCGCCACAGGAGGACGCTCTTTCCGGTGTCGACGATCATGGCCTCGACGGTGTCGACCTGCGTGATCTTGTGGTTCGTGTAGAACCACCTCTCGCCGGCGTTCCAGATTTTATCAGAACCGTCAATCAGCCCATAGGGCTTGTTATTGTCTCCGGTCCAGGCATAGTAGGGAGGAATGGTTATCTTGCCGACATTGCTGAACTGGTCGACATATCGATTACTGCCGACCTGGATAGTCAGATAGAGCTTCGTGGTGGAGAACTGCAAGGCCTCACCGCTGTTGTGACGGACGGTGATGTTCACCCCGTCCCAAACATTGTTCTTGTAAATCGGCTCCAGCTGTCCAACGAAGTCGACCTTGATGTCCGGGGTGGGGGTGGGGATGGTATATACCCAGACTAGCACGGCGGAAAACAGGGTCACCGTCATGCCGAGTATGAGTATCGTCCCGACGACCTCGGAAACACCTACATCGTTCCAATCTTTCCTCTTTATCAACATCACGAATTCCTCCAGAGGGGGCTCGTTGCTTTTTGATGCTGGAGACGATATTTAAGGGTTCTGTGGTAATTACCTATCGTGCACCGCGCTGGCGCGGGCTGAAGGCCTCAGGCTATCGGTTTTTTATCGCTCAAGGTTCATGACCGCGGCCGTTGCCCGACGAGAGCGCCGGCGAAATGAGGCCGCGGAGAGGCCGTGTCACCGCCAAGCACGTCCTCCTCGCTTTGATCGTCCTAGGCCTCGCGTTCCGCGTCACCTCGCTCGTGAACCGCGACGTGGGTTTCGACGCGAACTACTACCTGACGATGGGGCAGAGCCTGCTCGAGCACGGCGAGTTCTACATGCCATGGGGCGACCCTTCGAACCTGAACGGGGTGCCGCAGTTCAGTCATCACATCTCTCCTCTGTTCCCTGCCTGGCTGAGCATGTTCTACGCCCTCTTCGGCTCGTCCTACGCGATTTCGCAGCTCGCGTCGTTCATCATCAGCGCGCTCGGGCTCTTCGTGGTGTACAAGGCCACCAAGGATCTGTACGGCGGTGCGAGGGCGCTCGTCGCCACGGCGATATTCGCCCTCGACTTCGAGCTGATAGTCGAGACCGGCAAGATCTACTCGGAGAACATGACCTTCCTGTTCTTCGCCCTGACGATGTGGGCGATAATCCGAGGGGTGAAGGACGACAGGTACATCGTGTTCGCCGGCCTCTTCGCCGGCCTCGCCTACAGCGTTAGATCCTCGCTCGGCTACTTCTTCATCGTCGCCGGCATCGCGGGGTTCCTGTGGCGGTTCTACTACATGCGCTGGGCAGTCTTCAGGAATAAATGGTACATACTCGCCATCGCGGTGTTCCTCTGCTTCGTTGGCGGGTGGGGCCTGAGGAACCTGTATCACTTCGGCTGGCCGAACTGGGAGACTAGCGTGGCAATACAGACGACATTGCTCGGCGCGCTTTCGCAACCTGTTCAATACCTAACACTCGTGGTTTTGCTGGTGCCCTTCTTCGTGCTCATCCTCCTCATGTACGGAGCTTACATGCTGCCCGAGTTGAAATCCTCCGTCCGTCACGTCAGGGATGAGCAGGTGAGCGGGCTTTGGCTCGCGGTGTTCCTCGTCCCCTTCATCGCGCTCTTCGTCTCCGGCGCGCTGAGCCTCAGCGAGACTCAGAGAGGCGTGCCGCTGTTTTGGCGCGACAGGGTCCGGTACATTTTCTATGCGTTCCTGCCTCTGGTCTGGCTCGGAGTGCGAGGGGTCGACTTCCGTCTGGACAGGTCGCTGGGCGAGATCCTGAGGGGGGTCAGGTTCCCTCTGGCGGCCATCAATGCGAGGATTGGCGAGATACTCCACAACAGAAAGTGGCTCGCTGGCATCGGCGCGATTCTCCTCGGCGCGGTTATGAGCTTGCTCACCATGGGCGGGTGGCTCGCCGCTTTCCTCTTCATGGCGGTGCCCGCTCTCTTCTTCCGCTCGCCCCGGAAGCGCTTTGCGGTATTCCTGGCGGTGCTGCTCGTCTTCTCCATCGAGGCTGGCACCGCCGAGGTCAAGTTCGCAGCGCCGAAGGTGGGAGCAGACATCAACAACATGCTCGCTCCCGGGGAGGTCGTTGCGGTGGATCGCGTGAACTACCACCAATTCTACTTCCTCTATCCTTTCGTGACCGACGCGGAGAACCGGGTAGTTTCTTACCAAGACCATCCGGATGCGCCGTACCTGGTGTCGTACAACGTGAGCAGAACGTACGTTGGCTACGAATGGAACGTGTCATACTACGACGAATCTCAGGGCGGGTGGATAAGCCAGGCTTGGGCGATGCTTTGGGGGCAGACCACGCACGTCTCCACGCTGACGATCAGGCTCTGGAAACACATCTGACATCGGCATGGTTATATAACTTCCAGGGATTGAATCAACTGTGAACCTGACAGCCTCCGAACGGATAATCCTCCATGTCGCGGAGCACTGGAGGGTCGCCGACGCGATACCGGAGCTCACGCAGAAGGGGATCGCGTCCGGGTCCGGCGTCCAAAGGAGCCACGTCCCAAGGAACCTGAAAAGGCTGATATCAGACGGCTACATCGAGGCCGCGGAGGGCCGGATCGGGGGTCGTGCGAGGCGGGTTAATTACTACAGGATCACGGAGGCGGGCCTGAGGCAGGCGAGGGAATTGAGGGAGAGCCTCCGGAAGGCGAAGGTCGTCCATGGCGGTAATGAAATGACCGTGGCCGATGTCGCAGCGGAGTATGCGATTTCGCCGCTCGCCGTTGCGTTGAGGATCGACGAGGCAGGCAAGTTCCGCCCGCCGGTCATGGATTTGCAGGAGGTTCCCGGGCTCATAGAGCGGGAGGCCGACATCGCGCAGCTCAGGAAATGGTCGCGCGAAGGCGGACCGGTGATGGTGGTCTATGGGGCCGCGGGCATGGGCAAGACGGCGCTGGGCAGGGCTTTCATCGCGGAACACGCTGGACCCCATGCATGGCTGGATCTGCACGAAGGAGCGAACATCGAGAATACACTCGCCGACATGACCGCTGCGCTGGGCCTTGCCGTCAGGGACGGCGACGCGGGCAAGTCCTTGATCGATCACATCAAGTCGCACGGCGTGCTCCTCGTTCTCGACGGCTATCGGCAGGTATCGGAGGATATCGTTGATTTCCTTGCGGCGGCAATCGGAGATCTGAAAGGCGGCAGCGGGAAACTCCTGGTGCTCGCGCAGGAGACGACACCCTCATACTGCAGGTTCTACGGTCGCGGCGAGGTCAGCCGCGGCGATGTCAGGGAACTTCACCTCAAGGGGCTGAGCATCGATGGCTGCAGGAGGATGCTCGGCTCAGAGCACATCGATGAAGAAGCGCTGAAGAGGATATTCCTCTTGACAACGGGAACGCCCCTCTACATCGACCTCATAAGGCGAGGCGATGCCGATGAACTCCGGAGGAGGTCGCGTTTCACGAGCGCGGAGATACGCCTGCTGATGTTCTCGAAAAGCGTGTCGTCGCGCGCGTGATTCCGTCTCACTTGCTGCCCAAGACAATCTCCCTAAGCTCGTCGATTCCTTCGATTGGAGCGGATTCCCTCACCGGTATTGGCGTGACTGAGAGCTTAGCGCGGATGAACACGCAGACTATCTCGGTGACTTTGCCTTTTGAATCCCTGACCGCGGATCCCCGGACATCGCAGAGCATCCGCCTGCCATCCCTGGTCAGGAACGAGGAGCGGTGCACCTCGCCAGCGACATTCTCGCCCCAGAGGATCCTCTGCCCGATGCAGTTGCTGCCGCAGATACTGATCCCGTTTGTGTCGGTCGCCCGGAGGACCTCCGAGCACAGCTTCCCCACGAGCTCCTCGCGCTTCCAGCCGAGCATCTCCTCTCCCCATGCGTTGATGTACTTGATCCTGAAATGCGGATCCAGGACGAGGAACGCAGCACCCGTGGCAGCAGTCAGTGCCGCGAGCCTTGCCTTCTCGGTCGCCAGGTCCTCCCTGGAGGTGGTGGAATCGATTGCTATCGCCGCCATCGTGGCTATTCCGATTACCACATTGATTTCCTTCGACGTGAAATACCGGCTCCCGCCAGAGTCGTCCAGGATCATGATGCCGAGAACGGATTCCCTGCAGACCAGGGGTACGATCAGCATAGCCTTCAGCCCGAGGCGCTGTATGATTGCGGCGGGGAGAATCTCCTCCTTGAGCGCGTCGCGAATCACTGCGGGGAGGCGCTGCTTGATCACCTTCTGAGCGAGTTTGGGGATGTCCGCCTCCCTGATGACCAGGCTGGAGATGTACTTGACCTGCGCCATGTCGGGTCCGAATGCCTGCTCGCACTTCAGCTCGCCACGCTTGCCATCAAAGGAGAATATGGCACACCTGTTCCCTCGAACCAGCTGCGGCACTATCCTGACGACCGTGCCCAGCAGCTCCTGGAGGTCGTTGAGGCCGCCGACCATCTCGGAGATGCCGAGCATGGCAGCTAGTATCTGAGTCTCATCCGGTCCAAGTTCCTCTGGCATCGACCTCATGCAATGCCGGCAAACTCGATATTATAGTTTCTGGCTGGTTATCAGTCCCCGCCATATTGACCAGGCAAAAGACTTCTAGAGGAAGCCGCATACCATCGACGATGTCGGGAGCCCGGTTGTTCATCGCCGCACTGGGGCTGGTCATTGCGGTGGCGGGGGGTGCCGCGGCCGTGTACTTTGACAGGTACTTGGGCATAGGCATGATCCTCGTCGGCGGATTCTTGCTCACCCTGACCATCACCAAGTTCTCAGACACGGACTAGGCCCGACCCATCAAATCCAGTAATCACTTTCCTGGAGAAACCGCAATACCTCCCATACCCTGAATGACGCAGGGTTGGGTCGCACGAAGGATAAGCGCGATAGAAGGCAGGTCCGAGTCTGCCCATTCGATCGCCAGGAATTGGGACATCGCCCCGCGGTTGGTCAGGGGGCCGCGGGTGGGGGCGTTTCGCCGATGGGTTCTGTGAAGAAGGAGTCGAACGATGCCCTGTGATTCCCCGACGATTGCGGCACGCGGGGCGCCGTGCTTGAGGATCCCCCGCGAACAGCCGATGTCAATGCCCTCGAAAGTGACCTCCCGCACGCCGTTTCTCACTCTCGGAGAGTCGGAACCGCGCCGGTGACGGCGTGCGGCAAGTCTCGGTCAGCTGGAAGCGTCCTCCGGTGGCAGAATCGAGCCGCTGGCGGTCGGCGGCGGTCCGCCGCAATCCAGCACCGGGTATCGGAGAGCTGGAAAGAGCCCGGTGGAAGGTTGTCAGAGAGTCCCAGACAGCAGTCTCCGACCTCTGGAACAGGAATCTCGCTACCGCGAGCTAGCACCCGTCCGGTGACGGTCGTCCGAGAGTCAGAATCGGTCGTCAGATGATCAGATTCGGAGGAAAGTCGACAGCCAGAGCCTCCGCAATGACGGGTTTCAAGGGAGAGAAGGACGGACAAGCCCTCCCGCAATATAATTCGAGGAGCAAAAAGGAGAGGTCCCGGCGGCGTCCGGTGACCCCGGCACCGCCGGGCTTGATTTCAGTCGCGTTGGGAGTGTCCCTTGCGTGGTCACTTTGTCTACTTGATCGGGACCGGCACTGGGACCGGTGCGGGGACGACCCCCGCGTCCTCGGGCGGCCTCTTCACCCTGCTCCTGATCGCCTGGAAGTTCTTCGCGGCGCTGCTCGTCTTGTCCACCGCCGCTATGGCCATGTCGAGCATGCCCGAAGCTGTGACGTACGCCTGCCTCATCTTCGCCTCGCAGACCTCTGTCGCAGCCTTCAGCTGCCGCTTGAAAGCCTTCCTGCATGCCGTTCGCCTCCAGGAAATTGATTACCGGATTGCACAGGACTAAGCCCGACCGCATGCTTTATCCAGCGACCTGGCATCAAGCCCCCAGATGTACGCCATCTTCAGCGTGCTCCCGGACAAGCGCAACAAAGTAGACGAGATTCTGAAGGACGACGTCGTCAGCCGCCAGAGCATCGTCCTGCGCGAGTGCTCCGCGCTCGGCCTCAAGGATCTGGGGCTGCTCGTGCTCATCGAGGGCGAGGAAAACGCGGTCAAGAGGTCCAAGGAGCTTTTCAAGGATCTAGCGAAGGTTCTCGAAGGCGAGCAGTCGGCCGACGCCTACCAGCGCTTCAAGAAGGAAAGCGACGAGGTCGGCTCAGGGGTTGGGTTCATCTTCGGATGATCGGGGTCGCAATGCCCCCCGCAATCGGTGAGTCTTTCAGAGCGACTTGATCTTCTCCGCCACGAAATCCTTAATCTTCGGGTCGTCGGGGATGGTGAGCGACCGCTTGAACCTCTCCGACTTGTCAGGCAGATAGTACCCGCGCGAGACGGAGATGAACTCGTTAGTGCCCTCGGGCGTTATCGCCCTCTTGCGAGCGACCTCCAAGAAGTTGTTGCGCCCGAAGTCTATCTTCTCCGCCTTCACAGTCTCGAACTCCAGCTTGTCGTCCCTTCTGTCCCTTCTCTCTTCCATTGGTTGTCCTCCCAGTTCGGTGGAGCCCGAGCCAGACCACCCAGCTCAGGGGAAGCGAGAGGATTGTGTCGAGCTATAAAAGTATCCCCTCCTCACGCACGACCCTGACTGGTCGAATCCAGCTTGGATTCCGGTAGGCTGTTATATGTCTCGGGGGATTAGAGGAAGGATATGCGCTGCCCTCGCTGCGCAATCGAGTCGCCCGGCCCCTATTGCCCCAACTGCGGCCTGCCCGTCGCGTGGGGTCAGGCAGTCGTTACATGCCCCCAGTGCGGAACGCGACACAGCATGTGGAACTGCCCCGTCTGCGGGTTCCCCACGCCGGTTCTTCTGTCGCCGCCATCGCCAAGGCGGGCTCATGCAGACGCACTCAGCGTCTTGTGGCAACTAGGCATGATCCTGTTGTTCCTCATTTTTGCTATCTGTCTCGTGGCCCTGGTCTACTCATGCATGGTTCTGATATTCCCAGCACTCCAGGCGGGACAGCTGACCTCTTGGCCGATGCTGACAATATTCCCCCAGCTGGCGGTGGTGTTCTGGATCGACGGGGCCGTGGCGGTCACTCTCTACTTCATCGTGATATTCGTTGCGCTTCTGCTGATTCATTGCTGGTTCGCGCTCTCGGACGGGAAGAACGTCCTTCATCTGCTCTCGGCCCCGCTGACATCCCTGTTGCCGCGGCTCCGAAGCAAGAATCGTTGGACGATGGTCGCCCAGCTCTTCCTTGCAGTGCAGTTCTTCCAGTTCGTGTACGTGCTGCTGGTGTCCCTGTCCGGCGTTCCGATCACGGGGCCTCCCGGCGAGCCGACGGAGCCGTGGCTGCTGCTCTTCAGCCTAGCCGAGGCCCCCGTCTACGAGGAGATTGTGTCGCGCGTGGCCCTGATCGGCCTGCCGATGTTCCTCGGTTCAATAGTCATCCGCACCGCGAGACTCTACGGTGGCGGCACGCCGGTCTCATGGGATGAGAAGAAGCAGAGGTCCTATTTTCTGGGGTCATTCAAGTACCTCTGGGGTGGAACGGTTGACAGAAAGTCACCCAGATCGGTCTTCGCCTCTTCAATCGTTCTGGCGATAATGTCATCCATCTTCTTCTCTGCCGCACACTCGAACTACGGGGCGTGGAAGCTGCTGCCGACGTTCATCGCGGGTCTCGCGTTGGCATACGCCTACCTGCGCGGCGGGCTGCTCGCGTCGATCCTGCTGCACTTCACGGTAAACATGTTCTCCGGCGCGGCGGTGCTAGTGCAGGATGACATGTCCCTCCTGATTCTCATTGCGCTGGTTACGTGGGCTGTGATGGTGGTCGGATCAGGATTCTTCGTCTACTATTGCATCTACTTCGTGAATATCGTGCGCGAGAGGCTCGGCAGACAGGCTCCCCCCGCGCAGGTCGAATTCCCTCCTCCAAACTCCCTGCTATCACCGTCATTCGCTGCAACCTGTCCATTCTGTGGCTGGTCAGAGTCTCTGTATGTCGAAGGCAAACTCAGATGCGCGAATTGTGGAAGAGAACGCTAGTCTTACTCCCTGATTTTCAACGCATCATATTTGGATCGGCTTTCCTAGTGAGGAAATCGACGATCGACTCGGGGTCCTCATCCGCGATCGTGACTTCGATTTGCCCCATCGGCGATGGGGGCGCGAAATTCACTCTCCCCACGAACGCGGCTTGCTTGTTGAGCGCGAAGCGGATTTCAATCCCGTTCCGAGAGGCTCGAAGCACGCTTCTCGCAGTATCCCTGATCCTCTGCGTGCGGAACATCTCCCTTAGCCTGTCCAGCGAGACCGCCTCGGCGGCCAAGGCGCCTTCGGATTCGACGAAGGTTGCGTCAGGGAAGACATTGAGGACGGCGGCTTTCACCTTCGTCACGTTCTCCGTTGGTCTGACCGGCGCCTCGATGTGGACTCGGGTCACGCAACTCGCATTCGCCTCCCTGGCTTGAAGTCTCTTGTGCGACGACCGGTTGCACGAAACTTATTAACGTCTGCAAGTCGTTGACCACCGTCGGATGCGGCAGAAACTTTTGGAGTTGTTAGCGAAGAGGGGCACCCTCATCACGCCCGATGCGGCGGATTACCTCCTTCGCCAGGCCAATCCCGTGGATCACCTAGCGCACGTCATCGACGGGATGCAGCAGGTGCCGCTCGTCATCACGATTCAGCATATCATGGAGGCGGAGAGACTCGCGATGGACGCTGCCGCAAGGCTGAGGGTCCGCGATAGACCGATGGCTCTGGCGCCGAGGATGGGACTCACCGATGGTTCGCGGCTCCTCGGGCCCGCCATGAAGACGATCGCACGCACCGCGGAGCCCGCGACCAACTACGAGGACGATCTCGTCGTCCTGAGGGACATCACCGGCCGCTCGACTTGCGAAGGGAATCTCGAGGACTTCTCGAAGTACTTTCTGAACCGCTTCAAGGTGCTCTCGGGCATGCTCAGGCAGAGGAAGGATTTGCCTTCCCTTGTCGACATCGCGAAGGCGAAGCGGCTGACGCGCGAGGTCAGCGTCATCGGGATGGTTGCGGACGCGAGGGTCACGAAGAACGGGCACAAGATGGTTGTCCTTGAGGACGAGACAGACAGAGTCTCCGTGCTCTTCCCCGCCTCGACCCCTCTTGCCCAGGCGCCTGTCGTGACCGATCAGGTCATCGGCGTCGTCGGGACGGTCAACAGCAAGGGACTCTTCGTGGCGACGAATTTCGTCGAGCCTGACATACCCGTGAACCATCACTTCCCCCGATCGGCAGACAACGTGAGCATCGCTTTTCTCTCAGACACTCATTTCGGCAGCAAATATTTCTTGGGCGAGAGGTGGCAGAAGTTCCAGACTTGGATATCGAACGGGGATGAGGTCGCGAGCTCGATCAAATACGTCGTCGTCGGCGGCGATCTGGTCGACGGCATCGGAGTCTACCCGAGACAGGACGAGGACCTGGCCATCGACGACATCTACGCGCAGTACGAGGCGTTCGCCGAGCTCATCTCCGCGCTGCCGACCCGCCTGAGAATAGTCATGATCCCCGGCAACCACGACGCGGTGAGGCCAGCCGAGCCTCAGCCGGCCCTGACAGAGGGGGTCCGCAAGCTCTTCCCCTCGAACGTCCTGTGCGTCGGCAACCCCTGCCTCCTGAGAATCCACGGGGTCCGCATCCTCGCGTACCACGGACGGAGCATGGACGATCTGGTCAGCGCGATCCCGAGTTTGAGCTATGCAAGGCCGCTGGACGCCATGAGGGAGATGTTGCGCATGCGGCACCTCGCGCCGATCTATGGCGGGAGGACGCCGATAGCTCCGGAGGCGCAGGACCTGCTTGTCATCGACGAGGTGCCGGATATATTCCTGACGGGCCATGTCCACGGCGTGGGCGTGAGCGAGTATCGCGGCGTCACATTGATCAACTCGTCCGCGTGGCAATCGCAGACTTCATATCAGAAGATGAGGAACTTGGAGCCTGTCCCCGCCAGAGTCCCGATCGTGAACCTCTCGACCGGCACCGTTGCGGTGAAGGAATTCTAGGTCAACCGCCGCGAGGGTGCGGCAAAGATTAATACAATCCGGTCAATCGTCGTGTTGAGATGGTTTCCAAAGATAAACCGTCAAAGGAAAAGTTGGACGAGCCTGCCGAGGTCGGGGACGGGCTGTCATGCCGTGAATGCGGAGCGAAAATCGAGACGGTGACGAAGTACTGCCCCAGGTGTGGGAGGCTCCTGAGGACGGACAAAGGGGAACCGAGTGAGCCGAGGAACATCAAGAGGTCGCTGCTCTTCCTAGGGCGAGACGTCGGCGTCGCCGTCTTGATCGTGCTGATTGTGCTTGGCGCGATATTCGCATACACAAGGGTCTGGCCGCCGATGGTCGTGGTCGAAAGCAGCAGCATGCAGCATCGCAACGACGTCAGCTACGTTGGCGTGATCGACACGGGAGACTTGGTCCTCGTGCAGGCGGCGCCCCTGAGGTCTGACGTGATAACATGGGTCGAGGGCGAGGCAGCCAGCTACATGACTTACGGCAACTACGGCGACGTGATCATCTTCAACAGGGAAAACGACCCGACGCCGGTGATCCACCGTGCGATCTTCTGGATGAACTACAACGCCACGGGAATGGCCTTCGACATTCCGGACCTGGCGAAACTCCCCCTGAACGTCCTCTGGGGCGGATTCTACGCGGACGGCTCCGCGGTGATATCCCCCTACGGACTGAACGGAACCATCTGGCTGGCACAGTCAGGGTGGCGGGGCGACATGAATATGACCTTCAACCTCAGGACGAGCTTCCTGAATACTCCCGAACACCGCCACGACGGTTACGTGACGCTTGGAGACAACAACGGGGGCACGTATGACCGTACACCGGTCCTTCAGAAGGATGTAATCGGCAAGGCAAGGGGCGAACTGCCCTGGTTCGGGCTCCTCAAACTGACCTTGGCCCCCTCGCCCGGTTCCTGCTGTCACGGATGGGGTGACTTGAGTGCACCCAAGAACAGCTGGGACTCGCTCTTGTTTGCGCTTCTCCTGATAATCCTCTCTCCGATATTGATTGACATATCGACCACCCTGCTCGCCAAGAAGAAGAAGGCGGGAAGTGAAGAGGGTCCAGAAGAGGAGGAGGGAGAGAAGCCGATCTCATCCGACGCCAAGAAACGGAAGACCGGGGACGACGAAGTGAAGGTGGATTCGCCCGATGAAATCGCCCAAGAAGATGGCGTGAAGGCCGACTTCGAGGGTGGCGGTAAGGGGAAGTAGCCGGCGGCCGGTCAATCCAGTGTCGTCTGGAGCCTGATCCTATAGCCTTTAAGCCCCGCCAGAAATTCGTCCCTCTCGAGGGTTCTCAGCACATCCAGTGCCGGGACGCTCGCCTCGATTTCCTTGGTCCTCCCGCCGCGCCCGAACGACTTCACCCGCGCGTGGATTAATCCGAGCATGTCGAGTTCGGAGATCAGGTCGGTGACGCGCCTCCCCGTGAGCCTGGGCAGGCCCGCCCTCCCGCAAAGGTCGCAATAGGTCGCGTAGACCTCGCCCGTCGTCAGCTTGGGATTGCCAGCTTCTTCGTTGAGCAGCAGCCCCAGGAGTATGATCTTGCTCTGCGTCGGGAGGGATTTCACAGCTTCGACGACCGTATCCATGTCGATCTTATTCATGGCCGTCTGGACATGCTGCTCGGTGATCGTGTTGGAGCCAGACCTCTCGGCGAGCTCCGCCGCGACCCTGAGCAGGTCGAGCGCCCTCCTGGCGTCTCCGTGCTCCTGAGCGGCCAGCGCGGCGATCAGGGATATGACGGATTCGCTGGCGACTCCGTTGTCGAACGCTAGCTTGGTCCTCTGCTCCAAGATGTCCTTGAGCTCGTCAGCGTTGTACGGCGGGAACACCATCTTCTCGTCGCTCAGCCTGCTACGCACACGCGGGTCGAGGGACTCCGTGAACTTCAGGTCGTTGCTGATCCCGATGATGCTGACCTTGGCGTTCTTTGTGTCGTCGTTTATCTTCAGGATCTGGTAGAGGAAGTCGTCGCCGCTCTTGTAGACTATCTTGTCTATCTCGTCGAGGGCGATGATGACGACGCGCTTCTTCTCGTCCAGCTTCTCCACCAGCATGCTGTAGACGCGGTCCGTCGAGAGGCCGGTGAACGGGATGCGCTGGTCGAGATTCTCGATGAACCTGTTGCCGACGCTCTGCAGGACGCCGTATGCAGTGTCCACCAACTCGCAGTTCATGTAGAGGAAATCCGCGGCGCCGGACGCGTCCGCCTTCTTGAACTCCTGCTCGATGTACTTGACCACGGCTGTCTTGCCGGTCCCGGTCTTTCCGAAGATGAGGACGTTGGAGGGCTGCTGGTGCCTCAGGGCGGGGACCAGCACCTGCGCTAGCTGGTCTATCTGATGCTGCCGGTGTGGCAATTTGCCCGGGATGTACGACGGCCTGAGGATCTCCCGGTCCATCCTGAACGTCGGATGGGAACGAAGATACGGCTGGAAGACGCTTTCTTCCATCTCTTTCTCCCCCTTAGAAGCCGAAAGGGCTACCTCTCCTTCATTCGGACATGGCAAACAGAGAGAGGCGAGCCGCGGTATCGAGGGGTCTATACTAATAGCTTTCTCACGACGCGTGGCGAATGCAAGAATCTGAAAGGCCGGGCATTATTATGTTGCGCGATGAATTGAATCGGGATGGAATCAGACCTGCACCCATGAGTTCAAGACCATTACGAAAATGAAGCCAAACACTATGGAGACGGTGACCCATGCGCTGGACGAACGGTGCTGCAGCTCCGGGATGAGGTCGGCAGCCGAAACGAAGATGAACGTCCCCGCCGAAAGCCCGAGGCCGAACGGGATCATCCATGCGCCAGCCCCCAGGAACGCGTAGCCCACTACGATTCCAATCGGAGTGTCGAGGGCTGTGATTATGATGAAGAGGGCGATTCTGCTCCTCTCGTAGCCGGATGTCAAGGCGATCGTGGCCGCCGAGAAGGAATCGGGGATCTGGTGAAGTGCAACCGCGAGGGTGATTATCAGACCCACCTCCGGACCCCCAGAGAAACCAATCGGGATAACGAAGCCGTCGACGATTCCGTGTATCGTGAGGGCGCTCACCGCAAGAGTCCCCAGAGGAGCGATTTCTCTGCCATTCTCCATGTGCACGTGCGAACGCTTCCTCTCGTTGACGAGCATATGTCTTTCGACGGCGAAAAGAAGAAACAATCCGACAGCCACGCCCCCCGAAACGTACATCGATGAGACGCCGACCTCCTTCGCATGGTCGAAAGCTTCCGGTAGGATGTCGATGAACGTGATACCGCCGAGGAGACCCGCAGAGAAACCAAGCATCAGGTGCATGGTGTTCTCGCTCAGGCGGCCTTTCAGGAACGGAACCACTAGCATGACCAGGGGGGCAACGAACGTCACGAGGCCCCAGAATGCGAGGACGTAAGGGTCGGGTAGAGCCATGTCCGGGCTCGCAGTGGCCCTCGGCCTTATTTACATCTTCCGATTTGTTTAATAAGAATCAAATACGGGTTGGCGGTTGATTAATAACGGTCAGCATGCCGATAATAAGCCTGTCAGTGGGCGAACCGATCCTGAGGAAGTTTGAGGAAGCGATGAAGCGGCGCGGCTATTCCTCCAGGTCCGAGGCTTTCAGGGAAGCGATGAAGGACTTCGTCGATGCGGAGGAGTGGAGCCTGCCTTCTGGGAGGAATGCCTTGATTCTGGCCGTGCTCTACGACAGGGACGAGCCGAAGGTGCAGCTCTCCCGCCTCCGCCACAACTACGAGGAGATCAGGACGATGCTCCACACTCACCTCGACGAGGTGAACTGTCTGGAGGTTTTCATCGCGGAGGGCGTGAACTCCCGCCTCAAGGAGATAATCCACGCCGTCCGTGGAATCCGCGGCATCAAGCAGATAAAGTTCATCAACACGGTCTCGGAGGTCTAGGAGGCGTACCTTGAAGACGAGCGAAAAGCTTGCGGTGTTCCGTTACCCGAAGACGCGCTTCATCTCGCGCGGCGTCGTCATCGCCATGGTGATGCTCTTCACGGTCCTGATGTTCCGCGCGTTGTCCACGGAGTTGCTGCTCTGGTTCATCCTGCTGATCGTTCTCCTGTCCGCGTTCTTCGCCGTCTACGGCATCTCGCCGATGTTCACGACTCATTGGCTGACGCGCAGCCGCCTCATCCTCAGACAGGGAATCTACTTCAAGTGCATCATACCGCTGAGGGAGATAGAGAAGGTCGAGGCGTACGACGCGGAGATGAGGATTGGACTCGCCCTCTCTTGGCGATCGTCGATTCTGTTCGTCACGAGCAGCAGGTACGAGCTTGTCGAGGTCAAGCTGAAGAGACCGAGGAGGTTCTGGCAGGTGCTCGGCTTCGCTGCGAGCAGGATAGTGTTCAACGTCGAGAAGCGAGGGGAGTTGCTCTCGCTGATCGAGGAGAGGATGGCCTCACTCGCGCCAGTCAAGGCCGATCGTCCTGATGCCTAGCTTGGGGATCAGGGGCAATTTCCTCTTGTGGACGCTTCTGGCGACGAGCTGTTCGACCTTGGCTATCTTCTTCTGAGGCAGCCCGGTCTTCCGCGCGATGTCTGCCTTGTCGAGCTGGAGTTCCAGGCCGAGGAGGATGCGGTCCAGTTCATCATAGGAGATGCCGAGTTCGCGCTCGTCGGTCTGCCCCTTCCAGAGACCGGCGGTCGGTACCTTCTCGATGATCCGCTTCGGCAGCTTCAGGAACTTCGCCATGTCCCTGACCTGGGTCTTGTAGAGATCGCCGAGCGGCATGAAATCGGCACCGCCATCCCCGAACTTGGTCGTGTACCCGGTCAGGAGTTCGCTCTTGTTGCCCGTGCCGATCACCAGCCTATCCTCGGCCGCGGCGGTGTTGTAGAGGACGATCATACGGACTCTGGCCTTGATGTTCCCGATGGCGCTTCTCTGACTCGGCCTGAGCCCGAGGCTCTTGCGTAAAGAATCCACCATCGGTTTGATGTCGATTTCCTTCAGTAACATATGTAAGGTTCTTGCCCAGTTTCGAACATGTGTAACGTCGCGGGGGTCGGTGACATCTTCATTGAGCATGAGGCCCAAGACTTTGGCGGGACCGACCGCGTCAGCACAGAGCTTCGCGACCAGTGAAGAGTCGAGCCCGCCGCTCATCCCGAGAACGAATCCCTTCCTTCCGCTCATCTCCAGATGATGTGAGAGGAAGACCTCTATCGCCTTGACCTGCTCTTCCCTGAACTTCGGCCTGAGGTTCACGGCTCGTTATCTCCGGCCAATAGTAAATGTTTGCCGAGGGTTTGGCGCAACCCTCAATAACCACCACATCATAGACAATCCGACCCCATGAAACCGGAGCCCTTGGTTAGAGCGGTCGCGGCTGAGAAGGTCTACGAATCCGGGCCTTTGAGCGTCCGCGCCCTCCAGGGAATAAACCTGGAGATACTCCCCGGCGAGATGGTCGCGATAATGGGGCCGTCCGGGTGCGGCAAGACGACGCTCCTGAACTGCTTCTCAGGCCTGGATGAGCTCACGTCGGGCGAGGTCTATGTCGATGGCAAATCGCTCAGCTCCATGACCGACAA
>Ga0315275_10001423_pt1 | contig 21061 bp, 18 predicted proteins | sample YL17G03_0_MG_FD_205557 | JGI IMG/M metagenome (GOLD analysis project Ga0315275, IMG submission 205557) | Sediment microbial communities from Yellowstone Lake, YNP, Wyoming, USA - YL17G03_0 | ecosystem: Environmental > Aquatic > Freshwater > Lake > Sediment | place: USA: Wyoming | collected...
CTGACAAGGAGAGGGTCGTCCAGGAGCTGACCGAGCGCCTGCGTTCGGCTGATTCGCTGATCGTGGCCGACTACCGTGGGATGACGAACGGGCAACTGGCCTCGTTGCGGACCGAGTTGATCAAGCACGGTGCGAAGTTCACCGTCGTCAAGAACACGCTGACGCGCCGTGCGGCGCAGGACGCCGGTGCGGAGAGCTTGCTGGCGATGTTGGAGGGCCCGACCGCGATCGCGTTCGTCGAGTCGGACGGTAATCCCGTGGCCGTGGCCAAGGCGCTCAGCGACGCCGCCCGGGCGACGAAGATCCTCGTTCTCCGCGGTGGCGTTCTGTCCGGCCAGCCGATGAGCGACGCGGAGATCGAGATCCTCGCGAAGCTGCCGCCACTCGACGTGCTGAAGGCTCAGCTCGTCGGCGTTATCGTGGCGCCGCTGACCCAGCTTGCAGCGGTGCTCAACGCACCCCTGCAGAACCTGGTCGGACTGATCGACGCCCGCATCACGCAGCTTGGTGGCTCGCCCGCTGCGGCACCCGCCGCTGAGGTCAAGGCCGAGGAGCCGGCGGTCGAGCAACCTGCGGCCGAGGAGCTTGCGGCCGAAGAGCCCGCCGCCGAGGAGCCGGCGGCCGAGGAGCCTGCGGCCGAGGAGCTTGCGGCCGAAGAGCCTGCCGCCGAGGAGCCGACCGAAGCTGCCGTTGCAGAAGCACCGGCGCAGGACACGGGCGACGCTGCCGCTGCGGAAGCACCGGCCGCCGAGGATGCAGCCGGTACCGCCGACGAGCCCGAGGCGAAGCTCGAAACCACACCTGACGAAAGCAACTAGCCGAACGGGGCCCCCGTTCGACGAGGAGGAGAGACACGCATGGCAACTGACACTGCGAAGGTGCTCGAGACGCTCGGCAAGATGACGGTGCTCGAGCTCGTCGAGCTGAAGAACGCGATCGAGGAGGAGTGGGGCGTTACCGCTGCCGCTCCGGTTGCGGCCGCCGCCGCACCCGCCGGTGGCGGAGACGGTGCTGCCGCTGCCGAGGAGCAGTCCGCCTTCGACGTCGTCATTACCGCCGTCGGCGACAAGAAGATCCAGGTGATCAAGGTCGTCCGCGCGCTCACCGGCCTCGGGCTGAAGGAAGCGAAGGACGTCGTCGACAGCTCCCCGGGCGCCGTCAAGGAAGGCGTCACGAAGGACGAGGCCGACAAGATGAAGGCCGAGCTCGAAGAGGCCGGCGCCACCGTCGAGCTGAAGTAAACCTGTTCCACCGGCCTGAACAAGCCCGGACTACACAGGCGTTGGGGTGTCTCCCCTGCAGTTTCGGGAGACACCCCCGTCTTGTCGCTGGGTTCTGCACAGGCGCAGGGGAGACACCCATACGCTATACTGTCTTTCGCAACGTCCGCCGACACCGCACGAGCGGTTGCGGTGGATCATGCGCGTCTGTTAGTCTGCGTAGTTCCGCCCGAGCTTTCGCTCCTCCGACCCTGTACGCCGTTAAGGGAGGCTGTCGCATTTTGAGCAGCACCGTTGTCGCGCCACGCGCGCGCAAGAGCTTTTCACGCCTGAGGCACGTCCTTGACCTCCCCAACCTGATCGACATCCAGAAGGCTTCCTTCCGGTGGTTCCTCGAGGAAGGCCTGCGCGAGACGATCAACGACATCTCGCCGATCGAGGACTACACCGGCACGCTCGCCGTCGAATTCGGCGACTACGAGTTCGGCGAGCAGCAGTTCTCGATCCAGGAATGCCGGGAGAAGGACCTGACCTATCAGGCCCCGCTGTCGATGACCGTCCGCTTCGTGAACACGGAGACGGGCGAGATCCGCGAGCAGCGGGTCTTCATGGGCGATTTCCCCATGATGACCGAGTGGGGCACGTTCATCATCAACGGCACGGAGCGCGTCATCGTGACGCAGCTGGTTCGCAGCCCCGGCGCCTACCTGATGGAGGCCAAGGACGCGACGAAGCAGGTCTTCATCGCGAACCTGATGCCTTCCCGTGGCTCGTGGCTCGAGCTCGAGATCGACAAGAAGGGCATCGTCTACGCCCGGATCGACCGGAAGCGGAAGCTGCCGATCACGACGCTCCTGCGCGCTCTGCCGGCCGAGGACCCGACGACCGGGTTCCAGCTCGACACGAGCTCGAACGAGAAGATCCTCGAGCTCTTCGACGGCTCCGTCTACATCCGCAACACTCTCGACAAGGACACGACGACGCGTGAGGACGAGGCCCTCATCGAGGTGTTCAAGAAACAGCGCCCGGGCGAGCCGCCGACCCTCGACAACGCCCGCAACCTCCTGCGCGCCCTGTTCTTCGATCCCAAGCGCTACGACCTCACGAAGGTGGGCCGCTACAAGCTGAACCAGCGTCTCGGCGTGCACGTCCCCGAGGACACGCGGGTCCTGACCACCGAGGACATCCTGGCGCTCGTGCGGCGGCTCGTCTCGTTGCCGACGAACCTCGGCGTACCGGAGGACTCGAAGGACTATGCGGCCGACGCGATCGGACTGAACCGCGACCCGATCCGCGCCGAGCTCGACGAGTACGAGCACTTCGGCAACCGGCGGCTTCGCACCACCGGCGAGCTGATCCAGGAGGCGTTCCGGGTCGGTCTGTACCGGATGGAGCGTGTCGTCCGCGAGCGGATGACGACCGAGGACGTCGACACGATCACGCCGCAGACGATCATCAACATCCGCCCCGTGGTGGCGGCGTTGAAGGAGTTCTTCGGCTCGTCGCAGCTGTCGCAGTTCATGGATCAGACGAACACGCTCGCCGGCCTCACCCATCGCCGCCGCCTGTCGGCGCTCGGCGCCGGCGGCCTCACGCGTGAGCGCGCCCCGATCGAGGTGCGCGACGTGCACCCGACTCACTACGGGCGCATGTGCCCGATCGAGACGCCCGAAGGCCCGAACATCGGCCTGATCGGTTCGCTCGCATCGATGGCGACCGTGTCCGAGTTCGGCTTCATCCAGACGCCGTACCGGATCGTCAAGCGTGGCAAGGTGACCGACGAGATCGTGTACCTCGACGCCTCGGAGGAGGCGCAGTTCACGATCGCCCAGGCGTCCGAGACCGTCGACGAGAAGACCGGCAAGTTCAAGCATGACCAGGTGCTCTGCCGCTCCCGCGAGGGCGAGGCAGTGATGGTGTCGCCGGAGGAAGTCGAGTACATGGACGTCTCGGCCTCACAGATCGTCTCCGTGGCGACGGCGCTGATCCCGTTCCTCGAGCACAACGACGCCAACCGCGCGCTGATGGGTGCGAACATGCAGCGGCAGGCTGTGCCGTTGATGATCGCGCAGGCGCCGCTCGTCGGCACCGGCGTCGAGTACCGGGCCGCGGTCGACACGGGCGACGTCGTCCTGTCACGCACGACGGGCACCGTCATCGACCTCGACGCCGACCACATCGTCGTCGAGGGCAAGGGCACCCGCGAGGAGTACGCACTCACGAAGTTCATGCGCTCGAACCAGGGCACCCTGATCCATCAGAAGCCGATCGTCGAGCTCGGCCAGACGGTCGAGCAAGGCGCCGTCCTCGCGGACGGCTCTTCCACCGACGGTGGCGAGCTCGCACTCGGCGCGAACCTGCTGGTCGCGTTCATGCCTTTCGAGGGCTACAACTTCGAGGACGCGATCGTGCTCTCCGAGCGGCTCGTCAAGGACGACGTGCTCAGCTCGATCCACATCCACGAGTACGAGATCGACGCCCGCTCGACGAAGCTCGGTGACGAGGAAGTGACGCGGGACATCCCGAACCGCTCGGAGGAATCGCTCGCGAACCTGGACGAGCGGGGCGTCGTGCGCATCGGGGCGGAGGTCACCTCCGGCGACCTCCTCGTCGGCAAGGTGACGCCGAAGGGCGAGACCGAGCTGACCGCCGAGGAGAAGCTGATCCGTGCGATCTTCAAGGAGAAGGCGCGCGAGGTCCGTGACACGTCGCTGAAGGTTCCCCACGGCGAGGGCGGCAAGGTGATCGGCGTGAAGACGTTCTCACGTGACGCCGGCGACGACTTGCCGCCGGGTGTGAACGACCTCGTGCGCGTGTACGTCGCCAAGAAGCGGAAGATCTCGGAGGGCGACAAGCTCGCCGGCCGGCACGGCAACAAGGGCGTGATCTCCAAGATCGTGCGCGAGGAGGACATGCCGTTCCTCGAGGACGGGCGCCCCGTCGACATCGTGCTCAACCCGCTCGGCGTGCCGAGCCGGATGAACATCGGCCAGATCCTCGAGACACACCTCGGCTGGGCTGCCGCCCACGGCGTCTTCGCCGAGAGCGATGCACGTTCCGGCATCAACGCGCGCGCCTCGATCAACGCGCCCAAGCCGCACCCGGTGGCGTCGCCCGTCTTCGACGGAGCGACGGAGGCCGACGTCGACGACGCGCTCGTCCGCTGGGCCGAGACGACTGACTCCCCGATCAAGATGAACGTCGACCACTCACGCCCGGTCGGCCGCAAGGCCTCCGGCAAGGTGAGGCTCTACAGCGGCAAGACGGGCGAGCCGTTCGATCAGAAGGTCACCGTCGGCTACATGTACATCCTCAAGCTGCTCCACCTCGTGGACGACAAGATCCACGCACGGAGCACCGGCCCGTATTCGCTCGTGACGCAACAGCCCCTGGGTGGCAAGGCCCAGTTCGGCGGTCAGCGCTTCGGTGAGATGGAGGTCTGGGCGCTCGAGGCATACGGCGCCGCCTACACGCTGCAGGAGATGCTCACGATCAAGTCAGACGACACGATCGGTCGCGTCAAGGCGTACGAGGCGATCGTCAAGGGCGAGAACATCGCCGAGCCGTCGATCCCCGAATCGTTCAAGGTGCTGCTGAAGGAGATGCAGTCGCTCGCGCTCGACGTCCGCGTCGAGTCGGACGACGGCCGTCAGGTGGAGGTGCGCGAGGAGGACGACGAGCTGCTCCGCGCCGCCGAAGAGCTCGGCATCGACCTCTCGCCCGCCACCGTGCGCGCCGCCGCCGGCGAGCCCACGGTGCAGGAGGTCGAGGAGGGTGAAGCCCACGCCGACGAGGGCGGCGACGTGATCGTCGCGGCCGACGAGGATCTGGCCGACGTTCTCCCGACTGCTGCCGGTGCTGCCGACGAGCCCGAGCTCGACCTCGCAGACGTCGAGATCGACGATTAGACGATTCGCCCGCGCGACTGATCAGCAAGCACGAGTCCGCAACAAACCTAGGAGCGAAGACCGCATGCTCTATCCCACCTGTGATTTCACCGGAGGTGAGACCACTTGATCGACATCAACGAATTCGACGCAATCCGCATTGGCCTCGCGTCGAGCAAGCAGATCCGCGACTGGTCGTCCGGCGAGGTCACGAAGCCGGAGACGATCAACTACCGCACACTCAAGCCGGAGCGTGACGGTCTCTTCTGCGAGCGCATCTTCGGCCCGACGAAGGACTGGGAGTGCTACTGCGGCAAGTACAAGCGCGTCCGCTACAAGGGCATCATCTGCGAGCGCTGCGGCGTCGAGGTGACCCGTCAGAAGGTGCGTCGTGAGCGCATGGGTCACATCGACCTGGCAGCCCCTGTCTCGCACATCTGGTTCTTCAAGGGCGTCCCCAGCCGCATCGGCTACCTGCTCGACATCGCCCCGCGAGAGCTCGAGAAGGTCCTGTACTTTGCCGCCTCGATCGTCACAGCCGTCGACAACGAGAAGCGCGCGGCGGACCTGGCCGACCTGGAGGACAAGGTTCGTGCCGAGTCCGAGCAGATCTACGTCGACCGCGACGAGCAACTCGCCGCGCTCGAGGACAGGCTGTCGCGCCGGCGCGACTATTTCACGGCGGGCAAGGAGCGCAACTTCGACGAGGACGACGAGTTCTGGACCCGTGGGCTCAACAACTGGGCCGAGGACCAGGCGCTGCCGACCCTCGAGGAGGTGCGGTCACTCGCGGGCAAGATCTTCCTGCGGCTCGCGAAGGAGATCACGACGGAGGACGGCAAGAAGATCCGCGAGCTCGTCCGCCAGACGGCCACACGTGACGATCGCAAGCTGACCGCACGTGAGCTCGAGATGGTCGCGAACGCAGCACAGGAGATCCGCGAGGCGCTCGACCCGTTGCGAAGCGAGCTCGAGACGTCATCCGGGTCGAAGAAGGGTGCGATCACGAAGCACCTGCACAAGCTGGTCTCGGCCCTCACGTCCGGCGCGGAGCTGTCGGCAGACGACGCTGAGATTGCGGCCGGCGTCGACGCGAAGAACCTGGAGAAGGCGCGCGAGGTCGGGAGCGGCCTGCTCGCCGACGTGCTCGAGCACGCGCAGGGTGGCGACGGCATCGACGCGATGCGCGAGCTGGCGTCCGACCTCTGCCTGCTTCCCGGTGCCCGGAAGGACGACCTCGACGTGGTCGGCCAGTGGGCGCTGAAGGTACGCGAGATGGTCGCCGACATGGATTCGCGCCGCGAGGACGCGCGTGAGGCGGCCGTGGAGGGTGTGCGGCGGCTCGAGGAGACGTGGAAGCTGTTCCGCGAGCTCGAGCCGAAGCTCGTGGTCAACGACGAGCAGCTGTTCCGCGAGCTGAAGGATCGCTTCGGGTCGCCGTACGGCTTCGGACAGTACTTCCGCGGTGGCATGGGAGCGGAGGCGATCCGTGATCTGCTCCGCGACCTCGACCTCGTCGAGGAGGCGCGGACGCTGCGCGAGGTGATCAAGACGTCGAAGGGGCAGAAGCAGCAGCGCGCGATCAAGCGGCTCAAGGTCGCGAGCGCGTTCTTCACGTCCGAGAACAAGCCCGAGTGGATGATCCTCGAGGCCGTGCCGGTGATCCCGCCGGAGCTGCGCCCGATGGTCCAGCTCGACGGCGGCCGGTTCGCCACGTCCGATCTGAACGATCTCTACCGTCGTGTGATCAACCGGAACAACCGGCTCAAGCGGCTACTTGACCTCGGCGCGCCCGAGATCATCGTCAACAACGAGAAGCGCATGCTCCAGGAGGCCGTCGACGCGCTGTTCGACAACGGCCGCCGCGGGCGTGCCGTCACAGGCCCCGGCAACAGGCCGCTGAAGTCGCTATCGGACATGCTCAAGGGCAAGCAGGGCCGCTTCCGTCAGAACCTGCTCGGGAAGCGCGTGGACTACTCGGGTCGCTCGGTGATCGTCGCCGGGCCGAACCTGAAGCTGCACCAGTGCGGGCTGCCGAAGCTGATGGCGCTCGAGCTCTTCAAGCCGTTCATCATGAGCCGGCTCGTCGAGCGGAAGTCGGTGCAGAACATCAAGGCGGCGAAGAAGCACGTCGAGTCGATGTCGCCGGACGTGTGGGACGTGCTCGAGGAGGTCATCTCCGAGCATCCCGTGCTGCTGAACCGCGCTCCGACGCTCCACCGGCTGGGCATCCAGGCCTTCGAGCCGGTCCTGGTCGAGGGCAAGGCGATCCAGGTGCATCCGCTCGTCTGTCACGCGTTCAACGCGGACTTCGACGGCGACCAGATGGCCGTTCACCTGCCGCTCAGCGCCGAGGCCCAGGCCGAGGCGAGGGTGCTCATGCTGTCCTCCAACAACATCCTTTCGCCGGCACACGGGCGTCCTCTGACGACGCCGACGCAGGAGATGGTGCTCGGCTCCTACGTGCTCACCTACTGCGAGCACGACCTGCCGTCTTCGACGGCCGCCGACGTCGCGAAGAAGCTCGGCAAGAAGGGCCTGCAGCGGTTCCGCACAGAGGAAGAGGTCGAGTTCGCAGTCGAGTCGGGGCAGACGAGCCTGCAGGAGCCGGTCGAGTACCGCTGGAACGGCGAGCTGATCCTGACGACGCCCGGGCGCGTGATCTTCAACTCCGAGATCGAGCGGTCGCTGCGCGAGGCCGTGCATACGGAGATCGCCGGCGGACACACCTTCATCAACCGCGCCCTGTCGAAGCGCGAGCTCGATACGTTCATCGCGGAGCTCGTCGACACCTACGGCGCGCACACCGTCGCCACGGTGCTGGACACGATCAAGACGCTCGCGTTCCGCTATTCCACGCAGGCCGGCATCACGGTGTCCAAGAACGACGTCGTGGTCCCTCCCGAGAAGGAGTCGATCCTGGCCGGGTACGAGGAAGAGGTCAGGAAGCTCGAGCGCGAGTACGAGCGCGGGCTGATGACCGAAGAGGAGCGCCACGAGCGGATCGTCGCCGTCTGGACGGAGGCGACCGAGGCCGTCGCAGAGGCGATGAAGAACACGCTGCACGAGACGAACCCGATCTTCATGATGGCCAACTCGGGTGCCCGGGGATCGTTCAACCAGATCCGCCAGCTCGCCGGCATGCGTGGACTGATGGCGAATCCGAAGGGTGAGATCATCGAGCGCCCGATCAAGGCCAACTTCATGGAAGGCCTGTCGGTGCTCGAGTACTTCATCTCGACCCACGGTGCCCGCAAGGGCCTCGCGGACACCGCGCTCCGCACGGCGGACTCGGGGTACCTGACCCGGCGCCTCGTGGACGTCTCACAGGACGTGATCATCCGTGACCTCGACTGCGGCACGACGGACTACGTGGAGTTGCCGGCCATCCTCGACGACAAGCTGAACAGCAGCGTCGCGGGCAGGCTGCTCGCCGTCGATGTGCACAAGCCGCTCAAGGACGGGAAGCCGGGCAAGACGATGCTCGCCGAACAGGGTGAGGAGCTGACGCTGCCGCGGCTGCGCGAGCTCCTCGACGGGCTCGAGGAGCACGCCGAGGGCTATCTCGTGCCGGTGCGATCGGTGCTGAAGTGCAAGAGCGAGTTCGGCGTCTGCCGCTCGTGCTACGGGACCTTCCTGGCCACGGGTGACATCTGCGAAGTCGGTGACGCCGTCGGCATCATCGCGGCGCAGTCGATCGGTGAGCCCGGCACTCAGCTGACCATGCGCACGTTCCACACCGGCGGGGTCGCCGGTGCCGACATCACGCACGGTCTCCCGCGCGTCGTCGAGATCTTCGAGGCCCGCAATCCGAAGGGAGCCGCCACGCTCTCCGAGGTCACGGGCAAGGTCGAGATCGAGGAGGCCGACCGCACGATCAAGGTGACGGTCGTGCCGAGCTCGCTCGACGAGAACGGCGAGCCGATTCCCGCGAAGGAGATCCCGTTCCCGCGCCGCACGCGACTGCTCGTCCGTCACGGCGACTCGGTGGAGCGCGGCTCCCCGCTCAACGAGGGCTCGATCAGCCCGGCCGAGCTGCTCGATCTGAAGGGATCGACGCACACCGAGCTCTATCTCGTCGGCGAGGTGCAGAAGGTCTACAAGTCACAGGGCGTGGACATCCACGACAAGCACATCGAGCTGATCGTCCGTCAGATGCTGAAGAAGGTGCGGGTGGAGAGCGCGGGCGACACGACGTTGCTGCCCGGGCAGCTCGTCGACAAGACGGCACTGCAGCGGGCGAATGACGTGTAGAAGAAGGCCAAGTTCGAGGAGGCGACGTTCGAGCCGATCATCCTCGGGATCACGAAGGCCTCGCTCGCGACCGAGTCCTTCCTGTCGGCTGCGTCGTTCCAGGAGACGACGAAGGTGCTCACGGACGCGGCCATCGAGGGAAAGATCGACAGGCTGCTCGGCCTCAAGGAGAATGTGATCATCGGGAAGCTGATCCCGGCCGCCACGGGCCTGAAGAAGTACCGTGGCATCGCGATCGAGCCGGCGGAGCCGCTGCCGTCCTCGATGTTCGCGGCGGAGGCCCAGGAACTCCTGGCGGCGTTGGAAGAGATCGGCGGCGACGGTGAGATCGACCTGACCGCCCTCGGCCTCGGCTTCGAGGACGAGCTCCCCGCAGACGACATCCCGCCCGAGGCGAAGGACGCATCGTAGGAGAGAGCTCGCGTCGCCTGCTTGCGGGCTCACGGACTGACACGAGTGAGGGCGGCGCGAGAGCCGCCCTCACTCGTTGTACGCCCGTCGCCCGAACAGAATCAGGCGGGATGACCGGAAGCACGCGCAGTCAGCTACGCGCCGAGACAGTCCGTCTCGAGGCGGTCGCGGCCCAGCGTCTTGGCCTGGCCTTCCGCACGCGCAGCACGTGCGTCGACCTCGACGCGGTCGTCACCCCCGCGCAGGTCTGCGAGTCCGGCCGAGAACGTCAGCGTCTCGACGAACGGGAAATCGGTTCCTGCGACGACGGCGCGGAGCCGGTTGTACGCCCGGACCGCCTGTGCACAGGATGTCTCGGGCAGGATGATCGCGAACTCCTCGCCGCCCCGCCGGCAGGCGATGTCCGTCGTCCTGATGGCGGCGCGGATCGCATCCGCGAAGGCCGCGAGCACCGCGTCGCCACCCGGCAACTCGTGCGTCTCGTTGATCGTCTTGAAGTGATCGAGATCGCAGATGAGCAGCGCTAGTGGACGGTTTGCGCGCCTGGCCACGGCGATCTCGCGCTCGAGTGCCAGGTCGTACCCGCGCCGGTTGAGCAGCTTCGTGAGCTCGTCGGTGACAGCGAGCTGCTCGACTGCGCGATGTCGGACCGCGTTCGCCACGGCCGGGGCGGCGCGCCGTGCCACGGCCGTCAGCGTCTCCAGCGTCTCGTCCGTGAACGCACCTTCGAGGCGCGAGTAGACGGTCAGTGTTCCGATCTCGTGCTCGCCGCGCAGCGGCACGGCGAGTGACGAGCGGATGGCGCCGGGATCGTTGTCGTCGTAGGTGTAGGCGACTCGGGTCGATCGGTACGCACGGCCGTCAGGTGGCCCACCGACCGGCCGTGACTCCTCGGTCGCCGCAATGCCCCGCACCTCGCGTCGGAGCGCTCCGCTCTCGGTGACGACCTCGATCTCACTTCCGTCCACGCCCGGCAGGGCGCCTGTTGCCGACAGCGTGCGCCCCAGCACCTCGTCGAGGTCGATGGTGGAGCCGATCGCGTCGTCGAGCCCGGCGCCTGCCTCGCCGTGCGGGCGCGTGGAGGTCTCGATCCGGTCGGCCAGAGCGTCGAGCCGAGAGCCGAGCGCCTTCAGGTCGTCGTGCAGGCGTGCGTCGTCCCGCCGCCGGAAGAGCCCGATCAGCGTGAGCAGCGCCCCTAGCACGATCACGGCCGTAAGGCCGGCTACGACTCCTGCAGTCCCGATCCCAGCTCCCTTCCCCAGGGCGTACTCTACGCAGGTCGCCGGCAGTTGCATAGATCTTGCCGTCACTACTGTCACGGGGCCGCAGGATTCGCTACACTTCGCGACCCGGACGGCGGGCCGCGCGCCCAGCCGCCCTTTTTGTGTGACGATAGACAATCGACCGGAGCGTCAGGAGCAGCGTGCCCACCGTCAATCAGCTCGTCCGTAAGGGACGGAAGGCCCCAGTGGCCAAGACAAAGACCCCGGCGCTCCGCGGTGCGCCGCAGAAGCGCGGCGTCTGCACGCGTGTCTACACGACCACTCCGAAGAAGCCGAACTCGGCGCTGCGCAAGGTGGCGCGCGTGCGGCTGACGAACGGCATGGAGGTCGGCGCCTACATCCCGGGCGAGGGCCACAACTTGCAGGAGCACTCGGTCGTGCTGATCCGCGGCGGGCGCGTCAAGGACCTGCCGGGTTTCCGCTACAAGGTGATCCGTGGCGGACTCGACACCTCGGGTGTCCCCGACCGTCGCCAGGGCCGCTCCAAGTACGGCGCGAAGAAGGGCTCGTAGCCCGATGCCGCGTCGCGCAGAGATACAGCCGCGCCGGGTCGAGGGCGACCCGGTCTACGGCTCGGTGCTCGTCACGCAGGTGATCCATCGCGTCATGCTCGACGGTAAGAAGTCGACCGCCGAGAAGATCGTGTACGACGCACTCGCGATCGTCTCCGAGAAGACGGGCAAGCCGGCGCTCGAGGTGCTCGAGGGAGCCGTCAAGACCGTCACTCCTGTCCTCGAGGTGCGCTCGCGCCGCGTCGGTGGCGCGAACTATCAGGTGCCGATCGAGGTGCCGCAGCGCCGCGCACGGACGCTTGCGATCCGCTGGATCGTGCAGTTCGCGCGCGCCCGCCGCGAGAAGCACATGGGAGACAAGCTCGCCGGTGAGCTGATGGACGCGCTCAACCAGCAGGGCGGCGCGTTCAAGAAGAAAGACGACATCTACCGCATGGCGCAGGCGAACAAGGCCTTCGCGCACTACCGGTGGTAAGCCAGATGCTGCTACGGCACATGCACAAGCAGGGGCAACTGCAATGAGCACCACTGCAGCAGGCGTCGGGCTCGAGAGCGTCCGCAACATCGGGATCATGGCGCACATCGACGCGGGTAAGACCACGACGACCGAGCGGATCCTCTACTACACCGGTCGCACGCACAAGCTCGGTGAGGTGCACGAGGGTGCCGCCACCATGGACTGGATGGCCCAGGAGCAGGAGCGTGGCATCACGATCACGTCGGCGGCGACAACCGCCGAGTGGCGTGACCACCGGATCAACATTATCGATACGCCCGGGCACGTGGACTTTACGATGGAAGTGGAGCGCTCGCTCCGGGTGCTCGACGGCGCGATCGCCGTCTTCGATTCGGTTGCCGGCGTGCAGCCGCAGTCCGAGACCGTGTGGCGCCAGGCAGACCGCTACGGTGTTCCTCGCATCGCGTTCATCAACAAGATGGATCGCACCGGAGCGGACTTCCTCGGCTCGGTGCAGTCGATGCGCGACCGCCTCGGGGCAAACCCCGTGTGCGTCCAGATCCCGGTCGGCGCAGAGGAGCACCACGTTGGGGTCGTCGATCTCGTCGAGATGAGCGCGATCACCTACGACGACGACCTCGGGCAGACGTTCACCGTCGGGGAGATCCCCGCGCACCTTGCCGCCGCCGCCCACGAGCACCATCACGCTCTGATCGACGCCGTCGCCGAGTTCGACGACGAGCTGATGGAGACCTACCTCGGTGACGAGAGTGCCGTGACGGCGGAGATGATTCGTCGCGCGCTTCGCGCCGGAACTCTCGCAAGCGCGATCACTCCCGTCCTGCTCGGCTCCGCCTTCAAGAACAAGGGCGTGCAGCCCCTCCTCGACGCCGTCGTCGACTACCTGCCGAGCCCGCTCGACGTCGCGGCCATCCAGGGCATCGACCCGAAGAACGGCGAGGAGCTGACCCGGCTCGCGTCAATCGATGCGCCGTTCTCGGCGCTCGTCTTCAAGGTCATGTCCGACCCCTTCGTCGGCAAGCTCACCTACTTCCGCGTCTACTCCGGCCAGATCAAATCCGGCGACCGGGTGTTGAACGCGACCGATGGCAAGACCGAGCGCGTCAGCCGCATCCTCCAGATGCACGCGAATCACCGTGAGGAGCGCGACGAGATCGCCGCCGGCGAGATCGCGGCGGCCGTCGGCCTCAAGCACTCGACCACCGGTGACACGCTTGCCGCCGAGAACGCGCCGATCGTCCTGGAGTCGATGACCTTTCCCGACCCCGTCATCTCCGTCGCGATCGAGCCGAAGACGAAGGGTGACCAGGACAAGCTCTCGCAGGGCCTACAGCGCCTCTCCGAGGAAGACCCGACATTCCGGGTCACGTCCGACGAGGAGACCGGGCAGACCCTCATCGCCGGCATGGGCGAGCTTCACCTCGAGATCATCGTCGATCGTCTGATGCGCGAGTTCAAGGTCGAGGCAAACGTCGGCCGTCCGCAGGTCGCCTACCGCGAGACAGCGTCGAAGACCGCCGAGAAGGTCCAGGGCAGGTTCGTGCGCCAGACCGGCGGCTCCGGCCAGTACGGCGACGTTGTCATCAACCTGCTGCCGCAGGCGCCGGGGGCCGGGTACGAGTTCGTCGACAAGGTCGTCGGCGGGAAGATCCCGAAGGAGTACATCAAGCCCGTGGACGCAGGCATTCAGGAGGCGATGAACGCCGGCATCCTCGCGGGCTACCCGGTCGTCGACGTCAAGGTCGAGCTGATCGAGGGCTCCTACCACGAGGTCGACTCGAGCGAGCGCGCGTTCAAGATTGCCGGCTCGATGGCCTTCAAGGAGGCGATGAGGCGGGCGAAGCCGAAGCTGCTCGAGCCCGTGATGGCCGTCGAGGTCGTCACTCCGGACGACTACCTCGGTGACGTGATGGGTAATCTCAGCAGCCGTCGGGGTCGGGTCGAGAGTCTCGAGCCGATGGGGAACTCGCAGACGATCAAGGCGAGTGTGCCATTGTCCGAGATGTTCGGCTACTCGACCGACCTGCGCTCGATGTCCCAGGGCCGGGCGACGTTCTCGATGCAGTTCGATCGGTACGAAGAAGTGCCATCGACAATTGCTTCCGCAATTGTCGATACCAGTAAGGAATAAGAAGTGTTTTCAGTCCCTACCAATAAAATTTTGCGGAGGTAAAATTTTATGGGAAAGCAGAAGTTCGAGCGGTCGAAGCCGCACGTCAACGTCGGCACGATCGGTCATATCGACCACGGCAAGACGACTCTGACGGCCGCCATCACGAAGGTGCTGTCGGAGCAGGGCACCGGCACGGCCATCCGTGACTTCGCCTCGATCGACGCCGCTCCCGAGGAGCGCCAGCGCGGGATCACGATCAACACCGCGCACGTCGAGTACGAGACCGTGAACCGGCACTACGCACACGTCGATTGCCCGGGTCACGCCGACTACATCAAGAACATGATCACGGGCGCCGCCCAGATGGACGGAGCGATCCTCGTGGTCTCCGCTGCCGACGGCCCGATGCCGCAGACGCGTGAGCACATCCTCCTCGCCCGCCAGGTCGAGGTCCCGTTCATGGTCGTGGCGCTGAACAAGGCCGACATGGTCGACGATCCCGAGTTGCTGGAGCTCGTCGAGCTCGAGGTGCGTGAGCTCCTCTCCAAGTACAACTTCCCGGGAGACGACATCCCGGTGATCCAGGTTTCGGCGCTGAAGGCGCTCGAGGGCGACCCCGAGTGGACGCCCAAGATCCTCGAGCTGATGGAAGCCGTCGACTCCTACATCCCGGAGCCGACGCGCGACACCGACAAGCCGTTCCTGATGCCGATCGAGGACGTGTTCACGATCACCGGGCGCGGCACCGTCGTGACCGGGCGCATCGAGCAGGGCCAGCTCAAGGTCGGCGAGGAGATCGAGATCGTCGGCATTCACGAGAAGACCACGAAGACGGTCGTCACAGGCCTCGAGATGTTCCAGAAAGTGCTCGACTTCGCGCAGGCTGGCGACAACGCGGGCGCGCTGCTCCGCGGTGTCAAGCGCGAGGAGGTCGAACGCGGCCAGGTGCTCGCGAAGCCCGGCTCGATCACACCGCACACGCATTTCAAGGCGGAGGTCTACGTGCTGTCGAAGGACGAGGGTGGCCGCCACACGCCGTTCTTCAACGGCTACCGGCCCCAGTTCTACTTCCGCACAACGGACGTGACCGGCTCGATCAAGCTCCCGGACGGCCAGGAGATGGTGATGCCCGGCGACAACACGCAGATGGAGATCGAGATGGGCCAGCCCATCGCCATGGACGCGGGCCTGAGATTCGCGGTCCGCGAGGGCGGCCGCACCGTTGGCGCCGGTGTCGTCACGGAGATCATCAAGTAAGGACGGAAACGGTGGCTGCCTCTCCCGATCGGAGGGAGAGGCACCTGCCTCTCCCCGCCGCAGCTGTCGTCGACCAGGCGCCACTAGAGATAGAGAAGAGAAGAGAGCAATGGCACAACAGAAGATTCGCATCCGGCTCAAGGGCTATGACCACCAGCAGGTGGACCGTTCCGCTTCGCAGATAGTGGAAACGGCCCAGCGCACCGGTGCAACGATCACCGGCCCCGTGCCCCTGCCCACCGAGAAGAACGTGTACTGCGTGATCCGCAGCCCTTTCAAGGACAAGGATTCCCGCGAGCACTTCGAGGTGCGCACGCACAAGCGGCTGATCGACATCCACAGTCCGACGCCGAAGACGGTGGACTCGCTGATGCGCCTCGATCTCCCCGCAGGCGTCGACATCGAAATCAAGTTGTGAAATTGCCTAGGCAATTTCAAATAGTAAAAATGAATAATTCCTTGTCATATTTTTCTGCCCCAAGAAGCGAGGATCTCTCGTGAAGGGAATACTGGGCAGAAAAATTGGCATGACGCAGATCTTCGATCCCGAGACGGGCAGTGTTGCATCGGTCACCGTGATCCAGGCTGGGCCCTGCCCTGTCGTGCAGGTGAAATCCGCCCCGACGGACGGGTACGACGCGGTCCAGCTGGCGTACGAGGCGGTCGCAGAGCGCAAGCTCACGAAGGGCGAACTCGGGCACCTCAGGAAGGCCGGTGTCGGTGCGTATCGCCACCTTGCCGAGTTCCGCGGGGCGAGCGAGCTCAGCGTCGGTGAGACCGTCACGGTCGAGTCCTTCGAGCCGGGCGAGGAGATCAAGGTCGCCGGCACCTCGATCGGCAAGGGGTTCGCGGGCACGATCAAGCGCCACAACTTCAGGCGGGGCCCCGTCAGCCACGGCTCGCACAACGTCCGCAAGCCCGGCTCCATCGGCGCATCGGCGACCCCCTCGCGCGTCTTCCGGGGGCAGAAGATGCCCGGCCGGATGGGCGGCGAGCGGGTCACCCAGTTGGGGCTCGTCGTCCACGGCGTGGACGTCGAGCGCAACCTCCTGCTCGTGAAGGGCTCGGTGCCGGGACCGAAGAGCGGGATTCTCGAGATCAGGAGCACCACGTGACAGCCGCTCTCAGTGTCCCGGTCATCGGCGGCTCGGCCGCCAGGGACGTCACCCTCGCTGCGGCCGTGTTCGGCGCCGAGCTGAAGCGGCACCTCGTGCACGAGACCGTGCGCGCTGAGCTGAACGCCCATCGCGCCGGAACCCGCGGGGCCAAGAGCCGCGGCATGGTGGCCGGCGGCCGTGCGAAGCCATGGCGTCAGAAGGGCACCGGCCGCGCTCGCCAGGGCACGATCCGCGCGCCGCAGTTCACGGGCGGCGGCCTGGCGTTTCCGCCGGGCATGCGCAGCTTCGAGGTCAAGGTGAACCGGAAGGCCCGCCGCGCGGCACTCGCCGGCGCCCTTTCCAACCATGTCTCCAACGGCACCTTCGCACTCGTCGCCGGCGACGCCTTCGCAGCGCCGTCCACCAAGCAGGCGAAGGCGCTGCTCGAGAGCTGGGGCAAGGACAGCCCGGTGCTCGTCGTTGCCACCGAGGACGAGGTGACCCTCGTCAAGTCGTTCCGCAACCTCGAGCGCGTGCTCGTGACCGTGCCCGCGGAGCTCGAGGTCGCGTCCGTCGTGTGGGCCCGCTCGGTGCTCGTCAGCGAGGCCGCACTCGCGCTCGTCGAGGGGAGAGTCCAGTGAACCCCGCCGACGTCCTCCTGGCGCCCGTCGTCTCCGAGAAGAGCTACTCGGGCCTCGCCGACCGCAAGTACACGTTCAAGGTGCACCAGGACGCGCACAAGACGCAGGTGCGCCAGGCCGTCGAGCAGCTCTTCGGCGTCAAGGTGCTGAGCGTCAACATCGTCAAGGTGAAGGCAAAGCCGAAGCGGCGCGGAGTGTTCAACGGCGTCCGCCCCGGCTGGAAGAAGGCGATCGTGCAGCTCCACGAGGGCCAGACGATCGAGATCTTCGAAGGAGCCCAGGTCTAGTGATGCGCAACCGTCGCCAGGAGAGCCACTGATGGCCGTCCGCAAGTTCAAGCCCACGAGCCCCGGGCGCCGCTTCATGGCGATCTCGTCGTTCGAGGAGATCACCAAGAAGGCGCCCGAGAAGGCGCTCACCGAGCCGCTGAAGAAGACCGGCGGCCGGAACAACAACGGGCGCATCACGACGCGGCACCAGGGTGGCGGGCACAAGCGCCTCTACCGCATCGTCGACTTCAAGCGCGTCAAGGACGGCGTGCCCGCGAAGGTCGCCGCGATCGAGTACGACCCCAACCGGTCGGCCCGCATCGCGCTGCTGCACTACGCGGACGGGGCAAAGTCGTACATCATCGCCCCGCAGGGGCTGAAGGTCGGCGCCACCGTCGAATCCGGCCCGCTCGCCGACATCAAGGCGGGCAACGCACTGCCCCTCGAGCACATCCCGACCGGCACGCTCGTGCACAACGTCGAGCTGAAGCCGGGGCAGGGCGGCAAGATGGCCCGCTCGGCCGGCTCCGGCGTGCAACTCGTCGCCAAGGATCAGGGGTACGGCGTGTTGCGCCTCCCGTCCGGCGAGATGCGCCGTGTCCTGCTCACCTGCCGCGCCACCGTCGGCCAGGTCGGCAACTCCGACCACGCCAACGAACAGTCCGGCAAGGCCGGTCGTAGTCGCTGGCTCGGCAAGCGCCCCACCGTTCGCGGCTCGGCGATGAACCCGGTCGACCATCCGCATGGAGGCGGCGAGGGCAAGTCGAAGGGCGGCCGCCACCCGGTCACTCCATGGGGCGTGCCGACCCTCGGCAAGCGCACCCGCCGCAAGCACAAGGAATCCAACAAGCTGATCGTTCGCGGCCGCCGCCGCGGCAAGGAGCGTCGGTAAATGAGCAGGTCTTCCAAGAAGGGGCCTTTCGTCGAGGAGCGGCTGATGGGCCGCATCGAGGCGATGAACGCCGTGAACGAGAAGCGAATGATCCGCACGTGGTCGCGCACCTCGACGGTCTTTCCGGAGATGGTCGGGCACACGATCGCAGTCCACGACGGGCGCAAGCACGTGCCCGTGTTCGTGAGCGAGCAGATGGTCGGCCACAAGCTCGGCGAGTTCGCGCCGACGCGCACGTTCCGCGGTCACGCCGGTGACAACAAGACCCAGGTGAAGAAACGCTGATGGCCGCCAGGACCGACACCACGCCCGTGCAGTCTCGCGCAGAGGCGAAGTACGTCCGCCTGTCTGCGCGCAAGGCGCGGCTCGTGCTCGACCACATACGCGGCCGCAGCGTGCCTGAAGCCCGCACGATCCTGGCCTTCACGTCGCGTGCCGCTGCCGAGGACATCGGCAAAGTGCTCGGATCCGCCGTCGCGAACGCCGAGTCGGCGCACGCGCTCGACGGGGACGAGCTCGTCGTGATCGCCGCCTATGCGGACGAGGGCCCGACCCTGAAGCGCTGGCGTGCTCGCGCGCGCGGTCGTGTCAACCGGATCCGCAAGCGCAGTTGCCACATCACGGTCATCGTCGGGCCTGCGGCCCAGGGGCCGTTACAGAAGCGTGGCCGGAGGGCCGCCGCGCCGAAGCAGTCCACTGTGCCGGCTCCGGACACGGTTTCCAGCGCGAAGCCGAAGGCGTCGCGCTCGACCAAGAAGAAAGAGGTCGCTGCGTAATGGGTCAAAAGGTTCACCCCGGCGGCCTTCGTGTCGGCGTCATCCACGACTGGAAGTCGAACTGGTACACCGGCAAGAAGGAGTTCGCCGCCTACATCCTCGAGGACATCCGCATCCGCGAGCACATCACGGGCAAGCTCTCCCATGCCGGTCTGTCGGACATCCTGATCCGCAAGGACAAGCAGCGGATCACCGTCGACATCTACACCGCTCGTCCCGGCATCGTGATCGGGAAGTCCGGGGTCGAGGTGGACGCGCTCCGCAAGGAGCTTCACGCCATCACCGGCAAGAGCGTCCACATCAACATCAACGAGATCAAGCGCCCCGAGCTCGACGCGCAGCTCGTCGCCCAGTCGATCGCCGAGCAGCTGCAGAACCGTGTCAGCTTCCGCCGCGCCATGAAGCGGTCGCTCGCCTCCGCGATGCGGTCGGGCGCGCAGGGCATCAAGATCCAGTGCGGAGGCAGGCTCGGCGGTGGCGAGATGAGCCGCTCGGAGCGCTACACGGAGGGCCGTGTCCCGCTCCATACGATCCGCGCCGACATCGACTACGGCTTCGCCGAGGCGAGGACGACCTATGGTCGTATCGGCGTCAAGGTGTGGGTCAACAAGGGCGAGATCATGCCGGAGGGCTACGAAGGTGCCTCCACCGCGAAGGACACGCGCCTAGGAGATCAGGATCAGGCACGCCGCAAGCGCGGCGGCACCACCGAAGGGCTCGGCGCCTCCCGCGAGAGCGGCCGTGGACGCAGTCAGGACCGCGAGGGGCTCGGGCTGGTGCAGAAGCGCCGCCGCGGCCCCGGCGGTGGATCTGGCGGTGGCCCCGGCGGCCCCGGTGGCACAGCGGCCGGGGGCGGCCGGCCTGGTGGGCGTCCCCCCGGCGGCAGCCGTGGGCGTGGCCCGCGGCCCGATGCGCAGGTAGGCGGTCAGTCGCAGGGAGGCGGGCGTCCGCCGCAGCGTGCTCCGAGGCCGCAATCACCGGTCGAGCCGATGGCCCCGGAGACGTCGGCACCCGAGACGTCGGCACCCGAGACGCTGGCACCCGAGACATTGGCACCCGAGACATTGGCACCCGAGACATTGGCACCCGAGAACAAGCCCGAGGGTGGTGAAAGCTAGTGCTACTGCCGCGAAAGACCAAGCACCGCAAGCAGTTTCGCGGACGGCGCGACGGGTATGCCACCGGGCAGACCACCGTGCAGTTCGGCGAGTTCGGGATCAAGGCACTCGAGGACGGCTGGATCACGAACCGCCAGATCGAAGCAGCCCGGATCGCGATGACCCGCAAGATGCGCCGCGGCGGCAAGGTCTGGATCAACATCTTCCCGGACAAGCCATTCACGAAGAAGCCGGCCGAGACCCGCATGGGCTCGGGCAAGGGATCTCCGGAGGGCTGGGTCGCGGTCGTCAAGCCCGGCCGTGTCATGTTCGAGTTGGCCGGTGTGCCCGAGCCGTTGGCACGAGAGGCACTTCGTCTTGCGAGCCAGAAGCTGCCGCTGAAGACGAAGTTCGTGAAGCGGGAGGCTGATCTCTTTGAGAGCTAGACAACTCGACGTGGAGACAGCTGTGGGCTCCCCACCTGTGCTCCTCTGTGCCGGGGGGAGACGATGACCGGGCAACAACTGCGCGATCTGACCGACGAGGAACTGGCGGAGAAGATGGCAGAGACCCGCAAGGAGCTCTTCAATCTTCGTTTCCAGTCGGCCACGGGCGCGCTCGAGAACAGCGCGAGGCTCCGTAACGCAAAGCGCGAGATCGCCCGGATTCTGACTGTGAAGACCGAACGGGAACGACTGGGGAAGATCTGAAATGGCTGAGAAGAAGGACAAGATGACTGAACAGACCCCCGTCGATCCCGCTGACGCGGATTCGGCTGCCGAGGTCGTTGCGGCGGAGGTTGTGGTCGAGGAGGCTGCTGCCGAGGTCGTTGCGGCGGAGGTAGTGGTCGAGGAGGCTGCTGCCGAGGTCGTTG
>Ga0315275_10001425_pt1 | contig 21059 bp, 19 predicted proteins | sample YL17G03_0_MG_FD_205557 | JGI IMG/M metagenome (GOLD analysis project Ga0315275, IMG submission 205557) | Sediment microbial communities from Yellowstone Lake, YNP, Wyoming, USA - YL17G03_0 | ecosystem: Environmental > Aquatic > Freshwater > Lake > Sediment | place: USA: Wyoming | collected...
TTTCTCAAGTCACTATGCGAAAAGGGCCCAGTGCGGGTTCTTTTGACCACTGAGACTTGGACAGGATTCAAAAAGGTACCGCTTGCTATTGCCGATATTCGGGGGAGGGTAGAACCCAATAAGTATGTATTATATTCGAGCCACATTGACTCGTGGCACAAGGGCGCAACAGACAATGCTACGGCTAATGCTTGCATTCTTGAAACAGCGCGCATTCTTTCGAAATATCGGAAGGAATTGCGCTATGGTGTTCGTTGTATCTGGTGGTCAGGCCACTCCCACGGCCGCTATTCAGGGTCGACCTGGTATGCTGATTACAATTGGGAGGACCTATATGAAAATGCTATCGTTCACCTTAATGTAGATTCCCTCGGCTGCCAAGGGGCTACCGACTATTCCAAAGTAGAATGTACTGCTGAGCTTTATGATCTCGAAAAAAGTCTGATCAAAGACTACACCACACAATGCCCACCCTATTGTCGCATCAGTCGAGGTTGTGACTCCTCCTTTTTGGGCATAGGCGTCCCTTCCCTCTTCGGATTATTATCACGTCAACCACAAAGCCATTCGGATGAACTATTTCAAGGCTTCGCATGGTTCTGGCACACAGAAGCAGATACCCTTGATAAGATTGACCGCCACATCTTGCTAAAGGATACCCAAATCTGCATGGCAGCCCTTTGGACATTATGTACAGCTCCTGTTCTTCCATTTAATTTCGTGAGTGTGGCAGATGAAATGATCTTGCACCTTTTAGGCTTGCAGAGGAAGGCAAAGGATACTTTTGATTTAACTCCTGCAATCAAGAAAGTTGAAATGTTTAGATGCAAAGCGAGTGAATTGAATCGCATCTGCACAGAAATGAAAATCCAACACAACAAATTAGAAGAGTCGTCGGTCGATCAAAGATATGAATCAACAGTAAAGAAACTAAACCAATGCCTCATCAAACTGAGTCGTATACTATTGCCGATTCATTATTGTGCAGCCGACAGGTTCGATGCAGACCCCGCTTTTTTTATACCCCCTTTTCCCAGACTCGAGCGACTGGGAGAACTAGGGATGATGGATCGCAATGTTGATATGTTTAAGTTTTTGGAACGTAGGATCGTACGGGAAAAAAACAGAGTCTGCCATTTCATCAACGAAGCTATTGGACTCATCAACGAGACACTTCAGCAAACAGTAATGTATTAAGAAAGAATATCAAGTGCTTAATATTCTTCAAGACTTGCAAGAGAAGTTTCACCTGACGTACTTCTTCATCGCTCATGATCTCGCAGTAGTGCGGTATATCAGTAGCCGGGTGGCCATCATGTACCTAAGAAGGATTGTTGAGCCTGCCGAGACAGACGAGTTGTTCGTGAATCCGAGGCATCCTTATACCGAGGTCTTGGTGTCGGCGGTTCCGCTTCCCGACCCCGACTTTAATACCGGGCGCATCCATCCTGAGGGGGATATTTCCAGCCCGATCAACCCACCCCCGGGGTGCAATTTCCATCAACGATTTCGCTACGCCCAACAGATTTGCATGGAGGAGCCCCCAGGTTATCGGGATATTGGAAAGACTCATTTCGTCTCGTGTCATCTTGCCGAGTCTTTGAGTCTACGGCAGATTCACGTGTCGTAGATTCTTGGCATAGGAGTCTGAATTGATGCCTGACCAACGGACCTTGAGTCCTCGATCACATTCAATAGAGGTTCGAGAAAACGGATGATAGAAGATGCATGGGGGTTAAACTTTCAATCGAAATTTCAATCGCAGGAAGATTGGAACCAACCTGATCTATTAGTCATGAAAGAAGATATGATTCCATCCAATAAAGCTCGATTTAGAGGGGGGATTGGGATGAAGACAGAGGATTATATCAGGTTTGAAAATGAATATGGAGCTCGAAACTACAATCCTCTGGATGTGGTTTTAACGAAGGGAAGAGGGGTCTGGGTATGGGATGTCGAGGGAAAAAAATATCTAGACTGCCTTTCGGCCTACTCTGCTGTGAACCAAGGACATTGTCATCCCAAGATCCTCAAAAGCCTGATTGAACAGGCAGAACGTTTAACCATGGTTTCACGGGCTTTCAGAAACGACCAATTAGGCCTCTTCTATAAGGAGGTGTGTGAGCTGACGCATTCCCACATGGTCCTTCCGATGAACAGTGGTGCTGAGGCTGTCGAATCTGCTATCAAAGCGGTGAGGAAGTGGGGATACAACGTCAAAGGAGTACCGGAAGATAAGGCTGAAATTATTGTCTGCGAGAACAATTTCCACGGCCGTACCATCACCCTCATCGGATTCAGCACGGAACCACAGTATCGGGATGGTTACGGGCCGTATGCTCCGGGATTCAAGATCATCCCCTTTGGGGATGCGGAGGCCCTTGAAAAAGCAGTCACGCCTTACACGGTTGCCTTCTTGGTAGAGCCGATTCAAGGCGAAGCTGGAGTCATCGTTCCTCCGTCAGGGTACCTCAGAACAGCCCGTGAGATTTGTAATCAAAACAATGTCGTGCTGATCCTCGATGAGATACAGACAGGTTTGGGTAGAACAGGAAAATTCCTCGCTGAAGAACACGACGGCATTCAGTCTGATGTGACCCTGATTGGTAAGGCTCTTTCAGGAGGATTTCTCCCTGTTTCGGCCGTTCTCTCCAACAAAGAGGTTTTAGGGGTCTTTCATCCGGGAGACCACGGGTCCACCTTTGGCGGAAATCCGTTAGCATGCGCTGTTGCCCGTACCGCCCTCAAGGTGATTAAAGAGGAGAACATGGCAGAAAACGCTGCCCACATGGGAAGCTATTTTATGGAGAGGCTTTCGGATATACCCAGCCCTTACATACGTGAGATCCGTGGCAGGGGCCTCATGATTGGGCTGGAGCTCTATCCTATGGCTGGGGGAGCGCGGCGTCTCTGTGAGAATCTGAAGGACCGGGGAATCCTTTGCAAGGAAACACATCAGAATGTAATTCGGCTTGTACCCCCTTTGATCATCAAGAAGGAAGAGGTTGACTGGACTCTCGACAGAATCTGTGACGCTCTCAGTACAGATTGAGGAGGGATGCACACCCGTTGACCGTGCTAAGTTAGGGACGCAAGTATTTCTCGCCATGGATGGGAGTGGGCACTGTTTCAACTCAAAACTCGAAAGTTTTAGTTGATTTTAGAATTTTTCGTGATAGAATAGAGCGGCTTGTATTGGAGAGAGGATATGTCCATGAAGATTCTGGTTTTAGGGGGATGCGGAATTCAGGGCAAGGCGATTCTTTATGATTTGTCGCGGAACCGTGACGTGAGTGAAGTGATTTGCGCCGATGCTTTTCCAGAGGGTCTTTCTCCGTTCCGAAAGCATCTCGACATGAACAAAATCAAACTGGTCCACCTTGATGCCAAGGATAAGAAAATGCTTGTTTCTCTTATGAAGGAAAATGTCCAGGTGGTCATTGATGTTCTGCCAGCACAGTTTATGAAGACCATTACGGAAGCAGCCATCGAGTCCGGAGTGGGCCTGGTGAATACGAATTATGGCTACGAGATTCGCCCCCTCCACAAGCAAGCCGTGGAGAAGGGAGTAGCCATCATGCCTGAATGTGGACTCGACCCGGGGATCGACCTCGTCATCTACGGTCACGCAGTGAAGCAGTTTGACGAAATTCATGTCCTTAACTCCTATTGTGGCGGACTCCCTGAGAAGAAAGCCTGCACGAATCCCATGAATTACAAGATCAATTGGAACTGGGACATGGTTTTGAAATCCTCGAAGAGAGAAGCCGTGTTCATTAAGAATGGGAAGAAAGTGACCATTTCTGGGGATGATCAACATGACAATGAATTCATTCATGAGATCGACTTTCCAGGTCTTGGTCGGTTAGAGGCCCTTCCCAATGGAAACGCGGTTTTCTTCACGGATCTTCTGGGGGTTACGAAGACCATCAAGGAGACCGGCCGTTACAGCCTCCGCTGGCCTGGATGGTGTGCCTTCTGGCGGCCTTTGAAGAAATTCCACTTCCTGAGCGATCAGCCAGTGGTGGGACTGCCCGGCGAGATTACGCCTCATCAGTTCATGGTGAAGTTCTTAGAACCTCAACTCCAATACAAAGAGGATGAGAAGGATTTGGCAGTGATGGTGAACGTCTTTGCCGGGCTGAAGGATGGGAAAAAGAAGAAAATAGTGGTTAACCTCCTGATCGAACGGGATCTAAAGACCAGACTCATGGCCATGAGCTTGGGAGTCGGTTACACGGTCAGCATCGCGGCCTGCATGATTGCGAGCGGAGAGATCAAGGGCAAGGGGGTTTTGTCTCCGGCCACTGACATCCCCTATGATTCTTTCATGAAGCAGTTGAACCAGAGAGGCATTGCACTGGACGAGAAGATAGAGTTCTAGGGGCAAATGATGACCGGGACAGATTCCCACGGGCAGGAGACCGTTTAGAGGAGCCATCGCGGTCGTTGAAAGGAGGTGAAGTCTTAAGGGGATCATGATGTTGGAAGGGTTTCGGATGGGTGAGGTCCCATAGCACCCACATAGAATCAAAAAAGAAAGGAGAAAGGAACATGAAGAAAACGTGGTGGATTTTGATGTTGGCAGTCGTTTTGGGATTAGGTTTCTACGGCGTGGCAACCGCAGATACCTTGGATGACATCGTCAAGAATGGCGAACTCAGGATTGTTTGCCAGACACAGGGAACCCCATTCAGTTTCATCGATAAGAATGGCAAACGGACCGGATACGCTGTGGAAGTTGCCAACCTGATGGGAAAAGAAATGGGTGTCAAGGTGACGTTTCTTGATTATGACTGGGACGGTCTACTTCCTGCGCTTCTCTCAAAGAAGGGGGATGTTCTGGCAGCAGATATGACGCCCACGCTGGCACGTGCCTTGAAAGTCTCCTTTACCCAGCCCTACTATTACACGGGAAGTATCATTTTTACCAAGAAGGGGAGCAAGTTCAAGACGATCGGAGACTGCAATAAGGAGAATGTGAATGTGGCTGTCCTGCTGGGTAGCACAGGCGAAGCAGACGCCAAGAGGGTGCTGCCTAAAGCCCAACAAAAAGCGTACAAGGGAGGAGGCCCCCTTCTCATTAATGCCGTGATCGCAGGCCATGCAGATATTGGTGTCAATGATGATACCGCCGTGGTCGGCCAGATGGCGGAATTTCCTCCGGGAAGCATTGAGCTCCTTCCGGGTCAGCTGTCCAAATTGCCCCTGGCCTTTGCCGTTCGCTCAGATGATGCACGCTTGGTCCAGTGGATCAATCTCTTCTTTGACTGGATCCAGAACGATGGGAGGCAGGAGCAACTGCTGAAATACTGGGTAACGACTCTGGATTGGAAGAAAGATCATTAAACCTCTGTGGAGTGGTAGGCGGCATGCTGGAGTCTTTTAACTTCCGGGTAATGTTTGAGTATTACCCCTTGTTCTTGAAGGGGTTTCTGTCGACGGGGTGGATTTCTCTCGTTTCCCTTATCTTGAGCCTTCTTGTGGGAATCCTTGCCTGTGCAGGACGTTTGTCCAGATCTCGTTTATTTTCAACTCCGGCAGCCGCCTACATCGAAACAATCCGCTCCACTCCCCTTTTAGCGCAGATTTATTTCTTCTATTTTGGACTTCCCAGCCTGGGATTCCTAGTTCCTGAGCTTCAGACAGGGATCCTGGCCTTGACGCTCAACAGCGGGGCCTACATGGCTGAGATCGTACGAGCTGGGATGCAGTCCGTCAGCACCGGACAGATTGAAGCAGGCACTTCGTCGGGTCTCAATTATTTTCAGCGCCTTCGTTTCATTATCTTGCCTCAGGCCATCGGGGTGACGATCCCACCTCTCCTTGGTCAGGCTATTGTTTTGGTGAAAGACAGTTCGCTCCTCTCACTGATTTCCGTCATGGAGCTTACGCGAACGGGCCAGATTTTGACCAACGAGCGTTTCATGCCTGCAGAAGGTTTTTTTGCTGTGGCAGCTTTATATCTGGTTTTATACTTCTTGCTTAAATCGCTTTCGACCTGGTGGCAGAAGAGATTGATTTTCCGACAGGCCGTGTAAATAGCAATGTGGGAATGAGACGATGTGGGGTCACTACACCCAGCAGTTAATCCATAGCCTCCCTTTTTTCCTGAAAGGGCTCTGGATGACTATTGCAGTCTCCCTGCTGAGCCTGATTGGTGGCACTGTTATTGGGTTCTTTGCAGGGGTTGGCCGCGCCAGCCGAGCGAAGTGGCTTCGACGTCTTCTCTCCGTCTACGTGGATGCCATCCGCGGAACCCCCTTTCTGGTTCAGTTGTTCATCCTGTTTTTCATTCTGCCCGAGTTGGGAGTTCAAATCAAGGCATTTCCTGCTGCGGTGTTGGGCTTGACGATTTGTTCAGGGTCCTATATCTGTGAAATTTTTGCGAGCGGGATCGAGGCGGTTCCATGGGGACAACGAGAAGCGGCCATCTCCACCGGCCTCAATCGTTATCAACAACTCCGTTTCATCATTTTACCCCAAGCCTTGCGCACGATCCTTCCACCGCTGGTGGGTCAGTACGTACTCCTGATCAAAGATTCGTCAGTGGTCTCCGTCATTGGAGTCCTCGATGTGACCCGAGCAGGCTGGCTGACAGTCCAGCGAATCCCAGAAGGCATCCTGGTCTTTGGCCTTGTGGGAATCTTCTATTTCATCATCTGTTATCCCCTCATCCACCTGGTCAATTATCTCGAAGCTCGGATGACCGTTCAGAAATTCCGACTTTAGTCCTCCAATCTCAACCAGGTTCAGATTGTTAGCTGGGAGTCTTGAGTGGTATCAAAGTCCCGAGAACCTTGGGGAGAGGTCAGGGCCTTTCCTTCTGCTGAAATTCGAAGCGGACATAGGGGGAAGCCATGAGACGCATGAGCGAGTAGTAACCGAGCTGAAAGGCAAGGGTGTCGCCGATACGAGGGTTTGGGTCCATCTCTGTCACATCGACAAGGGTGTGATCGCTTGAGGCCCGAACAATTGCGACCCCAGGGGCTATAGGGAAGAGGAACTCCTGGGCCGTATCAAGCTGACCGAGGGAGAGCATGCCGAGCAGCCTGTCCCGCTTCTTAAGCTCGATCAGCTCAGCTTTGAGAACGAACGTATCATGGTGGAATCCTTGGATACGGCGCGGTCCGATCGATGAGGAAATGCCAAGAAGAACCGCCGTGCCGATCCTAAGCTGATTCACACCTTTCACGGTCTTATTGCTGAGGATGAAGTTACGAAAGATGTTGGTGGATCCACCGGAAATGATAGGAAGACGAAGCCCACATTCTTCCTCTATTTTTTTGGCCAAAGCGATAAGGCGCCGGAGAGATGTGGCCTGAAATTCTCTTTCGCTATTGAACGTGAAATAAGCACCGAGCCCCTGTAATGTCAGCCCCTTCATTCCTGCAACTTCGCGGCACACTCCCGGCAGATCCTCCGGTTGGAACCCTTCGCGCCCCGTATCGAGATCGACCATCAAGATCACGGAATGATGTTTGCCAGCCCTGACAGCTTCACTCGACAGAGCCCGAAGAACATCAAGGTCCACATTCAAGCTTGTATCCACTCTGGCAACACACTCGACCACTTCACTCAAAGCAGGCGACCGAAGAAGGATCATGGGCACGTCAACACCTGCTTCCTGCATTCGGACAATGTTCTCAAGCCTGGAATCCCCAAGTTTCTTAATGCCCCCTTTGATCATCGCCCGTGCCACTTCTGGTGTACCGCACACCGCCTTGGTGACACCGACAACCTCGATCCCAAAGGGACGGCAGATGGAAAGAGTCCTGCGGGCATTGTCTGTAATCTTCGCAAGGTCTATGGTGAGGTGGAGGGGAGCCATCAGGAGGGGTCCTCGTTTCGAGAACGATGGGGTTGTCTTTTCAACGAAGTCTTGAGGGATAGGATAATACAATCCATGGGCAAGCCACTAGCAGTTTGCGGAAAAACTCTGTTAAAAAAAAGTATTAACAGTATGAAGTCAACTTTGGGTTTAGAATTGAAAAACCATCCATGGAATACTTCCCGGGAGAAGGTCGAAACGGGCTCCCACGCCCCGTCTCGCTCATCTTGCCGCCCCTTGAGGCAACAACTTTGCCATTCCAAGCAAATCATAGGCAGCTCCCACAAAGCACCCTGCCAGTTGTATCCGGAGCTCTCCCTTAAACCGCGTCTTCCGAAACCCTCCAATCACCTTGATGCGTCGCAGAGGGTGATACTTAGGGACTCGGTTTTCGGGCGTAATCAAGCTAAGCATGACAGCTTGTTTCTCAGAGATTCCTCCCATCGATGCCTCCAGATAAGGGGTTGTCGGCATCCTAACACATTGAGGAATGGCTGCAATAAAATATCGAGTTTTTCCGCAAACTGCTAGATGGGATTACTTAAGAACACGGTTACTCTCTTTGTCGATACCTGATTGAAGACCAGCAACTTCCTGAGTTACCTGTCCTATTTCGTCTTGGGCCGATTCCGAATAGCTTGGGTGGCAGCCCAGTCAATGTTGAAGGTCTCCCTATCTCGGATTACCACACCGTAGTCATCGCGGGCGCTCTCCAGATCCACAAGCCCCTCTATCACATCCTGCCGCACCCTCTCAGGATCTCGCAAAAAAGGATCGCCATAACCGCCGCCACCCGCCATTAAACAGGTCACGGTGTCGCCATAGCTTAACTCGGAGACTCCAATGGCACGGTCAAGTTCACATGATTCGCCACTGGCCAAGGTAGTCAGCCACCGGCCAACCTGACCTGGCTTCCCTTTCAAAAGGCCTTGTGGAGGAATCTTTGTCTTTTGCGAGGTCCAGCTAAAACGTACATCCCGACCGAGGGACCGCCAACGATAGATCTGTCCCAAACCCCCACGGTATCTACCGGGTCCGCCAGAATTGGGACGGAGTGCCCTTTCCAGAACCAAAACCGGTGCTTCAATCTCAGTAACCTCGACAGGGGGGTTGGCGACATTGGTTACGTGACAGGCCATGGCATTCACGCCGTCCTTCGTGGCACGCGCTCCCAGTCCGCCCTGGCTCGGCCCATCACTCCATTTTTGACGATGATCCACATCGCCACCTCGGGGATGGCTCTCCAGGTTGATCCCTGTGGCATCATTGTAAATGCACCCGCACGAATCCGCCATAACCCTCTCCGGGACGGCTGATGCCAGCGCTCCCAGGATGAGATCAACCAAGCTGTGACATACAACCATTCGCTGGAAGGTCGCTGCAGGAAGCGAACAATTGACCAGCGTTCCTTCCGGGGCGCGCATGGTGATTGGCCGCCGACATCCATCGTTACTCGGAATCGTCGGATCGGTCAGACACCGCAGGGCATAAAGCGTTGCCGAGTAGCTGGCTGACCAAGGCGCATTCACCGAGCCTTTGATCTGCCCATGAGTGCCAGAATAGTCAACGATCAGCTCGCCGCCACTGACTTCGATCGTGACTTTGAGACGATAGGGACCACCTGCTGTTCCGTCCTCCAGGATGAATTCTTCGTGCTCATAGTGGCCATCCCGAATCGTCGCTAGTTCGGCCCGTGTCCTTCTCTCCGAATAGTCCATCAACTCTTGCGCACTCGCCATGAGGAGCTCCGGACCGTACTTGTCCGCCAGTCTCCCCATCGCACTGACGCCGGTGGCACAAGCGGAGATCTGTGCCAGCAAGTCGCCCCGCATGTTGTAGGGTGAGCGGGTGTTATTGAGAATCAAGGCAAGCATCTGTTCGTCGAGTTCACCGCCTCGGTAGAGCTTGGTGGGAGGAAGGCGCAATCCTTCTTGCCAGATCTCCTCGTTCCAGGCATTGTTGCTTGGCCACATCCCACCCACATCTTTGTGATGCACCATGATCGTGGTAAAGCCCAGCAATTGCTCTCGCCAAAACATCGGACGAATCGAGACAATATCGTTTGTGTGATGGGGCCCCTTGGAGCCGCCGCCCGCATAGGGATCGTTCGTTAAGATCACATCGCCCGGGGCCAGACTTTCGACAGGAAAATGGTGTCTCAAGACGGTCTCAAGCACCGGTGTCAGACAATTGAGGTGAATCGGCACGTTGGCCCCTTCGGCAATGAGACGACCGTGCGGATCGAACAGTGCAGAGGAACAATCCTTGCCTTCTTTCACAATGGCCGAATAGCCTGTTCGGGTAATGGTTGCCGTCATTTGTTCGGCCACGGATTCAAACGCATGTCGCATCACTTCAAGCGTGATCGGACTGACCTTCATTTGCACACCTGGCCTTTCCCCAAAGTGATCACCAAATTGCCAAAGGGATCCACTCGGGCACGGTCCCCAGGGGAGAGGATGGTCGTCGAGTCAACTTGTTCGATCACGGCAGGACCCTCCACCTGTTGCCCTGGGTTGATACGATGCCGTTCATGGATCGAACAATCATGGTAGCCACCTTCAAAATAAACATCGCGGTGACCTTTATGGACGTCCTGTTCTCCATGAGTCACCTTCCTCCACTCGGGTTCAGGGCTGAGCCCAATCGCACTCACACGATAGTTGACCACGTCAATCGGGTCGCCTTCCATGGCATGACCGTAGGTTCGACGATGCGTCGCGTGGAAGGCTGCTCCAATGCGTTTGACGTCCTCCGGGGTCTGAAACACACCTTCCACGGGGATGTTCAGTTCGTAAGCCTGTCCGAAGTAGCGCAGGTCGCAGGAACGGGCCAGTCGCCAGCGCTCCCTGGGAATTCCTTCTCGGGTCAATTGGAGCTGAGCCTTTTCTTCTAACTCCCTAAAAGTGGCCTCCGCAGTCTGAGAGCTAACGGCGTCCAAGCTCTGAATGCGCGTGGCAACAAAGTCGTGACGGACGTCTGCCAACACAAGTCCGAGGGCGGAAGTATTACCCGGGTAGCGAGGGATAATGACGGCCGGAATCTCAAGTTCTTCAGCCAGCCGTGTCGCGTGCAGAGGCCCGGCGCCTCCAAAGGCAATCAGGGTGAAGTCGTGCGGATCGTGGCCACGTTCGACAGAAACGAGCTTGATGGCACGGATCATGGTCGCGTTCGCCACTTCCAAAATGCCACGAGCCGCTTCCAGCGTCGTCATCCCCAGTGGACGTGCAATGCAATCCCGAACAGCAGTTTCGGCTGCCTTGACATCAAGCCGCACCTCACCGCCTAAGAAGTATTCAGGATTCAAACGGCCTGTGACGAGGTTGGCGTCAGTCACCGTAGGCTGGGTTCCGCCCATACCATAGCAAACAGGCCCGGGATCGGCTCCAGCACTGTGGGGTCCCACTCGCAGGGATTGGCCGCTGTCGAGCCAGGCGATGCTGCCCCCCCCTGCTCCAACGATGCTGAGGTCAATGGTAGGGATTTGAACCGGGTGGCCCTCGACTCTGCTTTCGGTGGCATACGTGGGCTTGCCTCCTTCAATGAGGGATACGTCACAGCTTGTTCCACCCATATCGAGTGTGATCGCGTTCGGAAACCCGGTCCGACGGGCCACATAGGCCCCTGCAATTGCCCCTGCAATCGGTCCCGAGTTGGTGACGTGCACAGGTCGTTCACAGGCGGTCCGAAAGGTCGCCCGTCCTCCATTGGCCTGCATGGTGTAGAGACGGCTCCGCAATCCTTTTTGGACGACCCGGCGTTCGAAATCATCCAGATGCTCGACCATACGCGGAGTGACATAGGCATTCACGACTGTCGTCGAAGTCCGCTCGTACTCTCGGAATACTGGATTGATGTCGGAAGACAGGCTGACATAAACTCGCGGGTACTCTTCTTCGATGATGGCCCGAGCTCGTCGCTCGTGCTCAGGGTTGATGTAGCTGTGTAAGAAACAAACGGCAATGGAGGTGACTCCGTACGCCTTGAGCTCGCGCACAACAGCACGGCAATTCTCTTCGTCGAGCCGCTCAAGGACTTCGCCTCGAAAATTGACTCGCTCCGCTACTTCCATTCTCAAATGTCGCGGTACAAGAGGTGGCTGTCGCTCGAACTGGATGTCATAGATGTTGCCGGTCCGATACGCCCGTCCGATCTCGAGCACATCGCGGAAACCCCGCGTCGTCATCAATCCAGCCTTAACCTTCTGGTGTTGGACGAGCATATTGGTGACGATGGTCGTACCATAAATCAGCTCATCCAATTCAGAGATATCCTTGGTCGATTGGGTCAACACGCGGTCAATACCGTGTAGAATTCCCTTGAGCGGATCAGTCGGCGTCGTCGGAACTTTGGCTGTCCAGGTTTGGCCGCTTCCCTGGTCAATGAGAATCAAATCGGTATGAGTCCCTCCGGTATCAATGCCAAGACTATATCCCATAGCGATTACCCCTTTTTCCACGGCGGGACATGATCTGAACGATCGCCACCACCCCAAAAGAGAGGAGGATCGTCAATACCCCGACGACGTTTACCTCAGGCGTGAGGGCGTCTCGTATCCGAGCAAAGATGCGGATAGGGAGGGTGTAGGTGCTGGGTGTCGCCCACATCTGCGTAGCGACGAATTCCTGGAAAGACACGGTGAAGGCAAACAACATGCCTGCGAAAATGCTCGGAGCGATCAACGGCAGGGTCACCTCAAAAAACGTTTGGATCTCATTGGCCCCCATGCTCAACGCGGCTTCCTCCAGCTCACGGGGGAACCCGTACAACTGGGATGATACAGTGACAACGATGTAGGGAAGCGTCAGCAGTACATGGCCGATGATGAGATAGGGGTAGCCACGAGGAATGCGAATGAAGTTGAGTAGGATCAGGAGGCTGATGCCCGTGATGATCTGGGGGATGATCATTGGCGCGAACACGAAGGTGTTCAGGACGCGTTTACCAGGAAAATCTAGCCGGACCAGTCCCAAAGCACACGGGGTACCAAGGATTGCGCTCAGAAGAGCGGTCAGTCCGCCGAGCCAGAGACTGTTCAGTGTCGCTCGGATCATCAACTCATCGTGCAGCAACTCCTCGTACCAGCGCAGACTGTAGCCCGGCAAGGGAAAGGTCAGATAAATCTTTGGATGGAACGACATGATGATGACAATCAAGATGGGCAGATAAAGAAAGACGTACACAACGATGGTAACCAGCCGCAAGAACCAGCCACTCATCAGCCTCAGGACTTGACTGCGCCTCGGGATAAACGCCGGGCGCTTTGCCAGTGTCGAGACGTTATTTGTTTGGTCCATAGATACTTTCCAAAGCGGCCCACTTATTGACGAGCAACAAAAACACCAACATGGCCACCAAAAAAACCATGGAGAGGGCCGAGCCAAATGGCCAGTTGAACGCTTCAATGAAACGGTTGGCAATGACGTTCGCCATCAAATCAGCTCCAGTACCCCCCAGGATGGCGGGTGCCAGAAAGTTACCAGCTCCCTGAATAAAGACCATCACTGATCCTGCCAATACCCCCGGCATGCTCAGTGGCAAAGTAACTTCGACAAAAGCCTGAAGCTCGTTTGCTCCCAGTGTTTTGGCAGCCTGAATCAAGTCCGGGTTAATGCCTTTCAGGACTGAATAGATGGGCAAGATCATGAAAGGTAGTGCAGAATACGTCATGCCAACAACCACCGCCAGCGGCGTAAAGAGCAGCCGGACGGGCTGACTGATGATCCCCAAGCCAAGCAGAACGCTATTGAGAACACCGCGTTCCATCAAGATCAGCATCCACGAAAATATACGGATCAGGTAGCTGGTCCAGAAGGGAACAAGGATGAGAAAGATGAGAAGGTGACTTCCCGACGGACGTTGGGCCAGATAGTAAGCGGTTGGGTAAGACAGGAGCAGTGCCAGAACCGTTGTCTGCAATCCTACAGAGAAGGAGCGCCACAGGATTCGACCATAAACCGGCTGGCTCAGAAACCGAGCATAGTTCTCCAACGTAAAGGTGTGCTCCATGATCCCCCCCGGCCGATAAGTCCAAAAGCTGTAGACCAACACAAGCATCAAGGGTACAGCCAAAAAGAGGAATAGCCAGGTAGCCGCCGGTCCCACCAGCACGAGTCCTCGGAGGAAAGGCCGAGTTCGCAGCCGCTGCATCACGCTGGGCCTTGCGGTGAGGGTTGTCATCAGTCTCCTGGGAGTACAAGGCAGTCTTCTGAGTCGAAACCGACCCACACGGATGCTCCCCGGTTTAGCGGAGGGGCGCTTGTTGTCGGACAAGTCGCCAACAACAGATCATGACTTTCCAGTTGAAGCAGATACTGGATGGTGTCGCCTGAGTAAATGACTCGCTCCACAATGGCCGTGAACTCATGACCGCGATCGAGAGGCCTTTCTGCAAAGAGGCGTACACGCTCAGAACGAACCTGAACCGTCACCTTGCTTCCTGTCGTCAAGTGTGGGGTAGCCAGAATACTCAAGTGGAGACCACTGGACAGTCTCACCTCAGTTGCATCGGCACAGTGGTTTACGATGTGACCTTCTAGAAAGTTCGATTGTCCGACAAATTCGGCAACAAAGCGTGACTGAGGTCTTTCGTATACTTCACGGGGCGTCCCCACCTGAACGAGCTTTCCCTTGTCCATGACCGCAATCCGGTCTGAAAGCATGAGGGCTTCTTGTTGGTCGTGGGTCACGAAGACAAAGGTGATGCCCACCTGCTCCTGGATCTGCTTCAGCTCGATACGCATCTTTTCCCTCAACTTCAAATCAAGATTCGAGAGAGGCTCGTCGAGCAAGAGGACGGACGGCCTTACGACAAGTGCCCGGGCTAAAGCGATCCGCTGTTGCTGGCCACCACTGAGTTGACGCGGATAACGTGATTCCATCCCAGGGAGGTGAACCAAGGCGAGGCTCTCTTTGACCCGCTGTTTACGCTCCTCCCCGGGGACCTTTCGGTACTTGAGCCCGAACGCGATGTTGTCGAAAACATTTTTGTGAGGAAAGAGAGCGTAGTTTTGGAACATGAGACTCACGTTGCGCTGGTAGGGAGGGAGATCAGTCACACACTGTTCCCGAATCAGGATTTCGCCCGACGTGGGCGTTTCCAATCCGGCGACGAGACGCATCGTCGTCGTTTTGCCGCAACCGCTCGGCCCAAGGAGCGTCAGGAACTCACCTTGGCGGACCTGCAAGGAGACCTCATCAACAGCGACTACCGGCCCGAACCTTTTTGTGACACTCCTCAGTTCGACATCAATCATTTCACCGTCCTCCGCTCCCTCCGGGGTCGAGGGGAGAGGATCCTGCTTCGACTCATGGGGTTGCTGGAGACGCAGGCTGAGTAAAAAAGGAACACAGGCGCAAGGGCCTGTGTTCCCTTGGGATCAGCATCATGCTCCGGTATCGAGGTCACTTGCTTAGCTTGAGTTCCTCGTAACGCTGGTTCCACTTTTCCAGTTTAGCCGAGATCTTGGCGACATCCATGACGAAGGCGGTATTAACGATGGCATCCCGGTAGGCCGCTCGGTCCGGAACATTAGCAAAGAAAGCCCGGCTGTCGTACTTATCGGTCTTAAGCGTGGGCATGTGCCCCTGGGCGGCCGTATATTTAACATACACATCCGGCTGGAGAAGATAGTTGATGAGGAGTTCCGCCGTGTATCGCTCAGGATCCTTGCAGCCAGCGGCGATGACAGGGCCACCTGCCCACATTGGGCCGCCTTCCTTGGGAAACCACCAGCCAAGATTAAGATGGGCAAGTTTGTTCTTCCCCTCTTTATCAGGCCGGGTCACCGTATCAAACCAGTAGTCAGCCAGCCAGACTTCCCGATTGGCCAGCAACCCATCAAGTTGACTCGAGCTCTGCCAGTAGGCACGGGCCAGCTTCTTCTGGCTTGCCATGGTCTCAAATACCTTGTCCACATCTTGGTCGCTCATGTTATTTGGATCCAGCTTGAGGTAAGCGGCGGTCTGGAAGATGCGGTAGAGGCCATAATCGCGCAGGGCAATGCGGCCCGAATACTTGGGGTCAAAAAGCGGTGCATAGGAATCGGGCCTGTCCGTAACCGTATCCTTGGTGTAAACAAACGTAAACATACCCGTATCGACCGGGGCCACATAGACGTTATTGTCACCCGGTACAATAATGCGCTTAGCCCACTTGTCTTCAAGATTGACATAATTGGGTATGTTCTCCAGGCGCAAGGGCTGAAGCAGGCGCTGACTGGCACCGTTAAAAAGCCCAAAATCACTAACATAGGTGGCAATGCAATACTCTCCCGGGGCAGCCTTGATGGCTGCGAGCCACTCCGCCTCTTTGCCATAAGTTCCGTGCAGAACCTTGATTGTCACCCCCATCTTCTGGGCAAAGGGTTTGACGACATGCTCTTCAAAGTTCTTGGTAGAACTCTCGCTCACTGAATGAACACGGATGGTGTCAGCCAGTTGGGGAGCCGCCTGTAGTTCTGTGCCTTTCATGGCAAGTACAACAACCATTCCCAGGGCCAACATGAGTACCAACAATTTCACTTTCATCGGTCTTTCCTCCTTTCTTTTGAGTCCATTGCGCTCTCCTTTTACCACGAAAAACAGAAGGAGTCAATGACGATATTTTTGGATTATATGTTCTCCGAGTGAAGCTCCCCGCCATCAAGGCGGTGCATCGAGCCGACTTGCTCGTGAGAAGAGATTACCACATTCTGATGTTTTGAAGAGTCTTGCACCCTCTCAGGAATGTTTTCTCAAAGGCTCCTCAAGGAGAGGAAACAACTTCGGGGTACCTTTCTCAAGAGAGGCAATCGCTGAAATGATTTCTTCCTGACCCTGACGGGGAAGTTCTCTCTCTGAAAGTTTTATAAATTTCGCCTCCAATTCGGAGATTTCAATAGGGTTACCCGGGTCACCGAGAGGAACATCCACTCGAGCTTCAAATACTCCCCGATGGGTTTCAAGAACTACCCGATTCGGGGTTTTCTCTGGGAAAAGGGCATCAAGCTCCGGATCTAATCTCAACTCAACCCTGCGGGCTAACTCAATTACCTCTGATTGCATCAGGAATTCTGGCCTTATCGGAAGGAAACTCTCTTTCCCTCTAAGAGCCATCAAAGCGAGGCAAAAGGGGAAGCTGTATTGAGCACTCTCAAGAGAATCTGGGTCTGGATAATTGTTCAACGTAAGGGACCGTTTGAAGGTATCAACCCGAATCTTCTCGATCTCAGCTGCCTCTAACCGGTATTCTGCAGCGAGCCTCATCAAAGCATCCAGTGCGCTGTGAATCCAGCGGCAGCAGGCGTAGGGTTTAAAGTATGTTTTCTCAACGGCAAGAGGCGTCTGTCCGAGCCCCTCCAGTACCCTTTGGGGTTGGTAATAGGCCGGATGATCCAGAAGATCAATGGGGCCAGTAAAGCCTTCTTCAGCCAGACGGAGCGCTGAGAGACCCGTGAACGTCGCCCACGGAATTCCTTCTTTGACGCTGTTTCCCATAACGGAACTGTAGCCCGCGGCTGATAGGCCTGGAGATTGAACGCCCGCGATGGAAAGGGCTTCGGCTATCAAGGTAGGCTCAAATTTCCTTAACCAGCCTCCTGCTGCAGCAGCACCGTAAGAGCACCATCGGCCAGTTGACATCGTATCCAAAGATGTGAAGTCCCTTGCTGAAGAAATCCGAGTACCCACTTCGTAACCTATGACGATAGCCGTAAGAAGTTCATCGCCCGTGGCTTTCATCTCCTCCCCAACGGCAAGGACTGCTGGAATGATAGAAGCTCCGGGATGGCCGACGGCCAACCGGTGACCATCGTCGAGGTCAAGGGCACTGGCCGCGGCGCTGTTGGCGAGAGCAGAACCCTCGGCTTGGAGCCGGAGACCCGAGAACCAAAGCACCGAGGGCCCGACAGAAAAAAGGCGCACTGTGAGGGCTCTCATGGCCTGGGCAGAGAGCGAAGAATGACCTGCAAGGGCTGATCCAACAAGATCCAAGAGGCAGCGTTTGGCCATGTCCTTAGCTTGAGGAGAAATATCTTTCGGCTTGAGGGAAGAAACCCATTCACCCAAAACTTGGGTTACCCACATACGCTTTTCGTTCATCCTTCACTCATCACGCTCAATCCTAGGCGTATCATCCATCATTCTTCATCACTAGTTTGTTTCCCCTTTGGACTCGACGACTGATCTTCATTCCTCTCGCCTTGAGCTCTCTAAAAACTTCTCGGGCAGGCACATCCCCCCTTGCCGGAGACAGGACTCCCGGTTTCTGGATCCTGCCGGAGAGGATCATTTGGGCACCGATACTGGCCGTATACCCAACAGTGCGATTCATGGCAAAAAGGCCGGTGGTGAGATCCCTGTAGTCGAGGAGTCGGTAGGTTACCGTCTCTTCCTTTCCATTCTTCAATCCCCATGCTTGTACCTGGATGATAACAAGGTCTCGCTCCTTTTCTTGAAACTGGAGGCGAGGTTCCAGATGCTGGACGAGAAACTGGCGAGGTGAAGTGCAAATTCCATCCAATTTTTTAGGTGTTTCTTCGAGAAAACCGAGACCGACCATCACATGCCAGAACTGGCAGTGGCCTGGCCAGCGAAGGGCAAAACGACCCATGTGCATCACATTCTTCCCTAATCCAAAAACATCAATATACCTAACGGCGTCCCCGTTGGGATACGCTTCCATTTTTCCTATCCCCGGAACTTTGACAGAATGGATATTTCTTTCTTCGAATATGTCTGTACCTGAAATCGAAATTTCTTTACCGTCCTTGAGGATCAGGGCTGGTCTGACATAAGATTTAAGAACACCGTCAAACGTCCAAGTGATCTTATAACGAATGGGATTGTCTGCGCAGGAAGATTCAGGGAGACCTCCGCCGTAGGAATAAAGTCCCTTTACCTCATCCAGTTCGCTAATAGCCATCCGTCCCAATAAAAGATCATCTCCTGGGTCCATTCCCATCTCGGGAAGGATGGTAATCCCTTTTTCTAAAGCCTCGTCGTGAAGCTCTGCTACTTGGCCTGTATAGTTCGATGAGACGTACGGTATTCCTGCATCAAGGGCTGCCCTGGCTGCGCGATATCCAAAGGCAATAGGGAGCATGCTGATCACAATTTGAGCGTCAGATTCCTTCACAAGTCGATTCAGCTCTCCTTCCCGAGACGCATCGAGGGGAACCACCTTCACCTTTTTGTAACCGTGACGGTTCAAGTGTTCTTTGGCCTGTCCCACTTCCATGTCGGCAGCAATGACCTTTTGAATAGAAGGAACCTGTTCAAGATCATGAGCCACAGCCTTTCCCTGTAGTCCAAAGCCAAGTAGCAGAACTTTCAAATTCTTCGCCTCCGTAAGTACCATAAAGCAACCCGATTTTTGTCGGAGTGTATCATAAGTTTTGGGCAAAGTCTAAAAAAAATCTCACCTCTTGTGTTAGCAACGTAATTATGTCGCCAGTAACTGCAACGTTAAAATGTCCCCATGGAACAGGAGAAGATACTCATGGGGCAGAGGCAGCTACAGCGGTGGCATGTGATGAAGATGTTCGAGGGAGGCAAGATCACCTTGAAGGAGACATCAGAGAAGATCGGGGTGTCCTACCGGCAGGCCAAACGAATTGGAAGAGCAATCCGTGACAGGGAGATGAAGGCCCTAGGTCGGGGACGTCAAGCTGGGAGAAAGCATTGCCCTCTGCAATGAGACAACAGGCGAGAAAGGCAGCAGAGTTTGATCATTCTGAGACTAATGCGTCAAGATTTTGCTCAAAAAGTATTTGGTTCGTTCGTTCTTCGGGTTCCTGAAAAATTCAGCGGGGGACGCACTCTCGATCAGCCGGCCTTCATCCATGAATATGATGCGATGGGCCACTTCCTTTGCGAACCCCATCTCATGCGTGACCACGATCATGGTCATCCCCTCATGGGCTAGATTGCTCATGACATCCAGAACCTCATTAATCATTTCGGGGTCGAGCGCAGAGGTGGGTTCGTCGAAGAGCATGATCTTCGGGCGCATGGCCAACCCTCGGGCAATGGCAACGCGCTGCTGCTGCCCGCCAGAGAGCTGGGCCGGGTAGGAATCGGCTTTCTCAGGGATGCCAACCTTTTTCAGGATCTCTCGTCCCAAATCTTCCGCTTCCCCCCGCTTCATTTTCCTCACCTGGGTCGGAGCGAGCGTCACGTTCTCTAAGGCGGTCATATGGGGATAAAGATTGAATTGTTGGAAGACAAAACCGATTTCTGCCCGGAGGCGGGTGAGGTTGGTCCGACTATCCATCAGGGACATATTATCGACAACAATTTCCCCTTCCTGAATAGGTTCAAGCCTATTGATACACCGTATCAAGGTGCTTTTCCCTGAGCCGCTGGGACCACAGATCACCACCACCTCTCCAGATTCTATATGGAGATCAATATCCTTGAGAACATGGAGCTTATCGAACCATTTGTTTACTTTCTTGAAAGTAATCATCGCCTCGCTATCCTTTGGAAACCGGTCTATCTTAACAGGTTAGGAGAATATGTCAAGGGAAACAGTGCCCATAAAACTTTTGAGTTTTGTTACCTCCTCCCTCGTTGACAAAGTCTCAAAGTTATGTGAGGGATTAAGCATTCTAAACTCGTTATTTATTCATATGAACACGAGGCACAAGAAAGACAAGATTCCGTTGGACGGAGATGTTATACCATATGACTTTCACAAATACCACGCCTTAGGGAACGACTACATTGTCATCGACCCAAACAAGACCAAAGCGAAGCTCTCTGCCCAGAGGGCGGGGAGCTTCAATTCCACTCCTTGAATATAAAGCCGACGCCGATCCGGTTCATAGAGTGGTCGTAGTCCAGAAGGCTCTCGCCATATCCCAAAAAATACTGCACATACCCACTGACCCATTTCAGGAGTGGGAAACTCCATTCCAACTGTAAAGCCCCACGGTTATGGTGAAGACTGAAATTGTTCCTGAGCATCGCTCCGAACCTGTGCTCGTTGAGGAAATAGTAGCCCCAGAGCTCCCCGTAGCCCAGGTACTTTTCGATATCGGGATTGTCGTCATCTCTGCTGCTTTCCGGAATGCGGTACCACCCTTTCAGGAGAAGAGAAAAATGTTTCCTCTCGAGACCTACGCTCCCTACGATGCGGTTCCAGCTTCTCGACAAGGGTTCCGATCGGCCGTTGGACTGGTGGTTAAAGCCCACATTGAAGAAGCGCCCCGTCAGCCCCAGAATATCAAACTGGGTTCTGAAGTTG
>Ga0315275_10001426_pt1 | contig 21038 bp, 22 predicted proteins | sample YL17G03_0_MG_FD_205557 | JGI IMG/M metagenome (GOLD analysis project Ga0315275, IMG submission 205557) | Sediment microbial communities from Yellowstone Lake, YNP, Wyoming, USA - YL17G03_0 | ecosystem: Environmental > Aquatic > Freshwater > Lake > Sediment | place: USA: Wyoming | collected...
CTCATTGATGGCCACTGTATCTGTGGGTGACGCATGGCTCATTCTCTCCATGGCAGCCGCCGCGGCGACTCGCTCACCAATATCCTCCTGTTCCTCACCATGGTCATCGCCGCGCTCATCGTCGTGCTGTGGTACGTCACGGCGGTCCGCCCGACGCGGATGATCATCGGTTCTGTCACCGACGACGAGCAGCAGATAGGGCGGCACATCGCGAACGCGTGCGGCGTGACGCTCTACAACGCGACGTTCTCCCCTGCGACCGGCAACGCGCGTCTCGTCACGAACACCACGCACTACTGCGTCTCGACAGATGTCTTCTCCGCGTGCCAGCCTGCGGTCTGCGCCGTCGACAACGCGACCATACAGTTCGGCGCAGGGCTCCTCCGCATCACGAAGCAGCAGGACGACATCGTGCGCTTCGGTGTCGGATGAAGTCGTAGAAAACTTTTTCACCGTGAGGGACGTGGAGAGTATACTGCTCGTCCCTCGCAGCATTGACGATTTTCGACCTGCATGAATCGGCCGAAAATCTGAACACACTCCAAGACGTCCCTCCTGACGTTGAAGAAAATTGTTCTAGGTTTTAGCTATGAATTTCACTCATACCGCAGCGCGTGTTCACTTCGTTCTCGGCTTTGCGTTACTCATAACGCAAAGCGTCCACCGGCTTGAGCTTGCTCGCGTTCCAAGCGGGGACGAGGCCCGCGATGATGCCGATGCCGACGCTCACGCTGAGCGCGAGGAGCACCGTCTTCACGTCGACGAGCGCTCCAGAACCCGCGCGTCCAGGGCCGAGCTGGATGATCGAGGGCATTATCTGCGCCAGGATATAGCCGAAGACCACACCGATGAGCCCTCCGATGAGGCCGATGAGCGCGGCGTTGAGCAGGAAGAGGGTGAGGATGTCGCCGCGCGTCGCGCCGATCGCCTTCATGATGCCGATCTGCTTCGTCCGCTCGAGGACCGACGTGAACATTGTGTTCGCTATCCCGATGGCTCCGACCAGCAACGCCACCGCTGCGATCGCCGTTAGGAACATCGTCATGGATTGAATTGTCGCCTGCCTCGTCGCGAGGAACGCCGACGGGTCTGAGACCGAGAAGTCCGGCCTCTTCACCACGTGGCGCCGCAACGCCATCGCTTGGGTGATCGCTGCCGACACGTTGCTCACCTGCGTGACATCCTTCACCTGCACTATGATGTTGTCGTAGACGTTCTCTGTCTTGTCTGTGAGGAGCGGGTAGGCTTGCTGGATGGGCATGTAGACGCTCGTGCTCGAGTCGTTCATGATGCCGACGACGCGGAACGCGCGGCCGCCGATGACGAGGCCTTGGTTGATGCCGATGGGGTTGTTGAAGTATGTGGAGGCGAGCCGTCCGCCGATGACCACGACGTTCGTGTCCGACGTCTCGAGCGGCCTGCCGGCCTGGAGTGTGGGATTGGTCATCTTGGCCCAGACGTCCTGGTTGACGCCGGTCACGCCGACCTTGCCGCTCTGCCCGAGGTAGTAGATGGTCGCCTGCCCGTTGATCTGCGTATCGATGTCGCCGATGCCGTTGATGCCGCGCAGGGTCTGGACGTCGGCGCGCGTCAGTTCCGGCGTCTTGTTGGTCGTGCTCGCCCCGCCTCCGCCGCCGCCTTCACCGCCGCCGAACCCGCCGAACCCGCCACCGCGCGGCGCGCCGGCCCTGATGGTCAGGAGGTCGACGCCGCGGCCGGTGAACTGCGCAGCGACCTCCTGCTGGAGGCCGTTGCTGAGCGCCATGATGGAGATGACGCTCGCCACGCCGATGACGATGCCGACGATGGTCAGCCAGCTGCGCAGGCGGCTGTGCAGCACCATGTCGAAGGCGTGCTTGAGCGACTTGTACAGCTTCATGGTGTCCTCATTGTTACTCGGCCGCGGCGGACGTGTCGCGCTGCGCGACATTGTCTCGGGCTTCGCCTGGCCGGGGCCCCTGCCCCGGCGCTCAGCCCTCGGCTTTCACGCCAAGACGGCCGTATGCTTTGCTGTTCTGTTCGCGCATAAATCTTGTGTGTTAGGCGTAGTATTGTCTGTTCACTTCCTCTTCACCGGCCTCTTCCGGTAGGCGTAGATGCCCGCCACGATGCCGCCGATGATGATGACCGCGGCCCCCGCCTCGAGGAGGACTGTGGTGATGCTGGTGCCAGACGAGCGCTGTGCGCCGGCGAACTGGCCGTTCCTCGTACTGGTGAAGTTGCCGCCGGTCGTGTTGCCGCTCGCTGCGTTGATCTCGACGTCGTACATCTCGCTCTGGCGGTTGCCCATCGTGTCGGTGTAGTCCACCTCTACGGTGAGCGGCTGCCTTCCCGTGCCCTGGAGGTTGAAGCTTGCGATGGTGTAGTCGCCCTTCGCCAGGCTGCCGATGACAGAGGTCCTCGCTCCTGTGACACGCCAGCCGGTCTGGTTCGCGGGGATGATGACTGCGACGGCCGTCGCTGGGTTCGAGCCGGTGTTCGCGATGTTGAGCGCGGTGCTCGCGCCGCTGCCGCTGTCGTAGCTCACGGCGAAGCTCGTCCCGCCGCCGACGTAGACGCCGGCGACCGTGTCGAACTCGCTTTGCCCGGAGCTGATGGGGTTGTCATAGGTCAGGACGAGGTTGAGGCCGTAGAGGTCGGCGTTCGCGTTCGTGCTCGCGATGACGTCGTAGGTGATGTTGACGCTCTCGCCGATGTCTAGGGAGTCGATGTAGCGGTCGGCGGCGCCGTTCACCGGCAGGACGGTGTTCCCGGCGGTGGACCAGCGGAACTGCAGGTGGTTGAGCGGCGACTTGCCGACGTTGTTGATGGTGAAGGTGAGGGGCGTGATCTGGCCGGGCACGAGCACCGCCTTGTCCACGTAGATGACCTGGACGTTCTTGGTGTTCGAGATGACGACCGGGATGGTCGTCTCGGTGTGCGCGCTGCTGCTGCCCTGCGTGTAGGTCCATACCTTCAGGTCATAGGTGCCGGAGGTCGCCTGCGGGTCGACGCCCATGTTGAACTTGACGATCTGCGTGTTCGCGTCGACCTGGAAGGCGCTGAGCGTGCCGATGACGTTGGTCAGGTTCTCGCCCGGCAGCGCGCTGAATGGGTAGCTCGGGATGAGCTGGACCACCAGGTTGTTCTTCGTGGTCTGCCCCTGGTTCTGGACGCCGACGCGCAGCTCCACAGGGTTGCCGGCCGAGGCCGGGTCGGGGTTCTGGTTGACGAGGCTGAGGACCACGTCGCTTCCTAGGACGGTCGGCGTCGTGCCGTTGTAGCTGCTGGTCGTCGCGGCGAAGGCCATCGGCATGCCGACGGCGAGCAGCAGGAGTATCAACGCAAGCGATGCCAATGGAATTGATGTATATTGTTGTCTGTTCATCGTGTTCACCTCGCGAGTTGTACGCAGAGAGGATTGGTTGTGAGCAGTGCTATGACTGCGAGAGACGAACGAGATGAGGCGTTGGCTCTCATGCGATCGCCTCCCAACCGTTCGTCTTCGTGTTCTTGCCCTTGACACTCTCTTTCTCGAACTCGTGCTCTGTGCGCATGTGCTTGTTCGTCTCCACGCGCAGGACCTTCCCGTCCTTGAGCTCGACGTGCGTGTGCGCGTACTGCGCGAGGTTGAGGTCGTGGGTCACCATGATGACGGTCTTGCCCTTCTTCCACAGCCGCTGCAATGTCTCGATGACCTCGCGCCCGGTGACGCTGTCCAGCGCGCCGGTCGGCTCGTCAGCGAGGATGATCTCCGGGTCGCCCACGAGCGAGCGCGCGATGGAGACGCGCTGCTGCTCCCCGCCGGAGAGCTGCGTCGGGAGGTGGTGCGTCTTGTCCGACAGGCCCACGAGCTCGAGTACCGCTTCGGTGCGTTTGTGCGCCTCGGCGTCCGGCACCTCCTGGATCTCGAGCGGCAGCAGGACGTTCTGGAACGCGGTCAGACTGGGGATGAGATTGTACTGCTGGAAGATGAAGCCGATGGTCCTGCCGCGCAGCTGCGCGAGCTGGTTCTCGCCGAGCATCGTGATATCGTGCCCTTTGAGCAGGATGACGCCGTTGGTGGGAGTGTCGAGGCAGCCGATCATGTTCATGGCGGTCGACTTGCCGCTGCCGGACGCGCCGATGATGGCGACGAAGTCGCCCCGCACGATGTCGATGTTGATGCCGCGCAGCGCCGGGACGTCCACCTCTCCCATCCTGTAGATCTTCCAGACGTCCTTGAGGCGTATGATGGGCTCCTCTGCCTTCTCGTGGGCCATATCGTGGTGGAGGAGTCAGTTGTTTATTAATGGTTTGTCAAGGTCAAATCCGAGGTGTCCTCCACAATCCTTTTTAAGCCCGCACACCCGCGCCTGGAGGCATGGACGGGTATCGCATCGCCGAGAGCTTCTTCTTCTACAACGATATCTTCAACGCGCTCTCCATCCTCGTCTCGTTCGCGATAAGCTGGCTCGCGTTCCGCGTCTACCGGCTGACGAAGCAGCGCAAGACCGTGATGTTCAGCCTCGCGTTCCTGCTCATCGGCATCAGCTACTGCTTCCTCTTCTCCCCTTTCATCCTCCATCTCATGAGCGAGGCGCCTCCCGGGCCGCCGCCGTTGCCATTCTCCTTGCCGATGCCGTTCTTCATCCTCTCGGTGCTCTACCTCGTGGGCGTGGCGCTCCTGCTCTCGACCACGCTCAAGACCTGGCAGGTCTCCATCCCGCTCACGCTCTTCCTCCTCAGCGCCGTCGGCCTCTTCATGGCGCCGAACCCGCTCATCGGCCTGCACGTCTTCAGCACCGTGCTCTTCGCGTTCATCACGCTGCACTATCTCATCAACTACCTGAAGCACAAGGACGTCTCCAGGCTCACCGTCTTCATAGGGTTCCTCTGCCTGCTGGTTGGGAACGCCGTCCTCATCTTCACCCGCCGCGACACGCTCTTCTTCACGCTCGGCAGAATCGTGGAGCTCGGCGGGTATATCGCTTTCCTGATAGATCTCTTATTGGTGTTGAGAAGATGAGGACCAAACGTGAGTCGCTGCAGGTCATCCACGATATCCTCCATGCTATCCGCGACAGGAACGGGACGATACGCCCCACGCACATCATGTACAAGGCGAACCTCTCGCACCAGATGCTCAAGGAGTACCTCGCCGACCTGCAGGCGAAGGGCTTCATCGAGGAGAACAAGGGGCGCGCCGGCACCACCTACAGCCTCACGCAGAAGGGCTTCGACTACGTCCGCGACTTCGAGGTCATCGCGCGCTTCATGCGCAGCTTCGGGTTGGACGAGACGCAAGAGTGAGACGCAATAACCTTTGTCTACATAAATTACAATTTCATTAGCTTCTAGAGGGACGCCTTGGCGGGGAAGAAGGTTCGTGCAGAGCGAACCAATCTGTTCTCGGTAAAACATCGCAAGCGGCAGACACACTCCCGCCGCGTCCCCGGTCGTCCGTTACTCGCAATACTCAAGATTCATTCCAGCCGCAGTATCCGCGCGGCGTTCCCGCCCATGATGAGCTCCGCGCCGGCGATGCCGGACTCGTCGATGGTCCTGGCTGCGGCGCGGATGGGATAGTGGTCCACCGCGGGATAATCGGAGCCGAAAAGGATCCTCTCGACACCGACCCGCTCTATCGCTCTCTCGAGCAGCCGGGTCTTCCCGAACAGCGTCTCCTTACGGAGCGCTGAGATGTCGGCATAGATATTGCTGTTCCTCTCCATGACGGTCATCATCTCCTCGAACCATAGGCCAGGATGGTGGCGTGAGTACGAGCCCATGTGCGCCGCGATGATGGTGAGGCCAGGGTATCGCTGCGCGACGAGGTCGAGGTGCGCGGGATTCGCCCCTTCGGAGAGCGGCGGGTACTCCCACGCGCCGGGGTCGCAGCCGGTGTGGAAGAGCACGGCGAGGGCCTGCTCCGCCGCACGCCGATAGATGATATCCACCGCCTTGTCGTGCGGATGGAAGAACTGGAGCGTCGGCATCAGCTTCAGCCCCTTGAACCCGTCCGCGACGAAACGGTCGATGCTCTTGATTACTTCTTTCCTGGAGCGCCTGGGGTTGACAGAGCCGAAACCGATGAACCTCCCAGGGTATTTTGCGCACAGCCGACGGACCTTCTCGTTCGTCGCGCCGAGATGCATGAAGCTCCTGTTGTACTCCCTGAACTCCGAGAGCGACATCTCGGTGTCCTCCCTCTCCTGCTTGTACGCTTTCCGATAGAGGGAGCAGAAGTACCAGTCATTGAACGCCGCATCGAACTGCTCAGGAATAGTGTCGACCGCCAGCAGGGCCGCCTTGTCGATCCCCGCGGCGTCCATCTCCTTGAGGAATCGTTCCTCTGTGGTCCAGGTCTCGCCGGCCACGGTGAAGATAGGGTGCGTGTGGATGTCGATTCTCATGTGAGTCGGGGTTATGGCGCGATTATTATGCCTATGCGCCATTATGCTTATGCGCCATTCTTGCTCCTTTTGCTCTTCTTACCAATTTCGCTTCTCTCTTTCCCGTTCACCGTCGACGCTCCCCACTGGCCAAAGCCGGTAAATGCTTATAAACGAGCCCTCCCCTCTGCCGTGCATGGTGTCGACGGAACTCCTCAAGGAAGAGATCCTCCCGCGGCGCTACCAGGAGACCATCTTCGCCAAGGCGACGCTCGCCAACACCCTCGTCGTCCTCCCCACAGGGCTCGGCAAGACGCTGATAGCGGTGATGCTCGCGCTCCACCGCCTCGCGCAGTACCCACGGGAGAAGATCCTCATCCTCGCGCCGACCAAGCCGCTCGTGCAGCAGCACGAGAAGACCTTCCGGCGCTACATCAATCTCCCCGACGACAAGTTCGTGCTCTTCACCGGCGCGGTGAGCCCGGAGGAGCGAGGGAAGCAGTGGTCGGACGCGACCGTGGTCTTCGCCACGCCGCAGGTCATCGAGAATGACGTGCTCGGCGGCAAGCTCAGCCTCAGAGACGTGTCGCTTCTCGTCTTCGACGAGGCGCACCGCACCGTCGGTGACTACTCCTATGTCTTCCTTGCGGAGCAGTACGAGAAGCAGGCCGCGCACTCGCGCATTCTCGCCCTCACCGCGAGCCCCGGCACCGACGCGGAGTCCATCACCGAGGTGTGCAAGCACCTCGCCATCGAGGAGATAGAGGTGCGCTCCGAATCCGACGCAGACGTCTCGCCGTACGTGCAGGAGATCGACATCACCTGGGTCAAGGTGGACCTGCCGCCGGAGTTCATCGAGGTGCAGAAACTGCTGCGCGGCTGCTACACCAGGCGGCTCGAGGACGTGAAGCAGTTAGGCGCAATAAACGGCCCTGTCTCGTCCATCAGCAAGCGCACCCTGCTCACACTCCAGGGAGAGCTGCAGGGGCGCATGGCGCGCGGCGAGCGCGACTTCGAGGCGATGCGCGCGATGAGCGTCACCGCCGAGGCGCTCAAGATCCTGCACGCCGTCGACCTGCTCGAGACCCAGGGGCTCGCCGCGCTCTCCAAGTACTTCGCGAGCCTGCGTGAGGCGGCGCGCAACGGCCAGTCGAAGGCCGTGGTCAACGTCGTCTCGGACCCGCAGTGGAAGGCGGCGCAGGTCAAGGTGGCCGCGCTCATCAGCCGCAACGTCGAGCACCCGAAGCTGCGCGAGCTGCGCCGCATCGTGCTGCAGGAGACGCACGCGCAGAAGGACATCAAGATCATCATCTTCAACCAGTACCGCGACCAGGCGGTCAAGATCCAGGAGTCGATCGACGAGCTCGGCATCAGCTCCAAGATCTTCGTCGGCCAGATGAAGAAGGGGGAGACCGGCATGAGCCAGAAGTCGCAGAAGGCGGTGCTCGAGGAGTTCGCGTCCGGCGGCTTCCGCTGCCTCATCGCCACCTCGGTCGCCGAGGAGGGGCTCGACATCCCGAAGGTCGACCTCGTCATCTTCTACGAGCCCATCCCCTCCGCGATCCGCACCGTGCAGCGGCGCGGCAGGACCGGCCGCAGCGAGAAGGGCAAGGTCATCGTGCTCATGGCGCAGGGCACGCCCGACGCCGCGTACAAGTGGGTCGCGCACCACAAGGAGCGGCGCATGTACCGCGCGATCGTCGAGGTGAAGAGGAACTTCAAGACAGGCACGCCCCTCGCCGAGGCCAAGGCGCAGAAGACGCTCCTGCAGTCCTACTACGAGGACAAGAGGGCGAAGCAGCAGGAGTCGACCGGCGCGCTCAAGATCGTCTGCGACCACCGCGAGAAGGGCAGCCCGGTGATGAAGGCGCTGCTCGACGCGGGCGTGCAGCTCGAGCTCAAGCAGCTCTCCATCGCCGACTACCAGGTGTCCGACCGCGTGGTGGTCGAGTACAAGCTCGTGACCGACTTCGTCGACTCGATGTTGGACGGAAGGCTGCTCTCGCAGCTCAAGGAGCTCAAGCAGTACCCGCGCCCGGTCATCCTCGTCGAGGGTGAGGCGGACATCTACGGCTTGCGCAGGGTGCACCCGAATGCGATACAGGGGATGCTCGCGACCATCGCGGTGTCGTTCAACATCCCCATCCTCTGGAGCCGGACGCCGCGCGAGTCCGCGGGACTGCTCCTCGCGCTCGCGCGCCGCGAGCAGGTCGGCGGGCAGGACTTCCAGTACCACACGGGCAAGCCGCTCACCGACGACGAGATGCAGGAGTTCATCATCGCGGCGTTCCCCGGCATCGGCAGCGCGCTCGCCAAGCCGCTGTTAGGCGAATTCAAGACGATCAGGAATATCGTGAACGCATCAGAGGAGGAGCTCAGGAAGGTGCCGCTCATCGGCGAGAAGAAGGCGAAGCGCATCAAGGAGCTGAGCGAGCGCGAGTACAGGAAGGGCGACGGTGGGACGCGCAAGTGAATCCTCTCTTTCCTCTTCATTATTCTCTTCTCTTCGTTGTCGTTCTCTTTTGTCGCCATTCTCTTTTGCTCCAGCTCTGAAAAGGATAAACTTTAAATATAACAAAGCATAACTTATAGTTATATGAATTCGCTCGCCAAGACAAGACGGCTCGGGGGGTCGATCATCGTCACCATACCGAAAGAGCTCGTCGACGCTGAAGACATCGCTCCTGACCAGCTCGTGCAGATCACGGTATCGAAAGCGCGGAGGAGCGGATTCGGTATCGCGAAGCGCCTCACGCCGATGACAAAAGATGACAAACTCCGGGGTCAGCTCGAATGAAAGTCGTGGTCGATGCCTACGCTTGGGTAGAATACTTTCTCGGGTCGTCCGCCGGGGCGAAGGTCCAGAAGATTGTCGAGGATGAACGCAATCTCGTCCTGACAAGCGCCGTCACGGTCGCAGAGCTCTCGAGCAAATTCGCCCGCGCAGGCGAATCCTTCACTGACGCACGGTCCGTCCTGCTCTCACTTTCCGCAATCGAGCCCATCTCTTGGGAATCCGCAGAGGAGGTCGGCGTGCTCCATGCGCAGCTGCGCAAGACGCGCAAGCATTTCGGCCTCGCCGACGCTTTCGTCCTCCATGCGGCGAGGAAGAGCAACGCCACAGTCCTCACCGGCGATGATGACTTCAGAGGCCTTCCGAATGTCAGGTTCGTGAAACGGTAGTTCGCTTCTTCATTCCACCACCGCGGCGAGCTCGAGCCGCTCCAAAAAATGGGCGAGCCCCTCGATGTGGCGTACCGGCGTCTGGAAGATCATGAGGCGTAGCCTGTTGTTCACGCGCACGCCGCGCCGCGTCAGCTCGCCGTAGAAGTACTTGTAGAGCTTGCGGCCGTGGTCGTCGAGGTCGGTGAGTATCAGGAGCTCCTCCTCTTCCTGCAGCTGCTCGACGATGGAGTAGAGCGGCTTGTTGAGCGTCGCCACGCGCCGGAAGCCGAGGCGCTCGAGAGACCGCTTGTCGTTCGGCCCCTCGACGAGCACGGTGAGGTCCTTGCTGTTCTCTATCTCCTGGTACAGGTCGTCGATGTTCATGCGTCACCTCGGATTGCGGAGGAAGAAGAAAAAGATTGCGGAATTTTTTCATTTTCGTAGTGCGGCCGCAGTCACTGTCGTTCCTGCGCCGCTCACATTCGTTCGCCGGCGCCAGCCTGAAGCGAGGAGCTTCAAATGACAAGGCGCAGACGAAGGGCGCAAATCCAGGCGACGAGCGGACGAGTCGTCGAAGACGACGAGTCGCTGGCGGCCGACGAGAGAACCTCGGCCGCGGTCAGAGTATGCCTGCCGCTTGCAATCTTTCGCCGAGAACAGAATGGTTCGTGCTCCACGACGCTTTTCCCCGACCAAGGCGGCCGCGTAATGATTAGTGGAATCATGTGCGCGCGCGGCATCTCGAAGAAACTGGCCGACAACCGTCGCTGTGACCGTCGCGATGCGCTCTCTCCCGTGCCGCGCGTTCTTAAGCATTTCGCAACAGGGAATGTATGGAAAAGAATATTGAGAACTATCGCAGCACGAAGGCCTTTGGGTAGTTCGTGAGGTTGGCGTACCCCTTCTTGGTCACGACCACCGTGTCCTCGAGGCGGATGCCGCCGAGCTCCTTGTAGTAGAGGCCCGGCTCGACCGTGATCACCATGCCGGGCGCGAGCACCGCCTCGGACTTCGGTCCGACGCCCGGCTCCTCGTGCATGTCAAGGCCCAGGCCGTGGCCGATGCTGTGGATGAACCCCTCCTCATCAGAGGTCGAGTGACCGGACTTGGCGAAGGCCGCCGCGGCAGCGGCGTGCACCTCGCTCGCCTTGCGGCCGGGCTTGACCGCGGAAAGCGCGGCCGCCAGCGCCTTCTGCACCGCGGCGTAGAGCGCAAGCAATTCCTTTGTCGGCGTGCCCTTGATGAACGTCCGCGTCATGTCGAAATAGTACCCGCTCTTGTCGCGGGGGAAGAGGTCGATCACGATCGGCACGCCGGCGTAGACCGGCCCGCTGCCGGTGTTGTGCGGCTGCGCCCCCTGCTCGCCGCAGGCGACGATGGTCTCCTGCCCGACGCAGCCGTTGTCGATGAACGTCTTGTCGATATCGGCCTTCAGCCACTCGCTGGTCAGCCGCGCCCCCTTGTAGGTGAGCGTGTCGTTCCACTCGATCTCGGCCTCCTTGAGGATTGCGGTCGCGCGGGCCATCGCGATCTTCGCCACCCTGCCCGCGCGCTTGATGGCGTTCACCTCGCGGTCGCTCTTGATGCTGCGCGCTGGGAAGAACGGCGCCTGGAGGCGCACGCGCAGTCCGTACTCGCGCAATGTTTCGACGTGGACCGCGAACATCGTCTCGGGCGCGAAGACCTCGCCGATGTTGTACGAGAGCAGGAACGCCGCGGTGATGTCCGCGAGGTTGCGCCGCCGGCCGGCGGGTTTGCGCACGCTCTTGAGGTCGATCTTCTCGAGCAGCACGACCTTCGTCCCGGGCTTCGCCTCTTGCTTGGCGCGGCCGTACTCGAGCGAGCTCACGAGAATGTACTCCCGGGCGCGCTTCCCGCTCCCGAGCTGGACCCAGATGAAGGGGTCGAGTATGACGAGGCCGGTGGCGTAGCGCATGTTGCTGTCTGCGCTGCTCGCGATGAGGACTCTGGCGCTGCCCGGCATGGCTTTGCGGTTAGGGTTGCCCTATAAAATCCTTATGGCGCTCTCTTTATGAAGAAGAGAAAAAGAGTATGTTTCACGAGTTTTATGCAGTATCGTTCGCGCACGCGCCCGGCACATAGCCGTAGACCTTCTCGTCCTTGCATGCCTCGCAACCGTTGCTGTACGTCACGTTGTCAGTGCTCGGGCATGGCGCTCGGATGCAGCGGATGCCGTTGTCCTTCTGCGCGCAGACAGGATTATAGTTCGTCATGCACATCTCGCCGCGCGCAATGGCATGGTTGCACTCAACATAGTTCGGAGTCGGGCACTCGCCCTGCGTGTAGCCGATCACCTTCATGGCGGCGCACGCGCCGCACTTGTTGCCGAACGTCTGGTAGACGGTATCGCCCATGTTCAGGATGATCTTGCCGCAGACCGGCATCCATTCCAGGGTGCAGGCGATCGGTCCGGTCGGTTTCTCCGTTGGGCACGCGATGAAGCCAGTTTGCTCCCCTCCTGTCGCGTCCTCTGGCGCGATGCACCCTTCGCCGCGGAAGAGCGCCCACTCCTCGCACTCGTTCCCATTGATGAGGCAGACCCCTATCTGCCCCTGCGGGGTGTCGCGGATATCGAGCGCGCCGCCCTGGTCGATGCAGTTCACCGAAGCGGGGTTCGCCATCTGCGTGCCGCTGCAGTTCTCCTCCCACGGCCGGATGCACTTCTGCTTCGCGTCGCACCAGGAGTAGCCGGCGCTCGGGATGCAGCCGTGCGCGTCGCGGTCGTTGCCGACGAGCGTGCCGTTGTCAGGATTCTGCGGGCAGGTCACCGCGAGCTTGCAGTTCGGTGGATTGTTCATGAGATTCTTGCAAGTATCACTCATGCTGTCAGGGCCGACGACAGGACAGCGGAACACAGGACACGGGAGGTCGTGACCACCTTTGCAAGGAGGTATCCATGTGATGCCGCCGCCGAGGTTGTTGTATTCGAGCTTGATATAGTTGCCACAATCATAGACTGCGCCAGCGCTAGGCTCTTTGCATAGTGATTGCATGAACTCCTCTTTGCTCATGGCCTGTGGGAATTGACTGTTGCACGCGCTGAGTGCCAGCAGTGTGAGTATCAGTATTGCGATAGTGGTGTTTCTCATGGTTTTCACCCGTTGTTCTCCTTTGAAGGGATTGCCTTTTATAAATATCTTGCCGAGACTCCCGCTTGGATTGAAGTCATTGGACGCGCCGCCTCAATCCATATAAATCCAGCGCTATTCTGACTATTATATGGTGGACCCGCTCTTCTTCGCCAAGTCGCTGCAGTACTACAAGCGCCGCGAGGTGCAGGAGGCGGTCGTCCGCCACGCCCAGCATCGCGAGGTCGCGCCGCGCTACGGCGAAGGCTTCGGCAAGCGCCCCGATGTCCTGAGCTACCCGAGCGACGTGCTCGAGTTCGCCAAGCGCAAGGCGACGAGCTTCCACGCGAGCGAAGAGCGCTGGGAGAACCCGCTCAACATCAAGACCGGCGCGAGCCGTAAGGAGCAGGATGACCTGCGTACCGGATGGGACATCGTCCTGGATATCGACGCCCCGGACTGGGAGCTCAGCCGCCTCACTGCGTGGCTCTTCGTCGAGGCGCTCAAGGCGCACGGCGTCGCCTCCATCAGCGCCAAGTTCAGCGGGAACAAGGGGTGGCACATCGGCGTGCCGTTCGAGAGCTTCCCGGGCCACATCCTCGACACCGACGGCAAGCGCGACCTGCGGATGAAGGAGCTCTTCCCAGAGATGCCGCGCGCGGTCGCGGGGTACCTGCTCGACTACATGAGCCGCAGCGAGAACGGCATGATCGCGGTCGACAAGGACACCATCACCTTCAGGGGCGCCAAGGCACGCGCGCGCATCGGTGCGCACGCCGGCCCTCGCGCCGCCGACTACGCCAAACGCTACTCACTCTCGGCCTTCGCGGCAATCGCGGGCAAGCGGCCGCAGGAGCTCCTCGAGACGTTCTGCCCGGCGTGCGACAAGGCTGTTGAGCGCAATGTCGAGCAGTACTCGCTCGACTGCACGAACCCGGCGTGCCAGTACCGCGATGAGCGGCGCTACACGCGTGAGGAGAGGGAGAGCCTCGATGACAAGCACCGCGTCTGCCCGAAGTGCAGGCGTATCATGGATTTCAACCTCCTCGCGCGCAGGCAGGGGTGCACGCACAATCCCGCCGGGTACCAGCACCGGCTCAGGCTCACCGAGGTCATCCAGGTCGACACGGTGCTCCTCGCGAGCCGCCACCTCTACCGCATGCCCTACTCCCTGCACGAGAAGTCCGGCCTCGTGAGTGTCGTCATCGAGCCGGACCACATCCCCGATTTCGACAAGAAGGAGGCGGACCCAAAGACCGTCACGTTCGCGCGGACATTCCTCGACACCGCACGCTGCGTGCCGGGCGATGCGGCGCAACTCGCCGCCCTCGCGTGGCGCTGGCAGGCCAAGACAGATGAGCGGCGCTCGGGCCGCGGCAGCCGCGTGGGCGCCGACGGCCAACCGCTCGGCCCCAGCGAGTTCGACGACGTGACCGAGATGGTGGCGGAGAGCCACTTCCCGCCGTGCATGCTCAACGCGCTCGAGGGGATGAAGGACGGCAAGAAGCGCGCGATGTTCGCGCTCACCAATTTCCTCACGGTCTGCGGCTGGACGCCCGACGCCATCGAGGCGCGCCTGCACGAGTGGAACACAAGGAACGGGCAGCTCGGCGAGCCGCTGCGCGAGGTCGTGATCAAGGGGCACATGCGCACCGTGCGCATGAAGAAGGAGCGCATCCTCCCGCCCAACTGCAAGGAGTACTACCAGCAGCTCGGCATCTGCCGGCCCGACGATTTCTGCTCGCGCATCCGCAACCCCGCGCAGTACGCGATCAAGCATGGGAAGTTAGGCGAAAGAGGCGGCCGGAGGCGGAGGAGCGGCACGCAGCAGGGCGGCGCTGATAGCGGTGCGTCCAGTCTCGTCCAGGTAGGGAAGGGCAAAGTTCAAAAAGAGCAGAAGACAAGGTCGGAATGATGGCCAAGAAGACCTCTGCGAAGAGAGCGGCGAAAAGACCTGCCTCTCAGAGACCTCATGTTCAGCGCCATGTTGAGCGCAATAACAGACACTCTCCAGTCAAGAAGTCGTCTTCTCCATATTCTCATGCAAAAGGAAAGGCGCCGCCGAAGAGCGCTGTGAAGGCCGCGAATCATACAAAGAGAACGAAAAAAGAGGCGAAGAGAGAGCAGAAACATGTTCCGCAGGCGTCCATCACGCCACCAAAAGTAGGGCGTGAGACGCAATACCCGGTGCAGAACGACGAGAACGAGCTCCTGGTCGGCACGCTGCACGAGCCGGCGAGGCCAGCGAAAGCACTCGTCATAGTCCTGCACGGGTTCCTCGGGAGCCGCAACGACCCATTGCTGCGCGAGACCTGCGTCGCGCTCGCGCGTTCCGGCATCGCCGCCTACCGGTTCGACTTCTCCGGCAACGGCGACAGCGAAGGGCGCTTCGAGGACGCGGTGCCCAGCAAGATGCTGCGCGAGGTGGACACGGCGGTGCAGCGGTTCCGGATGCGTTATGCGAAAGTATTCCTCCTCGGGCACAGCCTGGGCGGCACGCTCGCGGTCCTCACCGCGGCCCGCACCGGCGTCGCCGGCGCCATCGCCATCGCCGCGCCCTCGCACCTCGGCAAGGCGGCGGAGCGGATGTTCACGCCGCAGCAGCGCGCGCAGATGCGCAGCATCGGCTTCACGCTCTACAACGTGCGCCGCACGGTCGGCGAGATACCCTACACCATCACCGAGCGGTTCGTGCAGGAGCTGGTCTCCGTCGACCCGATAGCGGTCGCGCCCAGCGTGCGGTGCCCGGTGCTCCTGGTCCACGGCAGCGCGGACGCGATAGTCCCCATCACCGACAGCGAGGACCTCTTCGAGGCGCTGCCGGCGCGCGAGATCGCGCTGGTCGGCGGCGCGGACCACTTCTTCCGCTACCCAGGGCATCTCGACGTCCTTCTCGATGCCGTGGTGCGTTGGGTGCGCAAGCACGCGCAATGATGGCTCTATAATTATCCTCTAACTTTCCGCCAGCGACTCGCCTCGCGGCTCGCAAAGGAGACCAGAGCTCTCCTTGCGCCAGGATTCGTATGCATCGGACGAATCCTCGGCGTCCGGCCCTCACCTCCTTGGCGCCCTTCGTTTTCGCCTTACCTTCTGTAGTTCGGGCCTTCCGGCTGGCGGACTATTATACTATGGACTTATACTATGGACTTATACTATGGACTTGCTGCGGACTACTACACTGCGATCGTTCGCTCTGTTCTGACCCCTTTCCGGAGCTTTTCCGACGGTTCTACCGTCATCTGCTCGACCCATACCTTTATAAACAAAATGGCGTTCCCGCCCTACAGCACGAGGAATCGTCAGCCGGAAGCTGGCGCCTCCACGTCCTACGCCTGGCGCGCAATGCGTTTCAGTACGACGGACCGCCGTTGTTCTGAGCGTTATCGATGCCGGGCGAGGTAACTCATGCCCAAGGCGAAGAGTCCGAGACACGGAAGTATGCAGGTCTGGCCCCGCAAGCGAGCTAGCCGCAGCTATGCCCGTATCCGCGCCTTCAACAACGCGCTTGACGGCCTCCTGGCCTTCGCCGGCTACAAGATGGGCATGACGCACGTCATGGCCTTCGACTCCTACAAGAACAGCCTCACCAAGAACGAGACGATCGCGGTGTCGGCAACCATCCTGGAGTGCCCGCCGCTGCGTCTCTTCAGCGTGCGGGCGTACACCCACGATCACTATGGCTACAAGGTGGCCAAGGAGGTCCTTGTCTTCGGCAAGGAGAAGCATCTCGTCCGCAAGACCAAGGTGCCAAAATCCCCGGCGGCCAACCCCGCATCCCTTCTCGATTCCGCATTCCCCAACCCAGATTCTTTCGACGACATCACCGTCATCATCTCGACGCAGCCGAGCCTCACCGGCATCGGCCAGAAGAGACCGCAGTTGTTTGAGATTGAGGTGGGCGGCAAGACGAACGCCGACAAGCTCGTATTCATCAAGAGCGCCCTCGGCCGCGACATCAAGGCGAGCGAGTTCCTGAAAGTGGGCGACTACCTCGACTTCCACGCGGTCACGACCGGCAAGGGCTACCAAGGCCCGGTCAAGCGCTTCGGCATCGGCCTCAAACCGCACAAGAGCGAGAAAGGACGCCGCGCGCCGGGCGTCATCGCAGGCGGCTGGTCCGCGCAGCAGCACACCATGTACCGCGTCGCGCACGCCGGACAGATGGGCTACCACCAGCGCGTCCAGTACAACAACCAGATACTCAAGATCACCGACAAGCCCGAGGAGGTCAACCCCAAGGGCGGCTTCATCCACTACGGCACCGGCCGCGCCGGCAACGAGTTCGTCGTGGTCAGGGGCAGCGTGCCCGGCTCGAAGAAACGCATGGTCACCATGGTGCGCGCCATCCGCCTCAAGCGACCGCTCCCGGCGCCGACTGTCGAGTGGCTCAGCCAGGAGAGCCAACAGGGCAAGTGAATAGACGACACAAAAAAACACACGTGATACTCATGAAAGTCAAGGTCATGACAGCGCAGAACAGCGAGGCGGGAGCCATCGACCTGCCGTCGCAGTTCAAGGAGGACGTCCGCGACGACCTCATCGCACGCGCAGTCCTCGCGATACAGGCCGCGGGCCGCCAGCCCTACGGTGGCTACGGCAACGCCGGCATGCGCCACAGCACCAAGATATCCCGCCGCCGCCGCGACTTCAAGGGCAGCTATGGCAAGGGCATCAGCCGCGTCCCGCGCAAGATCCACACGCACCGCGGCATGCAGTTCGGATGGGTCGGCGCGTTATCGCCCGGCACTGTCGGCGGCCGCGCAGCGCACCCCCCGAAGCCGTTCAAGGAGTGGGAGCAGAAGGTCAACACCGGCGAGAACCGCAAGGCGATCCGCAGCGCGCTCAGCGCGACCGTGGACGCGAAGATGGTCTCCGCCCGCGGCCACAAGCTCCCAAACACATTCCCGTTCATCATCGACGACGCGTTCGAGACGCTCACCAAGACCGCTGACCTCCAGGCCGCGCTCGTCCGCCTCGGCTTCGCCGAGGAGCTCGTCCGCGCCGGCAACATCGGCATCCGCGCAGGGCGCGGCAAATCGCGCGGCCGCAGGTACAAGACGCCGACCAGCGTCCTCTTCGTCGTGAGCAAGGACGCGACGCCGCTCGTCAAGGCGGCCGCGAACCTCTCCGGCACGGATGTCATCGCGGTCCACCGCGTGAACGCGGCGCTGCTCGCGCCCGGCACCCACGCCGGCCGGCTGACGCTATACACCAAGGCCGCGGTCGAACGCCTCGCCAAGGAGGGGCTCTTCCTCGCCGGCTACAAGGGAGCGTCCGGCGAGAAGAAGGCGGTGAAGAAGAGAGTGAACCCCGTTCCAGAGAGGCCGAAGAAGGCGGCAAGACCGGCACCGGCAGTCAATGCAGTAACCAAGCCCGCAGCGAAGGCCGCGGCAAAGAAATGAATGATACATAATAACGAACCGTGATACTCATGTCCATCATCAAATACCCGCTGGCGACAGAGAAGGGCATCCGCGCTGTCGAGAGCGAGAACAAGATCATCTTCGTCGTCGAGAAGGGCGCGACGAAGGAAGAGATAAAGCAGTCAATTGAGAAGATGTTGAGCACCAAGGTCGTGAGCGTCAACACGCAGAACGGCCCGGACGGCGAGAAGATAGCGTACGTGCGCTTCTCGAACGCCACGCCGGCCATCGACATCGCGACAAAGCTCGGTATGATGTAACTGAAAAACTAATGTGATCCTATGGGCAAGAACCTCATCCAACAGAAGCGCGGCAAGGGCGGCCCTACGTGGCGGGCCAACGGCTTCAACAGCGAAGGCGACGTCAAGACCGCCAACAACAAGAGCAGCGCGACCGTCATCGACCTCGTCACGAGCCGCTTCCACAGCGCGCCCCTGGCGAAGATCAAGTACAACGACGGAGAGGCGGGACTGCTCATCGCGCCAGAGGGCATGAAGGTCGGCGACACCGTCCAGATCGGCGCCGGCGACATCGCCATCGGCAACATCATGGCGCTCAAGGACATCCCGGACGGCGCGCTCATCTACAACGTGGAGAGCCAGCCCGGAGACGGCGGCAAGTTCGCCCGCGGCAGCGGCGTCGCTGCGCGCGTCCTCTCGCGCACACCCGACCGCATCCTCGTCATGCTCCCGAGCAAGAAGCAGCGCGCGTTCCACCCGGACTGCCGCGCGTCGCTCGGCACAGTCGCAGGCGGCGGCCGCCCGGAGAAGCCCTTCGTCAAGGCAGGCAACATGTTCTACCAGATGAAGAGCAAGAACCGCTACTGGCCCAGGGTCGTCGGTGCCGCGATGAACGCGGTCTCGCACCCCTTCGGCGGCAAGCGCACGTCAAGGAAGGGACGCCCGACCATCGCGCCCAAGAACGCGCCGCCAGGACGCATGGTCGGCATGATCCGCCCGCGCAAGACCGGTAGGGCGCGCGGCACGCGCGTCCGCGTCACGGGCGGCGAGACATCCAAATAACAATGTCGTGATAATACAAACCAAACGCATACAACATCAACCAACACAAGGTCAACACCATGGCAAAGAAAGAATTCACCTACCGCGGCCATTCGCCTGAGCAGCTCAAGAAGATGAGCATCAAGGAGTTCGCGCTCCTCCTCCCCAGCCGGGAGCGCCGCACGATACTGCGCGGCCTGACCGACGTCGAGAAGGCCCTGCTGCGCAAGCTCGAGAAGCGCGACAACGTCAAGACGCACGCGCGCGAGATGGTGATAGTGCCGCAGATGATAGGCAAGACCATCCTGGTCCACAACGGCAAGGAGTACATGCCGGTCCTGGTCAACGAGGAGATGGTCGGCTACCGCTTCGGCGAGTTCGTCCACACGCGCAAGGGGGTCAAGCACAACAGTCCAGGCATCGGCGCGAGCGCGAGCACGAAGAGCGTCGCAGTGAAGTGATACCATGAGACACACGTACATGCAGATCCAGAAGAGCGCCGCGAAGGCGATGGGTAAGGACTTGCCTATCAGCCCGAAGGTCGCGATCGAGATCTGCAATTTCCTGCGCCACAAGGAGCTGGACGCCGCGATAGCGACGCTCGGCCGCGTCATGGAGAAGCGGCAGGCGATCCCGTACAAACGCTTCTCGAACGCCGCCGGCCACAAGCCGGGCAAGGGCATGGCGGCCGGTCGTTACCCGATCAAGGCGTCGGGCGAGTTCCTCAAGCTCCTCAAGAACGCGAAGGCGAACGCGGCGAACGCGGGCCTCACCGGCACGCTTGTCATCACGCACCTCGCGGCGCAGCGCGCGAACGAGCCGTTCCGCGCATATCCCAAGGAGCGCATCACGTTCAAGCGGGCCCATGTCGAGGTCATCGTGACCGAGAGCGCGGCGAAACCGAAGACAGAGAGAGTTGGGAAGAAGGCAGGGAGGAACACAGAGAAGAATACTGAGAAGAAGGCCGCGCCGCAAGAGGCGAAGGGCAACTGAAGATACACAACTGATACGCACCCGGACTGATACTCATGACCATCGAGCGAAAATTCATCCAGCAGCACCTCAAGGAGCTCCAGATCAAGGAGCACATCTTCGAGGTGCTCGGCAAGGTCGGCGTCGCGCGCGTCAAGCTGCAGCGCACGCCCCTGGGCGAGAAGATTCTCATCAGCTGCTCACGCCCCGGCCTTGTGGTCGGCCGCGCCGGCAGCAACATCCAGAAGCTCACGCAGAACCTCAAGAGCAGGTTCGGCCTCGAGAACCCTCAGATAGAGATTGAGGAGCTGACCAACCCCATGCTCGAGGCCTCGATCCTCGCAGAGATGATCAGTAACAGCATGGAGCGCTTCGGCATCGGCCGCTTCAAGGGCATCGGCCACAAGGCCATGAACGAGGCCATGAATGCGGGCGCGCTCGGCGTCGAGATACTCATCAGCGGCAAGGTCCCCAGCCAGCGTGCGAAGACCTGGCGCTTCTACAACGGCTACCTCAAGAAGTGCGGCGATGTCGCCATCGAGGGTGTGGACATCGTGTACCGCGTCGCGCTCCTCAAGAGCGGCATCGTCGGCATCAAGGTGAGCGTCATGCCGCCGACCACGATACTGCCCGACCGCATCGAGATCAACGCGGTGGACGACAAGGCCATCTTCGTCGAGGAGGTCGTGGGCACGCCGGACGACGTCGAGGCCAAGATAGAGGAGGCGAAGGAGAAGAGGCGCGCCCCGCGCAAGAAGAAAGAGGATACTGATGGCGCGAAGGCGGCCGACAGCGACAGGTCGAAACGCGCCCCGCGCAAGAGGAAGGAGGACGAGGACGCGAAGACGGCCGAGACCGCTCCTGAGAACGCGCCATCTGCAGCCCCTGAACCAGCAGCTCCTGAACCAGCAGCTCCTGAGCCCGCGGCTCCCGCCGCGGAAGAGAAGATAGAGTAATGACTGAGTGATGTTCATGAAATTCACAGACCTCAAGAGGAAGAGCCCGGACGAGCTCTCGAAAGAGTACACGATGGCA
>Ga0315275_10001427_pt1 | contig 21032 bp, 23 predicted proteins | sample YL17G03_0_MG_FD_205557 | JGI IMG/M metagenome (GOLD analysis project Ga0315275, IMG submission 205557) | Sediment microbial communities from Yellowstone Lake, YNP, Wyoming, USA - YL17G03_0 | ecosystem: Environmental > Aquatic > Freshwater > Lake > Sediment | place: USA: Wyoming | collected...
CCACCGACCGTTGCGCCGTATTCGCGGAGACGGAGCGAGAGCTCGGTCTCGACTGCACCGCCGCCTGCAACAACTTTCTTGTCTTCAACAACGACACCAACAACACGGAGTGCATCGTGAATTGCACGTTCGAGTTCGTCGACGACGTGTTCAGTTCCGCCCTTGATGATAATTGATACAGCCTTAGGGTTCTTGCACTGTTCGACAAAGGTCATCTCTTCGCCGGAAACCTTGCGTTCCTCGACAAGTCCGGCCTTACCGAGTTCTTCCTTGCCGATCGCATCAATCGAGGAGACGAGGCTGGCACCGGTTGCACGGGCGAGCTTCTCCATGTCGCTCTTCTTAACCCGTCGGGTTGCAAAGATGCCTGCCTTTGCAAGGTAGTGCTGGGCTATATCGTCGATACCCTTCTGGCAGAAGAGGACGTTTGCGCCGCTTGCGACAATCTTGTCAACAATACCTCTGACCATCCGCTCTTCCTCATCGAGGAATGCCTGGAGCTGGTCGGGACTGGTGATGTTGATCTCTGCGTCAACTTCGGTCTTTTTGAACTCGACTGCTGCGTTCAGCAACAGGATTTTTGCATTGGTGATTTTCTTTGGCATCGTCGGGTGTACTCTCTCCTTGTCAATGATTACACCCTCTATGATCTCGGAATCCTCAATGCTTCCACCGGTCTTCTTCTCGACCTTGATATTCTCGATGTCAACTGTGCCATCGTCATCAGTAACCATCGTTACTGCCTTGACTACAAGGTCGCAGAGCTTGTCCTTGGATGCTTCGGCTCCTTTGCCGGTCATCGCGGTACTTGCGATATTTTTAAGCATCGTTTTGTCAGTCGATTTCACATCAAAGGCCATGTCTTTTAAGAGTGCCTGTGCCTTCTCGGCTGCCTGACGGTAGCCGGCTGCAATAATCGTCGGGTGGACATCCTGTTCGAGGAGGTCTTCTGCCTTTTTGAGAAGCTCACCGGCAATGATGACCGCAGTGGTGGTTCCATCGCCGACTTCATCGTCCTGGGTCTTGGCAACCTCGACCATCATCTTTGCGGCCGGGTGCTCGATGTCCATTTCCTTGAGGATCGTGACACCATCGTTCGTGATTACAACATCGCCGATTGTGTCGACGAGCATCTTGTCCATTCCCTTGGGACCGAGTGTGGTCCTGACTGCACTTGCCACTGCCTTTGCGGCGGTGATGTTCATACCCTGAGCGTCGCGGCCCCGGGTGCGGGTGCTGCCTTCTTTAAGAATAAGTATCTGCTGTCCTCCAAGTTGCTGTGACATAAAATCACCACTTTTAGCACTAAAATTGGTTTGTGGTTCTATATAAACATTATCTAAAAAGAATCATTCACCGATCATATCGAGAAGCTCAAAACCATCTGCAATCCGGTGCAGACGATCCTCGCCAATTACGAGGGTTTTTCCGATTTTTTTCTGCTTGTAATGATCGGTAATAACACACATCGCATGCTTCTTTGCGATCTGCGAGATATTCCCGATAAGAGCGGCGCGTTTAATCACCTTGTCTGCCGGGCCGTAGCCGGTGAGGATTGTATGTTTCTCAAAGGTAAGAAGCGCCTGAAACGGGGCACCATGGAGCGTGTGAAGCTGCATGCCGATATCTTCAAAAAATTCCATTGGGTTTTGCTTGCCCAGACTTGTCTCCCGGTGTTCTGATTCCATTATTTTGGGTGGCTCATGCCGGATGAGGTTTATGGATTTTACTACGCCGGTATTAAAGAATTCCTCAATGCGGATCGCCACGTCAAGGGTTGTCCCCATACCGCTCTCGTATTTGCTGATCGTGCGCCGGGACACTCCCAGGACCTGCCCGAGATCCCCCAGTGACATGCTGCGTTTCTCCCGGAGATCGCGGAGCACTTCGCCGTCGATATTCACGTATAGTCCCCCGGGAGATGCATACACAAGGGGAGGAATCTTCTCCACGAAATAGTCGTAAAGTGTTGCGGGACTGATCGCGTAGATACCATACCGGACATAGACGGCACCACGTTCCAGCTCTGCATCACGGGCGCGTTCACCTACAATCAGGGGAACCCCGCCAAGATGCCGCGAAATAACTTCAAGATCGAATGCCACCTCCTCGCTCACGCTGTCGATGTGTGATACCACTTTGATGACCAGCAACGTCCCGTTATTGCAGGCGATAAGATCAAAACTCCGCGGGCGGATGAAGAACCGCTCGGAGACATCAAAACCTGCCGTAATCATGACACTGATAACCAACTGTAGCTGGCGATCCTGGGACATTTTCCGTAAAGAATGGATATAGCCTGAGGGTATATTAATATAGATATGCTCATCGGGATCGATGACACGGACTCACCTCAGGGAATGTGCACGACATACCTCGGGGCAGTCCTGGCACGACGCCTGATCCATGAACACATGCAGGTTCATGAGGCAAAGCTCGTACGTCTTAACCCGAATGTTACGTTTAAAACACGAGGCAATGCAGCGATTGCGCTCGATGTAACAGGAGATACAGACATGGCGTTTGCAATCGCGTGCGCGTCTGTTGAGGAACTTGCTGATTTTTCATGCGAGAATACGAATCCGGGTGTGGTAGTGGTTGAAGAGCGACCGGATCCGGCATTCTATACTAAGGCAGTAACCGATTTCTGCCAGATTGACGAGGCAATCGACATTCTTAAGGTGGTTGGGGCCAGGTACCGGGGATATAAAAACAAGCGCGGTCTGATTGGGGCTACTGCTGCCGTCGCAAGCGTGCTTAAGGATCAGACATCTGAAATTCTTGTTTACCGCCAGCCGGAACGATGGGGTATGCCCCGGGACGTTGATAGTGCAAGCCTGTTTGCCGCAGAAGAGGCCACCTTCCCGCACACATGGGACACAGTTGACAGGGTAAACGATGTGGTGGTCTGCGTGCCACATACACCGGATCCGGTGCTGTTTGGCATCCGTGGAGAAAGTCCCTCATGGGTGATGGTTGCCCGTTCCATGATCCAGTCCGAGATGCCGGCTATCGAACAGATCTGGGTCACGAACCAGGGGACGGATGCTCACCTGTTGGAGGGGGTGATTGATTCTTTGAAGGAAGGGCTCTCGTACCGGGTCCGGGGCACTGTCGCGGATGCACCAGTTACCGGTATAGGAGGGCATGTTTCTTTCACCATGAGTAATGGAGAAAATTCCCTGCGATGCATGGCCTATGAACCCACGAAAAATTTCCGGTCTGTCGTGCGCCAGCTTGTGCCGGGTGATGAAGTGATCGCGGTCGGAAGTTTCAAGAAAGGGAGTGTCAATCTTGAAAAAATTAAAATCGTAATGCTTGTACGGCCCAAACTCTCCCGCCCACCTGTCTGCACCGCATGCAACAAACGAATGACAAGCAACGGAACAGGTAAAGGCTTCAAATGTAAAAAGTGCGGGGCACGTGCAGAAGAACCGGAAGTTCAGGAAATTTCCCGTACACTGAAAACAGGATGGTATGAAGTGCCGCCGACTGCCCGGAGGCATCTGGCAAAACCGTTGTGTCGCGGTGAGCCGGATTATTGAAATTGTGATTGACAACGGGAAGGCTTACAATACGAAAGCGGGTGCTTTCTGACAACAAAGCGTATCTATCTCTCCGGCATTCTTTCTTGAAACCTTTTGCACCAATACCCAGGAGGAATATCATCAGGGGAACACGGTCAACAACCATACGGGATGAGGCGCGGATCTGTGCTGAACGGATGGGATACCACTGGTTGTCAAACACTGATCCCGCTTTACCCTTCGATGGGCTGATGTACCGCACGGCTGCGGTTGTCGCGGTGATACTGAAAAAGGTCCGGTATGCACTCAGTGATAATTGCGTCATTGAAAAAAAATTCCCGAATGAAGTAAATTCCATTCGCATCCTCCCAGTGCCGGAGTACGTGCTCCGGGAGATTTGGATCAGGACACAGAATGAACGGGCATGGCGCAGGTTCTATATCCTGCCGGAAACGACCGCAGAAATTGAGTTCAATACTGCGGAAAATTACCGGAACACCCACTTCAGGGAGGACGAATGGAAGAAGGCCCCCTACCGGCTCGATATCCCTTTACCGCTCCTTACTAAAAACCTGGCTAAAAAGAGGGATGAAGTCCAATAACCCCGTAAAAGGCTCCGTTTGGCAAACGGACAGAGGTCATTTTTTCCACAAGGGAAGTGGTGTCCACACGCATGGAAAATGCTGATTAAAACGATTATATTTCAAATTGAACTGATTTTCAATAGTTTTGACCCTGCAATTTAGCGGGCTACAAACGGCCCCTTTTTAGAGGGGGGGTGTAGCACGGTCAAGAGGAAAAGAACCCCTGTTTTCAGGATCGCCCCACAAAAGGGTTTATTTTCATTTTAAGCCACGTTCTTCGATTATTTCCCCACGCTTTCCTCCACCACCGCAATCTCATCTGCCGTCAATCCGTATAATCCGTACACCAGCGAATCAATCTGCCGGTCGGCCGACTCGATCTCCTGCGAGATAAGCCGCTTTTCCTGATCGGTCTTTGCATAGCTGAGATGTTTGTGCAGCTCCAGCATCCTCGGTGACGAGCGCGACCACCCGGTCATGGCGGTCTTTGTAAGCCATAATCATCACGCGAGTAATTCAGCGGCATATTTTTCGCGCTTACTCCACATGAGAGGGAGGACTCCGTAATTTTCCAATGCTGTTGGAACTTCTTCTGGGATGTGGCGTTCCTTGTCGTTGAGAATCGCGTATGCTTTTGAATCAGGAGCTCGGACATCTTTTGTATCAATCCATGAGAACGATAGCATTTCTGCCTGCGCCCTGTTCGGATTATTTATTGTCTGCAAAATTCTTTCGGGCTCCTGCCGAGATTTCGGAATGACAAAATCAAAAAGATGATCATAACCGGATTTGCCGGTGAATTTTACCTTTGGAGAATACCGGATCTCGGTTTCATCTAACCATGCGACCACATCTTCATAGAATAAGCTCGCAACAATTGGTTCAGAGAGATAGAACAAGTCATTGACCGCAAGCATAGCTTGTAAGATGTTGTGTTTTTTCTGAGGGAATGATTTCTCTGTTGTTTTTATTGTCAGGATGCCCCGATCATTCTGCACGCCAAAACCCTTAAGTGTCGTGGATAGTAGCGCCTGCCTTTTTTCGGTGTCGATTTTACATCCTGACATTTTCAGATCTTCTAAAATATATCCGTCATCAGTCAGGACATATCCGCCATTATCCTTTCTGACATAGATCTGGAGATAATCGTTATGCCTGTCAAGGAACGGTGTGGTTATTTCGACCCATTCATCTATCTGCCGCAGGCTGATCGATTCATTGAGCCATTGAAGATATCTATTTAACAGCCGCTGGATGTCGCTGATCATTACTCAATTCCTGCAATTATGTTTGGCTCTTTTACAATATTACAATACGTCATGAAGTCTTTCAATGTCTGCCATTGATCGGTAAGATCCGAAAACGAATCGGGTAATATGGAATATGCCCATTTATCGGCATACCCCTCCTTATAGAGGTGAATGTGGGGCCCGGTAATCACTTCATCGTCAGGATTTTTATGTGGTTTGCCTGTTAAGTCCAATCTGACCAGAATTATCATCTGGTGTACCCGGTTCTGATACGTAATTTTATTCAGTTCCAGCCTACCCCGCCAGACATCGAGCAGGAAACTAATGCGTTTGTCTTCCGATTGCAACGGAATATTGATGGAGCGTCCCCTACCGGGAAAATGCCATGTTTCGTCATTTATCCGGTACTTTGGCATCTGAATGAGTGCGTCTGCCTCATCCTGAGGAATTTCTATATCGACCATGACCTTGTGTTGATGCTTTGTTTTCGATAAATTAAAGATTGTGAATGATAATTTGCAGCTAAATCCTTGAGGGATTTATAGGATCTCCAAAAAAAAATTAAAATTTATCCCAGCTGCATGCTGCGCATTTGGGACATGGAGGTAAAACATCAGAGTCCTGATCTAATCTGATGACTTCCGCATCTTTTCGACAGCGATACAATCCTTTACCGGGTTTTTCGCCACAAGTGTATGGCATAAAGAGCAATTGCATTTTGACAATTATAAAAAAGTGGCCAAGTGGTGTGAATATGTCATTTCGCTACTGTTTCCTCAACCACCGCAATCTCATCCGCTGTCAGCTCGTATAGACCATAAACCAATGAATCAATCTGCCGGTCGGTCGATTCTATCTCCTGCGTGATGAGCCGTTTTTCCTGTTCGGTCTTAGCTTGGCTCAGGTGTTTGTGCAGCTCCAGCATCTCGGTCACAAGCGCAACCATGCGATCGTGCCGGATTTTGTCATCCGGATTATCGAAGTCGGGGGTGTAGATGGGAAAATTTTTCAAAACAACATACGCGGGCATGAAAAATCCTGCTTGAAGTTTGGGTAAATTCGTCTCGAATAAGAAGTACGTCAATTTGCTGTTTAAAATGCCTAATAAAAATTTATCATCCCTTGGGATTATGAAACATTTATTATTTGCATAGAATTTTGATTCATCCAGTGTAAATTCAGGTTTTTGGCAAATCTCAGGATAGATTATTTTTGGTTTTTCAAATTCTTCATAGTAATCGATTGCGTCCTGAATTTCGTACCATTCATACAATCCAGGTTTTCGCCCTTTCCAATCCTCCCCTTTCCAGTCTTTTGGTCTAGGTGTTAATTTTGTTTTAAATTGCTTAAGATAATTCAGGATTGTTGGATATTTTTTTATATCAATTCCGTGCCTGGTGAAAATTATGAATTTTCCATTATTTGCTACGGGTTTGTATCGTTTGATATCTTTTCCTACCAAAAATGGTTTTATTATTTCCGCATTTTTCGAATCTTCTAAAATTAATCGAGATTTAGTCTTTTCATCAATAACAAATGCTTCGTTCAGCCCAGTTTTAATCCCATAATACACTTGTCCCATCACGTACTCTTCCAGTGGCCGTCCAGCACTCTGCAACTTCTTTAATAAATTCTCCGTCCGCTTGTCGCCAAGTGTCCAACCGCCATCCGTAAGCGTGCGCTGATCCATCGGGTGGCGGTGTTCCTTCACGTACGCATCGAGGTCCGGGAAGTCAAGTGTCTCCACCTTTGAAACGCAGAATTCTTTTGCGGGTTTGTTGTTGGAGACCCGGATGATGCACGGATATGTTGTCGCAGTCTTGAAGACCGGCAGATCTCCGAAGTCCACGATCTCTTCGATCTGTTTCGTGAGCAGGAATTTCCGCAGGGGCTTGCCATAGTTGGCACGCATCCACTTGTTCGCAACGATATACGAGAAGATACCGCCGGGACGCAGGAGTGAGATCCCTTTCTCGATGAAATATGCATAGAGATCTGCGGTGCCCTGGTAGACCGCGTAGCGCGACTGGTAGTACTCCTTCTGGTCCTTGAGGGACTCCTGCCGGACATATGGGGGGTTGCCGATCACCACATCAAATCCGCCCGCCTTCATCACCGCAGGGAACTCTTCCTTCCAGTCAAATGCGTTGATCCGTTTCCTTTCTTCCATGTTGAACGGGTGATCCTGTTTCAGGTCAAAGTAATCCGGCGCAACAAGCGAGTTCCCGCACCGGATGTTGTGGTGCAGGGAGGGGAGCGCTCGCTCCGCGAAAAGTTTGAGCTGCCGGGAAACGTTCTCTTCGCTTTCCTCTTCCAGAACCTTCAGGAGCAGGGAGAGTTTCGTCACCTCCACTGCCTGCTTATCGATGTCCACACCGTAGATGTTGTTCAGGAGAATGCGTTTTCGCTCCGCAATCGTGAGCCGCCAGTCGCTGCGCATCTTCGATGCATCACCATTCCCAGACTTATAGACCGGTAGTTCATACATTCCCTCTTTCTTTGCCGCTTTTCCCGATGCAACAGAATCGGGCAGGAGTGCCCTGACCTCTGAAGAGGTTGGCTGACGATCCTTGAGTACCGGCACAAGATGCTCGATATACCAGTCCCGGTGCCAGTTGAGCAGGAACCGGTACGCCCCGAGCAAGAAGGACCCGGAACCACACGCGGGATCAAGGATTGTCATCTTCGCAACTTCGCGGGGGGTTTTGCCCTTCACCATTTCCCCGATAGTCTTCTTTACAATATATTCCACGATATACACAGGTGTATAGAAAACCCCGCCCGATTTACGTACCTCCGGCTTGTCCTCCACGTCAGCACGGTGTGCGGCATTGAGCCGGATCACCTTGCCAAGGAACTGCTCGTATACCTGCCCGAGAATCTCGGGGGGAATAACTGAAAATTCATAGGGGCTCTCCGGGTAATAGAGCCGGTGAATAATATTTTTCAGGACCGTGTCATCTATGATAAGCGAGGGGGTGAGAGTATCCGGCATTTCATCGCGCCCAGCCTCTTCTGCAAAGTGAAAAAGTCCGGAATTATATTTATCGTCAGCGACCTGGAACAAGATACTGAGATGAGCATAGATTGCCTCCCCATCCGAAATTGCACGGACGGTTTCGTATTTTTCAATCCCACGGTCCTCGCAGATCCGTAAAAAGATGAGCCGGTCGATAATCAGTTGGACAGCAGTGTTGACATCTTCCTGGGTGAGTGCAAGATTGCGTAGGGCGATGTTCCGGGCGAGCAGTAGCCGCCAGTTCTCAATATCTTCGAGGAATTTCTCATCTACACCGGCAGTGCCGTGTTTTTCACCATGTGTCGCTACGTATTTGTCATATGATCCTTTCTGAATTCCCTCCGGGGAAAAGACCGCTGCAATCCGTCCCCATCTTTTCTCATATTCAGAATACGGGAAAAATGCGATCCGGGCAGTCGAGGCAGTATCCTCTTTCTGTATAGGCACATTACAATCATAAACCGCAAATTCCTCAAAATTCGTCAGGATAGACAGTTTCAGCCCGGCGTTCCAGGCATATCTGCGTAGTTGCAACGCCGAGGTAAGATCATCCTTGATCGGAACCGCTGGCTTTTTTGCCTCGCATATGAACTTACGTCCCCCGCCGACACGGAATGAGTAATCGATAAACTTTGTCTGACCACGGATGCGGATAGGGTCTTCGTGTGCGACCTCTTTATACGCTTCCGACCATCCTTTGTTGTTGTCTACGTCCCAACCGAGAGCACGGAAAAACGGGTCGAGAAACTCGCGACGGAGCTCCGTCTCGTTCTTCTGTCCTTTGTGATAGACAGGACGGTTATACTCATACCGTTCGACCAGATCGTGAATTGCCTGCGGTGCCGGCATCAGGCTGAGCGCCTCACGTATGATAGATAGGCGGGCAGTTCAGCATGTATCTTTCCATTTTTCCGCGTGTACTGGGAAGGGAAACCTCAAAATTAACGGGAATAAGAACAATAGTTGTGATACAAAGTGAAACATTGTGGTACACAGTTAAGCCTTAGAAAAAACAAGTGTATGACAACACCAGAGAGGGGGAGAATCTATCACAATGCAATGCGATGAGCCGGTCACCCAGCTCCATGTAAAACCGACAATGACCGTCAATGAACTAGTCAGCGGAATGGGAAAAGCCGGCGCGTACAATGGCGGAGCACTCTATCGTGCGGTGAATATCTATGAACAGATGCTGCGCGATAAGGAAACTACAAAATTCTTCGGGCTTGCCGGTGCGATGGTCCCTGCAGGGATGGGGGGGATTGTTTCCGATCTGGTGAAAGACGGGCATATTGACATGCTCGTGTCCACAGGCGCAAATCTTACCCACGATATCATTGAAGCAATTGGCTGCCGGCATTTTCATGGCACCGCGTTCTGCAACGATATCGAACTCCGGCATGACGAGATTAACCGTATTTATGATGTCTATCTCCCCAACGAGGCATTCGAGCATTTCGAGGAATTCATGCAGGACGTATTTGGCAAACTCGAACCCGGGAGTACGATCTCTATCTCCGGGCTTCTCAGTCATATTGGTTCTCACCTGAAATCCGGGATACTCCATACTGCAGCGAGAACAGGTGTTCCGGTTTACTGTCCTGCGGTGCAGGATTCGATGGTGGGGCTGCAGTACTGGCTTTTCTCGCAGACGAATAAAGTGACTGTTGATGCTTTTGCTGACATGCCATCGCTCATGGACACATGCTTCACGACAAAAAAAGCCGGCGCGCTTCTTGTAGGTGGCGGGGTGCCGAAGAACTTCATTCTCCAGAGCATGCTTATGACCCCCAACGGTTTTGATTATGCGGTACAGCTTACCGGTGACCGCCCGGATCTCGGGGGGCTCTCCGGAGCGACGCTCGATGAAGCACGGTCATGGGGCAAAATTACTGAAGAGGCACAGGCTGTCACGGTCTATGGCGACGCAACAATCACTCTTCCCATTCTTGTCGCCGCTGCGCTGGAGCGGATACAAAAATGACTGAACTGATCCTCGCACTTGACGTAACCGAAAAGAAAAAGGCGCTCTCAATTGCCCATGCATGCGCCCCGCATCTCGATGCTATCAAGCTTGGTTACCCGCTTATCCTCTCCTGCGGGCTTTCCGTGGCACGGGAACTTGAGAATGAGGACCTCCCGCTGATCGCCGACTTCAAAGTCGCCGATATTCCGAATACGAACCGGCTTATCGTGGAGCAGGTTTTTGACGCAGGGTTCTCATCGGTCATCTGTCACGGGTTTACCGGAAAAGACGCCGTTCAGGTATGTGTCGACACCACATCCGATTACGGGGGCGCGTGTTTCGTTGTTGCTGAGATGAGCCATCCGGGGGCTACTGAATTCTTTCATGGCGAAACCGTCGAGCGTATTGCACGCCTCGCGATGGAATGCGGGGCGGATGGTATCATCGCTCCTGCCACGCGGCCGGATCGTGTCAGGTTACTGCGCGGTATTGTTAAAAACCGAAAGATACTTTCTCCCGGCATCGGGGCGCAGGGCGGCGATGCAGATCTTGTCGCCGGGCTTGTGGATGGGATTATTGTCGGCCGCGCGATCTATGGGGCAGAGAATCCTGTAGCTGCTGCTGTGGCCTTAAACCGCTTCCGATCGGTATAACCTGCATCTAAACCACACGCATCCTGCGACCGGATCCGTATGCACGTTCTTTTTTATCCATGAATTGCCGGTTCATTGAACCATCGGGTTCTAAATATTTATTAAGGATTTATGCGATGTTATACTATGGATTGGACCGCAGAACAGAAGAACCTGGCAAATAAATTCAAAAATATTGATGATATTCCGGAAAAGGAACGCAAGTATAAGTGCCATACCTGCCATCTCATCGTCGATGAAAAGCCATGTCCCAACTGCGGTGAGACGCACCTTGAAGTCATGTGCCCGCTTGATCACTGCCACTGCAATCATGAGATCATATCGGGTATCGAGTACTGCCCCCTGTGTGGTAAACCTGTTTGCCCGGAATGCGGTTCGCATGATGTCGTTCAGGTCAGCAGGGTAACCGGTTACCTGCAGGATGTTTCCGGATGGAATGCCGGGAAGCAGCAGGAACTTAAGGATCGCATGCGTTATTCGGTTGCATAAAGAACGGTATTTTCGGTTTTTAATTAAATTCTCTGACAAAAGTAAATATCAAAAATTCAACGCTTTTCCCTGAGGTTTGAAAGTAAACCTGAAAATCTGTCCGCTTCCATTACCCCCGCCTGCCTCATAAGTACTTTTTTTATCTTCCTGAATCTTCACGTTAGATGAATCCTCGTTCAGTTTACCTGCCCGCCCAATTTTTTTCATGACGAGAGCCCGCTTTAACTTCGCTTCTGCATGGAATGGGTTAATCTCAAGAACTTTATCGTATTTTTTAACTGCCTCCCCGAACCGCCCGAGCTCGTCGAGACAATTACCCATAGCATTGTAAGCATTGCAGAAACGAGGTGCAATTAAAACTGCCATGCTCAGGTGTTTCAAGGCGAATTCTTTTTTCCCTTCAATCGACAGGTCTAATGCATGCCGGTACAAGTACTGTGCCTCTAAAGGAATCCCTTTTTTACTCAGTGTCATCATTTCCCCCTCCTTTCTGCGAGGGCTCCATCAGGGTGCCCGCAGCAATTTCTGATGATTCAGCCTGAATATTAAGAATTTGCACTCCATTATCGCCATAAAAGGTGCAACCACATTCTGTTGCGATATTGCCTTGCATTAGATACCTGGATAATTGTTGCCATTATCCTAGTAACTCAATCTGAAAGGAAATCCCGCAGGATCGTTATATTGTCTTTTTTATGCTGAAAAAGTTTAATTACTACATCTATTGTTCAGGATACTACTATGGCAATTCTCGATCAGGAGAGGATCAACCTCATTAAACAAATCCTCAAATGGCACCCCCGGGGCATAACCATCTCGAATCTCACCACCAAGATGAAGCTGAACCGAAACCTCGTTGCAAAATATCTGGACATGCTCCTCATTTCTGGCCAAGTAGAGATGATGACTGTCGGTGTTGCCAAGGTTTATTTTCTCTCCCAAAGGGTGCCTGTTTCAGCGATGCTGGAATTTTCATCAGATCTCGTCGTTATGATCGATTACGATGGGAAGATCCTTCAGGTAAATGAACATGTCCTCACTCTGCTCGATGAGAAACGAGAGTCATTAATCGGGAAACGCATCGATGAAATCGGTAACCCGTTTATTCACGACCTCCCGATAACCATGGATGAGAAGGAGCGGGAAGGTGGAAGTGAAATTGTTACTGAAAGATCCTATCTGATACGAGATGAAAAATACCATTTCCATTATAAACGGGTGCCTACTGCGTTCGAAGACGGAAGTCATGGATTTACATTCATTATCGAAAATATAACTTCCCGGAAAAAATATCAGGAGATGCTGGAGATAAGTGAAGCCCGATACCGGGGGATCGTCAGGTCATCCGGGGAGGCAATTATCGGAACAACCGCGGATGGGAGGATCGTCTCCTGGAATCCTTCGGCAGAGCGCCTTTACGGGTACACCGAGAGTGAGGCAACTGCAAAGTCACTCAGTATGCTTGTTCCTGAAGAAAAACGCGGGGATATTGATGCAGTTCTGAAAGGGATTGCACGGGGAGACTGTATCCAGCGACGCGAAGTAAAAATGATGCGCAAGGACGGTTCAATAATCGAAGTCCTGATAACAATCTGCCCGATTAAAGGGGAAAATGAAGCGATTGTCGGTGCGTCATCAATTGTCCGTGATATCACAAACGAGAAGATCGAACAGCATATTCGTGAACATGAGGACCGGTACCGCACGCTGGTGGAAGATCTCAAAGTCGGTATTTACCGGAGCACCGGAGATCCCAGGGGCAGGTTCGTCTGGGGAAATACAGCACTTCTGCAAATTCTCGGATATCAGACTATGGCGGATCTCCATGGGATCGATGTTGTCGATGTTTTCTCTGAACCTGATGGCAGGAAAGAACTGCTTGAAGAATTGTACCGTACCGGGTTCGTGAAAAACAGGGTTCTCAACCTGAAAAAGAAGGATACTACACCAATCACCGTCAGTGTAACGGCTCTTGCAGAATTTGATGAGAGAAAAAATGTTGTGTTTATCAACGGTATCGTGCAAGATATCACTGGTTCAGTGAATCCTCAGGACTCTTTACTCTCTCAGTAATATTACCCCATTCTTGTGGTGTAGACAGATATATAGTCATACAACTTTCGGATTATCTTCACGGGAATGGCTTTTTACAGGAAGGGAGGACCGGCATTATTAGTCGGAATCAGCGAGAATGAAATAACGGAAGTTTATAAGGATTCCTGCTGCATTATCTGATACGGGGAATTTCTTATGAGATACTATTTCGACTCCGATACTCTTTTTGTTCGCGGGACGTTCCGCGCTGCAAGTACCGGAATATCCGGGGGAATACGCCCGGTTTCGACGTTCTTAAATCACACTGTTCCCGCGGGCTGGAGCAACAAAGAGCCGGAAAAGGAACTGGAGTTCATAGCAGCCAATGCCGGTATTGATCAGGATTTCTTTGGTTTGTTGACTTCGGTGCCCATGCAGCATTGCTGCATACTTCAGTACGATTTTATTACGGTTTTCATCACGGCAGGAGTTCGCCGCGAACCCCCGACGAATGCAGGCACCATCAATATTATTGTATGCAACAGCGAGGGGATGGAAGATGCAGCACTGCTCGAATCTGTTATGGTCATCACTGAAGCAAAAGCCGAGGCGCTGCAGGCAATGGATCTCCCGCTGACAGGGACCCCGACTGACGCGGTCATAGTTGGTTGTGAGGGCAGTATAAAACACCGATACGCCGGGCGGCTTACTGAACCCGGCCTGCGTATTCGCGAATCGGTTCTTCACGGCATACCAGAAGCTGTCAGACGTCACGATGCTGGAGATCTATCTGCACACTCATCATTTTTCATCTTCAGCCGTTTCAAAGGAGAACACTGGGTTGAATGGACACAAAAAGACTGCCCTTACTATCCCTGCCACTTTCCCGGTCAGCGATGCGATTTTTGTTACTGCCCTTATTACCCGTGCAGGGATGAAAATCTCGGCCAGTGGGAAGAGAGCTCTAACGGGAGAAAGGTATGGAACTGTGCACGATGCACTCTCCTTCACGTACCTGAAATTGCAGATTACCTGAAAAAATTTCCCGAAGTTTCACGTGCAGAACTGATAAGCAAACGGGATACAAAAAAGAGATAAAAAAATTTACTCTTTGATGCCCAGAGCCGAAAGGAGCTCGGACAACGGAATGCCGTGTGCTTCAGCAGCCTGCCGGATGGTCTCGCCGCGGGCGATTGCACATCCGACGCAGCCCATACCGAACTTGAAGAGTGCCTCCGTTGCATCTGGTTTTGCTTTTAAAAGATCATAGATCGTGCTGTCTGCAGTAATTTCAACCATAGTATCACTTATTCGCCGTTGTAAAACATAAACTTCACCATGGCGGCGATTCACTTTCACTACACCTGCGTAGTAATATATACCCATGATCAGAACCGATGAGTACCTGGAGATGTATGAATGGACTTTTCCGAAGTAGCAGAAAGAATCTCCCGAAAGTTTTCTCAAAAAGGAACAGAAGTCGATCCAAAAAAGATCGAGAACAAGCTCCGCCGTCTCGTGGATGAGTTCGGTGTTCAGCCGTCCGAAGCGGAACGCAGTGTAACCAATGAACTGGCAAAAGAGTTCAATCTTCCCGCGATGGGAACATCAGGCGGGAAGAGCGGCGGCACAGCAGACCAGAAAAAGATAGCTGATGTGACACCCGGTGAATGGGTTACCATTGAGGGCAGGATTGTTGCTCTCTCCGCACCGGCGTCCCCTGCCATTGCCCAAAGCGGAATTATCGCTGACGACACAGGGGGCATACGGTTTGTGGCATGGGCAAAGTCAAATGCCCCTGTTATGACAGCAGGCTCATGGTACCGGATAGAATCAGCGGTAGTTGATGAGTTCAAGGGCATTTCCAGCCTGAAGATCCACTCGGGTACTACAGTGAAAGAGAGCGAGACCGATGGAGCTCTCATCCCTGATACGGTTCCGATCGTTAATCTGCAGAAGGGTATTGGCTGTATCCGTGCAAAGGTGATCCAGGAATGGGATGCTTCCCACGAGAGGATGCTCCAGTCCGGTCTTTTAGGAGACGAAACGGGCACGATCAAATTTGTGATCTGGAAGGAGGAGGGTAAGGAAAAACTCGCCGTGGGTTTGGTCTATAATATTTTCTATGCCCTTGTCGACGAATTCAACGGCAGGCTTTCCCTGAACCTCAACACCGCAACAATCCTGCAGGATGACAGCGATATCGCGGTGAGCGGTGGAGATACGACAGTACGTGGAGCAATTGTGCATATAGCACCCGGCTCCGGGCTTATCAAACGCTGTCCTGTTGAAGGATGCAACCGTGCTATCTCACGCCAGAACTATTGCCCGGTCCACGAGATCCAGCCTAAATTCATCTATGATCTGCGGATCAAGGGGTGGCTTGATACAGGTGAAAAGACGCATAACCTCCTGCTCCAGCGGGATGTCGTAGAGGCACTCACCGGGATCACGCTCGCGGCAGCCCAGGAGATCGCGGAGAACAACCCGCTTGGTATGGACGAAGTATTCCTGCGGATGCGGGATATGGTTCTCGGGCGCTATGTTACCTGTCACGGTCGCGAGATCGATAACCGTCTGCTGGCTAATACATGCGAGCGCCTTACCTTTGAGACAGGAGAGCATGCGGCGCTGCTTAACAGGGCCGGGGGTGCATTATGAGCGCGAATCCTCGTGACCTGGGGCGAAGGGAGGGGGCGTTTGAACGCGAACCTGCACGACGGGTCTTTGCCGCTGAACTTCGCGAGTGCCGGTACCAGTTCAAAGATGGTGAAGATGAGAAGAGTCCGACATTTGTCCTCCTCCCGAGCGGTGAGCGTTGTAACCGGATTTTTTTAGTTGGTACCCTTACAGAAAAGCAGCGGCAGGGAGATCAGAATATATTCTATCGCGGAAGGGTGGTCGATCCTTCCGGTACATTTTATGTAATGGCAGGCAGCTACCAGCCGGAAGCGATGCAGCAGCTTGCAAAGATCGACACTCCGGCATTTGTCGCTGTCATTGGAAAACCCAACCTGTACCAGACACCCGATGGGGCTTTCCTTGTTTCTGTCAGGGTAGAGTCCATCACAATTGTTGATAAAGAGACCCGCGATCTCTGGGTGCTGGATACTGCCGCACGAACGCTCGACCGGATTGATTCGTATACAACAGGCACCAAACCGGACGTCGTAAAAGCAAAAGAACAGTATCCCGGCATCGATGTCAATGCGTTCCGAAAGACAGCATACGATGCATTGGCCCAGATCAGGATATGATCCTTTTTTTAAGAAATTTCATCAACAGCAAACCTTATTGTTCTCCATACTAATCATTCTCCGATCCCTATGGAGCCAAAAGAGTTGAGCCTGCTTATCAAGGACCTTGATACAAAGGTGCTCAAAGAAGAGGCGAAGAAACTGGGCTTGAAACTGGGACGTTGTCCCACCAAGCTGAGCATCGCAAAGATGCTTCCGGAAGACGTCCTGAAAAAACTCACAAAAAAGTGATGTACTATTTCCCACTCATGAGCGGTGTGACTGCGCCTGCCACCGCTCCATCACTTCGCTGCCTTCCACAAACACCAGTTTGTGTTTACGTGCGTAGAGCCTGGCATTTTCTTTTGACAGTGCATAACCGGATTCATCATCCAGCATCTCGCAGATAGTAATCGCCGGCGTAATACCCGCCATTTGCGCCATCGCGATTGAGAGCTCAGTCTGCCCTTTCCGCTGGTCGAGCAGACCATCCGCCGCCCGGAGGAGCGCCATATGACCTGGGGTACGGAAAACTTCATGGAAGCTTATGCCACCTCCGTTAAGAGCCCGTTTTACCTGTTCAGCAATCGCGTTAACCGTAAGCGTCCGGTCCCGGTCAGTGATCCCAGTGAATGTGTTGCGGTGGTTCACCCAGAGCGAGAAGGATGAGTGATTCTTTCTGTCGTAGGGTATATCCCCCTCTCGCTCTGCCACGGCGATTGCCCGAAGGGCGTCGCTGGCAAAAGGCAGGCCGAGGCGCTGGGCCGCGGTAGGATGAACTGCAGTGCAGATTAAACCACCCCCGTCCTTGCGCATCTGCACGATATGACGGGGTGTAACAGCATCAGACCGGATAGCAAAATCTGTCTCTCCTTCCCGGTCATCAAAATCGTAGAGCAGGATGAACTTCCCGTCCCGCAACGCCGCCAGCGCATCATCTATCATTGCCCAACCTCGACCGTCACGGTATCCGTATCTTCAATCCCGAGTTTCCGGCGCAGCGCGACGGGTGCGATCACTTCAATGATATCTTCCGGATAGTGTGTCCTGCCGGGTACGACAATCCCACAGGGAACATCGCCGATACGGCATGGGAGACACTTTGCATCGCCAAACGTTCTGCCATCAGTGGAAAAGCCCTTGATCCGAATCCAGCCGAGGCCGTCGATCTTCTTGCGTACCGGAAGACCAGAAGAGGGGAGACGGATATTGAGCGTTCCCGGGTACGGTTCAAACCCAAGATGCATCTTGAACTGCTGCTTGTAGGGTTCAAGGCTCATGTAATACTTCCCTTCGCCAATTCCGCTGACCACGGTACCGGATAGTATATATCCTTTATTGCATTCGGAAAAAATCCGGCAGAAATCCTGGTACTCTTTCCGCAGCTCCTCTTCACCATTGCTGGTAACTGTTACATGCTGACCATCTGCGGCAATAGTACGCGTAATAAGACCACGGGATTCAAGCCCCTTCAGCCTGCGGGAAGCGGTCTGCTGGCTGATTGCCAGCATCTCGCCAATAGTCTGGGATGAGACAAAGACCGGGTTCTTACAGCCACCCCGCAATGCAATTACCTTGAGACACTGAAGATCTTCAGCGGGAATCATGCTTATCAAAATTGAGGTGCTTATTATTTATGGGTTGCTCTTCGGACACTTTATCGTCGTGATTCGTTCAATGTCGAATACACGTTCGTTAATTATATAATGCCACGGGTTCTTTGTAATGAGCATGAAATCCGGATTGCGTAACCAGCTTGCCGAGAAAATGGCAGGCGAGATTACCCTGTCGGATTCGCCGGGGCATGCGCTGAAAAAATGGCGTATGAACTTTGAGATCGCACCGGGTGTCCTTTCGGACCGTCTCGGTGTATCTCCTTCAGTTATCAGCGACTATGAAAGCGGAAGAAGGAAAAGTCCTGGTACTGCCGTTGTCGGAAAAATTGTCGACACACTCCTTGCTATCGATGAGGAGAATGACGGCAGACATATCCAGAAATTTTCAACCATGCTCTTTTCCAATGTTGAAGATGATGTAATTTACGACATCCATGAGTATGCCACAGCGGTCCCGCTCAAAGATTTCTCTGAAGCTATCGGGTGCACGCTCCTCTGCGGATCGCTGGATCAGGTTCTTTTTGGTTATACGGTGGTAAACAGCCTGAATGCGATCATGCAGTTCTCGTCCGATGAGTTCAACCGTATCTACGGTTGGAGCACGGAGAGGGCGGTTGTCTTCACCAACGTTTCAACCGGAAAATCACCGATGGTTGCGATTCGTGTCACTCCATTCAAACCCAGATGTGTGGTGCTTCAGGGGATAGACCCTGCTGATGTTCACCCTATCGTGGAGAAGATGGCAGAACGGGACCACATCACCGTGATGTGCACAAGCATGGAAATCGACAAAATTGTGAGTACATTGAGGGAAAAAGAATGGTAGGCATCATTACCTACGGTGTGTATATACCGAGATACCGGATCAAGGTTGAAGAGATTGCGAAAGTCTGGGGCGCAAATGCCGCGGATATATCCGGGGGACTAGGCGTTTTTGAGAAGTCTGTACCCGACCTTGACGAGGATGCAGCAACAATTGCGGTTGAAGCGGCGCGTAATGCGTTGCTCCGCAGGACGATCGATCCAAAAGACATTGGCGCGGTGTATGTAGGCAGCGAATCCCACCCTTATGCGGTTAAACCTACTGCGTGTACCGTAGGTGAAGCGATTGGTGCAACGCCCAACATGACCGCGGCGGATTATGAGTTTGCCTGCAAGGCAGGTACAGCAGCGATCCAGACCTGCATGGGCCTTGTGAAAAGTGAGATGATAACCTACGGCCTTGCCATAGGCTCAGATGTGTCCCAGGGTGCGCCAAGCGATGCCCTCGAGTATACCGCCGCAGCCGGCGGTGCCGCGTTCCTGATTGGGCGGGATGATCCCATTGCTGCCATCCATCATACCTGCTCTTTCACAACCGATACACCGGACTTCTGGCGACGGGAAGGCCAGGACTATCCGCGGCATGGAGGCAGATTCACCGGGGACCCGGGCTATTTCAGGCATGTTGAGGGAGCGAGCAGGCTGCTCTTTGAACAGACCGGCAAGACCCCTAAGGATTTCACATATGCAGTCTTCCACCAGCCGAACGCGAAGTTCCCGCAAAAGGTCGCCAAAAACCTGGGATTCACGCTGGATCAGATCAAGCCAGGTCTTGTGGTGTCAACGCTCGGGAACACGTACTCGGGAGCATCCCCTATCGGGCTTGCGGCAACACTCGACATCGCAAAACCGGGAGATACGATCTTTGTCTGCTCATTTGGTTCCGGGGCTGGCAGCGATGCATTCGATATCGAGGTCACCGATGTAATCCTCTCTGACAAATTCCGGCGTGGTGCTGCACCGGGAGTCAGGCAGCTGCTGGAAAATCCTATTTACCTTGACTATGCCCGGTATGCTGTGCATAAGGGGAAGATCGTGATGCAATCATGAGAAATGTCGCAGTTATCGGTGTAGGCTGCACGACCTTTGGCGAAAAATGGTCGACCGGGTTTCGCGAACTCTTTATCGAAGCAGGAGCGCTTGCACTTGAGGATGCCCAGCTTTCCGGCGAAAAGATCGATGCAATGTATGTCGGCAACATGAGTGCGGGGCGGTTTATCGAGCAGGAGCATATCGGTGCATTAATTGCCGACTACGCCGGCCTCGCAACGCACCACATTCCCTCGACAAGAGTTGAAGCTGCCTGCGCCTCGGGCGGTCTTGCCTTCCGCCAGGCAGTGATTGCTGTCGCAAGCGGCATGGAAGACATTGTGGTTGCAGCCGGTGTCGAGAAGATGACCGATGTGGAACCGGGCGCGAGCACCGATACCCTCACCGGTGCTGCTGACCGTGAGTGGGAGGGGTTTGTAGGCGCAACATTCCCCGGTCTGTATGCAATGATTGCTCAGGATTATATGCACCGCTATCCCCTGACTCGCGAGCAGCTCGCACAGGTCGCGGTGAAGAACCATTACAATGGTGCGAGAAACCCGATCGCACAGTACCAGCAGGAGATCACTATTGAAACAGTCATGAATTCCACCATGGTCGCCGAACCCCTTCGGCTTTTTGACTGTTCGCCGATTACTGACGGCGCAGCTGCAGTCATCGTTGCGCCGCTCTCCCGTGCAAGAGAATTTACGGATACGCCGATCAGGGTGCTTGCTAGTACTCAGGCAAGTGACACCATAACTCTCCATGACCGGCGCGATATCTCGACTCTCGACGCAACAGTTG